>JACKQG010000383.1_pt1 | contig 65297 bp, 48 predicted proteins | sample 8237621 | NCBI WGS metagenome assembly JACKQG01 (sample SAMN15677084, study PRJNA649215) | marine metagenome | biome: marine; feature: Black Sea; material: saline water; isolation source: suspended particulate matter (SPM) from the Black Sea western gyre | collected 2013-06-09/2013-06-10 | depth... | reverse complement strand
ACTTGTAATACTATAAACATATTGGTTATAACTTCACTACCGGACACTTTCTCTTTTGTGGCTGAAATGACTGTCATTCCCGCATGTTTTTAGCGGGAATCCCCTAAATATTCACCAAATGGATGCCCGATAAGAGCATTTGGGCATGACAATACGCTGAAAAATGGCCATTTTGTAAAAAGTATCCGGTAGCAAAGTTATAACAAGTGATTGTACAGTTTCTGAATAAAATTCAATTTGTAATAATACCCAGAGTGGCTAACATGGTTTGTATGGTTTAAAAAATAATTTTAACTCCCTGACAACACATAATACGGTTATTCAATAAGTTCCAGATAGGCATTTCTTCCAATTTTTTTAGAAGCAGCAATTAAAAGCAAACGAATTGCCATCGCGGTGCGGCCTTTTTTACCAAGCACTTTTCCAAAATCACCACTAGCAACACTTACTTCATAAACAGTTAAGCGTTTACCTATTAATTCTGTTACTTTAACATCTTCCGGCTTATCTACCAGGTGCCTAATAATAAACTCCACAAATTCTTTCATCGAGTCCACCTTTCGTATTAATAATACATTTTTCACTTCTCCCTTTTTAAACCAGGGACGCTGTTATTATGATTTGGATTTTAGCTATTGTCGGAGAAAGCATTAATCTTTAATTTTACTAATTTAAGTTAAAAGGCTATTAAAACAAAAAAGAATCCACCAAATACGAGCCTGTCAAATTACTTTAGTTTTTTCAGCTTCTTCTTAATCTCTTCTTCACTCGGCAGCTTCGTCTTATATTCCGCCACAAAAATATCATCCCTGTCTTTACCAGCGCTATAATAAACATCAATTCTTTTATGACTCTGGCAAATAATTAAAGCAATCGGATCGCGATCACCTTCTGTTTTATGGTCTCTAAAATAAGTCAAATAGCGCGTAACCTGTTCGACATCTCCCCTTTTTAATTCCCGAGCTTTCAAGTCAACAATGACGTAACATTTCAGTAAAACGTGATAAAACAACAAATCAATTTTTTCCCACTGATCAGCAATCAACACTTTCTGCTGTCGCGCCATAAAAGCAAAACCATTACTCCAACGGTTCAGAGTGGTCTGAATTTCATAAAAACGGCGCTCTTCTTGGTTTTGTATAATAATTAAATAAATATAGTGAGTCCAACTCAATTCTCGCATCACCGATGCAAGAATTGGATATGTCCTATAAAACTGAACCATTCTCCAGATATTGCTTTCAGAAAAATTTAAATCTATAGCCAATCGTTCAGCAACTCTTTTGCCATAGCCAGCTCTTTCTTTATGAGCCAATTCTTCCCTGACAATCCTTTCCCCAACTTGCCAATAAGTTTGAACTTTGAGATTATCAACTGCCTGGTAAACTCTTGATAATCCTTTTTCTATAATTGATTTTACATCTCTTAAAAGATCATCATAGCCTTCAAATTTGGCTGGTAATTTTGTAGATTTAGATAATTTATTTTTGGTCATATTGTTGAGTGAATTATGACAACAGTATTGTCACAATTAGACTAGTTTATAAAGTAAATTGATTAGATTGTGCACGCACAGTTATTGTAATACTTTCATTTCAATCATTTCTCGTTCATTTTGAATTCTCGCATCACTGATGAGAGAATTTTTTTCAATTTTATCTAGAAAAACGCTATTTTCTCAAATCTAAATAAGCCAATTGTCGGGACACTGTCACGACAATTTTCAGCACCGAACAACTTATCGCAACGTACCAATATTATACAAAATATATACGCATTTGTCAACATAAATTTAAATTAAAAATAATTCGCAATCAGTAAAAAATGAAAACATAAAAAAGACCAGCAAGATAAATTCGATAAAATATCTAATCAGAAATATCCTGCTTACCCTCCAAAAATTAGTAAACTATTTTATAAATCCAAATACCGTTGGCAAATACAAGCTTAACCAGGGGATATAAGTAACAAGCAACAACGCGATCACCATTGCCACGTAAAAAGGCAGCAACGGTTTAACCATATCGCCTATTGTTGTCTTTCCGACACCACAGCCCACAAATAGTACACTGCCAACAGGCGGCGTGCATAGTCCGATACATAAATTAAGCACCATCATAATACCAAAGTGAAGTGGCGTCATTCCCAGTTCCACAACTATCGGTAAAAATATTGGCGTAAAAATCAGCACTGCCGGTGTCATGTCCATAAATGTGCCAACGATTAACAGAAGCACATTGATAATTAATAAAATCACTATTTTACTTTCTGTTAAAGAAATCAAAGCGGCGGTAATGTTTTGCGGTATATTTTCATAGGACATTATCCACGACATTGCCTTTGATGTTCCAATGAGCAGCATGACAATGGCAGTGGTTTCCACTGTTTTTAAAAGTATTTCTGGCAATTCTTTAAATTTCACTTCCCTATAAAATAGCACTGATAAGACCAGTGAATAAAGAACCGCCACAGCGCTGGCTTCGGTGGCTGTAAAAATTCCGGCAATAATGCCACCAATAACAATAATGATAAGCAGTAAACTGGGAATTGCATCAAAGAATTTTTTGATGCTTTCAACAACGCTCACCCTGCCGCCAACCGGGTACTTTTTAATGATGGAAATAATTGCTGAAACGGTGATCAATCCCAATCCAACAATAAAACCCGGTAAGTATCCGGCAATAAACAAAGCTGCAATGGAAACACCGCCGCTGGCTAATGAGTACACGATCAAAACATTACTTGGCGGAATGAGAAGTCCTGTTGTGGAACCGGTTACCGTAACAGCCGTGCTGAAATTTTTATCAAATCCTTCTTTATTCATGCTGGGGATCATGAAACTTCCGATTGCAGAAGTCGCTGCAACCGCTGAACCTGAAATTGCGCCGAAAAACATACAGGCAAGGGTATTCACATAAGCCAATCCGCCGGGCAGCCAGCCCACCATTACTTTGGCAAAATCAATCAGCCGGCGGGCGATACCACCTCTTCCCATTAGCTGACCGGACAGGATAAAAAACGGGATTGCCAACAATGCAAAGCTGTTAATCCCGGTAGCCATTTGCTGTGCCACTGTTGTAATCGCCGGCGTTGGTGCGATGGTAAATAACATGGTTAAAATGGTTGCGATACCAATGCTGATGGCAATTGGCACGCTCAAGGCAAGCAGAATAACAAAACTAACAACCAAAACGATAACAGAAATTTCCATTAGTTGAACTCCTTTATAATTTCTTTTATGTGAAGATGGGGTACACCTTTAATAACTTACAAATTGGATAAATGCTGTTTTTTAGTAATCAATACAATTTAATTAAATATGTCAATTGTTAAGGTGTACTCCATCTAAACATCATCCATATAATTCGTGGTTCCAATTTTTCTAATCCACCACACTCACATGATGCTCCTCCGCAGTAGTCGGTTTCATTTTTATTGCTTTAACAATAAAATCTATTGAGTAATAGACAAACAATATTCCTGTCAATGGAATGACTAAATAAACATATCCCATCCGAAGCCCCATTGCAGGAGAAATTTGGTTGAGTGTGAGGGTCAGGTTAACCAGTCTCATTCCACCAATGACCAACACGAAAAAGGCAAACAGGGTAACAATTGAATAAATTAAAATATCTACGACCTGTCTTCTTGTACCGGTAAGTTTGTAAGTCAGCACATCAATTCCCAAGTGAGCTTTAGTGTGCAAAGCATAACTGGCGCCCAACAAACCAATCCAGATCAATAAAAAACCGGCTAATTCTTCAGTGAATCCGCTGGGATCTTTGAGAATAAATCGTGTAAACACCTGCCACGTAACATCCAATACCATGGCAGACATTAACACGATTAAAAATATTCCTAAAACTTTTGTAATCGCGTTCGTTAATCTCTCCATTTTTCTTCCCTTTATTTATTATTGAATAGCGCTAATTTCCTGAATTAAATCATAAATGGTAGTACCTTTGTATCGTTCATACATCGATTTAACCTTCTCCCGAAATGGTTCTTTATCCGGGTAATTGATTTTTCCGCCTGCTTCCTGAAAAACTTTCAAAGCCTTTTCAACTGCTTCTTTCCACAATATTTTCTGTTCTTCCACCGACTCATCCACAGCTTCCTGCAACCATTGCTGTTCCTGGGGAGATAGACTTTGCCAGACCACGGTACTCATTAATAAAATATCCGGGTACGAGGTATGCTCATCCAAACTGTAATATTTGCAAACTTCGTAATGGCGGGAAGTATGTAAACTGGGGGCATTGTTTTCAGCGCCATCAACAACGCCCTGCTGGAGTGCAGTATAAAGTTCTCCCCACGGAATTGGCGTTGGCGAACCGCCCAGGGCATCAACCATTTGTACGGAAGTGATACTTTTCATTACCCTGATTTTCATGCCTTTCAAATCATCCGGGCTGGTAATGGGTTTTTCTTTCGTATAAAAACTGCGATAGCCGGCATCGTAATAACAGAGTCCGCGGAGATAATATTTTTGGGAGGCTAACAATAACCGTTTTCCGATTTCACCCTGCATCACTTTCCAGCGATGGTTTTCATCCCTGAAAATATATGGCACACCAAAAATTTTTATATCCGGGACAAAACCTTCTAAAGGAGCTGAAGAAACTTTTGTCATTGCCAGACTGCCGATTTGAAGCAGCTCGATAAGGTCACGTTCAGCGCCCAATTGACCACCGGGATAAATATCAACCCGCATTTTACCGCCTGATTTTTCAACGACTTTTTTAGCCATAAATCCCATGCCCTTATGAACAGGGTGGTCAGTGGGAAGGACGTGTGCTAATTTTAGAATACGAACATTGCTTACTTTTCCGCAGCTCAAAAAAAGAAAAAAAATTGACAGCGCTACAAGAACCAGGTTTTGAAACAACAGTTTTTTCATTTTCCTTTTCCTTTGATTAATGAGTTACAGGGAGATTTATTGTTTTTAAATCTATTTAAATGGAGCAAACTTTGAATACATTGGTTTCAGCCTAACAGGTGAGAGACAGGCTTTATTAGTAGCGGATGAGCGTACACTTATGGGGATATTTCCTAACTTCTCTAATATAGCGGAAAGTGTTTCCAATTAATCATTGCCGATTTTATCCCCATTATTTAAATAATTGTCGTAAAATTCAGTTGTCAGAATACGAGTTCTTAATTTATGGGCTCCCGGAATTTGGCGCTTGTTTATTTTTACCAATCCTTCGCCTTTCCCACTTAATAATCCGGCGCCATATTTTTTTACATCTCCGACCTTTTCGACTACCTTTGCGTTCATGAGGTTATAGTTCAAGTTGATATGAGTAGTATAGTTTTATTCCTTGTTGTTGTGCATATTTTTTTACCGGTGGAGCTGCGGAAGCACAAACAAATAGCGGAAAGATATGGATTTTTTTTACTTTTTGAACACGTTTGATCATTTTTTTCAACACATCAATGTGCTTTTTTGACACCTGGTATTTTGCTTCCCCGACGATCATTATGTTTTTATTTTCTTTGATGCCATAACCCAAGATATTAATTTCGTCAGAATTTTCTTCATCATATTCAATAAAATCCCGAATCATATTTTTCACTTCAATATTAAAATCGGTTTTTAATAAAGACGGCAATGTTTTTATTGCCCTGTCTTCTAAAACATATCCAAAAGTATTACCTATTCCACCAACATCTTTTTGCACCTTTCCAACAATTTTAGTGAGCTTTTGAATTTGTGATTCGGTTTTCTGTTGCGCCACCGCCAGATCGTCAACCCTTTCGGTTAGTTTCTCCAAATGTTGCTCGGTTTTTTCTTGCGCAACAACCAAATCGTCTATTCGTTGTTCTGTTTTTTGTTGCGCAACAACCAAATCGTCTATTCGTTGTTCTGTTTTTTGTTGAGCAACAACCAAATCGTCTATTCGTTGTTCTGTTTTTTGTTGAGCAACTGCAAGACTTGTAACAATTTGTTTTAATTCTGAGAAATCTTCTTTTGTGACTAATTTTGCAAGTTGGCTTTTTTCTCTTTGTTCAACGACTTTACCTAAAGCTAATGATAGTTCCCTGGCTTGATTTCCGCTGAAGCTTGGAAACAATCTTTGTGAATCGATTAATTCTGTTGTAATCATTTTTATCTCCAATAAATTTTTTAACATTCGTAATATACTAAAATATTAAAGGAATATCAAGTGTTTTATTTCTCTAAACCTCTCCATTTTTATCCAATCAGGATTATAATTCTGATTTCAAGATAATGCCACTTCTGGATCGACCGTCAATCCTGATTTCAATTCGATTCGGAAACCGGACATGCCGTATAGCATTATCAGTTAAGTCTTCGTTTTTTTTGTCTGTGCAGTTACCTTATTATTTTTAAATGAAACATCCGCCTGGGCGGATGCAAAAGTTTATGAATATGTTTAAAATTTGTTTATATAGCGATGCTGGATTCTCGATACTGGTTACTGGATACACCCACCCCATCCAGCAGCAAGCGGAACGTCCGCCATCTTTTTGGACGGATATCCAGCATCGTTTCAAATTCTAATCAGATTCTGTTTATTACATGAATTTACAATTTCTAATTGCAGTTTACTGCGCTGGGAATTGTGTCTCATTCATATAAGATTGATTTGCCAGCCATTTCCAATCAATAAAATCTTCTTCCCTGGTTAACATCACTTTGAAATATCCGATATTAAAAGCGGTTATATTATGAAAGAAATGACTTCCCTGAGATTGAAGAGATGTTTAACTGGGGAATGATAAGTTATTCAGCGGGTGATTAACAGGAAGCAATAAAAGAGTGGAACAAAGTTTTACAATTGAAGACAAACCACAAAAGTACGCTTGAATATATTCAAAAGAGACTGAAAGAATTGAAGTGTTGAGTGACATTAAGTGAATTGGTGAGTGGTTAGTTGTGAGTGGTTTTTAAGGAATACAATTTGTGTGTATGTTTTCACAAGCATATTTTTCACCAATCTACTACTCACAAATCCACTACTCACCACTCTACTACTAACCACTCTACCACTCACCAATAACCAAATCAGCAAGTAAATCTTTTCAAATAAGTGTGGAAATCAACCTCATCAGCCTGCAACCCATATTCGTAAATAAAATGACTTGCCAGCCAGGATGATAAAATCGACTGCAAATAATTATCCGGTACCCTCTTTAAAATTTCATTAATTCCAATTTTTTCAACTAATGTTTTTGGACAATGGTGTTCAACAACTGACTTCACGAGTGTTTTGTCATTCCACAAACTCGATTTGAAAATCGAATCTGTCACTTGGTTTATTTTATCGCTGAGTTGGTCGGTTAAAATAGAAAACGGTTTTTTGTTAGTTTGATTTTCATTCCACAAAACTGCAAATTCGAGCCGGGCGTTTTCGCGAATGATGTCCAGAACATCTTCTACATATTTTTTGCGGAAATCAGGAACGATGCCATCTTTCACGCAGAGATATTTTTCGTATTCTTCATCAGTCAGCGCTAATGATCCCAATACTTCCAATGATGAAGAGGTAACGCCGCCTTTGTTAGCAGATGCATCTTTAAAAATGATCACCCCTTTTTCTTCCAAAGCCAAACGCGCCGGCTGGGTCAGAAATAAATTAGCGCCTTCCGCAATATATTTGAATCGCGGCACACCGTTTTCATCTAACAACTTTTTCCAATTCTGAATATTGATAGATTTGGGACGCCCACCGCAAGGTACAAACAAATCCGCTTTGAGCATGGGATGCAGATGAAATGTATTGCGGAATTCAATACCATTGTCAACCACCGTGCCATCCGGTAATTTAATATTTCTATCATCCACGTGAACGATAAATCCATCTTTTGAAAGTTTCGCTTTATCGAATTTTTCGACCATCACTCTTTCTTTTGCCAGCCTTGTCAGTTCTTCCCGATTAAGTCCTTCCGGATCAAATAACACACCGCTGCCGTCAATGATGCATAATGTTTTATCTTTGGAAATAAAAATTTCATTGCTCCCTAAATCACCATCTGGTCCGCCTGTTTGAACTTTGCTAATGTCTTCTTCATTAATGCCCAATTCTTTGAGGATCCCCAAAACGCATTCATGAACAGAATTGGTTGTCATTCCATAAACATCGTGTGGAATGCCACCCTCGGATAATGGTTTGCCTGTTGAAAAAGATTTCCAGAATTTATAACCCCGTCTTTTTGCCCGTTTAGATGCCCAACTCATAACTTCGGCTGTACCTTCATCAGGACCGAGAAAAAGAATTTCTTCGCTGCCGAGGTAGTCTTTTACGGATTTACCGGGTAAAATAACATCCAATAATCCGTCCGCATATTTTTCAAATGCAACGTCGCCTTTATCCTGGTAACCCATATTTAACAGAATTGTCCCCTTTGATCCGCCTTCCGGGATATCTTTATTTTTCTTTTGCTGGGTAAAAGCTAAATTATAATTTTCATCAAAAATGAAATCAGAATTTTGGTCATAATTTTCCATATCTCTTGATCGCACAATTCGAATGCCGCCCCTGGAAATATCCCTGAACCTTATGTGAAATCCTCTGAATTCCTTTCCTATTACCATAAAAATGCCGTGAGGTTTTTCCTGGTATTCAACAGGATCAAGAAACTGCTGCGGATCCAAACGAAATGCCAATGACGTCTTATTTCTCTTGTAAAAATTTGTCTTGAGCACAACGTTGTTGAACAGGTAGAAAAATTTCAGGATTTCGCGATCCATTTCATGATGCAGCTCTTTGAAATCAAAGGAAAACTCCTTTTGTGTGGTCTCACCATCGGGAGTGAAGCGGCTTGCAAAATGTGCATAAAGTTCTTTGATAATAGCCGGTTGCTTAAAAATTGTTTGCAGTATTCTGCCTTCAGTATAAGTGTCTTTTACTAACCGTGTCCTCAATGTATTTAAAGTATCAACCAATTCAGGTCGATCTTTTAATTCTTTTGTCAGTGCAAAATATTCAACGCTGAAACTACTCAAAAACTGGTGAGTAAATTTCCAGGCGCTGGCAGCATAAAACGCTTCATGAACAGATAACTCATTGTTTCTTATCAGTGGAGACAACTCATTTTCAGGATTGATGTAAATTAAACTCAAATCAGTTACAATATTTTCAATGTGAGGTCGTGTAGATTCTGCATCTAAATAAATCGAAATTATTAATTTTCCATTTGAAAAAGGTTCGGCATATTTATGTTTGCTCACCAGTCCGTAGTAATTAATAATGTCCGATATGCCGGAAAGAAAATGGAGACTTTGTGACAGGGGGATAGAGATCATGAATCGTATTTCATCGCGTATATTATCAGTGACATCGATATAGGGTTGAATCCAGGTCAATGACTCGCTTAACACATTTTGATATCGATCTATCGCTTCCTGGGTTGTTGATTCCAAAAATTGTTTTGCAGCAATTTTTTTAATGTCTTCTTCCATTGGAGAGGCATTGGGAGCTACATATTCAGGTTTTTCCACAAAATAACTTCTGAAATGAGATTCCAGGCTTAAACCGGGTGTTCGGTAGCTTTGCAGCCGGTAATCTTGAAATGATTTCTCAAGCCTGCGCTCAATTTCAGTCCCTTTTTCATGTTCATCGTTTACCAAATACATGGCTGAATCTTCCTGCTCACTCACAAAATCAACATCGAGTTTTTTACTCCCCCGATTCAGTGCAATGACTTCTGCTGCTAATATCGATTCTATGTGATTGGCGATAGTTTCAACAGAGGTTGTTTTAAAGTAGTGGCGAACCATTCCAATTTTGCAACAAAAGTTGCTAATTCCATTCTGGACTTTTTCTTTTGAAAAGTTACCTTTTTTTACAATGATTTGTTCTATTCTGTTCAATTCTTCGATTGATAAACCACTATATTTAGAGGCTTCTTCATAAATATCCATATCTTTTTCTCCCTATCACCATTTATTGTTTGATTATTTGGTGAAATATAATATTAATCAGCGTAATTGTTCATTCATATCAAGTGTTAAAATTATTTGTACAAATAAATATCTTTGATTTTGAAACCTTATTTTTGTCTTTTTAATCTTAATAGAATAATGATAACTCACAGATTTTAACCTTATTACCTTATTATTATCATTAAATAAGGTAATAAGGTTAGGGTGTTTGGAGATTTTGCTTGCTACTAAGGTTTTAAAAGCAAAAATAAGGTTATTCAGGAGCAAATATTTTGATCACGAATGTCTGATTTTAAATTCAATTGAACTGTAACTAATCATCTAATATTGCCAATTTCAGTTATATTATTTCTAGAACAAGGTATTAGTGTAAATTGTGGCTTTTTAGAGATGACTCATGGATGGTTCCTGAATTTTGATTTCAGGTTAGAGCCTCTCCAAATAAATATTTATCCATTTCTCAATTATCTTAATGAGCGTTTCTTTTAACTTATTTCCACTGCCATGTACCGGGCGGAATGCTTCAGCCAATTCCGGGTAACCCTTTCTATCCAGCCAGTTTGAAAAAATATCATGATCTGTGAAATGCTGGATTTTATCGGGATTTATGGTGCGAAGAAGCGTCAGCAGGTCGGTAAGGTAATAAATTTCTTTTCCCTCAATTTCAAGCGGCGTTAATTTCATTCTTAAAATTTCTCTTTTTAAATACCGCTTAAGGACAGTAACTAGCCGCTGTCCGCTGTCACGCCTGGGGCGTAATTCATCGCCTAACTGTCTGAAACCGTGCATATACAGCCAGGTTGAGAAGTAATCTTTTTCTCCGTACATTTCAAAAAATTGTCGAAGCTTTTCAGCTTTTTTGGTGCTCTTATCCGCTCTCAGAATAATATCATATAATTCACGTATATGTTTGATGCGATAATGTTCCCAACCTGTTTTCCCGCGAATGATAAAATCTCCCATACCGGTAAAATCGTTTATATAATCGGAAAGTTTTTCTAAACTACCCGGATCGCCTTTAGGCAAAATGTAGGCTATACTTCTGAGAAGTTCAGCTTCTTTTGCTTTTGAGGCAATGATTATTGGAATTCTTGGATAACGTTTATTGACCAAATTAACCAGTTCTCTGCCGGCCTCGCTTTCCAAAGTATCATTTTTTGGGAAAAATATATCCGTTATCAAACAAACGACATCATCACCATGTCCCTTAGAAAAATAATCTTCACTTATTTCGGATGAACAGTTTACATCGAACAAGAACTTCAGCGCTTGCTCGTAAGTACGGGTTACCATCACGTCAGCGCGTTGTCCAATTATATTGTAAAGGAGTGGCAGGAACTGTGAAAACCACCGCGGTTCATCATCAACCAATAAAAAGATGTACCTTCTTTCGCTTGAATATTTTTCAATATTCAGTTTATCTTCTGCACACCTGACCACGGATGTAATTATTTTTTCTGGCAGAAACTCAAAATTATCGATGGCAAATATGAGGTCGGCTTTTGCTGTATAGGGATATTTTTGCTTTGCAACGGAGGGAGATGATTTATTAATTAAATCATTGGAAGATAATAAAATTAAAACAACGTCTTTATTGTTGGCTTTGATTTTTTCCGTATCCACAAATGATAACGCTGTATCATCAAATAGCAAAACAGAAGGTTGGTCAGACAGGTATTCGGATGCAGTGATTGGATCCGGTAAAATATTAACATCAATCCAGGGGCTATTTTCTGAAAGCACTGTACCAGCCAATCGGATGTGTTCGTTACCTGACAGGATTACCGCATTGGTGATTTTTACCGGGTTAATTGTTCTTGGTACAAAATTGAATTTTTTTGCTTTTTTCATTTTTAATATTCCGCGACAACAACACAATTTTGATTATTCGTATCAGCATAAATGTTGACTTCTTCCGGAAATGTTAACAGGTAAACCGCGTCACTTGAATTGGGCGCTTTAAAAAACCATGGATCAAACAGGTCTTCGTTTGGTGTGATAAATCCATAGACAACATTATTACTGACCAAATTTGTTAAAAAGTGAGTGCCTTGTGTTCCGTAAATCCGTGTTTGCAGTCGCTTTTGTTCTTCATCATCACCACCCTGAAGCATGTAGAGAAAATGACTGCCATAGATTCCACCGGTAAGTGTATTTTCATCTTTTATAGGTTCTGCTCTTCCGGCAACATCAACTCCATATTCAAAAATTGCTGCTGCTCGGTCAACTTCCCGAAATTCAAGTTGAATCCCCCATTCCCGGTTATTGCTGCCTAATCTTCCCGGAACGATCAGAATATAATCTTCATTTTTTTCTTTTAACTCCCTGTTCATAGCAGCTATTTTTGATCGAACTGAATCGTGCTTTTCTTTGGTATAAATAAAGGGTGAAACAACAATAACCTGGCGAAGGTTGTTTTTAATCCCATGCCCCTGAATATTTTTTACAGATAGGTAAGTATGTTTTGCTTGATCCGGAATTTGAATTTTTTCAAATTTTTGTTCGGGCAATTGTGTTAATTGTACCACGTGGAACCTGCCCACATCATCGCCGTTATTTTTTTCAACATTAAAAACAAATTCAATTTGGAAATGGGCGGATATGTTCTTCGCGATGGTATCCATTATTTCCAATAAACCTGATTTAAATCCAAATCGATTTTCTTTGATCAATTTTTCAAAACTAATTCTCTCTTTATTTTTACCCAATAAATTAATAAAATTGGAAGTCGAAAACCTGGCATGCAATTTTTTCATTGTCTCCAATTCATGCCCAACAAGTGAATCGTTTTTGCTGAGATTGATGGCATAAAAGTACATCTGTCCATCTCCCAATAGATTGAAAGGGATGGGTTCCTTTATTGTAGCCATCGAGATGACTTCAAAATCATCAATCACCGTTGAATAGCCGTGTCCAAACGCGATCCGGGCAAAACCATCTTTCGGATTCTGTGCTTTTAAGGCATACGGAAAAAACGAATTTGCCACACCGGAAATCAATGGATAATAGACTGATCCTGCCAATGTTTCATCATAAATTCCTGGGATAGGATTTATAACGATTGCCATTTTTTCGTTACCATTTATCGGCTGATTTTGCGTAAAGTCTTTATAAATAAAATAAATTGATTGAATTAATTGTTGGAGGCGAACGGAAAATTCCGGATGATTATTTGGGAGCATGAAGGAAGTATTTTCGCCCGCATGAACAGAACCAGGAGAATCAGGAGTGAGACAGGCTTCATTGGTGGCTGATGAGCGTACACTTATGGGGATATTTTCTAACTTCTCTAATATACTGGAAATTGTTTCCAATTCTTCGTTGCCGAATTGTCCCCCGTTATTCAAATAATGGTCGTAGAACTCGGTTGTCAGAACACGGGTTCTTAATTTATGGGCACCGGGAATATAGCACTCGTTTATTTTTACTAATCCTTCACCTTTCCCACCTAATAAACCTGTGCCATAAATTTTTACATCTCCGACCTTTTCTACAATTGTTTTACTCATATAATTATTAAATTTAATTAAAAGTTAGAATGATTTAACTTAATCAATTTTGGAACAAAATACAAGCAAAATGATATAAATCAATATCAATGAAAAAATATTACGTATGAAGTTACCCCGGTGTTTAGTTTCGAGCTTTGTTTTTTGCTTATCAGGTATTGTAAATAGAATTATGCGGGTTCATTTTATTAGGAAATAATATGATAGATTTTTCATTTTATTATACTTCAATTATTCTTATTTTAATGACTGTTCTCTTGGTAAAAGAAGTTTTTGAACCAGATATTGTAATTTTTTCAACATTAATTTTATTAATTATTGGGCAAGTTATTAATTTAAAAGAGGCATTAATTGGTTTTTCAAATAGCGGAATGCTCACAGTCGGTTTTTTATTTGTCGTTGCAGAAGCTTTAACGCAGACTGGCATCCTCAATCAATTGGGCACATTTTTATTAGGGAAAAAGGATAATAAAACTATTACTTTTAAATTGCTGCGTTTTCTTTTTCCCGTATCCGTTATGTCCGCTTTTTTTAATAATACTCCAATTGTCGCAATGCTTATACCAACCATTCGCTCATGGGCTAAAAAAAATGAATATTCTGTGTCTAAATTTTTAATCCCACTATCATATGCTTCAATTTTAGGAGGAACTTGTACATTAATTGGAACCAGCACAAATTTAGTTGTTCATGGATTGATGATTGAAGAGGGCATCGGTGGCATGTCTTTTTTTGAAATATCCACAGTAGGTATTCCAGTAGCAACTATCGGTATTTTATTGATTGCTATATTGGGACATCGAATTCTGCCAGAAAGAAAGGAACTATTAATTGAGCTTGGAGAAAATACCAGAGAATTTGTTGTTGAATTAAAAGTGGAAGCTAATTATCAACATTTAGGAGACACTATTGGAAAAGCTGGTCTCAGACATTTAAAAGGATTGTTTCTTTTTCAAATAGAGCGTGACAAACAAATATTAGCTCCTATAAGCCCCGATGAAAAATTAATGTTAGGTGATAGGTTATTCTTTACTGGTCTTCCCAATACGATAATCGAATTGCAAAAAACACCAGGTCTTTCAATATTAAAAGATAGAACGTTTGATTTAAAAAATTATGATTCTGATATTTTAAAGACATTTGAGGTTGTCATTTCCCCAAGTTCCCCTTTAATAGGAATGAATGTTCGGGAAAGCAATTTCCGAAGCCATTACAATGCTGTTATTATTGCAATTCATCGAAGTGGTGAGCGAATACAGAAAAAAATTGGTGATATTATACTTCATTCTGGTGATACATTATTAATTTTATCAAAATATAATTTTTTGAAAGACTGGTATAATTCAAAGGATTTTTATCTCATTTCCAAATCTGAAATAGTATATTCAAAACCAAAGTGGTACACTTATTTCTCAATCTCAATTTTCGTTTTAATGATTCTTGCTATGGCTCTTAAACTTGTGCCAATTGTTGTGGCAACTGCTTTAGCTGCAGTTGTATTTATTGTCTCAAAGTGTATCTCGACGAATACTGCCTACAAAAGCGTCCATTGGAACGTACTACTTATAATAGCTTCAGCATTTGGTATTGCACAAGCCCTTGAAAATTCAGGGGTTGCCTATTTTTTGGCTGAAAGAATAATTTTTTTAATCGGGCCTTTAGGAATAATAGGTGTTTTAGCAAGCATTTACTTCATGACAAGCTTTTTTACTGAAGTAATAACCAATAATGCTGCAGCGGCATTGCTATTTCCCATAGCAATGGCTGCCGCTAAACAGGCTGCAATTGATCCGAGACCATTTGCAATAGTGGTTGCCCTTGCAGCTTCTGCAAGTTTTGCAACTCCGTTAGGATATCAAACAAATTTAATGGTATATGGCCCTGGCGGGTACAAATTCAGGGATTTCATTAAGATTGGATTACCAATGAATTTGATAATTGGGATTATTGCAATAACTATGATATATTTTTATTATTTTTAATATGTTAAGTGCGTAATATTAAATCGGCTTTTAACAATTATAATGTATCTGATTCTTTTATTTATAAAAAAAGGCTCCTTTTGATTTTTAAAAAATAATAGATTTTGACAAAATCCACACACCCAACCCGATCAAAGCAAATGGTAAAATGATATGTCCATAGCGCCTTATTTTATACCCGGCAAGCGTATGATTCGTAATATAATAAGAGACAAAACACCAAACAGAAGTAAATAACATAAATATCGCTATGAATAAAAGAACCTGACCAATGGTGTGAATGGCAAACAACGGAACATAAACTCCAATGTTGTCCCCGCCGCTAGAAAATATTACAATTGCAACAGCAAGAATTTTTGATCGATACGAGCCAAAAAATTTATTTTTTTGAATTAATTTTTCAATAATATTTTCATTATACGTTTTAGAACGACGTTTTAAAAGCTGCCACAGTCCAATCAAAATAGGTAAGAAACCCATCAATCCAATCCAGGAAGCAGGAATAATAAGTGAGACTAATGACAAAATTCCACTAATCAAAATAAGCAGAGAAATCCCTAAGTACTGTCCCAAAACGATTTCTCGAATTGAATAACTCCGATTACCAAAAAACAATAACAACAATAAAAAATCATCGAGATTGGTAATAACAAAAACAAATATTCCAATTACTACAAATTCTAACAATTTTATTTCCATTTTTTACTTTATTATTTGTTCTCTACAGGTTTCACCTGTAGTTATTCATATTAAATCCCTTCGGGATTTTTCAAAAATATTCATATTCACATTTTTTTATAAATATCTCCGAAGGAGATTGACTTGAATAACCACGGATGCAATCCGTGGGAAACAAAGTACAACCAAAAGTAATACCAACCCCAAAGGGGTTGAACTATTATTCTTCTGTTTTTTAATCTGATTTTACTAATATGCCTAACGCTTCGTCAATTTCCGCATTCATTAAAATTTGCAGTGTTGAACCATCCATTACTTTCGGAATGTCAACCACATGGATCGTTTCTGACAGATGAGAATATTCAGGTGCTAAGTCAGAAAGAGAGTTGTAAGAATTCATAAGGAACTTTTCATTAAATATTATGTCCGGGTCATCTGGATAAAGTGGAATATAGCGAATAGATGACTCAACCAAATCTTGAAAAAAGTGAGTGCCAAAAGATAAGTCCGGCACATAATTACCTTTTTTTCGAGCGATTTCAATAAGCACTGCAGTATTGTTTATATCTGAATAGGTAACATTAACGCCTAATTTTATGTCTCCACGGCTTCCCCATCTTCCAGGTCCCATTAATATGAATTTACGCCGCGGCAAAAGTTTATTGAGCTTGCTAACGGCTTTTCCAACCAGTCTGAGGTCCGATAAATTGTCAAGTTGATTATATTGTTCAGGGTCAACATAAACAATATGGGTAATATCAGGTACCAGTCCATTTGAAATAAAACGTTTCGCAGAAAAAATAATTTCATTTTCAGGAATATCTTGTGGGATTGAGACAGGTAAACTGTCCTTTGAATAACTTTGTGGACGACATTGTAACAGGTAGAAATTTTTTCCATCACAGGCAAATTCAATATCAACGGGCGTATTGAAATTTTTTCGGAGTAATTGCAAAAGAGTTTTTACTTGTGCGACAAATGACGTGTTTTTTATTAAGCCATCAAAAGTAATTACAATATTATCTTTTTCAAAATCAACATCGAAAGCGCTGGGTTTCTTTATGCGATCATGATCAAGAATTGAGATTATTTGATGGGCTTTGGGATATTCATCTCCAAACTTTTTGAGTAAATCATTAATTAATTTTGTTTCAAATGTGTTGGTTTCAAGATTAATTACATCAATTTTTTTTGGTGAATAACGAACAATTTCTTCTAAAGTTACGCTAACTTTTAGATTAGGTTGAGACGGGTTAATTAAAATTGGATAGTCATCACCTACGCGATCGACAGCCCTGGTTCCCAATCCAGGCACAATCCTGATTAATCCATCTTCTCGTTTAATACGCTCAGACCATCTAAATTCATTATTACTGAATATAACGCCTGCAAATGCAGGGATAAAGTAATTTCCTACGTTAGCGCCAACAACTTCCTGAATCATAATTCCCATTTCTTCATGAAAGTCGAGCAAACCTCTTTCGGCGCGATATTGAATGGGATCTGGCCCAAATGTAGAAGCATATACTTCGGTAATAGCATCTATCAATGAGTCCAATCGTTCTTTTTTCGATCCTTGATTTGCCAGAAATAAACTTTTATACTTTCCAGCGAAAGCAGAACCCATTCTATCTTCTAATAAACTAGAACTTCGAACGATTAGGGGACAACTCCCTAAATCATCTAATGCTGTTGATAAAAATTTTATAATATCAGGTGGGAAATATGAATTTTTAAATATTTGTATTATATGAGGATATTCCTGGCAAACCTGGTCAATATCTTTATATTTCTGATTGAACAGGTCTTCTAAATTATTAAAACGTATAAATTTGAGTAAAATATCTGAAGTAACATACCAGGTCTTGGGAAATTTAATATTTTTTAATAAATCAGAATCTGCGGAAGATTTTTTGATGATTTGTGCTGCTAAAAACAAACCTGCGCTCTTACCACCTAATTTTCCATAACTTTTTTGAGTATAAACTATCCGCTGAAGCAAATTATAAAAATCTTTTATTTCAACATAATTTTTAGCGATATTGATAAATTGAAGCTGCTCCGTAAAGAAACGATGGATTAGCGATACTTTAATACCTTTTTCTGTAGCTGGATTAAGTTCAAGTCCTTCGGGATTCGTAAGATAAAATCGTTCAAGCGCATCTGAAATTTCCCCGATTGAGGTATCGAAACTTTCAAGAACAGTGACGAGAACACTTGATTTGTCATCTTTGATCCAATTTTGAATACATGTCAGAATTTCTTGTTCAGTTAAATGTTTTGCAGCAATTGAAAAAGTAGCCTCACTAAATTTTAAAAAATTTGGCAAAATTTCTTTTTGAAGCGGCTTGTTGGGGTCGATAGATAATTTTTCATCGTCTGGTTTATAACTCAGCCCAAATTGTTTTAACAAACGTTCAGCTTCTTTTATTCCATTCCAACAGAGATAATTCAACATTTTTCGAGAAATTTTTTGATAAAGATTTTTATCTGTGTTGCTTAAAATTTCAAGAATGGTTTTCCACTTATCTTTATCTTGTTGTGATAATTTTTGAGTGCTTGTTTCCCATTTTTGGTGAGAATGCTTTAATTGCTGATAAGTTATAAAATTACCAATACGAGTTGCAATCGTGTCGAGCAACCTGCGTTCTTCTTTTAAAAAAGGTCCTTCTTCAGCAGGTGGCATTTTTTCGGTATAACATACATTAATTTTTCCAACAGGTTTATCCTGAACAAGAATATCTGCTTTTTGTCGCCACCTGGTTTTTTTAAAAGATGATGATTGAAAGATTGCCTCCTTATAAACAATCCTTACCTGGCAAACGTCTGGATATTGCCACCCTGAAATAATTGCCTCTATTATACCATTAAAAATATTTTCTACGTCTCTGTCAGTATTATTAAGTAATTCTTCAATTTCATATAAACAATTAAGTTCTTTAGTCCTTTCCTGTAGATGCTCGAGTATATTGTTTATTGGTTTTTTTAGATTATTCATAACTAATTTCCATGGATTACTTATTCATAAATACTCGCCACAAAGACACCAAGGCACGAAGAAACAATAAGATAGAAGCTAATTGAATTTTAAACTCATTTTGTAAGAGTTCACTGAACGCCGTTCCATGAAGCGTAATTATCACTATTTCCGATTGTCATGCCCGAATGCTTTTATCGGGCATCCATTTTGCTATTGAACTATGGATTCCCGCTAAAAACATGTGACCGAAGGGAATGCCTATGGTGCGGGAATGACAAATATAGACGGACTTCAGTGAACTCTTACCTCATTTTTATACTATCAATTTATGAATTATATTCTTAAATTATTTTTTAAAAATTTTTGCCTTTGTGTCTTCGTGGCGAAAAAATATTTTGGGTTACAAAAAATAATTATAGATTATCAAGCCCAACCGCGATCTTTACAAGCCTGGGCAACTCTATTAATGGCAATAACATAGGCAGCATCACGCATATATAGATTCTTTTTCTTTGCGAGGTCGCTCACTGCCTTAAAAGCAGATGTCATTTTTATATCAAGTTTTTCGAGTACTTCATCCTTTTCCCAAAAATAGTTCATATTACTTTGAACCTGTTCAAAATAACTACAGACAACGCCTCCCGCATTTGCCAGAAAATCAGGTATATTAAAAATTTTTCGTTTTTCAATTTCTGTATCAGCTTCTGGCGTTGTTGGACCATTCGCGCCCTCAGCAATTATTTTTACTTTATCTGAAATTTTATGAACATTATCACAAGTGATTTGGTTTTCTATTGCCGCAGGGATGAGTATATCAACATCTTGTTCTATCCAGGCTTCACCATCAAGTATTTCATATCCCAGGTCGCTCGCTTTATCTTTCTGGATACCGCCAAATTGGTCAGTTATATTCAGCAAAGCATTTAAATCGATTCCATCTTCTTTTTTGAAAGAATAAGATGTTTTGTCAGCCTGATCCCAACAGGAAACGCAAATTACTTTTCCACCAAGTTGCTGATAAAGTTCAATGGCATAATGGGCAACATTTCCAAAACCCTGAACACTTGCTCTGGTATATTCCGGATTAATTTTTAACTCTTTCAATGCTTCTCTAATCGTGTAAACGACTCCATATCCTGTAGCTTCTGTTCTGCCTAAGGATCCGCCCATCCCAACTGGTTTGCCTGTAATGAATCCAGGGAATTTAGCGCCGTGTATCACTTCAAATTCATCGAGCATCCATAACATGTGTTGAGCGTTCGTCATAACATCAGGTGCGGGGACATCAATTAATGGACCGACATCTTGAGAAATTTGTCTTACCCAGCCGCGGCAAATTTGTTCCTGCTCTCTGTCGGTTAGATTGTGGGGATCACAAATTACGCCACCTTTGCCGCCGCCAAGCGGGATATTGACAACGCTGCATTTCCACGTCATCCACATTGCCAAAGCGCGCACCGTATCGATTGTTTCCTGAGGATGAAATCGTATTCCTCCTTTTCCAGGACCTCGTGCGTCATTGTGTTGAACTCTGAATCCACGAAATACTTTTACAGTGCCATCATCCAGGCGGATTGGGATACTAAAATGATATTCCCTGATAGGATTCCGTAATAATTCCCTCGTCCCGGTATCGAGTTCCAGAATTTCTGCTACCTTATCAAACTGAGATTGAGCCATTTTAAAAGCATTGAATGATTCTTGATTCATTTACTGAGCCCTTTCATTTATAAATTGTTAGACAGGTCAAAATGTATTATATGACTATAAGATGAATAATATTTAATATACTAAAAAAATTAAAAATATCAAGCAGTTTTAATTTCGCCAATTTAATTTTCAAAAAAAGGAAAACGCCCCATAAAAAATGGAGCGTTTAAAATATTATAAAATTTGTCAACAAATAGATATTAGATTAACTCGCCAATATTTTTTCCACTTCTTCTTTGTCAACATCAGTGATATAAGTTATTCCGCTAATGTCAGCGCACTCACGAGTTAACGCTGCAATGTCATCTCTTTCAACATGAGCTAAAGTGAACTTACGGTTTCCTGTCATCAACTGGCGTAAACCCTGGGCTAAACGTTCGAAATATGTATAAAGACCGAGCGCACCTGTTGGCAATTCCTTGAAGGTATCAGCTCCCAACTCATGCTTAACATCAGCCGCTGTAACAAATATTTCTTCAATGCTATCGCCAAACCGCTCTACATAAACAGGGATCATACTTTCATCTATTTTTTTCCCGATTGTTTTTCCGACCATTGCCGCTGCTAACGGACCTCGAGCCATGCCAATCAATTTAACGTAAGGCGCTCCGAGAGCAAGTCCTTTGTACATTTGATCTTCAAAAGTAAATCCGCCCGCAAGCGCTAACGCAGGAACATATTCACCTTTTTTAGCGAGTTTATCAGCGTACTCATATAATAATGAGTGAAGTTCAACAGCGGGAACACCCCATTCATTCATCATTCTCCACGGACTCATACCAGTTCCGCCTCCAGCGCCGTCAACTGTTAACAAATCGATTTTGGCTTTGGAAGCATATTTTATTGCTCTCGCTAAATCAGCAGGTCGGTAAGCGCCTGTTTTCAGGAAAATAGATTTTGCTCCCGCATCACGCAATTCCTGAACTCGTTCCATGAAACCTTCTTCTGTGACCATACCAACTCTGGAGTGCCGTTCAAATTCTTTAAAAGCGCCAGCTTCAAAAGCTTTTACAACGTTTTCATCGAGAGGATCGGGTAGTACAACATAGCCGCGCTTTTTCAATAATTGGGCTTTTGCTAAATTTTTGATTTTTACTTCCCCGCCAATATCTTTAGCGCCCTGTCCCCATTTTAATTCAACTGCTTGAACACCAAGCTCACGAAGACCGTATTCCTGAACTCCCAACCGGGTATCTTCAACGTTAGCCTGAAGTACAATTACACCAGAACCATTGCGCTGCCATTTTTGGAACATTTTAACGCGGCGGTCTAACTCTGGCGCTTTTACGACTTTGCCGTTTATAATTTCGGCTTCAACATCCATACCCACTACGTTTTCCCCAATGGTGAGTCCGGTACCTGCCAGTGCAGTCCCAATCGCCAATCCTTCCCAGTTATTCAGAGCGACATTGGTTGATCCGAGACCAGGGATCATTATCGGTAATTTAAATTTAAAAGGACCAATTTCAGTATCCAACTTTACATTGGGAAATATAGCTTTGTCGCTATCAGCTTCGATTCCATGAGCGCCGACAGCAGTCCCTAAAATTGTAAAATGAGAATAATCAACCGGGTAGTCTTTTTCAGATGCAGTTGTGATTATACCAAACGGTTGGGGATAAATAACCTCATGACCTCGATATGCTGATTTACCGATTTCACACATTCCAACACAACCGTCCACACAGGTTACACACATTCCGCTAAATGGGCTAATGGAATCTTCAGTTCTGTTTTTTGATAACGTTGCTGCTGAACGATTCACTTTTGTTAATGATGGCATTGCGACTCTCCTTATTTATTTCAAATTATTTATTTTTTCATTTATATTTTTTATTGAATTAAAGATTGTCAACTTTCAACTAATTGTTTTTCTTTTTTAGGAATCCTCGTAGATGCCTGCTCGCAAGCGACACAAGGATCCATATAACACATTTGATTTTCAAAATAATCAACACAGGGCGGCTCCAGGTTAAGACAGGCGTTGCAAATAGCGCCATCTTCCTGAACATTTGGACCGAGACATCTTGTTTGACAGGCTGGACAGATGTACATGCAGCCGCCGCACAATCGACACACTTCAGATTTAATATCAAATGCGGTTGTGATGTGTCTTTTATCTCCGCGTCCTACAAAACCAATGGCTTTTGCCATCATTTGTTCTTCACATATACGCACGCACAACCCGCAATTAATACAATCTTCATATTCCTGTTTGAAACGAACCTGAAAAACGCCATGTTTTGATGCTAAATCCTGAATTACTTTTGAACTTGGACAGGTAGCGAGATGCAGTTCGATGACCATCTTTCTGGCTTTTAATACGCGTTCCGTATGCGTAAATACTTTCAGACCTTCTGTTGCAGGATAAGTACATGAGCTGACCATTTTAGAAGCAGTCCCATCCCTTATTTCCACAACACAAAGACGGCAAGCGCCATAAGGGCTCAATCCTTCATCATAACAAAGGGTGGGAATGTTGATCCCTAAAAACTTGGTAGCCTCTAATAAAGTAGTTCCGTGCTCCACCTCAACTTCAATACCATTAATTGATAAATTGATCATAGAATTTTCCTTTATTATGTTTCGATGGTAAATTCTGAATTATTTTTAAAGACATAGATCACGCAAAGACGCAAAATCGCAAAGGCAACGCAAAGAAAAATTAATAATATTTTATTCTTCTAAACCCAAAACAATACGTTCAATGCCCTCCTTCATAAATGGTACATTGAAATTTAGCAGAAGTCCCAATTTACTTCCCGTTTGCTCTAGATAAGTTAAGACTTGCTTTTTATAAACCGGTGGGATTGTCTCAACTGACTTTACATCAATAATGACTTTCTTTTCAACCCAGATATCCAAACGGTACATTTTTTCTCTAACAATGATTTCTTTATATCTCATTGGCAACCAAAGTTGCCGATCATATTTGATTTTTTTTTGCCTAAGCTCATAACAAAGACATTCCTCATAAGCTGATTCCAGTAATCCAGGTCCCAGAATTTTATGAACTTCAATGGCTGCACCAATAATTTCATAAGACAATTCGTTTTCGTTCATCATAATTTTTAATCTCGATAATAAATCAATTAATTTCAAATGTTTACTGATTCATAATCATTGTTATTTTCTTTGCGTACACTTTGCGTCTTTGCGTTTTTGCGTGCATTTTTTAATGTTTACCCTGTAATCGCTCTCATTATTTATTCTTTGAGCAATTCAACTTCCATTTCACACCGCAAACATCTTTTGGCTTCTTTTATCGCTATCTCTTTTGTAAATACTTGCTCGACTTCATCAAAACTTTTTATTCGTTTTTCTAAAGGTATTCTTTTTGGTTTTTGTCTGGAAAATTCCACAGGCTCCGCATCCATATCAAATTCTACATTTGCTGTTTTATGAATTCTCCAGGGATATGTTTTATTATTTTCATCTGATAAAAATTGATCAATAGATTCAGCAGCTCTTTGACCATCGCCAATTGCTTTGATGACAGTTGCCGGGCCTGTGGAAACATCACCACCAGCAAAAACATTGGGTATGCTTGTTTGACCTTTTTTATTTACTTTTATCGTGCCATTATCCCAGGTTTCTACTTCCAATCCTTCAAACAATTTTTCAACATCAGAAAATTCACCAATAGCAGGAATGATTACATCAACCTCAACGATAAATTCGGAACCTTTTTGAGGCACTGGTTTACGGCGACCATCTTTGCCAAAAATATCCAGATTCATTCGGATACACTGAATACCGGTTACTTTCCCTTCATCACCAAGGACTCTTACCGGAGCCGCAAGGGTAATTAGTTCAATTCCTTCTTCAAGGCTGTCTTCTATTTCTTCCAAAAAGGCAGGCATCTCTTCATGGGTTCGGCGATAAATTATTGTTACTTCTTTCGCACCCATTCGAACACAAGTTCTGGCAGCATCAACTGCTGTATTTCCGCCACCAATAATTGCGACGCGTTGATCTTTAATATATGGTGATTTGCCAAGATTGACATCACGCAAAAAGTCAACCCCTTGAAATACGCCCAATAAATCTTCACCTTCAACGCCTAAAGAGCGGTCGCCAAACATTCCCACTGCGACAAAGAAGGCGTCAAATCCATTGTTCATTAAATCTTTAAAAGCGACATCGACTCCAACATTTGTGTTCAATTTAATCTCAACGCCCATGTCTTGGATGGCTTTTATTTCCTGTTCTAAAATTGAATTGGGCAGCCGGCTTTCAGGGATCGCTTCTGACAACATGCCACCTGCCATTTCATGAGATTCAAATACAGTTGTTTGATATCCGAGTCTTGCCAGAAAATAAGCAGCGCCCAAGCCAGCAGGACCTCCACCGATGATGCCGATTTTATATTGTAATTTTTTATCAGGCACATCCATTTTGGGGAATTTGCCATTTTGGGCAAAATAATCGCCGACGAATCGTTTTAATGAACGAATCGCAACAGAATCGTCAATTTGATTGCGGCGGCATTTGAGCTGGCAGGGATGATCACAAACACGACCACAAACAGATGGAAATGGATTGGTGTTTAATATTTCAAGCATGGCATCTTCAAAACGTCCGGCAGAGATATAAGCGATATAAGCTGGTGCATTAGTGTTTGCGGGACAGGTGTTTTGGCAGGGAGAAATAAAAAGCTGCCGGCAAACACCGGCGTTACATTTTTTATCTTCAATATGTTCAATGTATTCATGTCTAAAATAACGAAGCGTGCTTAACACCGGGTTGGCTGCTGTTTGACCTAATCCGCATTGGGTAGTATCTTTTACGACTTGAGCCAACTCTTCCAATAATTCCAATTTTTTCATTGAACCGCGACCTTCAGTAATATCGGTAACAATCTCCAACATTCTCTGAATACCCTTGCGGCAGGTGAAACATTTTCCGCATGATTCACCTAACAGGAAGGTGAGAAAATATTTTGCCACGTCCACCATGCAGGTGTCTTCATCCATAACCACCATGCCACCTGAACCCATTATTGAACCGGCTTCAGCCAATCTTTGATAGTCAACTGGTAAATTTAAAAGCTCGATGGGTAGACAACCGCCAGAGGGACCGCCTGTCTGCACTGCTTTGAACTTTTTATTATCAGGAATGCCGCCGCCAATATTAAAAATAATATCACCAAGTGGAATTCCCATTGGCACTTCAACCAGTCCGGTGTTATTAATTTTTCCCACCAGGGAGAAAATTTTAGTGCCTTTGCTATTTTCCGTTCCAAGGCTTGCAAACCATTCGGCGCCTCTGTTAACAATATTTGGAACATTTGCCCAGGTTTCCACATTGTTGATATTTGTTGGTTTTCTCCATAAACCTTTTTGAATAGGGAAGGGGGGGCGTTGCCGTGGTTCACCCACTCGTCCTTCGACTGAAGCGATAAGAGCAGTTTCCTCACCACAGACAAAAGCGCCAGCGCCGCGAATGACTTTGATAACAAAATTAAATCCGCTTCCTAAAATATCTTCACCCAACAGACCATATTCCTCAGCCTGGCTAATGGCAAGGTATATTCTTTTTACAGCCAATGGATATTCGTCCCTGACATAAATATAGCCTTCATTTGCACCGATGGCATAAGCGCCAATTATCATACCTTCCAAAATAGCATGCGGATCAGATTCTAAAATACTTCTATCCATAAATGCACCGGGATCGCCCTCATCAGCATTACAAATAATGTATTTCGGATTTTTTTTCTGATTGTGACATAATTCCCATTTCAATCCAGTGGGGAAACCACCTCCCCCGCGTCCCCGTAATCCGGAATCTTTAATTTCTTTTATAATATTTTCAGGACTAATTTCAGTTAATGCTTTAGCCAAAGCTTCATAACCACTAAAAGCAATATATTCATCGATGACTTCGGGGTCAATTCTGCCCCTGTTTTTAAGAACTACAAGCCGTTGGTGTTTAAAAAAATCAATTTCGTTCATTGTGGGAATGACTTTTTCTTCATCCGGCGGGATATACATCAGTTCTTTTACCGGTTTGCCTTTCAAAAAATGTTCTTCAATAAGATGTGGTATGTCCTGTTCTTTTATTCGTTGATAAAAAATTCCTTCAGGCTGAACAACAACAATAGGTCCTCGTTCACAAAATCCGTTACAACCAGTTGTATCAACATGAATCTCATCAGCAAGACCCTGTTTTATTAATTCTTTTTCCAGCGTTTCTTTAATTTTGAAGGAACCGTTCGAAACACAGCCCGTACCAGCGCAGACTAATAAATGTGCTCGATATTGTTTCAATTCAATCTCCTTGTTTGATGTAAGATATTTTTATCTTTTGGTTTTAATGTAGCTGATTACAGAAGTTTGTCTATTTGCTTTATTAGGTAAAGGTATAGGCAAAGGTAAAGAAAAAATTAAAACCTTATATGATAACAATTACAATCAGAAAATTGGTGATGTGAGGCTAAATCTTTTCTTAACCTTTGCCTTAACCTTTACCTAATTCTACATTTTCACGCTCTCTATAGTTTCTTAGCGGATACTACCTCTATCACTGCAACTAATTTTAAAATGTTCTTTCACTTCCAATTGCTAATGCGTATTTAGTTACAATATTTCCACCGAGAATATGTTCTTCAAAAATTTTATTGATCTTTTCTTTTGTGAGGTCAACATATTTTACCGGCGGTTTCTCCAGCAGTTCAACGGTAGCCATTGGTTCTCTGCTGCAAAGCCCGGCACAGCCGGATGTAGTAACGATTACATCTTTAATATCTCTCGTTTCAATTTCATTCATCACCGCGTCCATAATATCCCTGGCGCCTGATGCAATACCGCAGGTTCCCATGTGCACAGTGACTTTTGCTCTCCCAACACCTTCCCGAAGAGTAACTGTACCCCGAGCCTTTTCCCTGATTTTTTTTAAATCTTCGATAGTTAATTTGGGCATCTTACACTCCTTCTATCGTTAAAAAAATGTAATTGTTGAATTTGTTTTGATAGGTCTGATGATTGATTGTGAGTTTTGAAAAAAAAATGAAGGTTGTATTATTTGGACAATGTACAAGCATAGTTGATGTTTGGTCTCTTTTAATGCTTATTTCTGATATAATTATTACTACTTAGTCAGATTGGAGTCCATTGTCATTCCCGCACGTTTTTAGCGGGAATCTCCTCACATAAATATGGGATTCCGGCTAAAAGATTGCCGGAATGACAGGTTTTTTTGTGTACTTTTTATCTTTTCTTACAATTGTTTTCTAATCTGATTACGTAGTATTATAGACTATTTATTTTAAAAAAAAGAATAAGTATGATTATTCAGATGTATTATTTCCGTTATTGTTGCTATTTTTGTACTCAGCGAGTATTGCGTTTACTTTTTGTGCCCTTGTATTACCGTGATAATTGTCATCAACAACAACAATGGGTCCAAGAGCACAGGCGCCGAGACAATTAACCGTTTTCAAAGTAAATTTTTGGTTTTCAGTTGTTTCGTCCGGCTCGATGTGTAATTTCTTTTTTGTTTCGTCCAAAACCCGATGAGCGCCACGCACGTGACAGGCAGTTCCCAAACAGACCTGGACTAAATGTTCCCCTCTTGGTGTTAAACTAAATGACGAATAAAATGAGGCGATACTAAATAAATCTATCAAGGGGATATTCATTTTTTCAGATACGTAGCGAAGTGTTTCTTGTGGCAGGTAATTATGGATTGATTGAATTTCTTGTAGAATTGGGATTATTGATTTTCGGTTACTTCCATTTGCAGATATAATTTCATCTAATTTTGCATTTCCCATCAAATACCCTTTCAAAATTATGAAATTAATAAAATATGGATAAGATTATTAGGTAAAACAAGAAATTAACATACAAATTTATTTTTAAAAATGCAATAGCTTTTTAAAAGAGAATTGAATTTTTTTTGATGTTGATTTGAAATTAATCTCTTTTTATTCAATTCTCTCCAAAACTGCTGCTGCCAACAGTGGAATCATTATCTCATGATGCCCGGTAAACTGATAGCCCTTTCCCCCTGTTTTTGTGGGTCGCTGGACAATATTAACCTGCGGTCGGTAATGTTGCAGCATATCAAAATTCGCCGTAATGAAGCCGTGAGCTTTATTTCCTAAATTTCGAGCGACTGTCAGTGCCTTCAAAAAAACTTCAGGCAAAATAACTGCTGATCCAAAATTAAGCACCACCGCGTCCTTTTTTAGTTTGGCGACCTGGTAGCTGAATATTTTAAAATCACGAAAAGAAAGCTCGCCAATAATGTTCCCACTTGTATTTGGGTGCTGGTGGATGATATCCGTCCCAATAGCAACGTGAACGGTGATGGGAATATTTAACCGGTATCCGGCTTCGAGAATACTCAAGTGTTTGAACTCACAATCGGATTCGTGTATTTTTTTTCCAACAGATTCACCAAATCCCAAATCCAATTTCTTACCATCAGATAATGCACTGTTAATAAATTGCGGCGTCTCCTGAACCATACCAAAACTGCCGTCTTCCAAGGCATCTGCTACATCTTCTGAAGTAATCCCCCAATTTGCCACTTCAGTATCGTGAATAACGCCGGCTCCATTCAATGCCAGACATTTAATTATCCCTGCTTCCATTAATTTGATTATAATCGGGTTGAGTCCGCATTTAATTACATGCGCGCCCATCATTACGATGATCTGTTTGTTAGTTTTATATGCATCAGCTATTTTATCAACCAATTCTTTGAAATCCGCACCAATGAGTATATCGGGCAGATCGGAAATAAACTGTTGCAGGGAATTTCCTTTCTGATAAGGACGGGCAAATGAATCAATATTCACTTTGCTTAAACGGTCTTTTATGGAATAGGTTTTTATTTTGTTTAAATTTATTTGGTTGTATTTTGACATGTTATTTTTCCATTGTTGTGTTACCGTAACAATTTTAGAAAAGAATTTTTAACCACTAATTTCACGAATTAACACGAATTAAAAATTAGTGTAATTCGTGAAATTAGTGGTTCGATTTTTTTCACTATAATACACCTTGCATCTTTTTCAGCTCCGCAGTAATGTAACCAATAAGAATTTTGCTTTTCATCTGCACTGGTATTTTTCTTTCGTCATCAGTAAGCCAGACGAGTAGCCGCCCTTTGCTTTTAAAGATGCCGCTGGCCCTTAAAATTGGTTCAACAACGATGCAGTCAAAAGTACCGGCTTTAACCTCTATTCTTTCCTTTTTGTGAACCTTTACTTCAAGCGGATAAAGCTTATTGTCAGCATGATTGTCAACAAAATATGATTTGCCGACTTCAAGTTTCCGGGTGCGGATGTAATAAAATGTGGTAAGAATATCCTGAACACAAGGTGGGATTCTCAAACTGTCTTTTTTATTAGTAACTGCCCAACCGTGAACCTGGTCGTAATCCACGTACCGATCAGAACGATAATTTCCTTCGCGCAAATGTTTTTCAAATCCCCAGGTGTACAAACCGTCTTTATCCATATAAGAAACCACCTCATCACGCACCTTAAAAAAGGCAGAGAAAAAATTACTCGAGCGGGCTTCTGTTATTATTTTGAAGCATTCATAACCGTTGCGATACACGATCTCCGGGACTGACATGGTTGAAGATCCTGCTTTAATAATGCCATAGCGAATAATGAATGTCAGTTTTTCACCAACCTTAAATGCATTATGCGGAATCACCCTGTCCAATGATTGCGCTGCATCAAAATAGGCAAATTTAGTTTTCTTTAAATTGAGGGGGAGAAGAATTTTATTGGTCGTGTCATAGGCAGTTGGTTTGATTACACTGTCATCTTCTAACAGATCTTTTTCAATTGCAGAAGAATCTAAATCAGCATCCGCGTCTTGTGAAGTGGGCAAAGGATATTTGATGTGAATGGTATCTTCATTTGTTACTTGTAACGTGTCTTGTTGAATTTTAGATGAATCTTGTTTTGAAGATTTTGTTGTATCAATTTTTGATTTTGTTTGTTGGTGTGAGTGCACGGCATTGATACTTGAAAACAAGATAATAAAAACCAGGCTCGTAAATGGAAATTTCGATGTTAGTAAGTTTGTGGATTTGTTGTTCATAAATAGTCTTTTTGTGGATTTTTGTATGACAAAATAATTAAAGATTTTTTGTAACTGTTCAGATACTATATTGAAAGAATGTCATTCTGAACGAGGGAAGGGATAGGGTAGGTGGAGAAGTGAAGAATCTCTTATTTTATTGCACAATCTTCCAAAATAACAAGAGATTCTTCACTTCCCTGTATCTCCCCCCTCTCACTCGTTCAGAATGACATACATTGAACAAAGAGCTGAATAGTTACAATAAATATCTACAATTTATTTTCTATCAAGATTATTAATTCCGGTAATATACGATCGATTTCACTTTCAATATGGTTTATTACACGGCGATAAAATTTTAAATTTTCACCGATTGGGTCTTTAATAGATTCGTTTCTCTGCTCGCTTTTGTCCAAATCGAAATTTGTCAACAAATGAACTTTATTTTTAGTCTTCGGGAAATTAACAACGACAAAATTTCTGTGAAGAGTTGCCATTACAAAAATGAGGTCTGCTTCTTCAACAATATCTTTGGTGATCCCTTTGGATGAATGCCCGGAAATATCAACGCCCTTTTCTTTTGCTACAGAAACAGCATTCGGAGTCGCCGGATGGTTTTCTATCCCCAATGTACCTGCTGAGTGGATTCTTATTCGATCCTTAAATATTGGATAGAGTTTCTTTTTTAATATTCCTTCTGCTATTGGGCTGCGGCACGCATTGCCCGAACAGACGAACAGGATTACAAATTCTTTTTTATTTTTCATTTTTTTCTCATGTTAAAATACATTAATTAACCCACAACTGATAGAAACAACCCAACGGATGAAAAAATATATTCCTAATAATTCAGCTCAAATTATGGAAAATAAGTAAATTAGGTAATTAGTTGAATAGGTAATTGGGGAATGTATTAATTTCGCAATTATCTCATTCCCTCTTTTACTGTTTCATAAATAAAGCACCCAGTTGTAACTTCGCCATAAAAATTTTTGCACTAATCTATTATTATTATCCGTTGGGTTGTTTCTATCCGTTGAATTTTTTTTAAACCATCATCTCATCAATCTCACTTTTTGGAATCGCGCCCTCTCTTAATATAACACTCGAATTCTCAACAACCAACACCACCGTAGATGGTATCCCGGCGCAGGTTTTCCCTCCGTCAATTACCAGGTCAAGTTTATCACCAAAAGCCTTTTCCACCTCCACAGCGCTCACAGGATTTTCTCCACCAGAAATATTTGCGCTGGTTGAAGTAATTGGGACGCCGGTTAATTTTAAAAGTTCCTGGCAGATTTTGTTATCTGAAATACGAATGCCAATTGTTCTGTTATCACCAGTCAGCAAGCCGCTTAACATATCTGCTGCCGGAAATACAATTGTCAATGGACCCGGCCAAAATTCTTTTGCTAATATCTGTGCTGACTCCGGGAATGAAGCAGTTAATTGTTTGACCTGTTCAACATTTTCTGCAAGTATTAAAATGGGTTTGTTTTTTTCTCTGCCTTTTAGCTCATAAATCCTTTTAACAGCTTTTTCGTTCAAAGCATCCGCGCCTAAACCATAAATAGTTTCAGTAGGATAACCGATGACACCGCCATTGATAATAATGTTTGCTGCCTGTTTTAATAATTCAGTTTCCGGGTTGTTTGGGTTTATTTTCAATGTTTTCATGGTCGCTGATTGAATTAATTTTCTTGTTGGGAACTCATATCGAAACAATAATTCAAAATCTCCAACGGATTTAAGAACCCAACCGATTTAATCCGTTGGGTTCTTTAATCCGTTGGAAAGGAATCCGCTTTTTGATTATTTCAGCAGCCCGTTTTCCGGCTGAACCATCAAGTTTATCAAACATCAATTTATTGGCTTGCTGTCTGTCGGCGCGTTGTTTTTCAGGATGCTTTAAACATTGTTGAATAGCATCTTTCAGCGTTGGAAGATCGTTCACTTGAATACTGATCTTTTTTAACAGATCGGATATTTCTGGTAAAAAGCGGCCTGTTTTGTTAACTTTAAAAGTAATAATCGGCTTATCCAGCGCACAAAATTCAGCGATTATGGAACTGGTATCCCCAACTAATACATCAGCTACAATTAAATATGGCAGTACATTAACCTCTTGAATATAAAAAATATTTTCCATTTTTGAAAGTAAATCTTTATATTTTTTTGATGTCCAGGGATGTACTGTTACCAGAATATTGTACGTTTCATTTAATTCAGGTAAGAAGTTTATCCATTTGTTTATGGCTGACATTCCCGATCCATCCCAGGTTGTTGAAAACAAAATCGTTCTTTTTGATGGATCAAGATTTATTTTTTGTCGAATTGAGTTCAAAGTTTCCTCAGAATAGCTGCCATCAAATAATGGATCAATTTTTGGGAAACCCACTGCCACTGCTGATACAATTCCAAGTTTTTTTGCCACATCAACTTCCTGCTGACTGGTTACCATAAAAACATCAAAATCATTGTAATTGCGCACGCTGGTAAATTTTTTAAAATGGTAAGCGCCATGTCTCATGCCGAATTTTTGTATTTTTTTTTCAGGAAATTTATAAGCTGCATGCCGGCTCATAACCACAGCTTTGGGAAAACAAGGCATTCGTTTGGAAAGAATGCCCCGTGATGCTAAATACTTTGCTGTTTTATTATTTTTGACTATCCATTCAAGTTCCGGTAAATATTTGACAACCGGCGCTAAAATCTTATAATCCAAAGGATCAGCGCAATAAATTACAAGTTTCGGATTCTTATCAAAAATGTTCAACAGATGCCAAACCAATTTGTAGGGATATTTAAAAATATAATATGAAAAAATCATCTGTTTTTGTTATTTGGAATTTCAGATTAATTAGAGTTTGTCCAAAAATGAATAATTTAATATTTTTTAAAAAAATAAAAGTGATTGGTTTTTGTAATTATGGAACTCACCCCCCGGCCCCCTTAAAAAGAGAGGGGGAGTAACATTCTGAAATATAAATAGTTAACTATTGTATCATTGTTCGCCCCCTTCTCTTTTTAAGAGAAGGTTGAAAATGCCCGAAGGGTAGGGCCGGGGGGATGAGTTAAATAAGAACAATTTATAACACCATTAACTTATTATAATTCAAATGATTACTAACTGCTCGGACAGACACTAATTAGTTCAACTCATTATTTATATAATTCACCAACCCTTCCCCAATCACCTCCTCAATCCTTTGATCCGATTCAACAAATTTCCAGCTTCCATTTTGATTTTGATAATATCCTTTTGTTTTCACAACCGCATTGATACCAAAGTGCAAAGCTTGAAATTCAAATAAATAATATTTATTATCATAGAAACCGATATCCAGCGATAAAAAAGGTGTGTCAAATTTAGCGCTGACCTCTTTGGCAAAATTTAACAAATTGGCTTCAACCTCAATATCATATTGCTGGATTTTTGTGCCACTGGCCCGGAAATCGCCTTCCCTGGTGAACCGTTTCATTACGTAAAAACGACCGGATATCGCCAGCACCCGATAATCAAATGTTAATCCTGGAATGAATTCCTGGAGAACAAAATTGTTTTCATTCAAAATATAATCGCGGTATTGAAAGTAATCTTTCCTGTTTGTGTAATCCGGGTAGTCCCGGTAACCTTTCTTTTTTCGGAAATACTTTCGTCTGACCAAATCCATTTTTGTGAAAAAATTTTGTTTGACAAGCTGTTGAATCTTCCCGTGTAATTCTTCTTCATTGTTTATCTTAAAAACGAATTTGCCATTTGATGAATCCACAGATTTTAATACAATGGGAAAATTGATATCGTATTGGGACAATTCGTCTATGCTGCTAAAATAAAAAGATTTTAAAAAAAACAGATCGAGCTTCTTTTTGAACAGTTCCTGGTAACCTTTATTTTCATGACACAACAATAAGTCATACGATGGTATTACAGGGTTATTATTGGAATCGAGGAAACGGACAACATCTTTGATGTAATTCCTGCGATTCAATTTTTGACTGAATGTATAAAATACAATCCCGTTTTCTATTGTTTGCTTTTGGTTCACGATTTCATGAAAAGTGTATTTTTTTACCTGGAAATCATTTTTTTGAATGACGTCAACGATCTTATCGACATCCATACTGATCCAGGGTTTTCTTGTTTGACCGAAAAAATTATTATTCCCTGTCAAAATATATATTTTTTGTTTCGCCATGTTTTACCTTTTCAATTTTTTCCTAATTGTTTGATATACCATATCAGGGTAAATTTTTTTCATGCACTGGAAATGTTTCTCCGGGCAGTTGTGCCCGCCGTGCTTGCCGCAAGGACGGCAGTAAAGATCCACTTCTAATAAAGTATCATTTTCCCGGTATGGATAACAGCCAAACCTTTTTACAGTTGGCCCGAAAATGGCGATTACATCTGTTTGTACTGCATTGGCGATGTGAAGCGGCGCGCTGTCATTGGTAATCATCAAATCAATTTTTTTTATCAAGGCTGCTGATTCAAGTACTGAAAAGGAGCCTGCAAAATTAAGCGCATCAGCTTGGGACTTGTCTATTATTTCCTGGCACAGTGGCTGCTCTTCTTTTCCGCCAAAAAATAGAATCTTTATTTTTTCTTTAGCAAGCATCTTTAACACAGAGATGAAATAATCTTTGGGCCATTTCTTTGTTTGCCAAACAGAACCGGGTGCAATACCCAACAGCAAAGAATCTTTTTCATAAATTGATGAATAAATTTCCCCTGCTTTCCGACTTTCATTTTCCGACCAGAAAATTTCAGTTTGCGTATCAAATGAATTTTCTTCAAAATTATTAACAAAAGGTTTTAATAAATATAAATACCGTTTTCGAATGTGAAGCCCCGGTTTGTGAATGACAGCTTCGGTTAATAATTTCTGTTTTTGTCGTGCGAATCCAACCCGATTGGGGATATTTCCTAAATACAATAACAGGGATGATGTCATTGAACCTTGAATGGAAAACGCTAAATCATAGTTTGCCTTTCTTAATTGCCGAATGATCATCCAAAAATTAATCAGTTTTCTTAATACTTTTTTTTTATCAAAGACCAAAGTTGAATTTACATTTGGATTATATTTAAAAACAATGGCAGTTTGTGGAATGGTCAATACATCAATTTGTGCATCGGGAAATACCTGCTTGATTGCTTTGACTGTTGGAGTTGTCATAATGACATCTCCTAAAAAAGCTGTTTGTAATACTAATATTTTTTGAAATTTTGTTTCGTCATTCTTCAATTGAGCATACTTTCATATAATTCAATATTTTTTTTAACCGTGTTTTTAATATCAAATTTTTTTACAAAGTTAAGCGCATTCTTGCCATATTTCATTCGAGTTTTCTCATCACTCACCAGCGTTGAAATTGCTTCTGCCAACGCAACGGAATCACCAGGTGGAACTAATAAACCATTGTAATTATGTTTTACGGCCTCCGGGACGCCCCCTGTTTTGCAGGCGGCAATGGGCAAACCGACAGCCTGGGCGTCCAAAATGGATGTTCCCAGACCTTCCAGTTTCGAAGCTGACACAAAAATATTAAACATTTTCAAATATAAACCGATATTTTTTTGGAATCCCATGAAAACAAAATTATTTTGCAATTTCATTGCTTCAGTTAGACGAAAAATCTTTTCTTTTTGCGGTCCATCTCCAAGCGCTATAAAAGTTACATTGGCGAATTTTTGAAGAACAATTTTCGCTGCTTTTAACAAATTGGGATAGTCTTTATGACCAGTTAACGCTGCGATTGTTCCCACGATGATATGGTTTTCCGGAATTTTTAATTCTGATTTAAAATTTTCATCAAATTTGACTCTCTCAAATTTATGAATATTTATTCCACTGCGAATGGTTATTAATTTTTCATCGGGAATATTATTTTTTAAAAGAACTTTTTTGATGGCCTCTGAAATACAAACGATTTTATCAACTTTGTTTGTATTATATTTGTATTGACTGAACCAATTTTTTTTGATGTCAAAATCAACCCGGCGCACAGCAATCAGTTTTAATTTTGGATAAAATAATTTTGCCCATAATCCGGTAGCTAAAGCATGGGATGAGTGCAGGTGCAGGATATTATAGCCCCTTTTTTTACAAATCAAAGCGATCTTTAATCCGGCAACAAAATCAACTTCGCCTTTCATTGAAATTGGATAAAGGGGTAAATTATTTTCCTGGCAATATTTTTCCAAAGGTGATTGTGGATTACAAACAAGAGCAGTTTTATATCCTTTTTCATGGAGTGCATTAAATAAATATATTGCCTGCTGTTGTCCGCCGCGCCAGCTTTTACCTGTGTCAATATGAAGGATTTTTATAGAGTTAGTTTTCATTTTCCTGTTTTTTTAAAAATTGAATTCTGTCTCTAAAAAATTATGGATTGTTCTGGTGCGTTGTTCCCATGAAAAATGACGTGCAGTTTCCAAACAACCAACTGATAGTTTGTGGTAAAACTCAAAATTTGAATATAATTTGTCTATTAATGCCGCCCATTTTCCCGGGTCATTATCCATCGTAAAACCGTTTTTCCCATTTTTGATGATGTATTCGATACCCTCAAGATTTGTAGCCAGCGCCGGAATACCTGCAGAAAGATATTCCAGCACTTTCAGCGGAGAACAAATTTTGTTACGTTCGTTTTTGATCATTGGTGCGCAACCAATATCAATCTCAGATTTTAATTTTTCCACTTGTTTTGGTGACATCCAGGATTTAATGGTAACCCGGCTGCTTAATTTGTATTGGTCAACAATACCTTTTATTTTATTATATTCCCGGTCATTCTTTGCACCGGCTATTATTAAATTAATCTTGTTATTTTTTACATTTGAGAAAACCCGCAACAAAAAATCTAAATCGTAATCCCGTAAATCAAGTGCGCCAATGTATCCAATATTGTATGAAAAACCGGTTTTCGGTAAATAGTTAAGATGCGTTTTAATACCGGTAACAGCGGTAAGAATTTTTTTTTCAGGATAATATCTCAAATAGTATTGTTTCTGCACTTCTGAAACACATATTATTGCATCAACTCGCGGAAGATATTTATGCTCCTGTTTCATCTGTTTATAGGGTGGTTTTTCTCTGACATTATTTCTCAATTTTAGATCCGAATAAAAATCATGTGATTCATAAATTAACTTGAATTTTTTTATTTTTTTTAGGATCAACGCGTAAGACAAAAAACTAAGATTCCGGGTTATTAATACATCAAATTCTTTATTTAAAAGATAGGAGATGGCTAAAAGGTACACAATCGGATGTTTTCTTTTTAACGGCCCGGCATTAAGAAGGTGAATTGGCAGGCTCTCTTTTATGTCAAATTTAGTTTTAAGTGTTACCTGCTTGTTTTCTTTGGAATTTCTGGTAATGATCAATTCAAAATTATAATTATTTTTGTAAAAGCCAAGCGTATTAAATGTTACAAATGTTGTGGATGGTGAATTGCTGGGCCACAATCCCTGGTGAAAATATTTTATCTTCATTTATTTATATTCCAACTTTGATCATTGAATTGTAAGCCGCTAATAATCGCTGTTCCATCTTTTCCCAATTGAATGTTGTTTTGAATGCTTTGCGTACATTGTTGCTCAACTTGAGATGTAATTTTTTATTATGATATAATTCCTCAATTTGTGCCGCTATTTCTTTTGCTTCATTCTCGTCAAAAATATATCCCAATTTGTATTCTCTCATAATATCGTCAATAATGGGATGAGACAATGACAGAACAGGGATACCAAATCGGAGGTAGTTAAAAAATTTATTTGATATTGTTGTTTTCGCGTTATCCGACAACATAAACGTCAACCCGACTTTTCCTTTTTTTAGCCACAACGGTACTTCCTGGTAGGGAAGAAAACCGGTAACATGAAATTTGTCTTTAATTTGATACTGCTTAGTTTTATTTTGAAAATATCTTTCCTCTGCTTTTGGAAGGTTCCCAATAATTAAAAATTTAATATTTGAATGCTTGAGTCTTTGAGCCACTTCAATTATTAATTTCAAACCTCTATCGAATAGCAATCTGCCTTCATTAACAACCCAAAAAATCCCATCATCAGTAGCACTCTCTTTTGTAGTTGGGAAAATTCGTTCGGATTGACAATTGAAAAGTGTAATTATTGGGCATTGGCACAACGTTTTATAATAAGCGGTTATGAAATCGGTTACAGTAATAATCAAATCAGCCTGTTTAACAATTTCATTTTCCAGCTTAATGTATTCATTAATTCGGTTAATTTTTTTCTTTTTTTCCCTGTAACTGTGAATAAAAAATTCGTGAAAATCAAAAACCAGTTTTTTTCCCGGCATCACCACTTTCAGTTGAGCAGCCATTTCCAGTGTAATGCCATCTTCGTGAAAATGATAGACATCCGCATCAATTTGTATTAGTTTTTTTAGCAAGTTCCGCAGGCAAAAATATTGCCGGATATTAAACTGTTTCGGCAATTTTTTATTGTAATAATATGTTTGAAATTTTATTCCTTTTGATTCGTAAATTTTATTATTGGGTAAAGGTATCTCTTTTTTTAATCCTAATGAACGTTTATCGATTGTCGGAACGAGAAGTATTACTTCAAATCCGTTTTTTGCTAATGAAACAGCTTCTTTAAAAAAAATACGCCCATCAAAAATACGATGTTCGAAAATGATGTGACAAATTCGTTTCATGATTATGTTATTTTTGGTTACAGGTCATAAGGTTAAAATTTAAAGTACAACTTAGCCCACAGAAATAGAACACGTCACAGAAAAAAATATTTTTTCTGGGGGAGTTCGTTTCTGTGGGAGAAAAATACTATATTTTATAATTTGTGATCGGTTACAATTTTTTGGCTAATACAGCAATAAAAGTTGCTTTATACGAAAACAGGGAATTTAAAATCTTATCCAGGTAAATGGTAATTTTATTTACCGGCAGATGTAAATAGGCAAGCCATTTTATTGCCCTTTTGTTTGTAATTAATTTGACCTGCACAATTTTAAACCCGGCATTCTTTATGCTATCTACAAATTTTTCTTCAGTGAAACTATGGAGATGACCATTCCTGTGAACATATTTTCCAGTCTCTGGACAACGGATCATCTTTGCTTGCAAATTTTCTTTATAAGGCACGCTAAACAAACCGTATCCCCCTTGATGCACAAAAGTGGATAATTTATTCAAGGCAGCCTGAAAGTCTTCAATGTGCTCAATCATCTCTTGTGATAGTACAAGGTCAAAATTGTTCTGATTTAATGTAAAAAAATCGATACAAATTTGTTTGATATTATATTTTTCCGCAATTTCTTTGAAGCAAACTAACGATTCTTTTGAAATATCAACCGCAGTTATTTCTATTTTTTTCTGTGCTAACAAATAATCCATGTATCCTTCACCACAACCAACGTCGATAATTTTGTTAACATTTTTCGGCAGCATTTGAAGTAATTGTTTGTAGCGCAGCATTTCTGTAATGTGCATTTTTTTAAACTTTTCAGGCTGTTTTTCTGCCCAGATATTTATACGATTATTTTCCATCCCTTAACCATTTTGTTTGTTATTTATAAATCTACTCTAAAAGGCTTTTAACCACTAATCCACCAAAAAGACGGTGGACTTTCAGTTTCACGAATTTTCACTAATTTTTTAATTATCTTTTTTAGTGTAATTCGTGTAATTAGTGGTTTTTATTAGTAAACTCATTTATAATTTTTCAATAAAATATAATTCTTAAAAGTGCCAATTTGTTTCCCGCGATTAAAGGTTTTTTCAATAAAACTTAAAAATCTATATTTGAATCGCTCGTGCTTGTTTTTATCGCGATAAGGATTTGGTTTCCCCGTCAACTGCAACTTGTCTTTCCAGTTCATTTGAGCAATCATTTTTTCCATAACTTTGGGATGGGTTCCTGTAAACTTCGCCACACGATCTAACGGGCCATAGTCAAACTCAGTTGGGGCTTTGTCGTAATGTTCTTTTGCCTTTTTAGGACCCCAGTGGATACTGTGAAATGCACGATTTTTTGTTTGCATCAGATGCGGGGGCCGAACCCAGCCGTAATGGTAAACGCAGGCATCCACCGGCGCGACTTTTAACTTGCGTGTTCCATCTTCCTGGCGCGGGTTATCATAATAGGAGAATGACCGAAAAGACTGGGCGCTTTGATAGGAATGAATATCCGGACGATTACGAATGATTCGGATTTCATAAGGATACCATCCATGACTCTGGTGAAAATGGTTGTAATCACCCCAGAAATGTTTGTATTTAAATAGCAGCCCCTCTACTTCTTTTTTGTCCTGCAATTCTTCACAGCGCGCTCTAATAGTGGGGAGATCATTTTCATAAATAACTTCATCCGCCTGTAAATAAAAGAGCCAATCTCCTTTACAGGCTTCTTTTGCAATATCGGTCTGGATGGAATTAATAATACCTCTTTTAAAATACTTATCTTCCCAGACCGTATCAATAATTTTGATTTTCGGATCCCCGATAGCAGCAATACTCTCTCTTGTCCTATCGTCTTCATCCCCTTTGCCAACAGCAACGATGAATTCATCAACAATTGGTAAAATTGATTTTACTGCCTCTGCGATTGGGTAATATAGTTTTGTTGCATTTTTGCCAAATGAAAAGCCACTGATTTTCATATTTTCCCTTTTTAACCACGAATTACGCTAATTTACGCTAATAATAATTAGCGAAATTAGCGGTTCAATTTTTTATTTGTCCTCAAATTGAAGCTGGTACAATGTCTTATACCGTTCACATGTTTTTAGTAATTCTTTATGTTTTCCAATACCAACAATTTCGCCCTTATCTAAAACCACAATTTTATCGGCTGAAAGTACTGTTGACAACCGGTGCGCAATGACCAGCACGGTGCGATTTTTTGTTGCCTGGTCAATTGCCAGTTGCACGTTCTTTTCCGCTTCGGTATCCAGTGCGCTGGTCGCTTCATCAAACATTAATATCGGCGGATTATTGACAATAGCTCGTGCAATGCACAATCTCTGCTTTTGTCCGCCGGAAAAATTAGCACCTTTAGAATGGAGCATCTCCTCGTATTTGTTTGGTAATTTTTCGATGAACTCATCGGCATAGGCGATTTTCGCTGCTTTTTCTACAACTTCATCCGAAACGTCTTCCAGGGTTCCGTAGCGAATATTGTTGGCGATGGTATCACTGAACAGAATTGACTCCTGGGTAACCGTGCCAAACAACCTTCGCAAATCTTTTAATTCGATTTGATTGACATTAATTTGATCAATCAATATTTCACCGGAACTAACGTCATACATTCTCGGCAAAAGATTGATGAGTGTGGTTTTGCCTGCTCCGCTGCCGCCGACAAACGCGACTTTTTCTCCTTTATTAATTTCAAGATCGATATTATTTAAAACCTTGCTCTTTTCATTATAAGCAAAATTAACATTTTTAAAAATGATATTTTTGTCAAATGAATTTTTATGAATGGGATTTTCTGCGTTTTCGATTTCGGATTTATGATTTAAAATGAAGAAAATTCGGTCTAAAGAAACCTGGGCTTTTTTGATATCACCATAAGCCTTAGTGAGTGTTTTAATCGGATGGAGCATGGAAAAAATAGCAAATAAAAACGTCATAAATGCGCCATAAGAAAATCCCTGTTCCGGGTTTAAAACCATTGTGCCACCAATTAAAAGCACCACAATCGCGGTTAGAGTACCGTGGATCTCACCCAGTGGCGTATTTACGCTGGCATATATTATGGATTTCCGCCAAAAGCGAAAATGCTGCCAGTTTATTTTTTTAAACCTATCCTGTTCATAATTTTCCCTGGCAAACGCCTTCACAATTTTCATGTTATTCAACACTTCTTCGATATTGGAGAACATCTCGGAAAATTTTTCCTGGATCCGTTTTGCATATTTTTTGATCTTTTTACCCAACAAACCCACTAACAAACTAAAAATTGGCAGCACCACTAAACTCAGAAAAAATATCCTCGCATTCAGGTAAATTGCCACTCCCGCATAAACACTCAACAAAATAAGATCGCGCAGCAAATTAAACACCTGGTCGATGAACATATTACTGACAATATTCACATCATTGACCATCCTGACAATTGAATCACCCACCTGGTTGATGTTAAAAAATTTGAACGATTGCTGGAGATATTTCCTGAAAATAACATTCCTGATTTCATAGATTGTTCTGCCGCGCAGGTTGGCAAAGAGTATCTTGTTGGCAAAGAAAAAAATATTTTTAAGAAAAACCAAACTTAAAAACGTTACGCAAATCACCATCAATAATAACCAGGGATCTGTTTTCGACATCACATCTTTTAGCGCTTCAATGAATGGGGTACGAATTGTTTCGTTTTTTAATCCAAAAAGTCCACCCGCTTTTTCAGAATAAAAATTAATGGTATCCCCAATTGCCTGAAAAAATTCGGGTGATTCAGTGTAAACCGATTCACTGGTTCGGGGCGTAAAAACATAATCAAACAGCGGAATGGCAATGGTGAGGCTCAAACCACTCAAAAAGGCAAAGCCAAACATAAAAAACAACCCGGAGATCAAATAGCCCCAGTAGCGCAGCATTATTTTGTATAATTTCAGGATGTGTTTCATTTTAATTTACGATTTACGATTTTGGATTTCGGAATTATTATGTTATCCGTCTATATTTTTATTATTCAGAATTCAGAATTCCGCATTCTACATTCCGAAATCGACCGAAAATAATTTTTGTCGTTGGTATTGGGAATTTTTCTGTGGATTCAAGAATTCTCTTTTAATAAAATAGTTTTGATTTTGAAAGAATTTAACAAATAGTAGGATTAAAAACAAGGATAAAATTAAGATGGAGTAATACAAATTGCTTATATCCGAGGTGCTGCTGGATTAAACAACAACGCTTTTTTATGCTGCTTTTCCATTTCGGATTTACGATTTCGGATTTCGAAATTATTTTGATTTCGGATTTACGATTTTGGATTGCCGAATTGAGATTTCCACATTCAGACAATATTTTTTTTTATTCCGAATTCCGAAATCGTAAATCGAAAATCTTATTGGCTCTATACCCTGCCATGCAACAAACCATTTTAGGGAGCTATATTCGTTTCTTCACCAAAGACCTTTCCCACGTCAACCACCGCCGATGCAGCCAAAACCACTGTTCCGGGTACTTTCGAATGTAGCGCTCAAGATTTTTATTATATTCTTCAATAAATTGAATGATGCCGGCTTCATCGTTTGAAAATTCTTCAGGATCAGGAAATTTTTCCAGAATAATTTTTATGCCACCTTTTTTTGAGCGAAGACTGAATGCCATCACAGCAGGGACTTTGTGTTTGATGGAAATTTGTGCCGGTCCTTTGGTAGTTGAAGCAGGTCTCCCTAGAAAATTGATAAACTTTCCTTTTCCGCCGGCATCCTGGTCAAACAGGATCAATACTTTGGCTTTTGCTTTTAATGCCTGAATAATTCCCCGGGCAGCGCCGCCTTTTACTTTGAGCGGCAGCAGTCCCAAATCCATGCGGTATTTTTTGATGATGTCATCCACCAACAGATTTTTTTGTTCTTTGAACACGGCGTACAGAGGCGGACCAATTTGCGCAACAGCCGCAGCTAAATATTCCCAGTTACCAAAGTGTCCTGAGAAAACAATAACGCCGCGGTTTTTTGCAAGCGCTTCTTTTAATATCTCCTGGTTGTAAACCGGAACTTCTTTAAGAATATTTTCCCGCGTAAGTTTTGGAATGCGGGCAAATTCTAATGCCATCTTGCCGAAATGGCGGTAATTAAGATGCACGATACGTCGCAGTTCTTTTTCAGATTTTTCGTTTCCAAAAACATTTTTTAGATTTTTTAAAGCAGTTTTTTTACGCGATTTAATCACATAAAACAAAAGGTCACCCAGCCGGTCGCCAAAAAAGTAAAGCGCTTTTAAGGAGAGTCCTTTTGCAATCGTTCCGAGCAAGCGGGTGAGCAGGTATTCAAGTTTGTATTTAATCATAGTCTGTTTTTTAACTTCGGATTTATGAATTCGGATTATTTTTGATTTCGGATTTGAGAATTCGGATTGCGGAATTAGTTCGATTTGTGATTTACGATTTCGGATTGCAGAATTACTTCTCCACCATTATAAAGGGGGGAGGCATTCCGAAATCCGAATTCGTAAATCCCAAATATTAATAATCCCCATCTTCTTCCCAGTGCCAATCATTGTCTTCTTCTTCCCAACGCTTAATCGTCCGTCTGTTCCTCAGTCGCATCAAAAGAAATCCCAAAAGAAAAAGCGCTAACATCATTATCCACAAATAATTATCGAAATCCACAAGAAAACGCCAGCGGTATTTCTTTTTAATATATTGATTCCATTCGTTCTCAAAATCACACAAGTCCATTTCGATTACGTTTAAAAGCGCCTGGTCTATCGTATGTCCTTTTCCCAATTCGGAAATTAGTTCTTTAACTTTATCTTTGCCAAATTGTTCAAAAAGATAAACCACAGCCAGGTAACTTTCCTGGTAGGCTAATTGCGCTTTGTCACGATTAAAGACTAATACATCATCAATATCGTTTAAGTCGATGATGGATTTGGTGATCAGCGCTTTTGAGATGAGAGATCCTGATGCAAAAGCTTTTTCACCGGAATAATAAACGGCTAATCCTTCGTTAAACCAGCGGGGAATGGGATTTCCGTGAACAGCCTTGTTCAACAAAATATGCGTCAATTCGTGAATGGCTATTTTGCCAATCTCAGCATGATCCGGCATTATATTTGGGGATTTTAAGATGACTAAATTTTTTGAAGGTGAGGCAACACCTTCGCTCCAATCCGGAAAATTTTCACCGACAAACTGCCGGTAAATGTCTTCGGTAGGTGCAATGTACACAATAATTGGATTATTTGTATTTGCGCCAATGTCTTCCTTTAATCTCGGTAAAGAAGCTAACAGGCTGTTTAAGACTTGGTTGACGTCGCTCGCATTTTTCCGGTTTGTTCCTTGATAATAGATTTTGAAAGGCGGGTTGGAGAGTTGCTGCCAGTTAGAATTGAAGCTATAAAGTTGTTTGGAAAAAAAGATGGACAAAAAGAGCAGGATCGAAAAAATATTTTTTGAGGATATCGAGTTATTAAAAATTTTCTTTGTTCCGTTCAATTCGGATATACTCCTGCATTGATTCCGCGATGATGTTTACCTGTTCTTTTATTTTTTTTCGGGCGCATTCCGGGTTTGATAGGATGCATTGTGTTCCTTTACAATAATATGCTCGTTCTGTGCAGCCCTGCTTTTCCTGGTACTTACTTGTTGAAGTCATTTTTCGTGTGATCTCATTACTGGAAAAATTTTTACCACGACAAATAACGCCAAATTCAGCAGCGGTTTCCCATAAAAAATTTTGTAGTCCAATAACACCACGGGTATCAAAACTATCGACAAGGTCACCGACCTTTTCATCCTTAAATAGTTTCCATAAAATGTTTACTTTTTCCGCAGGTCTCAGGCTGCATTCATTTTTGTCGTACATAAAAAATACTTTCTTTTTTAGTAATTGTTCACCTCTATACCCATTTAAAAAGTAAAAGATTGATTTACGAACAAGTTGAAAATCCCGATTTATCGGGGGATCAAAGATTTTTGATTTATGAAGGAATGCAGCGTGGATAACATAAATCATAAAATCAAATATACTTCTAAAATCCTAAATCGTTAATCCCTCGATAAATCGGGATTTTCAACTTGTTCTGAGATCAAAACAATAATTAGCATAGGTGGTGAAGTGTTACCTTTTTTGTAATTAAATCGTAAAATAAATTATAATGAAATTTAACCTGCTACTTTTTCCAACAGCATATTTGTGATCAATACCATAATTTTCCGGGCGCTTTCCGGTTGCTCTGCCTGTCCAAATAAAAAACGACAGTTTGCTGAAAAGGCTATTCCCTTATTAATAAAAAATGATTTGGGTATGGGAGGTTGATCCATGTCTTTGACATTAGCAACAATAATAATTGGCGCAGTAACATTATTTGAAAATTTATCAAGAATTGGATTTATTGTTTCCAGGGAACTAAAATTTTCCCAATCGAAAAAAATAATATAGGCAAGCATTTTTCTGGAAATAAGATCCCAGGATACGTTTTTGTCTTCTTTATCTAAACTAATACCGTAAAGATGAAGCCCTAATTGATCGTTAGCATCGAATCGTCCGAATGAGACAATTCCGTTTTTAACATCTATTTTTTTACAAATTGATTTGATGAAATCTTCGCTTGTTTGGGTGTTGTGGGTGATGACAGCAATTTCACCGATCTTCATTTGGGTGCCTTGGATCTATTCGTTTTTTTTGCAAAAATTTTTGATTATGTCTAATATTTGATGGTACACAGAGATTCTGGATGCTTGATCCTCGTTCCTGGATCCCCCCACCCATCCAGCATCAAGCAACCAGCATCAAGATTCAAGCATCGTTTCAAATTGCAGTTCACAGCGCTAGTCCAATAATAACGCTTCTCTGATCATTAACAATTCTGCTTTTGTAAAATGTATAACATTTGCCTGCTGCATTCGATCCAGACGCCGCCGACCGGTTTTACGTCGATCCAACAGCTGCCTGCGATCAGCTTTTCTCCTTTCAGCTTGGGCATCTTTATTATCCGATTCCTGAAAAAGACTGGACACAATGGAAACTGCCCGCTCAGAATGGGACTTTGAATGATCTGTCTGATGCTTCAACCGTTCCAAATAGTCGTCAACATAGTGTGAATAATTATTTTCTGTCTCTTGCAAATATCCTTTTTCATGTAATCCCCTGATGATCTCCAACGCTTTTAGATCATCATATTTGCTTTTTTCGATAATATCACATAGTTTAACTTTCTTATTTATGCTCGTTAACAACTCTTTTTCTTCAACACTTAATTCAGAAAAGTTATTTGAGTTTGATTTTAAGACAACAGCATTTAACGGCGGAAGTCCCTGTTTGATTTGATCCCAGTCACTAACACGTCTGATACCAATGTCTATTAAATCTTCATTGGATTCCGAAATTTTTCTTTTATTATTTACCGTTGTAATATCCACAATAAAACTGCCAATTGTCCAGGTGAACATTCGCATGATCGCATCAATCGGAGCCAGGTTTTTTAGTGATGCATCAACAACCTGACCTTCTGAGATCAACACAACACCGAGCGATGAATTATGTTTCAATTTTATTACAGCGGATTTTTTTCCCAACTCCAGCGTCTGAATGAGATCCACTAAATTCATTTCTGTTAAATTGCCGGAAAAACCACGGTTGGTATCAATTTCACTATCATGTAAGTTGGAAATCTCGTGCAATAAATTATGGGCGCGTACCACAACCTCTTCAACATAAAAGGGTTTGGTAATATAATCATCAACTCCCAGTTCAATATTTTTAATTCGCTCATCCACTTTTTTTTGATTGCTGAGAAAAATAAATGGTGTGGCTTTAAATTCGGGAATCGACCTGATTTCTTTAAATATTTTGTGCCCACTGATTTGCGGTAAGTCAACTTCGGATATGATAAGATCCGCTTTTAACTCCCTGGCTAATTTAAGAATTTTTTGTCCCTCTTCCCAACAAGTTACGCTATAACCTGCTTCAGTCAACGCTTTTTTTAACGGCGTAATATATGTTTTATCATTATCAATAAGAAGGATTTTGGACTTCTTATTCATTATTAAAACTCCTGCAATATAGTTTTATTGAATAGGTGATACTTCAGGCGCGGCTATTGCGTCGAAAGATTCAGAGCCGGTTGAAACGATAACTGCTTGTAAAAGTTTTTCGGGAATCGAATTATCCGCTTCATCCCAGGCTACCATTGTGATGTTTTCTTTTAAATCCAATTTATATCGAATTACTTCCATCGTGATCGAAGTTTGCTCCTTAAAATTCAAAACTGCTACCACATATGGGATCCTGAATTTAAACCAAATCGAATGGATCAAATAGCTGGTATATTCCCAGGTTTCCGGTCGACTGCAATCAAAAGCAAAAATATTTCCTGCCACACTTTGTTTTACCGATTTGAAAAAAGAATTCAAATTTTTCTCTACGGATACTGCCACCAGGTTGAATTTGGAAAATGACTTAAAATGAATTTTACCCAGGTCAAATTTTAATCCTTCCTCGGCAGAAATATTTATTGATTTAAAGTTGTCATTTGTTAAAATATCCATAATTTCATCTTTGCAGTCTTCGTCTATGCTAATGAGAACGAGTTTATCCTGTTCAGATGAAAGTTTTGCAACGACAGGTTTTTCCGTCTCTTGGGCAATACCTGGTGTGGGTTGGAAAATCTTTTTGAATTCATCGCTATTAGCCCGCTCTTGTTTCATTTGTTTTGAAGATTGCTTTAACAATTCTTCATCAATGAAAGTGAAATCGGGTTCTTCGATTTTTTTATCCTGAGGCTCATGGAGAGTCTGGTTGTATAATGGGGAATCAGCAAGAGTTACTTCCAACGGGAACTCTTCTGTTTCTTTATTTTGTTCTTTTTCATTTTCGGATAAAATTTTATGATCCTGTTCGATTTGTTCAATTAACGGTACAATTTCTTTTTCCAGATCTTTCTGATCACTTTTTGGTTTGATTTGAAAAATATTATCGTTTGAATCTTTTTCTTCAAAAGCAGGCGGCGCCATATTTTTATTGGGTGTTTTGGGTTCCCCTGTTGTCTCCTGGGTGACTTCAAGGTTTTCTATTTCTAATTCATCTTTTTCAGCCGGTTTTTCCGATAGTTTTTCTGTTAAATAGTCCACCTGATTTTCTAATGGGGATGGTTTCAAAACAAACCTATCTTCTTCCCCTGGTTCATCAAACAGTGGTGGAACATGGCCTTTCGGAATCTTTGGTCTGTCTTTCTCTTCTAAACCAAGTGTTGATTCTATTATTAATTTGCTGCCTGGAATAGCTTCTTCGATAGTATTGTCTTCCGGGGCAGGCACAAAACCATTATTTTCTTTAGGATTAATATCTTGAATACTTTGTTCTTGTTTGTCTGTGTGCTCTATAATTATGTGATTTTTTATTTCGCTTGATTCCAACGGCGGCGTATTCGCTTTATCAAGATTTATTTCCAGGGGAATTTCATGTTTCTTAATGAATGTAACCTTCTCTGCAGGCTCGATAACTGTTGGGATCGGCTCCGGTTGTTTTTTTACGGCGATAGTCGGTTTTATAAAACCTTGTTGATACAACCTCACTAACCGTTTAAGAGCAATCAAATCATCGAGTTTGCTTTCATCGACAATCTGTTCAACATCATGCATGCCATCAAACAAAGTTATAAAGCCGTTTGCACCGTTGCCAACTTTCTTCTTTTCCACAAGCATTTTAAATGTTGTAGAGACAGTAAATGCTGTTTTTGATGAAGGAAGTTGATTAATCAGCTTTTCTCGAATTTCTAAACGTTTTAGTCCCTGCAACAACAATCCCAAGTTGCTGACAGAAATTTTATCAGCCACATCAACATCACGAAAAATCATATTAAAAAATCCGGATTGCCAGGGCAGCATTTGATAGATTGCTTGTTCTGTTTTAAAATCTTCCAATCCCGCGTTCACAACAGAACCTTCGCGAAAGAATACCTGGCCCGTTCTTTTGCCGTTGCTGACAGTTAAAACACCTGTTTTACGTTCTATGCCAAAACTTTCGATCAAGTCAGCTAAGGCTAATTGGTTTAATTTGCCGGAAAATTTTTTGTACGTTTCGATTTGATCAATTTTTCTCTGTTCAATTCTTCTTAAAACCATGCGAACATGAGCAATTACCTCTTTAACATGAAGTGGTTTCACCAAATAATCCTTGGCGCCCAATTCAAAGCCCTTGATACGCTGTTGAACTTCTCGTTCTTTAGTGAGAAAAATTAATGGAATTGATGATGTTTTTGGGTCACCATTTATCCGTTCCAGCAATTGATAGCCGGACAAACCGGGTAAATTGGTTTCTGATATGATGAGATTAGGCGGAGTGCGCAGGATTTCTTCCCAGGCATCTTTTCCATTGTGAACGGTGCTTACTAAAAATCCTGATGCCTCAAGATTATCTTTAAGGATCTGGAGATTTTTGGCATCAGAATCTACTATCAATATAAATTGATTATCCATAATACTTTTTCATATTTGACTATACTAAGGTGAAAGTGGCTTTGAGATTTCTTTCTTTTATAAACTCACCTAAGTCATATTAGAAAGAGATGACCTTCGGGGTGAAATCTCACAACCACTTTGCGATGAGTATAAATAATTCAAAACATCACAATTATTTAATATAATTAAATTTCAATATCCTGTCAAGTTATTTTTTATTCAATTATTGTAACAAATAACTTGCTTTTTAGAGAAATAATTTTAGATTTTAATAGGGATTTAATGAAAGACATTATATGACATTAATGATTTTTTGTTCCAGGCTTAAATCGTACAGCAAATATCGAGCCTAAACAGGTTAAGTTCTTTAAAAATACTCACAGAAAAAATTCTCACTCATTCAATCACTGAAGAAGATTTATACTCATTAGGGGAGAATTACATGTATATTTTAGGGCTTCATTTTATTGATTTTTCAATTATTTTGATCTATATTTTTTTTATTTTATGGCTTGGTAAAAGAGCTGCTGAAAAGACTAAAGATACCGATGATTTTTATCTCGCCGGTCGAAAATTGGGCAAATTCTACCAGTTCTTTCTGAATTTTGGCAATTCAACCAATGCTGATCAGGCAATGGCTGTCTCCCGCGAAATTTATCGCCAGGGAATAGGCGGCATGTGGATTCAGTACCTGGTGCTTTTTCTTACACCTTTTTATTGGTTCACGACAATGTTATTTCGTCGTTCCCGGTTTATCACAATTGGAGATTTTTTTGAAGAACGGTTCCGAAGTAAGTTTTTAGGCGGCGCTTTTGCGATTTTTACACTGGTTATGGCTTTCATCGGCGGCGGAGTTGGCTACATGGTTGCCGGTAAAACCATGATGGCGCTAACACCAAAACCGGGAGAAAAATATTCAATTGAAGAAAAGCAAAGCGTTGAGTGGTTCAACAGTAGAAAATTACTCATCGAAAAAGAGAACAGCGGGACAGAATTGTTAGTAGAAGAGCAAGTGAAATTGAATGAATTGAACGAGCGCTTTAAAAGGGGTGAGTTAAAATCTTTCGTATCATTTATCAATCCAGTTGTTTTCTATTTCGGATATGCGCTCATTGTGGCTATCTATACCATGTTGGGGGGATTTGTAGCAGCCGCGATCACTGATGCAATACAAGGGGTGCTGATCATCATCTTTTCAATTCTGCTCATCCCTATTGGTTTGAGCAGAATTGGTGGCTTTTCAGGTTTGCATGCTTCAGTTCCTGATTGGATGTTTGAATTGTTCGGTTCAACGACAATGAGCGAATATGCCTGGTACACGATTCTTGCCATGGTTATTGCAAACCTGGTTTCAATTGTTGCATCAGCCCCAATGATGGCGACAGCGGGCTCAGCCAAAGACGAAAATACTGCACGCTTTGGCATGATTGCCGGTATGTTTTTTAAAAGATTCATAATGATTTTTTGGGCGCTGGCAGGGTTGTTGGCAATTGGTTTGTTTGCCGGTGAGTTGCACGATCCTGATCAAATCTGGGGATTTATGACAAACCGGTTGTTATTTCCCGGCGCTATCGGACTGATGTTAGCCGGAATTTTGGCGGCGAACATGTCCACCCTTGATGCCAGTTCAGTTACCCATTCGGCTCTGTTCATCCGAAATATTTATCAACCCATTTTACCCGGCAAATCTGAAAAACATTATCTTTTGATCGGAAGAGTGGTGATTGCAATTACACTTTTAGGCGGAATAGGGACTGCTCTTTTTATTGGAAATTTGCTGGACTTGTTTAAATATTTCATCGCTATTCCGGCAATATTCGGAGCGCCGATCTGGTTGAGTTTTGTCTGGCGTGGACTTACCAAATGGGCGGTAATCATCCAGGTATTTATTTGTTTTGCCATTTATGCAATTATTCCTAATTTATTTCAGACTTTGGATTGGGCACAGTTTAATGAAAAATTCTTATTGGAAACCAAACCCAGAATTGTTACGGTTTCTACCGGGGCATTAAATGAAGACATTGAAGCAGGACGGGCAAGTAAAATAGGGGAGAGCATTCAAAAAAAACACGAAATAAAGCCAACCGGTGTTTTCTTTGACAAAGTTGCCTTGACAGATCCCAAAGATCCAGGGTCAGTAAAAGTTGGCATCGGAAGATTCCACGCTGAAATCTGGGTTGTGAGTTGGATCTGCATTGATTTTACGAATTTTTCAAAAGCGCAATTGGTTACCACAAGATTTCTTTTTAACGCCTTATTCCCATTTTTGTTATTATTTATTTTAAGCATTTTTACTAAAGAAGCGCCAAAAGAAAATTTAGATCGATTTTACGGCAAACTGCACACACCTGTTCAACCAACGCCTGAAAAAGAACAGCAGGCTTTGGAATATGCTTACAAACACCCGGAAAAATTTGAGAAGGATAAACTTTTCCCCGGGACAAAATGGGAGATTTTAAAACCATCAATGATTGATTTGTATGGATTTGGTGGGAGTTGGTTGTTGGTTGGTCTCGTGCTGCTGTTATTGTGGATGGTTGTTTCGATTGGATAGTTTTTTTGGTTGATAATTTTTTATTGATATGAAAAGACGAGAGCCAGGAAGACGGGGTGAGAGGGAGATAGGGAGAGCGGGAGAAAAAACGTTTTGAGACAAGGCTAGAGGGAGAGTGGGTGAAGGGGAGAAAGGGCAATGCCGTCAGTTTAAGGGTGATATGGTGAAAGTCATTCACAATTAGCAATTCTCAATTATCAATTCACAATTAAAATCTTTTAAAATTTGGCATGCAAATAAATTATCGTGATTAATTGTGAATTGTGAACTGCTAATTGACAATTGTGAACGAAGCAGAAATTTTAAATGACTTAACTAATGGCTTTGGGGTGAAAGAGAAAGAATAGCCAGTCCTTTTTTTCACTCTCCATGTCTCCATTTGTCTCCCACTCCCCTTGTCTCCATGTCTCCCTCTCTCTGCTTCCCCCACTCACCCCGTCTTTTAGTCACAGACAACAGAAGGAAACCGCTCCCGATCCGTGTGAGGCAGAAAAAGCGCGCCGGTATATTGTTCCATATAAGTCGGATCAGTATTTAGCTCAAGATAGGTCATTCTTTGCGCTAATTGTTTCTGTTTCTCTTTGAATTCTTGTGAAACCAAACACATGTAAGAACCCATCAAAGATGCATTGCCGATGTATCTGAATTTTTCAAAGGGAAGATCAGGGAAAAGACCGATAGTGATTGCTTTTTTTATGTCAAGAAAATTACCAAATGCGCCAGCAATATAAATGCTTGTCAGGTCTTCAAATTTCAAATCTATCTGGTTCAGCATCAGGGAACAGGCAGAATAAATGGCTGCTTTTGTTCGGATTAGATTTTCGATGTCTGTTTCGTTGATATAAATTTCTTTACCGGAGCCGCTTTCTTCTGCCGGAACAATAACATACCGGGCGCGCCTGCCTTCAACTTTTATAGCCTGACATTTTTTTGTGCGATTCAATTTTCCTGCTGAATCGAGCCAACCAGAGATGAATAAATCAGCGATCAAATTGATAATACCTGTCCCGCAGATTCCAATCGGTTTTGTATTCCCAATTGTCTGGAAGGTCGCCATTCCTGTTTCGGGACAGGCTTCAGCGTTTTCAATGGCGCCGGACGCAGCTCGCATGCCACAATCGATGCCGCCGCCTTCAAATGCAGGACCGGCAGAACAAGCGCAGGTCAACAAAAAATCGCGGCTGCCAAGTACGGTTTCACCATTGGTGCCGATGTCAATGAAAAGGTTCACATCATCCGAGTCAGTGGAAATGTCTGTGCACAATAATCCGGCTGTAATATCGCCGCCGACGTAGCTTCCAACTGCTGGTGAGAAATAGATCCACGATTGCGGATTGATTTTAATTCCGGCGTCGGCTGCTGTGATATTTGGAGCTTCAAGTATTGTTGGAGTATAGGGCGCTAATCGAATAAATTCCGGCGTGAGACCAAGCAGCAAGTGGATCATTGTTGTGTTGCCGGAAACGACTGCATTGTAAATGTGCTCCGGTTCAACATTTTGGTTTTTAGTAGTTTTTTGTATCAGTTCATTAATCGTTTTTAAAACACGTTGGCGTAATTCTTTCAACCGTTCCGGTTTGCGCGCATAATTTATTCGACTGATGACATCAAGTCCACATTCCACTTGGCTATTGTAATCGATTTGTGTATCAATGATTTTGGCTTGCGGTAAGTGAACAAGTTGAACTGCAACGGTTGTGGTTCCCACGTCTATGGCAATCCCATATTGTCCCTGATCCCAGCTATCCGGTTGAATATCAATAATTCGAATTTGGTGAGGTTCTTCAATTAACATTAAATTTATATTGCCGTTTTCTGCACGGAGTGTATCTGCCAGTTTGTGCATTAAAGGGAAGGAATAAACGATCTCCTTATTTCCAAAATCTTGCTGTAATCGCCTAAGGAGCCGGTCAAGATCGGAGAGACCATCCTCTAACTGTGGTTGTGGAACATTGATTCCCCATCTAAAACAAAGTGGTTTTAATTGCCAGTTTTTTGGAAGTAATTCTTTTTGAATGAGGTTTTTGCTTTTTTGATTATCAAGGAATTTTCCAGCTTTGTCTCCCAGTTGTTCGGAAAGGTCAATTATAACATCATCTTCAATTATCCGGGTTTTACAGGCGAGTATAAATCCTTCTTCAAAGGCTTGGTGACTTAAAATCCCAGGGCTGTCAGATTCGAGATAACCAGAAATTATCCGTACAACACAGTCCCCACAAGTCCCCTCACCTCCGCATGATGAATTGATTTTTAAATCGGCTTTCCGGGCTGCATCAAGCAGTTCTGTCCCGGATTTGACGTCAATCGTTTTTCCTGATGGTTGGAATGTGATTTTGGGCATGATTCATCGCTTTGATTTTACGATTTATAAATTTACCATTTTCTCTGTATAGATCAAATTAAAATTCCAAGTTCCAAATCCCATCAGGCCAAAGGTGGGATGATGCTTGGATTTTAGAATTTTTTTGTTATGCGGAAATTCAAGAGAACAAACGCCATGCGCTATATTATTACAAGTAAAGTCCTGTATAGTTACCTTATATTTTTATAGGAGTACAGACTATGCTTTGTTTTTTTGGCAAAACTTTTAAGATAAATTAATCAGTAATATTCAAGAAGTAGCAGTAGCAGTTGCAGCAAAATAATGGGTGGGCGATAATTACTGCCACTGCTTCTGCCACTTGCCTTTTTGCGCCAAGCCCTCTGCGCCATGCTATTATAAACGCGCTTTCACAAAACTCTCAATATCCGATGCTTCCTGGGGACCGACAAGCGCTTTCCAGCCGGGAAGGCTTTCTTCCAACTCACCACTGATTTGAGCGACATAGCCGGGGATGATTATTTCACGGGTTGTTACCTGTTCCTCCAATCCACATTCTTTGATAAATTTGGCAATATACGGACCTGAAAATTTCCCGGCAGCCCAGGCAGTAAGTACACTCATTCCTTCGCATTCAGGAACGACCAACCAGGCGCTGGTGCCGCTGTTTTCGATTTCCCCGGAAACGATAAAATAAGTGAGTGAGAAATTGGTCGTTAGGAAAACCGGCGAGTCGGATTTCGGTTCTCCGATTGGGTAAACTTTTGGTTCAACCTGAATTGGTTTCTGTGGATCAGTATAGATATTTAAGCGCAATGTCATCAACGCTGCCATTTGCGCCGGATCAAATGATGGCAACACACAAATCCCGCCGTACTTGCATAATTCCGTGATGGCTACGGTTGTTTCTTCCAAAAGATCACCAGATTCAATGAAAAATAGGCTGGGATAACCCAACGGTTTGTAGCTGTCTTTTAATGCAGCCCGTCTGGCAATCGAGCTGACTTGAAACTGTTCAGCCAATGAGTTGGTTTGAAACTGAAGAAGCAGGTTATTAAATCCACTTTTTTTTATTTTTGCGGTTAATGCTACAAGTTCATCCAATGTTTCAGCGGTTACCGATAAAATGTGTCCGTTTTCTGCTGCAACAGCTTGAAGTTCATCTATCGTCTCTGGTGTGGCGCCGGCTAATACACTATTGGAACCTTTGATAGCAATTGCTACTTCTGTGAGTGATTTTTGATCGTTACTTCGAATTACCAAAGGACGCTTGGTCATATCCCAAGCTTTTTTCACAATTTCAACAAATTTCTCGACATCGTTATCTTTTTGCGTTACAGCCACCATATCAATTTCAAGAATTTCCCCGACACGTTCCAATTGATAGTCCTTGACTGCATTCAACGTTTTTTCAATTTTTTCAGGCGGATCAGTATCATTAATATTAACCGCAAAGGCTGTTTGGTTGACAAATGTTTTTTCGTGCCGATAGAGAACGGTTTCCTCACCTAATTTTAATGATTTGTCCGCGCCCAGTTCAATGCCTTTAACAGGCGGTTCACTGGCTGCACCCAACACCTGTATTGCTTCTTCAGATGCATAAGGGCATAAAGATAGTTCTGCTTTTTTCGCCGCCAGTTTCATGGCAAACGCAAGACAGGTGTTTGATCCACATTCTTTGCAGTTTGTTTTTGGTAGAAGTTTTTGAATTTGTAAGCCAGAGAGTGCCAATTTTTAGTTTCCTTTTTTTAAATACAGTGTTTGTGGTTAATTTAAATTTGTATTGCTTGTTTAGAAAAAATTCCAAGCTCCAAGCACCAAAATCCAAATAAATTCCTAATCTCAAATTCCAAAAAGTTTGGGTGCAATTCTATAATTTCGGAATTGAATTGAAGAATTTTTACAATTGTAACTAGTTGTTTTATTGTAAAATAAAATTATAGACTTAATAGAGTAATTTTATTAATTCTGATCATTTTTTAAATAGCAGAATAATTTTTAGCAGAATAATAAAAAAACAGAAAAATGATAAGTAGTACATTATCGACATCCAAGTTGTCAAAGAGAATAATAGGTCAAAGTTATCAATTAATAACTTATTGTAATTATATATTTAACACCATAAATCAAAATTATTCTGCTATCAATTATTCTGCGAATTTAAGAATCTCTTTGTTAAATTCTATAACTTTAATGTCCGAAATTATAGGTTTACAACCAAAAGCTTTTGCAAAGTTTGGATATTGGATTTTGGAATTTATTTGGAATTTGTGATTTGGAATTTTTCTTTGTCTTTACAAAAGATTAAACTAATAACCTATTCACTAGAAATTTTCCCAATAGAAACTTTGACCCTACGTAAAATATCATCTGGCAAATTTTCCCCGGATAATTTTTTAAGCGCAAACAATGTTCTTTCTGTTTTAAATGAGCCAAGCGCTTCAATGGCTTTTTTCTTGATGTGATGGTCCGGATCGTTTAATAAATCAATGAGCACAGATTCTACTTCTGCGTTATCGCTGCCAATTTCTTTTAATAATGAAAGCGCTGTTGATCGCCGATAATTGCTTTCAGTTGTATCACGTGCAAATCGAATGGCGATTGGAATTGATCTCTTGTCTTTCAAATAATAAAGAGATTGAAATGCAGCGCTGCCCACCACATCACGATCTGATTCCACCTCAATAAATTCGCTTAAAAAATCAAAACTGAATTCATCATCAATATGGGACGGGGCATATAACGCAGCGGCAACAACTTTATAACTGGAATCACTTTTTGCCATTTGCCTGAAAAGCTGGTTGTATTTTATGTTGTAAAAATTACCAAGCGCGTTAACTGCAGCTGCCCTGACTTTTGAGTTGGAATCATTACAGGCTTTCTTCAAAACTTCTTTTGTTTCAGGACGATAAAAATCAATTAAAAGATAAGCGGCTTCTTCACGCACAGCCCAGAATGGATCATAAATCAAACAGTGTTCAAGCGCTTCGGCTGTTTGAAGTGTATCTAATGTTTCCGTTTCAAGTTGATCAATTGCATTCAAACGGGCAGCAACGTTTTGATCGTTTAATAATTGATAAATCCATTCGTTCTCCGTCTTAAAAAAATCCATCTCTTTCAACAGGTAGTTTTCTTTATCGAAGCGAATGTTAAGCGGTCGGCTGTCAAAGGAAAACTTAAAAGTATCGCTGCGTGTTTTCGTAAATATTTTTTTTGATAAAATTTCATTTTTACCAATAATTTCAACTTCAACCGGCATTTGGAAAACTTCAGGAACTAATCCAAGTGAATCTTCCTGTACCTGTCTAACAAAAAGATAAATATTATTGTTTTTTGAATCCCAGTGAGAATGAATTTTGAACTTTGGATGTCCTCCATAAAAAAGCCACAAGTCAAAAAACCAGGAAAAATCCTTGTTGCTAACACGCTCAAGAATTCTTTGAAAATCTGTTGTTTCAACCGCGCCAAATTCATGTCGGTGTAAGAAAAATTTTAGACTTTCAAAGAATAAAGAATCACCAATAATATGATGAAGCATGCGCAGCACCTGTCCTGCTTTTTGATAAGTGATGTAATTGAACATATCAGCAGGATCACGGTAATTCTCATAAACGATTGGCTGGAAAAAATCTTCATCGACTATGTCTAAATAATATTGCTGATCAACGAAATTGGCATATTGTGCTTCATCTTTACCTAAGTCAAAATCTTTGTACAAAATTTCAGCATAAGTTGCAAAACCCTCATTCAGCCAGAGGTGACTCCAATCTTTGCAAGTTATTAAATTCCCAAACCATTGGTGGGCGAGTTCATGGGAAACCAAGTCATCACTATTTCTATCCAAATGAGCGCGTCGGTCATGAATCGTGTAATCGTTTAAGGTGGTGGCGCTAGTATGTTCCATGCCGCCGGCTTTATAATTATCAACAACGATTTGCGCGTATTTATTCCAGGGGTAGGGATAGCCAAAAATGTTTTCAAAAAAGGAGAGCATTTTTGGTGTGCCGGCGAATGAGTTCATCGCATCGTTTTTTTGACTTTCATAAACATAATAATAGAGCGGAATCCTGTTTGAAAAATCTTTGATTTCAAAATATTCACCAGCCGTGATGGAAACCAAATATGAATTGTGCGGCTTGTTTTGCGACCAGTGAAAAGTTTTCGTCCACTCTTCCCGATTGTGTTTTGTTGAGACCAGTTCGCCGTTCGAGAGAAGAAAATAATTTTCCGGAACCGTGGCGATTACTTCGCTGGTGAATTTTTCATCCGGCTTGTCATAGCAGGGAAACCAGTACCTGGCATGCTCCGGTTCCGAGTGTGAATAAATTTGCCCCGAATGGTTTGGTGACTTTGCGCAGGGATTGTTGAAGTAAATTCCTCTTGTCGGTTTTGTGAAATAAGAAATTTGAACCGCTATCGTATCAAAACAACTAAAAGGCTGTGGAAAAAATATTGAAACGGTTTGACTATCAGCTTCAAAAGGCAGCGATGAAAAATTCTCAAATTTCACACCTTTTATCTCCATGTCCCTGGCATGTAATTTTAATAACTCAAAATTATTGATAAGTGAAATAGCCTTTATTGTGGCTTGGCCGGTCATGGATTTTGCTTGTTCATCAAATTGTAAATTTAACTTAATGTGTTGGACATCGTAGTTTTTTTCAAATGCAGATGTTAAAGACGGACAAATTATAAAGAAAAAAATCGCTATAATTGCGCTCAGAATATAGTAACGATGGGAAACCTTATTTTTTTGATGAAACCGTATCATAGGTAGTAGCATTCAGATATAGAGTATTTTGGGGTCTGTTTTTATCTATCGAAGAATTATAAGCAACAACCCTGTTGCGTCCTTCAGCCTTTGCTTTATATAACGCCCGATCTGCAAAATCAACCAACTCTTTGGTTTTAAAAGAATCATCATACAATGAGGCGATGCCGAGCGAGATGGTAAGTTTACCGCGGGGTTGATTTTCTTCACGAGGAAATTTTTTTGCTTCTATGGTGGAACGTAATTTTTCAGCAACCTGCAGCGCCTGCGCTTTATCGATCTCGGGAAGGATGACCACAAACTCCTCACCGCCATACCTGGCTAATATATCAGCTTTGCGAACGTTGTCTTCAAGGATATGTCCAACCCGCTTTAGAATTTCATCTCCCATAAGATGACCATTAATATCATTGTAATTTTTAAAATAGTCAATGTCAATCATTAAGATTGTCAATGAGCGCTTATACCTGCTCGATCTCTGTACTTCCGTTTCAATGCGATCATTAAAATAACGACGGTTATACAAACCTGTTAAATCGTCTGTAACCGATAATTCTTTTGTGTGTCTGAATAATAAAGTTTTATCAATGACTTTGGAAATTTCATTGGAGATTTTGTTGAACAAGGAAATTTCCGTTTTCTTAAAAGAGCCGGTTTTTTTTCGATATAAGCTGATAACACCGACCTGTTGGTTTTTGCGTAATAAAAGTGGAATGACCAAAAATGAGCCGCTGTTAGTTCCATCATTGTAATATTTATATCTTTTTTGTTTTTTAATATCAGGGACGTGAATGGTTTTTTTTATCATGAGCGCTTCACCAAAAATATCTTCGCCTAACTTGAAAGATGTTTTAGCCTTACCCATGTTTTTAGGCGAGCCAAATGATGTATGTAAAGTTAAAGTCGAAAATGAATGGTCAACCAGAAAAATTCCGAAACGATCCACTTTTAATGTCTGCTGGAATATTTTTTGGAACATGTTAAAAATTTCATCAAGATCCAGGGTCGTGCTGAGTGCTAATCCAATTTGATATAGGGAATATAATTCCAGCAGCCGGTGGTTCAGACCCTGGCTCATTTTTTCGATTTCAGGAAACATGTCCTGTAGGTTCTCGAAATCGTTTTTTGTGGAATTAAAACTATCCGCCATTTATTTTATCTCCGGGTTGATAGATTAGGATATTCGTATTTAAAAAATTCATCTGTAGTCCATTGGGCAAAAAAAGAGCACTTCAAAGGTTATTTGGTAATAAGGTAATTGGGTAATAAAAAATTATTCAGCATTATTGAGTTCCCAATTACTCAATAAGGACTGTGAATTAAATAACTTGACCATTTGTATTTTTTCAAGCACTGTTTTTGTAGGATTTAGCTCGGTGCACTTGATCAGCTTAATTAATTCACGTCCCTAAACTAATTACCAAGTTACCTAATTACCTTATTTCCTATTTCCCTTTCAGCCATGAGTTGACTGCGCGCAAACACCAAGGTAATTCGTTAATACCTGGTATTTTTCTTCCAAATTTTTCCGGGAAGTTGTTCGGAAACTAAAATTATAAAACGGTTCACGATCCCGGTTGTACAAACAAATTTTTACTGGTGCATGAGATATTTTGCACAATAATGTGCTCAACGGATGAAAATCAAAATTGAGGTCAATAACGATGTCAAAGTCTGTTGCTAAAATTCGCAGCTGCAAATTTTTCTTTGGGAGACCTAAACGGTTGATGTCTTCTGAAGAAACAAAAATTGTGCCATGTGGTTGGTTTACATCGAGTAAACTTTTATTATTTTCCCTGGTCAAAAATACGAATTTTGCACCTGCAAAATCATTTTTTATTTCAGATATATAATTTCGCGCAATGCCAAAGTGATCTGGATTATCGGGCATAATTAACAATAACGATTTTGCCGATGCCAGAGCGGAACCAAAATCAACCACGCCCTGGCTTTTTTTTATTTTTGCTGAGAGTTTCAAAAATGAAGTTACTATTTTTTCCATAATTCGCATCTTAATCTATAAAATAAGTGGTGAACCATTCAAAGAATTCTAATATAATTAAAATTTTTCTTCATGTCAATAACAAAATAAGGAAAATTAATAAGTAACAGAAACGGAGTGTTGGATCAGGTAAAGATAAAAATTAAAGAATTCCAACGGATGAGCAACCAACGGATTCAAATTAGAGCTTTTAATTGTACTTTGTCAGATTAGAAATAAACAGAATGAAACAATGATTTTGAGTTACACTCGTGTGTCATTCCCGCACCACAGGCATTCCCTTCGGTCACATGTTTTTAGCGGGAATCCACAAAACTTTAGCAATGGACTCCCGATAAAAGCACAGTCTGTATTTCCTTTAATAAAAATGTAACTGTACAGGCGTTCGGGAGTGACATAATTTGTAATGTGACAAAGTAGAATTAATAAACCTAAATAATTGTCTTCATTTCGAGTTTGATAGTGTATTCGTTCAGTTACATCATATTCTGCATTAAACTTTAAAAATTCGTATTACAAGAATTCTTAATTAAATGGTAACTAAAATCCGTTGGCAACTCATCCGTTGGGAATAATTTTTAAAGTTTTGTTTCAACCAGAAAGTTAATCGCGTTTACCTGGTCACCCGAAATTTGATCAGCTTGACTCCCGATGTGATTCGTGAAATAATAATGAGTGGAACTATATTTCAAAGACAGGGATATAAACGAATTGATTTTCCATTTCGCAAACAAATACCATCTTGAACCTTTGCCATACAGCATCTGATTGGTGAGAATCCCGGGAACATCCCGCTCAAATTCGTATAACCGGGCTTCATAACCATCCGTATCAAAAAATACAATTCTGTACGATATTCCAACTTTTGAATAAAATTTATATTGAATGTCTTGATAAAACAGAATCCCTGAGTAAAGATTTTTTTTGTCGATTTGCTCACCTTTGTTTTTTTTATAGTAAGTCCAATTTTTTTCAATTCGATGGCGCAGCTTTATTTTTTTATGTGGTTGATATTCTATTTGAAACCGTGTCTTTAATTGGTCCCTGGGAATAATTATTTTCTTTTCCAAATTTGTTTGATCATATTGCGTAACTAAATTATTTTTTTGTTTGGCTCGCAACTGAAAATAAAGCCAGAGTCTTTTCATCGGTTTATATTTAATAGCAGCAAATAATTCCTTACCGTTTTGAGGCATGGGAATTAGATATGTGCGCCAGGGAAATTTGAATGTATCAAAATAGAAAGATAATTTTAAATTTTTCAACGGATTTATTTTCAATCCAAAATAAAATCCTCGCTCATTCATGGGATTGCCGCTATTTTCACCGAAGCTGTTCCCATGTAAACTAATAAAATCTTTGCCATAGTTTCGAAATGACAACGTCAATTTGACGTCTTTTGAATCCAGCAGAATACCGGACAGCACAGCAAATCCACGATTGCGGGACAGGGCAAATTCCCCGAACAGGTTAAAGAAACCCAATGTCAAATTATAATCACAACCGACAAGACTGTTTATTTTTCCCTGAAAAGCAAATCTGTTGCGAATGAGATTATCATTAAAAAAGGAAGAATTAAAACGCGATTGATAACCTGTCATTCCAAATAAGATGTTCGAGCGAGGTTTAAATTCCAATCGTAATCCGGCAAGTTGTTCGGTCAGTTGGTCTTTTTTATTTATTTCATTTTCATTTCTGTGATAACCTGAAGTGTAAAAATTAGTTACGTTTCCATTTTCCACATTGAAAGAAGCATCAATTTTATTGGAAGAATAGAACAGCAACAATTGCAGAACAGAGAAATCAATTTTGCCACTCATTCCAAAAAGTGAAGCATTTTCATCCACCAATGTATATTCACGCGCATTCCTGGATTTCCTTTTAGCGGCATAGATCGGGTTGCTGCTTTTTCGGGCGCCATAAGGATTGGAGAAAATTAGTCCCTGACCGGTTTCCAAAAAATAGTTGCCAAAAATGAGTTCATAGTTTTTGTCTGCATTCGAATATTTGATGAAGTAGGAAGTTAAATCATTTAATTGTTTTTCACCACTGTCTTTCTCCAACAATATTCCAAATTTAATATCTTCCCCGTAGTGGCAAATAAGTCGATTGTAAATTTTTTCCGGTGACGGATAATAATAGCCGGTTTTAAATCCCTCGCTTTGTTGTAATTTCCGACTGGCGCGCATTTTTAAATTCAATGAAAAATCTCTTGGAATGATTTGATATGAAACAGTAAGATATTTGTTCAATAAAGGTAAAATTTCTTTATCAATTTGGGAGAATTTTTCCAGTTCTTGGATTGAATTATAATCGCCAAATCGCAAGCGATATTCCACAATTTCATGAGCCAATACGTCTGAAATCCACGGTAACAGGGAGAGCTGTTTTGCAGTTGCAGCATTTAAATCAAGCGGCTTATTTTCCAATTCGGTTAACAGTTCCATCAAGTAGGAAACATCAGAATATTCCTCATTTCCTTCCAAAATATTTTCTATCTCTGTTTCCTGGGCGATTACAGCTGCTGAACACAGCGCAACAAACATAAGTGAAAGGAAAATTTTTGAAAGAAGTATGTTCATATTTTGTTTATCAGTTGTAACTGTTCAGCAAAAAACAATTCTGGCAATATAGCACGATAAAAAAATATTTCGCAGAATAATTTTTAGCAGAATGATGCTTTCTATTTATTATTCTGCTA
>JACKQG010000382.1_pt1 | contig 65307 bp, 46 predicted proteins | sample 8237621 | NCBI WGS metagenome assembly JACKQG01 (sample SAMN15677084, study PRJNA649215) | marine metagenome | biome: marine; feature: Black Sea; material: saline water; isolation source: suspended particulate matter (SPM) from the Black Sea western gyre | collected 2013-06-09/2013-06-10 | depth... | reverse complement strand
GACCGCCGCTAATGATCGAGGCCGTTACAAGAGTGCTGAAGGAAAAAGGCATTAGCCCTGACGATATCTTCTATGACGAATTTTAAAGATAATCACCAAACCGAAAGCAAATAAACCTGAAAAACAAGATTTACAAAAACATAGGGAATAACAAGAAAGACTACAATAATCCAAAGGCGTTTTTTTTTTGCGAGATTAATTATGGTAAATGCAAAGATTATGATTGTGGATGATGACCCGGATTATATCAAGGTAATCAAGGCTATTTTGGAGAAAGAGCAATATACTGTGGTCACAGCCAGTGACAAAACAGAAGGTATGGAAAAAATCAGGGCTGAAAAACCGGATTTAGCTATACTGGATGTTATGATGCATGCCTGGCAGGATGGCTTTGAAATGTCAAGACAATTGAAGAAAGATCCTCATCTGAAAAATATGCCAGTCCTGATGCTGACAGCAGTCGAGAACAGGACCGGCATAGGTTTCAAATCCACCGCCGGAGACCCAACATGGCTGCCGGTCGATGTGTTCCTGGACAAGCCGATAGAACCTGATGTTCTGCTGGCCGAGGTCAAAAAACTTCTGTCAAACAAGGCTGAAAATGGAACCGGTATCTGAAAATATCAGACTTCTCAAGAGAGCTTACTGGCTGGTCAGGCTAAGGTGGATAGCTATAGTAAGTGTCGGGGCAGCAACCTATGTTTCCAGCAACCTTTTGGGCATAGAATTGCAGAATGCCGCTCTCTACAGTATTGCAATACTTCTTGCTCTATACAATCTGATAGTGTTGCTGCTGTTGAACCATTTTGCAAAAAAAGGTAATGAAATACCGCATGTAGCGGTAAAGAAAATAATTAACGTTCAGATATCCGCTGACCTGCTAATTTTAACCGTTCTGCTGCATTTTTCAGGCGGGATCGAAAACCCGTTTGTTTTTTACTTTATATTTCATATGATCATAGCAAGCATATTACTTTCTTTATGGGACAGCTATCTGCAGGCCACGTTTGCCGTTTTAGTCTTCGGCCTGCTTATCCTGCTCGAATATCTACAACGTATACCACATTATTGCCTGAGAGGATTCGCACCAACCTGCTTGCATAGAAATATACTTTATATTCTTGGTACCTTTTTTGTCTTCGCAACTGCATCATATTTGGCCGTATATATGGCCAGCTACATTTCTGTGAGGCTCAAGCGGACTGAGCGAGCCTACATGCAAGCAAATACATTACTCCAGAAAAAAGACCAAATAAAGGATGAATACGTTCTACGTGTAACTCATGATATCAAATCGCATCTTGCAACTATACAGAGTTGCCTGGGTATGGTAGTAAATAAAGTGGTCGATCCGCATGACGAGCAGAAGGTAGAGTTTGTAGATCGTGCATACACACGAACCATAAAGCTTACCAACTTTGTGAAAACACTATTGAAGCTGACACAAATGCGACTGAACGACAAACTGGAAATAGATGTTTTCCCATTGAGAGATACCGTACACAATGCAGTTGCCGCTGTCAGAACAAAGGCTGAAGATAAATCGATAATACTAAATTGCGACGTTGATTCGTCAGTAGATACAATCTCCGGCAACCAGTTTTCCATCGAAGAAGTGTTCACAAACTTACTGCTCAATGCAATAAGATATACACCAGAAAAAGGTACGGTCACAATAGGTGCAAAAAACGGAATGGATTGTGTGGTCATCGAAATCGCAGATACAGGTATCGGGATACCTGCAGATGAGCTTGAAGATGTATTTGACGAGTTCTTCAGAGCAAGTAACGCCCGAAAATTTCAAAAAGACGGTACCGGCCTGGGGCTATCGATAGCAAAATATATTGTGGAAAGACATGGCGGAAAAATATGGATTGACAGCATAGAGGATACCGGGACCAAGTTCTGGATTACATTACCAAAAGGTTCTCGGCAATTCCAAGCTACATAAAAAAGGCCGATTTGCTCAAAAACTTTTTATGAACAACAAAGATTAAGGCGAAATACTTAAGGATGAAGTCATTAATAAGCAAAATTAAACAGCTAAACTGGAAAGTGAAAATATTATTATTAGCTGCAGCAGCTATGGTTTTTGCTTCGGGTGCCATCGTTGTATCCGAGCAGCCGGGATTTTGCAATTCCTGTCACATAATGAATAACTATTATGACAACTGGAAGGCATCGACCCACAGTGAGGTCAATTGCCTCGAATGTCATCTTCAGCCCGGATTAATGGGCCACGTCAAAGGCAAGATAAACGGCCTGTCCCAGGCGATCGATTGCATAGTCGGCAGGGTGGGTACGAAACCAAGTGCCACTATTTTAGACGAATCCTGTCTGAGGTCGGAATGTCACAGTACTGAAGAGCTGCTTACAAAGGATATCGACTTCAACGGCATTAAGTTCACTCACAAGAATCATATGAAAAAAGAGGTCGATGGAATAAATATCACATGTGGTGTTTGTCATAGTCACTTTGAAGGCGATGAGCATTTCAGTGTTAACAAAGACGTCTGTTTCACCTGCCATTTCCTCAACAATCCTGCAACCAACGAGAAGCTGGTCAAAACAAGCTGCACGAGCTGCCATGAAGTACCAAATAAAGTTATTCAGCGAGGACTGGTTTCAATTAACCATTCTGAGTTTGTTTCCTACAAAGCAAGCTGTGAAGATTCCTGCCACAAGAAGGAAATACAGAAGACGAGCGAAATAGATGACAGGGTATGCTTGAACTGCCATAACTTCACCGATGCCGAGAAGATTCTCCAGGCCGACAATCGGATAATTGAGGTTAAAGAACATCAATATGACAGTATAGAACTGCATAAAGCCCATACAAATGGGCATAAAGTTGAGTGCTTTGCATGCCATGGAAAAATATTACACGGACAGACAGAGGTGACATCCGTTACAGATATGCTTGATTGCCAGATGTGTCATAGCGATACCCACCAGGTCCAACGCACCATTTACACGACCCAACATCCAATGCAAGATACACAGACAGATCGAGTTCTCAGTCCCATGTTTCTTACGCACGTGGAATGTACTGGATGTCACATCGAGCAGGCCACAAAAAAACCTGGAGCATTAGACAGCTTTGGAAAAGTCGCCAAAGCAGTACCTCGAGCATGCGACAATTGCCATGAGCCGGGAACCGGGCAGCAATATATTTCATTTTGGCAGGGGAAAATCAAGAAATTACACGAACAAGTCAACAACAGACTTAAAAAAATACTTAACAGCTTAAATTATGAGACTGATGAAAAGAAAGTCAAAGAATCAACAGAGAAAATAACACAGGCAAAAGAGCTTGTAGATTCGGTAGAAGCTGACGGCAGTTGGGGTGTTCACAATTTCAAATATACCGAATCAATATTGCTTAAAGCGAATGAAATAATTAGTGAGGTACCATAGGACCTATCATGAAAAGTATTATTAAATCAAGAGCATATTTAAGTGTTATCAATATTGTTATCCTTTTGATTGCAGGATTCTCAGTATTTTCGAGCCGAGCTTACGGTTACTCGCCTGCAATGAGGCAGGGAATGTTAAGCGGGCCATGGGAGATAGTGGTCCAGATGGGTATGGACGGGTCTATGATGCGGTTTCCGGTAAAAGTCCCCAACGAGAACAAGGCAACCATACTTGATAATGTTCTGCCTTTGATGGGCTCACCAATTAAGATCCGGCTTATGCAGTATTTACCTGATCTAAAGTGGGAGACATCCATAGTAGAAGATCCTAAAGGGGGGGCAGTGGTGCAAATAAAGGCCAAGGGTGAAAACCTCAATCAGGACATCTGGCTAAGTTCTGCAGATCCAGCCAAACAGTCGATATCGTCACAAATCGGGGGTATTAAAATCGTCAAACTCCACAGTTCCGAAGAAATCGAAAAGATCATGCGAGAACTAACCTCCAGCAAGTCAATCGGTATCGTATCGGTATGGGACAAGAACACGAATAAGCCACTTGAATATGTCGCTAATACAGGAGATACGATAACCTTGCCCACAAGCGATTATAAACTGAAGATTCTGGAATATGTGCCGCATTATTCGATCGATACCACAACAAAAAACGTAACCAATATGTCAAACAAACCTGTCAATCCTGCGATTAAGATTAATCTTGATAACGGCAATGATAATTACGAGCAGTGGCTTTGGTCGAAGTTTCCCTCATCTCCACATATGAAAAAGGATCTTCCGCTTCGCGTTCAGTTTACTGATTTTGATATAGGAACCACACCGGGCAATTATGTTTTTGTGACCACACAGGGCTCCGAACCTTGGTTGTTTTATTCCAGGGACGGCAAAAAACATGCCGAAAAAGCCAAACTAAAAAATGAATATCCTTTTGCTCAGAAAACATACACTTTCAGTATTGAGGATTTTTCCAACCGTGCAAATATTAAAAATGAATGGAAGAAAGGTTCCGAAGAGTTGATCTCTCCTGCTATTATTGCGAATATTGTGGAAAACAAAACCAGGAAACAGTTAGTTTTGGAACTCAACAAGCCAAACCATCATAAGTCCGCTTCCGGGACAATGGTCCTTCTTTACAGACGGGAAGAAGCGAGTTCCAAAGCAGCGAATTAATATGAATTTTTGAGAGTCGGAAAGCGAAAAATATATGAAAAACAGCAGATACTATTTCGGAGGCTTTTTTGTCCGGTCTTCGATACTGATGCGTGGCGTCTCGATGCCACTACAACGTGAATTTACAAAAAAGATTGGGTGGTGAAACAATGTTAAATAAATTTGGTAACAAGTTAGTTGTCGTGTTGATCTGTTTATTAGTTTCCTACGGACTTGCAGTGGAAAAACCAACTACACCGCAACAAACATGCGTTACTGGAGAATGTCATGCCGACTACGGCAAAAAAGCTTTCGTACACGCACCGGTCGGCCTTGGTGACTGCAAAGCGTGTCACAAACCCCTGAAACCGGAAGAACATACTTATGAGTATGCGCGACAAGGCAGAGACCTGTGCGAATATTGCCATTTGGAACAAACAGCTAAAAAGGTTGTTCATGAACCCCTTAAGACGGGTGACTGTATGCAATGCCATGATCCTCATAGCAGTGATAACAAATTCCGGCTTCCTGAAAAAACCGTCGCCTCTCTATGCGCCCAATGCCACAAAGTTACCGAAGGATTTGAATTTTTACACGGGCCAACAGCGATCGGCGAATGTACAGTCTGCCACAAATCTCACAGCTCAGACCATAAAAGCTTATTGGTCGCAGAACAATCTGAGCTTTGTTTTGCCTGCCATGTTGTAACACAAGATGAATTAAAGAAATATGAGTTTGTCCACGAACCGGCGAAAAATGACTGCATCGGATGTCATAATCCTCATGGCGCCAGCAACTCAAAGATGGTTAAAGACTTCGCGCCCTACCTGTGCTACACTTGTCATAAGGACATACAGAATACCGCTGAAAACTCCATGTACCAGCATAGCGTTGTCTCTGATTTAGACGGTTGTCTGAAATGTCATACTCCGCATGCCTCGTCAGTTAAATTCATACTGAAAAGCGAGCCGATTACGATTTGCATGACCTGTCATGATAAGCCCCAGGAAATAACCAAAGACGAAATTCTTCCTGCTTTCACCGAACAGATCAAAGACAAGAAATTCCTTCACGGTCCGGTCAAGGACAATGATTGCAGTGGATGCCACGTCACCCACGGCAGTAAGTATTTCAAACTCCTGGCGAAAGAATACCCTCCTATCTTTTACGCTCCGTTTTCAGAAAAGAACTACGAGCTTTGTTTCGGTTGCCACCCTAAAGACCTCGTTTGGACTCCAGAGACAAATAATCTTACCGATTTTAGAAACGGCAGCACGAATCTACACTTTTTACACGTAAACAAGGAGCGCCGCGGGCGAACGTGCCGAGCATGCCATCAGACACACGCAAGCGACATTCCAAAACATATTCGCGAGACTGTACCGTATGGGATGTGGGAGCTACCGGTTGGCTTCACGAAGACCACAACGGGTGGCAATTGCATATCCGGTTGTCATTTGCCCAAGGATTATGACAGAGAGAAGGCCGCAGATAATTCCGCTCCGCCGCAAGCGGCAAAGCCCACACAACAGACGTCCGGTACATAGAAAGCCTTTGAAATTTGATGATAATGAAGTTCAAAAAAGCAGTTATTGTTATTTCTGTTGTTACGATCTGTTGGTTTCTAACAGTTCGGACAGCAAAATGCTCCGGACGCAGAATCAGCATTGGCAATAAATTGCCGGAGTTTTCTGCATCTGACGTCTCTGGTAATCTCTTCGATTATAAACACGGTAGCGGGAAAGTTTTTTTAGCGGTGTTTTTATCTTCCAAGCAGGAGAATTCAACCAAGGCAGCTGCAGATATTAAAGAAATAGTGAGCAAACTGGCAGCTCAGGCAAAACGCCTTAGCGTTGTCGTTGCTGTAAATGACCCTAATAATCAAACTATTTTTCGTTCCGAACCAAACGAGCCAAACCCAAATGAACCTGGTGTTGTTGTTCACGTAGTTGCCGATACAGAGTACAAGTTATGGGGAAAGTTTGGTATAATCGCAACACCAACAGTGATAATTTCAGATACGAACGATACGGTACTATGGGTTCAAGCCGGCCATGGATACGATTTTAATCCTATGGTACATGCCCGTTTGAATCAGGCTCTGGGGATAGCACAGGAGATCGACCCTAATGAAGCTGGTCGAGTAAGAACCGTAAAAAACGCAACAATGGATGCCCGCGCAATAAGGCACATGCAAATGGCAAAAATGCTGCAGGAGAAGGGCAGAATCGAATCAGCCATTGAACAAATGCGTAAGGCTCGAGAACTCGATCCTAACTCACCTAAACTGGCTTTGGAACTCGGTAAACTGTTGAGCGCTACCGGCCGAGGCAAAGAAGCCCTTGAAGTTATCGAAGGAATTCCCGCAATCAGCCGCCAGGATAAAGCGGAACTGCTGACAGCGTCCGGCTCAGCTAAACGACAACTGGGCGAGCTCGACAAAGCCGAAGAGCTTTTAATCCAGGCATCAAAACTTGACACCAAGTCAGGCAGGATTTTTTTTGAATTAGGCAAGGTTTATCAGGCTAAGGGAGAAGTGGAAAAAGCGATGCTTACTTATTATCGGGCATTGACGCTGGTCTTTGGCTGTGAGTTGAATATCAGTGAGCTCAAGTAATGATAACATACTTATATTGGATTTTATTGACCAAGCGTCTGCAATTTATAACTATGGGGATATTTAGTGGTCACTGTCATCTGACCTGTCATAATGAAAACATTTCATCTAAACAATATTGAACACATTTCTAAAAAACAAAAAAGTAAAAAATATAAATCTTAGCTTGATTTACAACATTATTTAGTAAATAGTGTGGAAAACTTATATTACAGGTTAAACAATGAAAACAAAAATGATTTTGAAAATTCTGATAGGTGTAATAGTGATCGGGGGCGGCCTGGGTTATTTCACGTTCCAGGCCATGCAGTCATCATGGTCTTATTATTATTCCGTGGACGAGTTCTCAGCCAATATTTCTGATATGAATAACTATTCTTTCAGAATCGCCGGCAGAGTCAAGCCCGGAAGCGTGAATCGTGATTTGCAGAAAATGAACCTGACCTTTACTCTGGCCGGAACCAAAACAGAGATTCCAGTACTTTATGAAGGTACTGTTCCGGACAATTTTACCGATGACATTGAAGTAGTAGTTGAAGGTAGGCTGGACGAAAACAAATCTTTTAAAGCCAAAACTCTCATGACAAAATGTGAATCAAAATACAAGGCAAAAGTGGAGTAAATTATGTCGGGACTTGGAAATTTCGCTCTCTTACTTGCGCTTTTTTTAAGCGGCTATGCGGTTGTAATTGACCTGTTAGGTTCCCTGCGAGGAGACCAGGGTTTAATCAAAAGCGCTCGAAATGCGACTGTTGCATACATGGCTTGCCTAAGTGTGGCTATGATTGCTCTGTGGGTACTGTTGGTCAAGAGTGATTTCGCTGTAATTTATGTCGCTGAACATACTTCCAGATCGCTGCCGCTTCCATATAAAATAAGCGCGTTATGGGCGGGCTCTGCCGGTTCGTTACTGCTGTGGTTATGGTTCCAGGCCGTATTTTTGGTTATGGTATATTGCAAATCTGAATTTAAACACAGAAGTTTTTCTGCAAATGCCCGTATGATAGCCAATCTGGTCAGCGTTTTCTTTCTTATTATTTTGAACAGTGATAAAAATCCATTTGAATTGTCGACGGTCGCCCCCGTTGACGGTATGGGTCTTAATCCTTTATTGCAGCACCCTGCGATGGTTTTGCATCCCCCGATTCTTTTTGTCGGCTATGCGGGTTTCTTGATAACTTTTGCATGGGCCTTTGGCCGGCTCAAAACGGCCGATGAAGACAACACTCTGCCGCTTCTTAAACAGGCCCAGAGGTGGGCAATGTTTGCCTGGTTGTTTTTGACCGGCGGTATCGTATTAGGCGCCTGGTGGGCATATGAAGAGCTTGGCTGGGGAGGTTATTGGGCATGGGATCCCGTCGAAAATTCTTCGCTGTTGCCCTGGCTTACAGCAACTGCATTACTTCATTGTTTCAGAATTTATAACCGGCGTTCTTCAATTGCAACATGGACAGTGCTGCTTAGTATCCTTACGTTCAGTTTATGTGTTTTCGGCAGATTTCTTACAAAATATGGACTGGTTTCCAGTGTTCATGCGTTTCCGAATCCCGGTCTTGGTATTTTGCACGTCGTATTGCTTATACATGTGTGGGTAATAGCAGGGGTGCTCTTATTGCGTAATTATCTACGTAAGAAAAAAGACCCACCGAACGCCAGGATACCCAGTAACCGATTTGTAATTCTTAACAACTGGCTGTTGCTGCTGCTGGCCCTCGTGATATTCGTAGGAACACTATTTCCGTTCTTAAGCAAGGTGTTTATAAAAATTATTGAGAGTTTATCTACACAAGCCGGGCCGCCACGAGCCCCGGTCACCCTTGCTCCCGAATTTTTTTCTAAGATTACGGCTCCAGGCGGATTGTTTTTACTTTTGCTCATTGGCCTTTGCCCGCATCTTTTGAGAAGCGGATTTAATAAAAGCTGGCGTATTATTTTGGGAGTTATCGCATTTGCCGCAGTGGTGACAGTCTGGCTGTTTACATGTTCACTGGACTCCGCACGTCCGAGCGATATATCCCAAGCCATCGGATGGTGGGGACAATGGCTCTTAAGCGGGTCGCCTGCAATACCATGTTTTATTTTAAGCGGCTTCGTGCTGGTAAATCTTCTGGCTGATTTTGTCGGTTACAAAGTGAAGAAATCACCTCGAAATCTTAGATGGTATGGCGCACGGATTGTCCATCTGGGAGTCGCAGTTATGTTTATCGGTATTGCAGGCTCAGGTGGCTATGCTATGGAGAAGACAGTCGCAATGAGAGTCGGTGACAAAACCAATATAGCCGAATATGAATTGACCTTTGAAGACCTCAAAGTTGAACACGGCCGGAACTTTACTGCCGTGGCAGCAGATATTTCAGTCCACAAAAGCGAGAAATTGATCGCTCAATTAAAACCGGCCAAGGCGTTTTACAACGCAAGCAAAAAAAATGTCAGTGAGATTGATATTAGAAGAACGCTCGCAGGCGACCTTTATCTGGCTCTAACGGAAGTTGACAACAGCCAGAAGCTGATAAATCTTCATATCATGATAAAGCCATTAATAAACTGGATTTGGATCGGAAGTTTTGTTATGGTTTTGGGCACTTTAGCTGTCATGCTTTCGTCACTTAAACAAAAAGCAATAACAGCAAAAGACAATTAGAAGGACTTAAAATGGACTATTTGAAATGGATACTTTTAGGAGTATCTGTGCTGTTTGTAATTCTGCCTCTGCTTTCAAAACGAACAGATAACACAAAAAAGGAACGGTAAAACATTGTGAAACATTTACTAATGATATCAATAATGTCTTCATTGTTCTCAGTATCATACCTTGCCGGCCAGAACATTGAATCAGAGAAACAAATAACACTCACCATAAATGTAACAAATAGCACAGCCAACGGCACACCCACTGTGAATAATGAAGTTTTGGTAACCATCTTCGAGCAGGGAAAACTGACACAAACTCTAAAAGGGAATGTTGATTCTGAAGGAAAGGCTGTTTTTGAGAATGTTCCAACAGGTAACAACGTAACGGCCCTGCCAAGAATAAAACACCAGAACATGATGTTTAACGGGCACCCTATTGCGCTTAAGACGGGACAAACCGTTTTTAACGGTCATGTTGAAGTTTATGAGGTTTCAACCGACAAATCCAAACTGTCCGTCGCTACCCACCATTTTATTATTAAGGTCGAAGCTGATGCTCTTAGAATAACAGAATACATGCGCCTTGATAACAGTTCGGATATGGCAATAACTTCAGTAGAAAAAGATGAAAATGATAAAAGTAAAGTTATAGAGGCAATGCTTCCGGTAGGATTTAAGGATCTGACCTTATCGAAATATTTTCAGGAAAACGCCCTGGTTATTACAAAAGATGGTTTCTACGATACTATGGCGACTCCCCCCGGGCAGTATGATGCTGAATTCTCATATAGCCTGGATATTGATTCAGAAACTATTGACATCATAAAAAAGATAAGTCTGCCCACATCTGAATTTATGGTTTTTTCGTTATTGGATAAAGGACGACTAAAAGGTCTTGGAGACTCAAAAGGAGAAGTAAACCTGGCTGATGGCAGCTCTGCCGAATATTTTAGTTTCTCGGAACTAAAGGTTGCCGAACAGATAAAATTCCAGGCTGTCGGATTCACTGTCACAAAGTCGAATAGTAGCACGTCAATAACTTTGATAGTGGTGTTTGCTCTGATAGCTGTCCTGGTGATTTGGCGGCTACGTAGTCAACAAAGCTGAGTGGGATTTTATGAATATTTAAATCACTTTCTGATGATTTTATATAAAAAGGCCTGTGTTGCTGCAAGATATGAATGACATGGTTATAAATGTTAAGTCTGTCAGTAAAGCATTTGATACACGGAATGTTTTGAGGGATATTGCTATTGACATAGATACGGGGCAGGCGGTTCTCATTTGTGGTATCAATGGAGCGGGTAAAACCACGCTGCTGCGTATCATAGCCGGCCTCTTGCAGCCTGACATTGGCTCTGTTAAGCTTTGCGGATACAATATCCAAAAGGACCCGGAAAAAGCCAAATCACAATTTGGAATGATTTCCCATAAAAGCATGGTTTATCCCGAATTGACAGTTCTCGAAAATCTTTCTTTTTTTGCGACTCTCTACGGCGTGAAAGACAGTGAAACCCACATAACAGAATTACTTCAGGATGTCGGGCTTTCCTCCTATAAATACGACACAGCAAGTATCCTTTCCCGGGGGCTTCTTCAACGTTTAGCCATTGCACGGGCTCTGGTACATCGGCCGGCTTTATTGCTGGCGGATGAGCCTTTTACCGGTCTGGATGCCAAGGCCTGTCATCATCTTATCACTGTTTTAAAAGAATTTACGAAAAATGACGGTACAATTGTGATGACAACTCATGACATAGATATCGGCCTGCAGTGCTGCAATCGTGTGGTGGTTTTGGATAAATCGAACCTGATATTTGACGCAAAGACCGGCGATATTGATAAGGAAAGGTTTTTGAAAGATTATATAAGCTATGCCAGGAGCGAAACATGAGATATTTCTGGCTCAGCTTAAAGGCCATTTTTATCAAAGATATTGTCACAGAGCTGCGGGCAAAGCAGGTACTACCGACGATGATAGTCCTTGGAATGTTGATAGTCTGGGTTTTGCGAATGGCTTCAGAAGCGGTGCTGCAAAGCGAGGCTGTCATCGGCCCGGTCGCATTGTGGATAGCGTTTCTGTTCGCCGGCCTTCTGGCACAGGAAAGATCATTCGCAACTGAACAGCGGCAGGACTGTATTTACGCTCTGCTGCTGGCTCCTGTTGACGAAGGAACAATTTACCTGGCCAAGCTGTTTGTCAATGTAGTTTTGCTCTGCATCTTTGAGATAATAATCGTCCCGGTCGTTATAGTCGCATTCAGATTAAATATCAACAATTGGCCTGCTTTGATAGGTGTATTATTACTGGGAAATATTGCCATATCGAGTGTTGGAACATTGTTTTCGGCGATTGTTCAACTAAGCAGAGCACGAGGAGCATTGCTGAGTATCTTAGTTCTTGTCATACTTATGCCGATGATGATACCGGCCACATTTGCCCTTCTGCTTGTTTTCGGTGCAATCCCCCCGGAAATGACAGGCACCGGAGCACTTGCCTTTGTAGGCACATTCGGCTCGGCGGTAGGATTTATGATTGCCTTCGACGCAGTGTTTGTGGTTGCCTGCTGGCTTTTATTCGGCTTTGCGATTAAGGAGTAAGAAATGCGAAAGATTTTACTGTTTATTACTTTGGTACTATTGTTGGCGTCTACGTGGATGGCTCTGACCAAAGGACGAATTGAAGGACCTTCTGCAAACCCCTGCTCGCCCGTCCGAAATATCATTTACGCCCATGTTCCCAGCTCAATTTGTTCACTTGCCTGTTTCACCGTGCTACTCGTAACTGCCATTGGTTATCTGGCCACCGGTAATGAATCATGGGATCACGTGGCGGCAGCTACTGCTGAAGTCGGTCTAATTTTTGCCACAGTATTGAACGCAACAGGGATGATTTTCTCGCGTGCCGAATGGGGGCCATGGTGGACTGCAAGCCCGAGGCTTATCTCATCTGCAATTTTATGGTTTCTCTATGTAGTTTATCTTATCCTGCGGTCTTCTTTGCCCGGCTCAAAACAACGCAGAGCGAGAGTTTGCGCCGTCTTTGCTATTATCGCATTTCTCGACGTACCAATGGTTTATATCAGTGCCCGTTACATGCAAGATATACACCAGCCGAGCTTTACTTTTGACAATCCCTGGCAAAGAGGAGCATTTTTTATGGGCATGGTCTCAACGATGTTGTTAGCCGCAATGCTGATTTGGATAAAGACAGATGTACTGAAAATCAAATCAAGGCTTGAAGCCGAATAATTGATGGAGTTTGTTCAATGTTATACTTATGTATGTCCTATTCTGTTCTCATGGTAATGCTGTTTGGATATATGTTCTATCTCAACGGGCAGATTGCCGACCTTAATAAAAAAATCGACTCTCGCCGGACCGGTTCCAACGATGCTATGTCTTCCGAGTCGTAGCCTAATGCGGAAGAGTCCATCGGGTAGTTTTGCCGGACACAACAGCCTTTTTTGTTATTTCATCAGCTATTCTTTGGCCTGATGAGATAACAGAGAAAAATCCTTTTTACCTGCACGATATCTCTATCAGTCACGTCCTGATTCAGGAAAAAAACTACAGACTCAAAAGTAGCCAATCACGAATTCCGACCAATATTATCGGTCAGTTGTGACATTTTTTTTTATTATCAGCCCTTGCGGACTGCCAGTAATGCAGGAATACCGGTTTGCTGAATAATGTCTTAGAGGGGCGAAAAACGCGGTTTACTCACATAGAATTTTAGCCGATATGAATGTGATTGAAATTCCTTGGTCCTAATTTCTGAAAAAGCTGGGGTAACAATAAACACACCTTCTGATATTGTGTAAGGCGGGCTATAGGAAAAAGATGTAATTTGACGTACCGCATGGCGAGTATGAAGGATATGTTCGGACGTAATAAATAATGAAAAAAGTCAGAGAAAAAATCAAGTGGCGCATTCTGATTCCTCTTGCAACAGCATTAGGAGTTTTATTAGCGGTTTCTATACTTACGGCACATATGCTTCATACACGCCGAATCCATAACCAGACACAACAACGTCTTTTCCAGGTAAAGAAACTGCTAAAAATAGAACTGGATGAGGACACGCAGTTATTAAATGGGTTGATCAATCTTCTGCAAAAAGACAATGACCTTAGAGATGCCTGGTTTGCAAAAGACAGGAATGCACTGCTAAAATATGCCACACCAATTTTCAACAATATTCATCAAGAACATAAGATAACACATTTTTACTTTCACGACTTAGACAGCGTTTGTTTTTTGCGAGTCCACAATCCTTCAAGACACGGGGATTATATAGACAGATTCACGATGGATAGTGTAGTACGTGATGGGCAAACCGCTTCTGGTATCGAGCTTGGACCATTAGGCACATTTACATTGAGAGTTGTGTATCCATGGCAAATTGACGGCAAGCTGGTCGGTTACATTGAGCTCGGTGAAGAAATTGAACATATTACTTCGGATTTGAAGGAAACCTTAGGCATAGAGCTATGTCTTATCATCAATAAGTCTTATCTGGATCGCGCCAAATGGGAAGAAGGAATGAAAATGCTGGGACGTGATTCACATTGGAATCAGTTTCCCAATTTTGTTATCTCCGCCAGCACTTTTGCCAAGTTGCCGCCGGCATTATACAAATACTTAGAAGAGCTCTCAAAATGTGATGACAAAGAGCAACTTTCCCATGTACTTAAACTGCCCTCGGACAATCGGTATTATCTTGGGAGATTCCTTCCGCTAATAGATGCCGGAGGTCGAGATGTCGGTGATATTGCAGTTCATGCTGATATTACCGAAGAAGTTTCCGGATTGAGGATATTTTCACTAATATTAACACTGTCCTGCATTACAGTTATTTTCCTATTGTTGGGATTCTTTTATTTCTATATTGGAGAAATAGAAAACAAGCTCGTAAATTCTTATAACAACTTGCAGGCAAGTAAAGAAAAAATGCATTCTATACTTGAGACTGCACCTGATTACATCCTCAATGTGAACCGAGATGGCAAGATTTTGTTTATCAATCGCACTGTTCAGGGTACTACTGTCGAAGAGGCAATAGGTACAAACATCTGTGACCACATACCGCCGGAGTATCAAGATACAATCAGAAATAATATTGAACTGGTCTTCCAAACAGGTCAATGTCAGAGTTTTGAAACGATTATTACTCCTGAGGGCGCCAACATAAGAACATGGCAGGTGACTCGTATCGGGCCGGTAAAGCATGACCAGGAGATTATTGCCGCTACGATAATCTCCACAGACATTACCTATCGCAAAGAAGTTGAAGAAAAACTGGAAAAAAAGATGCATGAGTTAAGACAGTTCAACAAGCTGGCTGTCGGCCGTGAACTGCAAATGATTGAATTGAAGAAAGAGATCGACGATCTCTTGAGAGAATTAGGCAGGGAAGAGAAATATCGAGATGAGATAGAATACATTGAAAACAAGGCCGGCGCAAATAAACCTAAAATATCATAGGGAACTCTAACAGGAATAGGGAAGAGAGACCTCTTCTGAAAAGAATATGAACATACAAACCGTCAACAGAAGATTTTGCATTGTAGTGATAGTTGCCGTGCTAACTGTTGCAGTTGTAATAATACTGGCTCAAAAGAGCAGCAGAAACTTTGAGAACACCATTATTGCTGAAGTTCAGAAACATCTATCTTCTATTGCTACTACAGAGGCCGTTAACATCGAAAAACTATTTGTTCATACTCATAATGAATTAAGCATATTGGCTAATAATCCAAAGGTCAAGAAAGCATTAGTGAACGGCTGGACGGACGCACAGGGTCCGGTGGTTGACAGTTATTACCCGGAAAAACTTATTTTTGATAACCTAAAAGGTATAGTGAATTCATTATACCGGGTAGATGCAAGTGGGATAATCCAATGCATGATACCATGGAAAGAAAACAAGGCTGGGGCCGATTATTCAAATAAGCCCGGCATCAGCAAGGTGATTAAAGACCACAAACCTTGTATAAGCCCGATATTTACATCAAATTCAGGAATCGAAAGTATTTCGGTTTGTCAGCCTGTGTTCGAAGGCGAACAATTTATTGGAATACTGCGAGCGGTAATACATTTGAGCACAATACGCAATAGTCTCTATGGAAGCAACCAAGGCAATGGTGGCTACACATGGATTGTCGATAATAACGGAATCATAATAAGCCATATTGATAGCTCTTTTATTGGGCAAAATCTGTTTTCACTTCAAAAAGATAATGTTGGAGGTGAAGAAGATAGAGAAACAGAAGTTCTCTCTGAGATGTTAGCCGGTAATAGCGGGGCTCGCTGTCTCGTATTTGATGAATTCTCAGATAAAAAGGTGGTCATGGCCTGGAGGCCAATCAGTATTGGAGAGACAAAATGGACAATATGCGTAACATCAGAATACGATAGAATATCAGCTCCTGCAAAAACCCATTCGAGAAACGTCAATATGGCGGTCGGACTATTGATAGTGCAGCTTATTCTCGGAGGCACCTGGTTCTATAGAAATCAACGAGAGAAAGTCAAACTGGCGATAAAAGCTCAGTCCGCTGATGAACTAAATGTGCTAAACGAGCAGCTTTCAAGGGAAACTGCCAATCTCAAACGCACTGAGGCAAAATTGATTAAGGAAATCAGAGAACGTTCAGTGATTGAAAAACAACTGAACAAAAACATGCTTGAACTGGAGCAATCTCAGCAGGCAACACTTAACATGATGACTGACATCGAGTGTGCCAGGAAAGAAGCCGAAGATGTCAACAAAGAACTCATAAAGACCACCTCGCGGGCAAACGATATGGCAGCTCAAGCTCAGATGGCCAATGTAGCCAAGAGCCAGTTCCTGGCAACCATGAGCCATGAAATCCGTACACCCATGAATGCAATAATAGGTTTTACCAATTTATTGGCGGAATCAGAACTAACCAACGAGCAAAAAGAGCATCTTAAAATTGTCAGAGATTCAAGTCATAACCTGCTCAGGCTCATAGATGACATACTTGACTTATCCAAAGTCGAGGCCAAAAAAGTCGATGTTGATATTGCTGAGTGCTCATTAGGGCGGCTACTCAATTCTGTTGAATCATTGATGCTGCCTAAAGCAAAAATCGAAGGGCTTGATTATAAGGTCATTGAAGATGCTGGGCTGCCGGCAAAAATACGCACAGATATAACTCGTGTGCGTCAATGCCTTATCAATCTTGTGAGTAACGCCATTAAATTCACCAGGGAAGGACATATCTATTTAAGGGTATCTCTACAGGAAATTGAAAATGCCCCATTCATTCGTTTCGATGTGGAAGATACCGGCATTGGCATTCCTAAAGACAAACAAGATGAAATATTCGAGACATTTGTTCAGGGTGATAACAGCACCTCTCGCGAGTTTGGAGGTACGGGTCTGGGTCTTGCTATATCGAAACGGCTGGCGGAACTTCTGGACGGACAACTTACTATGACCAGCGAAGTTGGAAAAGGCTCGGTATTCTCGCTTACTATACCTGCCGGTGTTGAAGTAACAAAACAGCCGTTTTTGGACAGGCAGAATATGGTTAGCCATATAGAGGCCTGTAATGATGACCAAGCACAGCAAGTCGAATTTTCAGGCAATATATTAGTTGCCGAAGATGCAAAAACTAACCAAGTACTTATCAAATCGCTGCTGAAAAGGCTCGGTCTGAAGGTAACTATTGCAGAAGATGGTAACCAGGTAGTACAAAAAGCTCTGACTGAACAATTTGATCTGATATTTATGGATATCGAGATGCCTAATATGAACGGCTACGAGGCCGCAAAAGCGATTAGAAAAAAAGGATTGAAAACACCGATAATTGCTCTCACTGCTTATGCTATGAAAGGAGACGATGTGAAATGTTTTGCGGCCGGATGCGATGACTACATAAGCAAACCAATTGAGCATAAGAAATTGCTTCAAACCCTAAGTAAATATTTATCAGAAGGGGATATAGATATGAACCAGCGAATTGATTCCGCAAAATCCGATGTTGAACAACTCAACCAGCTTTGTTCTGAAACATCAACCGCTGATACCACACCGGCCGAACTGGTAGATGAACAGTATGGCGAGTTCCCGGTTGACTTTGATATAATTAAAAAGATTTATGACGATGAAGAGGTACTTAAAGAAACCGTAAAGATATTTCTTGAAGAAGCCCCGCAGACCATAGAGCTTCTTGCTGTGGCAATAGAGGCCAGGGATTCCAAGAATGTAAAAATGTATTCACATAAACTAAGGGGCTTAGCCAGACATGTCGCTGCGAGGAAAATATCCGATATGTTGTACCATCTTGAAACTAAAGGCAGAGAGGAAAAGCTGGAAGGAACTGAGGCGCTTTTTGCCGACATACAGACAGAATTTAATAAACTTAAAACATTTCTGTCTCAACCGAACTGGACCGAATCAGCAGGGCAGCAAACCGATGTGAAGAAGATACAAGCAAATATTTGAACTTGAGTAATAACAGCTTACATATGCAGAAAGAAACAAAAAGCGAACGTGAGGAAGATAAAAATGGAAAAGAGAACCGTATTATTCGTTGATGACGACATAATAGTCCTACAGTCTCTGGAAAGGGGCCTTATGGACGAATCATACAATAAATTCTTCGCCAAGACTTGTGAAGAAGCACATGAAATCCTCCAGCGAGAAGAAGTACATGTAATCGTAACCGATATGTGCATGCCTGAGATGACCGGGCTTGAGCTTCTTAGAACCGTCAAACAAAAACATCCGGATATCATCGGGATAGTACTCTCGGGATATGACCAGGATGCCGATCTTAAGGCTGCAGTTGATCAGGGAGAGATTTTCAGGTTAATTAATAAGCCGTGGAAGCTCGGAGGGACAAACTTCGAAAAGATTGTTATGCAGGCTATAGAACAATATAACTTCAAATACGGACAAACATCATCCGAAGAGGGAAAATTAGAGCAGTGTAAATCCAGACTCAAAAAGTGGATCAAGCTCGGAAGCAACAAATAATGTGTTTATATTCAGTAAGGTTAGCAATATCAATTATGTATGCAGATATTTAAAAGAAAATCCCTGTATTCTAATCCAGAATAAATCATGCTGCTGTCTGAAGTTTGTTCCACCGCCTTATACACACTCCCTCGCTATACTCAAAATATCACAAAATATCTTGCTTAGACGTTCACCTTAAGATAAACTCTCATTTTTAACAGAATGACCTGTTTCGATAATGAAAGGAGTTTATCGATGTTGAACCGGACCTGTCTTTTATATTCAGCACTGCCTTTTCTCATTATTTTAACCTTAATATCTCTCATAGGATGCGCTCCACTTCAAAAAACAGAAGATACGAGTCTAATGAAGCCGGACTGGGAAAATCCCGACGTAGTGGGTATAAACAAGGAGCCTGGGCACTGCACTCTCATCCCGTATTCAGATATCGAAACAGCCCTTAAGGCCGACCGCAAAAACTCGCAATTTTATAGATCCCTCAATGGAAATTGGAAGTTCAACTGGGTTAATAAACCTGCCGACAGGCCCCTCGACTTTTATAAGCCCGATTATGATGTCAGCACATGGAAATTAATTCCCGTGCCCTCCAATTGGCAAATGCACGGCTATGGAATTCCTATTTACCTCAATGTCCGCTACCCCTTCCCGCCGAATCCGCCCTATATTCCCCACGACTACAATCCTGTAGGTTCCTATCGAAGACAGTTCACAAAACCCGACGATTGGAAAGACCGCCGGATTTTCGTCCACTTCGATGGTGTCAAAAGCGCTTTTTATCTATGGATTAACGGCCGGAAGGTCGGCTACAGCCAGGACAGCATGACACCCGCTGAATTCGACATTACACAATATCTAAAGTCTGGTGAAAACACCATTGCCGTCGAAGTCTATCGCTGGTCAGACGGCAGCTACCTTGAAGACCAGGATATGTGGAGACTCAGCGGCATATATCGAAACGTCTATCTATTCGCCACACCGCAAGTACACATCCGTGATTTTTTCGTCCAAACCGATCTCGACGACAGCTACACAGATGCCACCTTAAAGATTCGTCCCAGGATTGCCAATTACACCGATCAGAACATCGAGGGATGGACCATTGAGGCTCAGCTTTATGACCCAAATAAAGAACCGGTGCTGACCGAACCTCTAACCAGAACGGTCTCATCCGTTATCAACGAGCAATACCCGCAAAGAGACAATGTAAAATTCGCACTTTTAGAACAAAAGATCAGCAATCCTAACAAATGGTCTGACGAGTTTCCAAACCTGTACACACTGGTCCTGAGCCTCAATAATGCTGACGGCAAGACTATCGAGGCTGAAAGCTGCCGGATTGGCTTTCGTAAAATCGAGATAAAAGAAGGCCAATTATTAGTCAATGGCCGGTCCATTAAGCTGTTCGGTGTGAACCGTCATGAACACGACCCGGACCACGGCCGCGCTGTCCCTGTTAGCCGAATGATACAGGATATCAAGCTCCTAAAACAAAATAATATCAACGCAGTGCGTACCTCACACTACCCTGACGATCCAACCTGGTATGACCTGTGCGATGAGTACGGGATTTATCTTATCGATGAAGCAAATCTTGAATCGCACGGCCTAAAGGGATACCTTTCAAACGTCCCCGCATGGCACAATGCCTTTGTGGAGCGGGCCATTCGTATGGTCGAGCGTGATAAGAATCATCCATCTGTCATTTTTTGGTCGCTCGGTAATGAGACGGGCTGCGGGCCAAATCATGCCGCTATGTCGGCATGGATAAAAGATTACGACCCGACTCGTCCGATACACTATGAAGGAGCAGCGGGAAATCCTGTTGACTACCCCTATGTGGATATGATTAGCCGAATGTATGCAAGAATCCCGGAAATCATCAGGTTGGCCACCGATCCTAATGATGATCGACCGATGGTTCTCTGCGAGTACGCCCACGCAATGGGCAATTCTGTCGGTAACCTTAAGGAATACTGGAATGCCATCCGCACTCATAAACGTCTCATCGGCGGTTTTATCTGGGACTGGGCGGATCAGGGCCTGCGTAAAAAGAGCCCGGATGGACAGGAATTTTGGGCCTATGGCGGTGACTTCGGAGATGACCCAAACGACGGAAACTTCTGCTGCAACGGCCTGGTCCAGCCAAATCGAAAACCCAATCCCTCCCTCTATGAAGTCAAAAAGGTCTATCAGCGAATACACGTCCTGCCGGTCGACATTCTGGCCGGAAAGTTTCACATCTACAACGAATACGATTTCCTCAACCTTGATTTTACTGATATCAAGTGTGAACTCTCCGCCGATGGCAGGGTAATTCAAAGGGGTACCTTACCGAAGCTTTCCCTCGCCCCTGGCGCTAAAAGAGAGCTGCAACTTAACTTTACAGAGCCAAACTTCCAGCCAGACACCGAATACTGGATTAAGATATTCTTTACCCTCGCCAACGATACCTCCTGGGCCAGGCGCGGATACATTCTTGCATGGGACCAGTTTAAGATTCCCTTTGATGTCCCGACGGCTCCGCTTATTGACTCGAACACAATGCCGTCCCTTACACTGAATGAAACCGCACAAAATATCACTATTACAGGTGATGATTTTGAAATTATGTTTGGGACAAAATCCGGCGCACTTGAATCCTTTGTCTTCAATGAAAAACAGCTCATTGCCTCAGGCCTGGTTCCAAACTTCTGGCGCGTGCCAATCGATAATGATGAAGGAAACAATATGCCCAAGCGTCTCGGTATTTGGCGTAATGCCGGACCCGACCGAACAGTTAATACCGTCAAAGCCGAACAACTAAAGCCCCAGGTTGTTCGCATTACCACCGAAGCAGATATCCCCGTTGGAACAAACTCCACCTATAAAAATGTCTATACTGTTTATGGCACTGGTGATATCATCATCGATTCAAACTTCGCCCCGAATGGTAACAATCTGCCTGACCTGCCGCGTTTTGGCATGCAGATGGCAGTACCCGCCCAGTTTAACAAACTCACATGGTTTGGCCGTGGTCCTCATGAAAACTACTGGGACAGAAAAACAGGCGCCGCCCTCGGACTCTATACGGGAAATGTCAATAACCTAATCCATCGCTATGTCAGACCTCAGGAAAACGGGAACAGATCAGATGTCCGTTGGATGGCTTTGACCGATGCAAATAGTGTAGGCATTGTCGCAGTCGGCATGCCTACAATCGACATCAGTGCCTGGCCCTTTACGATGCAGGCCCTTGAAAAAGCTAAACACATTCACGAACCTCCACAGGCTGAGACTATAACCGTCAATCTCGACTACAGGCAGATGGGCGTCGGTGGCGATGATAGCTGGGGTGCACGAACACATCCTGAATATACCTTGCCGGCCAAGCCTTACCATTATCGCTTACGTTTAATGCCGTATTCAAAGACACGTGGTAACATACTAAATCTGACAAGACGCAAATTACCAGAATTGGACTGATCTCCTTATCTGTAGCTTGGCTAATCTATATCGGTAAAACAATATGTGAAAATATAATAAGCTGGATAAAACGGCAGGGGTATTGATTTGTTCACATCATTATGAATTATTCATATTTTGAATGAAGCCTAAGTAGTCCTGCATTGATTTCTCATCATCACTCAGCGAAGCCAGATAGAAATAATGTAGGTCTTGGCCATCAGCAATCAGCGCCTTTTGGACCCGACTATTTGATGAGACCGGCTCGACAAACATCCCAGAATCTCCATTTTGTTGTTCCATTTATGCGAATCAATCCCGGCTGACATACTCACGTTCGGGTCCCAGAATTTATGCAGCCACTTGTTTATACATCGTAAAGCCTTCATTTCAGTGCATCCCTTTCTTCGATACTCCATAAACTCAAAGAACTTTGTCATAAAACTCTCTTCTATCTATAAAAGGCAGCAACTTGAAGGATGGTAACAAAAATATTTGACAGGTATGTGTTTTGAAGAAAAAGATGCAATTTCGATGTATTGTTTATACGGCAGCTATCAGAAGCTTTGTAAGAAATAATCGTTTACTTAACGGCCTTGACTCAAAGAGCAAGAACCCGATCCATTTGTTGAGATATCTCGGCTAATCGCTCGCGATTGCCGCCATTAACTTCGGCGGTCGCCCAGCCCCGGTATCCGATTTTCGTTAATTCCTCCCGCACCCTCTTCCAGTCGATGCTGCCTTGCCCAATCGGGAAAGAAAAGCCCTTGCCCATACCTTCACTCATCGCAACCTTTAAGTTGTACTCCTTGATGTGTATCTTGACGATCCGCTTACCGAGCACTTCAATCCAGTGTTGAGGCCAGCCCCATCGGACCACATTACCCACATCGAAATACGACTTCACGTATGGGCTGTCAAGTTCATCGATATATCGTGCCATTGTCAGAGGTTCGATGAGAAAAGTGCTCCAGACATTCTCGATTAGAAGGTGGATACGTTTCTTCTCGGCGTATGGAATGGCCTTACGAATTGCCTCTTGCGAGCTTCGGTAATTCTCCATAAACGAACCATCAGGTTTCGGACGTACTACATGGAGCACCGAAGTCGCACCGTATAGCACAGCTTCATCGATGGCTCCTTTTAGGTCGGGATGGCTTGAGTTGACTACACCGTGTACGGGAACTCCAACTTTCTCGCTTGCTCTTGCGATAACCGTCGGCTCCGGTATTTCCTTGTTTGTAAGCTGTGTAGGGATTTCAATCCCCTCGAATCCGACATCTTTGACCAATTTCAGTTTGTCTTCTACCGACAAGTCCTCTTTTATCATCGTAAAGCCAAGCGCTTTCCTATAGCGGCCTTTGGATGGCTCTGAATCGGCGAAAGACAGCCCCTCCAGCATAGTCGCCAATGACGCCCCGGCGAGGACCAGACTACTTTGTTGAAGAAAATGACGTCGTTTGATTTGAGATTTCATAGATTCAATCCTGAATAGATTAGGTAATTTCAAAACTAAGTTATAATCAATATATATACTCAATTTTCATGGTTCTTCGAGAATTGGCGCAGAGCTTATATGTAAAGAGAAAATCTCTAATGATAAATCCGTCAACCACTCACAGATGAAAAACAAGCAAGTTGGAAACTACACAGGCTCATCACAGCCGGTAGCAGTCGGGTAGAACACCCCGCTACCCGGCCCAAGATTCTTCGGAACAATATCCTGTTTGCTCGAATTCATCAGCCAGTCCCAGGTTATATCTTGCCCGGTAAATGCGGCAGTTCGAGCGCCGATAGCTGTAAGAGTGCTTTCAGCGATTCGCTGGCCTTCGTTGAGCAGGTTACCGCTGCGGATGCTCTGGATAAGGTCGATGTGCTCCTGATCCATTCCATCGACGCTCTTACCCTCAAAGCTCCACGAGTTTTCGCCCGTTATGCGGTTGTTGCAGTTGCTGGTTCCTTTTGTGCCGATGATTTTCTCATCGCCGCGTCCGGTACCGGGACTATGCCCGCTGAAGCTCAGGCAGCGTGCGCCGTTTTCATACTCGAACTCGGCGTATATATGGTCCCAGATGTCTCCGTTGTATTTCTCCCACTCCGCCTCGCTGTCGTTGTTGTACTTACGACAAACTTCTTTAGCAGGACCTATCTGGTCGTCGTTATAGCTGCGCCAGGCACGGCCGCCCACAGACATGAATTTCTTCGGAGGACCGTTGAAACACCAGTTCATTATATCGATATTATGGATGTGCTGCTCGCAAATCTGGTCGCCTGAAAGCCAGTTGAAGTGGTACCAGTTGTAGCACTGCCATTCCAGCTCACTCATGCCTTCCTGATAACCTCTGTACCATATGCCTCCGCCATACCAGTAGCACTGGCCGCCGACCAGCTCGCCCATCTGGCCGTCATGAATGCGCTTCATCAGTTCGACACGGCTGAATTCATGCCTTCTCTGTGTACCGCAAACGATTGCAAGGCCCTTCTGTTCGGCGATTTTAGAGGCCTTCATAACTTCTCGGCAACCGGCGACATCCGTAGCAACGGGTTTTTCGGTAAAGATATGCTTGCCTGCATTGACGGCTGCCATCATCTGCCTTCCGCGAAACGCCGGCGCTGTCGCCATAAGCAGAAGATCTGCTTCGCAGCGGGCCAGCTTCTCATGGCAATCAAAACCCCAGAACAGGTGATCGTCATCGATTTTCACCCGATCTTGGAACTTGCTGTCCCTCATAATTCTGTCCCGGGTTTTCCTGACCTGGCTTTCGAAAAGGTCCGCTAGGGCGATAACCTCCACACCCGGGTCTGCCTGCAGGCATTGACGCAGGGCGCCGTTGCCGCGTCCGCCGCACCCGAGCAATCCGATTTTAATTTTTCCCGACCCTTGCGCATGGGCCACATGCGCTATCGAGCTGGCCAGGGCCACTGCACCGGCGGCTGTGGCAACATTTTTCTTAGATATGCCTTTGTCTTTCTCTGACGCTGTCATATTGAAAATCTCCTTTGTTCTTTATCTTGTAGCCGTTTGGCCGATTAAACATAAGAATATCATCAACCATCTCTTCCATCGATCACCCGCGCCGCCTCTGTCTTGGCACGAAACCCGGCAACTGATACTTGCCCGGAACCGCGAACGCGGGCACAGGCTTGGAATCGCTGAGTTGAAGGTCATCGGGCGGTAACAAATCCAGTGTACACCTGCTCATAAACCAGGACGTGTTAAACTGCTGACGCGAATAGGCGGATTCTCTGCCCATTATTGCACAAAGCGTGCTTTCAGCAATTTGCTTGCCCTCATTTAGCGGATTACCGCTGCGAATGCTTTTAATCAAATCAGTATGCTCCACTTCGTACGGATTGGGATTGGGGCCTCTGTAACGCCAGGAATTTTCACCTTGGATGGTCCCGGCACAATCGCTGACACCTTTCGTACCTACCACACGTTCACTGACCCGGTTGGCCGTCCCTTTAATCTGCCGGCAGGTACTTATAGTCCGCACGTCGCCTGGATAGAAAAATTCAATACCGAAATGGTCAAAGATATTACCGTGCTCAGGGCCTGTGCGGTACTGCCGGCCGCCAACACCATGTACCTGTTCGGGAAGCGCATCGAAGGCCCAGTTAATTACGTCGATATTATGCACGTGCTGTTCGCAAATGTGGTCGCCCGAAAGCCATGTGAAGTACAGCCAGTTGCGGATTTGCCACTCGACATCGCCCTGATCGGCCTTGCGCTGGCTGACCCAGAGCTCGCCCATGTTCCAGTAGCATTGGGCCGAGACAATATCGCCTATAGCGCCGTCGTGGATACGCTTCATTGTCTCGACATACTTCGCCTGGTGGCGGCGCTGCGTACCGGCAACAATGGCAAGGCCTTTTCTTCCCGCTTCTGCAGATGCCTCGATCACCATTTTGACGCCGGCCGGACAGACAGCAACAGGTTTTTCCATAAATACGTTCTTGCCTTGTCTGATTGCCTCGGCGAGATGTATCGGCCTAAAGCCCGGAGGAGTCGCCAGAATCACCAGGTTAATGTCATCCAGAGCCATCAGCTTCTTATAGGCATCGAGACCGATGAAGCAGCGTCTGTCGGGGACTTCGAATTGTTTCTTCAAACCGTTAAGGCGGTCCTCAAAAGCGTCAGCCAGTGCGACGATTTTCACACCGGGCGAGGACTTAAAACAGTCATTCGCTGCGCCGGATCCTCGGCCGCCACAGCCGACTACTCCGACACGTATCGTGTCGCTGCCCCTCGCTTCCGCCAAAGGTACTGCCGCGCCGCCCAATACCAGCGCTCCGGCAGATAATGCCGAACTCTTCAAGAGTTCACGTCGTGTAAATTTCTGTTTTTGCACCATATTCGCCTCTCTAACTTTATTTTCGTAGAATTCTTCGCGGTCTTGTTAGTGCTAACAAACTCTCCTTAAATGATTACCTCTTCCTGCCGCCTACTCAACAGCAGAAAACACTATTTTAGGCTTTTGAGATATGCTCCTGAGCCAAAAGTTCTAATATTGTAATGCATGATGAGAAAAATAGTCAAGGGAAAAACATAAATTATTCTACCATGAATTAAATGATGAATCAAATGCTGGAGCTTGATATCACCTCTAAATTAGGTCCGCCAGATTAGAATCTGGACTGCCTTTTCTCTTCTCGATTTTACCTTGTGAGTTTATAATGTTTTGTGAACAGATGATTTCATTGGAGAAAAAGTAATGAAGAAAAAGGTTTTATCATTTTCATTTTGTTTGGTTTTATTAACCATGATTGGATGTGGTCAAAAACAGGAAAGACGAACAAGAACTTATATAACACAAAATTCAACACAAGCCGCTCCAGCCAAAATGTCCCCAACGCAGGAACAAAAAAAAGCCGGTCAGTTCCCCATAGCCTTTGGTGATGGAGGACAGATTAAAATGCTCTACGACCGCAGGCAGAGGCCCCAGTCAATCTATCTCAACAACAAAATCCATATTGTTTTCAATGCCGCCGGACAAATCGGAGCCCCGGCTAAGGCCCCCACCAAAGCTATGGCCATCACTTATGATCCCGCAACCCGCAAGTTCTCCGAAGTAGTGACACTCGGCCCGGGAAAAAAAGACCATCACTACGGCCCCGTCATTTGGGCTGATGAAGATAACTATTTACATGTCCTCTACGGTTGCCATAGCACACCTGGCACCCACCTGATTTCAAAACGTCCAGGTGACATTGGAAGCAGCCTGGACGATTGGAGTACGGGACCCAAAATCACTCCGAAAATCTCTTACCCTACTTTTTACCGTATATACGATAATAAAGAATTGGTTTATTACCGTACAGCGGGGCACATCAGTTCATGGACATATCGGATTACTGGTGACAAAGGAAAAACATGGGTCGGACCTGCAAAAGATGTAACTGATATGGATATCAAGGGCAGGTTTGAATGGTCATCATACCAATGCACATTGCCAGGTCAGGACGGTCGGTTCCTACACGTTGTTTTTATCGCTTACGATGACAACAGGTCCGATGACCCAAAAAGGTATTATAATCCACGTTACAAGCATGAAGTCAGTAATGAGTGGAAGTATAACCTTTATTACGTCAGGATCGATCTGCAAACTCACGATGTGACCAACTTCGACGGCGAAAGCATGAAAACGCCCATCGACATCGACCAGGCCGATGCAAAATGCAGAATTTGGGACACGAAATGGCGCGGGGCCGGCGTGCCGCCGACCATAATTCTTGATGAAAACGGGGATCCTGCTTTTCTCCATGTGCTTTCAGAAGAAACGCTTGAGAACCACCAGTACTATTACGTCAGACGGGTGGAAGGAAAATGGAAGCAGACGCCTATTGCACCTTCCAACCATCAATGGAATAGCTGCCATTTAACAAGGGACGATGACGGCACATTGCACGCCTATCTGATCGTCGGCGACCGATACCTCGATACAGGCGGCTATATGGACAGTTACGGAGGAGGAGCTGTTGAAGAATGGGTCTCTGCCGACAAGGGAAACACATGGAAAAAACAGCGGGACCTGACACCAGATAAATCCAGATATCCGGGTTGGAAATACAATAACATTCAGCCGGTAACAAGACCCGATGGAAGCTTTGTGGACGGAATGCTCCTCTTCTACGGCTGGAAGGACAAGGAATCTCCTGAAGCTAAAGCATTCCTGCTGCATGAGGATACTGTACACGATTCCACTATTCCTATGCCTCGGGATAATGATTAACTAAAAACCGCTTCTCAATTCATTCTTCTGACTGGTAGCCTTGGACCATTTCGTCTTGACATCAAAGGTCAAGTTTGGTATAGTCTTATAAAGAGGTAGGAATAACAAGTTCTGACAGTTTTATGATTGACGAGTGGGGCCTGCTTTGCCTGAGCGTCTCAAATCTTAACCTTATACCGGCGAGCAAAGCAGATGAAACAGGTGTTTAAGAAGGAGATTGTCATGTTCATGAAATCGTTACGTTTATTTTCTGTTGTTTTAGTTGTAAGCCTGACTAACAGCCTGTCGGCTCAATGGACGGGCGCAGTGAGCAGCGACTGGTATAATGCGGCCAACTGGACCGGCGCAGTACCCACCAGCGGAGATACCACAGCTATAGATTCATCTAAGCCACTTACCTGGCCGATCATCGATGGAGGCAATGCCAATACCGGACAACTCAGAATTGGCTACACTGCGGACTACCAGGGCGAGCTGACGGTAACCGGTGGTGCATCGCTGAATGTAAACGGTGAGTTGCGTATCGGGCGTAAGTCAAATGATGGCAGCGGACAAGCAGTAGGAATACTTAATATCAGCGGCGAGACTACAACAATCAATGTAGCGGATCAAATAGAACACGGGCGACATGGTCACGGCACTATCAATATGAGCGGTGGTTACCTGCATTGTGATACTGTATTACAGATGGCTTATCGATTCGATGGTACCGGAACGGTCTATCTGAGCGGTGGGACTATTGACCTTGGTGGCAATCCGGGTATAGTCGTATATGGAAACGACGGTGTACCGGACACCGCCTTAATAGATATCTCGGGGGGCACACTGACCTTGGCCGGTAATCAGGTGCCGGACATCGAGACTTTCATCAGCGAGGGCATAATCATTGGCTACGGCGGTGAAGGTACTGTCTCTGTTACCTTTGACGCGACAACTAATACCACTATGGTAGTGGGCATAGGGGGCCCGTCGGCCTCTGAGCCTGACCCTGCACACGAACAAAAAGATGTGCCTCGGGATGCCGTTCTTAGATGGAAACCCGGAACCGGAGCTGTCACGCACGATGTATATTTCGGAACTGTCCTTGATGATGTGAAGCTGGCTACTACGGCGGCTGACCCGGGTAGCGTCTATAAGGGAAACTTAAACACCAATATCTACACAGTCACCGAGCGTCTTGAATTTGACCAGACGTACTACTGGCGGATCGATGCCGTCAACGCTTCAAACACTGTGAATAAAGGTGATGTTTGGAGTTTCACGGCCGAGTTGCTCGCTTATCCCGTTGAGAACATAGTCGCCACCGCCTCCAGCACCGAAGAGGGCAAAGGCCCTGAGAATACAGTCAACGGCTCGGGACTTGATGACAGCGGCTTGCTGCATGGCAACGATAGTGTTGGCAATATGTGGCTAAGCAGCGGGGATGGCCCCCGGCCGACATGGATCGAATATGAGTTTGACAGAGCCTACAAGCTGCACGAAATGTGGGTTTGGAACTCCAACGACAGTCTGGAGTCATTGATTGGCTTAGGATTCAAAGAGGTAGTCATTGAATACTCGGCCAACGGTACTGATTTTGTGACACTGGGAACTACTCACGAATTCACCCAGGCACTCGGTACACTGGATTATGAACATGATACCACCATAGATTTTGGCGGCGTAGCGGCAAAGCATGTCAGGCTTACGGCCAACAGCAACTGGAAAGCCATCTTCAATCAATTTGGCCTCAGTGAGGTTCGCTTCTTCCAGATACCGGTACATGCAAGAGTGCCAAGCCCCGATTCCGGAACAGCTGAAGTCAGTTTGGATTTGTCACTTGGCTGGTATCCGGGAAGAGAAGTAGCGAAGCATAATGTGTCCTTTAGCTCCGACGAGCAGGCTGTAATAGACGGCACTGCACCCATCACGTCAGTTACAGAGACCACTCATGGTCCTTTGGCCCTCGACTTGGGCACGCCCTATTATTGGCGGATTGACGAGGTAAACGACGCTGAGACTCCTTCCTCGTGGCAGGGTGACATATGGAACTTTACGACGCTGGAATATTTGGTCGTGGACGACTTTGAGTCCTACAATGATCTTAATCCTGATGAGCCCGAGAGCAACAGAATATTTAATGCCTGGTTAGATGGATTTGACAACCCCGCAATAAACGGTTCTGTCGTTGGTCATACTGATCCGCCTTTTGCCGAGCAAACTATCATCCACGGCGGTTCTCAGTCAATGCCGTATATCTATGACAACAACATGAAATACTCCGAGGCGACCATGACACTGGATTCTTTGCGGGATTGGACCGTCAGTGGCGCTGAAGAACTGGCGCTGTGGTTCAGAGGTCTTTCAGCCTCCCAGAGTACCTTTACGGAAGGCCCCGGCGGCACCTACACGATGACCGCTCGCAGCGACAATATCGCCGACCCGAGCGACAGTTTCCATTACGTTTACAAGCAGCTCTCCGGCCCCGGCTCAATTGTAGTGAAAGTCGAAAGCGTTACTGAGACATCAAGCAGCGCAAAGGCCGGTGTTATGATCCGCCAGACACTTGAACCCGATTCCACATACGCAATGATATTCTCCAGACCTGATGGCGGCACCAGATTCCGCCGGCGAAACGAAACAGCCGGAGAGAGTACAAATTCTGTTGATAACAGCCTGGCGGTACCACACTGGGTGAAACTTGAGCGAGATGCTGCGGGCTTGTTGACAGCTTCCCATTCGGTGGACGGTATCAATTTTGTGCCTCTCGACGACCAGAATCTTGGATCGAGCGATACCGTGCAGATGAATAATATTGCTTTCATAGGACTGGCGTTATCCGGCAACAATCCTGAGGAAACTTGTACCGCCGTGTTCTCTGATGTAAGTACGACTGGCACAGTCACAGGGCAATGGCAATCCCAGGACATTGGCATAGAAAGCAACGATCCTGAGCCGATGTACGTCGCTGTGTCTAACAGCGCAGGCACACCTGCGGTAGTGTACCACGAATATCCCGATGCGGCGGCGACAGACACATGGACAAAGTGGGTCATCCCACTGCAGAAGTTTGCAGATCAGGGCGTGAACCTGACAAATGTTGACAGCCTCGCTATCGGCTTTGGCGACAAGAATAATTTGAGGGCCGGGGGTTCAGGTATAGTTTTCTTTGACGACATCGGCGTAGGGCGTTCTGCTCCTTAGCCTAAACCCGGCTTAAACAGAATTTGACTGTGCATTCGGGGCTTGTGCCAACTCGTTTGGCCTAGCCCCGTTACTGTGAAACACTATAAAAGCGATACCTGCTCTCACTAAAGAGGAATAGACATGGCATGCTACTTTTCGCGACGTGATTTCTTGAGATCAATCGGCACTCTTGCTTGCGGAGCAATGATGACACGCAACCTTACCGCAAAAGAAAGCAAACAGCAGTCTCCGAATTTTGTGGTCATTTTAACTGATGATCAGAGTTGGGTCGGCTCATCTGTTCTGATGGACCCCAAAGACACGCGAACACGAAGCGACTACTATCAAACACCTCATATCGAACGTCTCGCGAAGATGGGAATGCGCTTCACGCAGGGATACTCGCCCGCACCATTTTGCTGTCCCACGCGCCGCAGCCTCCTCATCGGTCAGACCCCGGCCAGGCACATCTACCAAAAAGACCAGGAGAATTGGCCAAAGGAATACCGCAGGCAACTGACCATTCCACAAATGCTCAAGCAGGCAAATCCCAAATATATAACGGCCCATTTTGGAAAATGGGATTTCCGGTTCGATAACGTGACACCCGAAGAAATGGGATATGACGTCAGTGACGGCTACACGGGCAACTTTACCGGCGGTGCGAAAGGCACGGGAGGCCCAAAGGCCGTTGACGACCCTAAGAAAATTTTCGGAATCACGCGGCGCACATGCGATTTCATTGATAGACAAGCGCAAAATGGTAAGCCGTTTTTCGTGCAGGTGTCCCATTATGCAGTTCACCTGGATATCTACTACCAACAGGAGTCCCTTGACAAAAGCCGGATGTGGCAGCGCGGAAGAAAACACAACATGCCCGAGTTCGCGGCAATGACTAACGATGTGGATTTGGGGATTGGCAAGGTAATCGATAAGATCAAAGCTCTGGGCTTGCAGACTAACACCTATATCTTCTTCATGTCTGACAACGGGGGCAGACTCACCATGCCCGGACAGCCGGAAGCGGAGCTTGATCGCAACCATCCTCTTCGCAACGGTAAGGGATCGATGTATGAAGGAGGTCTCCGGGTACCGTTTATTGTGATTGGTCCCGGTGTCAAGGCTGGCAGCGTGAGTAAAACCCCGGTAACTGGCCTGGATATTCTGCCGACGATAGCCGACCTTGCCGGATACAAAAAAGCCTTGCCTGATTCACTCGACGGGGGCCCTATTACTAACGTTCTCTTCAACCAGGGCATCGGGCATGTGCAGCGCAGCCGCCCCTTTCTGCTGTTCCATCCACCACGCCGTCCAGAGGAACCCGCAGACGGCGGTCATTCTCGGCAAATTCAAGCTTGTCAAGACCTGGCAGGACAACAGGCTGGAGCTGTTCGACCTATCAAGAAGTCCGAGCGAGGATGAGGATCTCTCTCGGCAGCTTGACGACAAAACCCGGGAACTCCATTCGTATATGCTTGCTTTTCTCGAAGAGGTAAATGCCGAAACGAGAAAAATTTCGACCAAAAAGAAAGTAAAGCAGGACGAATGACAATCGATAACTGCGTCATATTTTGACCCCACCGGGCCCAATGTACCAATTGCCCGAATAGCTATCGCCGTCATAATCAAAACATCAGGTCTTTATAAGTCACCGAAATATTAGAGTTTTTTGACAGGACAATTTAATGTTGCAGAAGAGCCGCTTATAGATTATATGATGTTCACGACAAGCTTATCTCTATTGCAATAAGGAGTGAACGAGAAATGAAAAAAGTCTCAAGGATTGTCCGTAAGTCCACAATATTTATTTTCCCGCTATGCCTTTTAACTATTATTGTCTTGCTGGCTATGGGCTATCGAGCTGAAACGGGGCCCTTTATCATTGCCTTTTTCGCTTCATTGGCTCTGTATTTTATGAGCCATCCGATTCTTAAAAGCTTCGCCTTTACTATTTGGGTTTTCGTGTTCGTGGCCGCCTCGATGATTTACCCCACGGCCTTCATGACATGGTCCGGTTTCAATTTGGGTATCCTGATTGTCCCTTTGATTCAAATCATCATGTTCGGTATGGGAACAACCTTGTGCATGGCGGACTTCGGCAGGGTATTCAAGATGCCCTGGCCCGTATTTATCGGATTTGTCCTGCAATTCACAATAATGCCCCTGACCGGCCTTGCTCTTGCCAAGATATTCGGCTTTAAGGCCGAGATAGCCGCCGGTGTTGTCTTGATAGGCTCCTGTCCCGGCGGGGTCGCCTCAAACCTAATGACGTATTTGGCCGGTGGTAATGTAGCTTTATCCGTCACGATGACCGCCTGCTCAACATTAGTTTCGCCTATTATGACACCCTTCCTGATGGACAAACTGGCAGGGCAGTTCATCGAAATTGAGTTCTTGAAGATGATGTTTGGAATCATCAATATGGTTATAGTCCCGATCGTGGCTGGCTTGATAGCAAATCGCATTCTGTACAGTCGCCGCAAGGTCTTCCATCACGGGGGCGTATTGGCGCTCATTGGAACAGCAACCGTTCTTATTGCCGTTGGTATGATTTTATGGGCGCCGGCGGCTGTTTACACTTATGGCGACGCATCACTGCAGAAAGACGGCTTTATAGTCGGTCTGCTTTTGATAGGCGTGGTCGCTTTGGCCAAGCTTGTGATTAGTATCTGGTTAAAAGGCCCTGAGAACTGGATGGACAAAGCTTTACCTATTGTATCCATGGCAGGTATTTGCTACATCATCGCCATCATCACGGCCCGTTCCAGGGACGATTTGATGACGGTCGGATTCTACTTGATTGGTGCGGCCATTATTCACAACTTCATCGGCTATATTCTCGGCTACTGGTTTGCCCGTGCCGCTCGTCTGGATGAGACTTCGTGCCGAACAGTAGCATTCGAAGTAGGTATGCAGAATGGTGGGATGGCTTCCGGCCTTGCAATGAATGTGCTAAAAAGTGCGCCTGCCGCATTGGCCCCGGCCATTTTCGGGCCCTGGATGAATGTCTCCGGCTCGGTACTTGCAACGTGGTGGCATCGCAAACCTGTCAGAGCAAAGATAAATGAAGAAGGAGGTTAAAATGAATCGACGTAATCTAATCAAAGGTGCAGGATTGGGATTAGCAACAGGGCTTTTTTCAATGGCCTCAAAAACCGAGGAGGCTATCGCAAGTGAGTATGCAAAGGCAACCAAAGGGCTGCCTCGTTTGAAAATCACCAACGTCAAGGCCATTCTCACGGCCCCGCAGAGAATACGCCTATGCGTAGTCAAGGTCGAAACAAGTGAGCCGGGCCTTTACGGTTTGGGATGCGCCACTTTTAACCAGCGGCCTTTGCCCGTAGCAGTCGCCGTCGATAAATACCTGAATCCCTTTGCAAAGGGTAGGGACGCCGACAACATAGAGGATATGTGGCAGAACGCCTATACGAGTTCCTATTGGCGCAACGGACCTGTCCTGAACAACGCCTTGAGCGGCCTCGACCAGGCCCTGTGGGACATAAAGGGAAAAAGGGCTAATATGCCCGTCTATCAACTGCTCGGAGGAAAATGCCGTTTCGCCGCTGACTGTTATACTCATTGCAGCGGCCGGGACCTCAAACAGCTCGAAAGCAGTGTCCGCCGCGCCATGAAAGAAAACTTCAGGCATATCCGGATACAGCTTGGTGGCTATGGCTCGCCCCATCTGTCCGAAAAACCCCACTTCAAGGATGCGGAATTCGGCCTGTCCTCGGATTCACACATGGACCCGGGCCCATATGTAAGGGCCACTATCAAAATGTTCGAGCATATAAGAAGTGCCTGCGGCGAGGAAGTCGAACTGCTCCACGACATCCACGAACGAATTCCCCCCATCCAGGCTATAAACCTCGTAAAGGAATTGGAAAAATATCATCCGTTCTTTATTGAGGACCCGTTCGCCCCGGAAGACAATGGATATTTCAAACTGCTTAGGCAGCAGACCAGCACGCCGATTGCAATGGGTGAGCTGTTCAATAATCCCCATGAGTGGGTCGGGCTTGTATCAGAAAGACTCATCGATTTCATACGCGTTCATATCTCGCAAATCGGCGGCCTCACCGTCGCCAGAAAGCTCGCCGCATTATGTGAATGGTTCAACGTCCGCTCGGCATGGCACGGCCCCGGCGACGTCTCTCCGGTAGGCCACGCCGCCAACGCACACTTGGACCTTGCGATTCCGAACTTCGGAATTCAGGAAAGCGTCCGGTTCAGCGATAAAACAAAAGAAGTCTTCCCCGGCTACCCCACAATGAAAGACGGCTACATGTACGTAAACGAGGCCCCCGGCCTCGGCGTCGATATCGATGAGAATCTCGCCGCCAAATTCCCGCTCCCTGAGCACCCCGGCTATTGGAGCCCCGTACGCAGAAGCGACGGAACAGCAGTAAGACCATAAAAACAACGATATCATAAAAAAGCATCTAACAGGACTTACGCTGTCAGGAAAAGTCTCTTCCATTAGCCACATCAAAAAATACGTCTTTATTTGTTTCTGCTATCCAAATCCAAAATACAAATCTCAGTATTTCTTCCTATCGACGAACTGAAAGTTATCCTTTTTCCATCAGGCGACCAGCAAGGCCCCCTATTTGGAGCATAACTATTCGTTAATCTTTTCTGTTCATTTCCATCGGCATTCATAACATAAATCTCAAAATTACCATCTCTATTGGAAGCAAATGATATCTGTTTTCCATCTGGTGACCAAGAAGGGTCTGTATCATAAGCAGGATTATTCGTTAACCGTTTCTGTCCACTCCCATCAGCATTCATAATATAAATCTCAAAATTGTCATCTCTATAGGAAACAAATGCTATTTGTTGTCCATCCGGCGACCAGCAGGGAGAAGAATCACGATCATTATCATTATTTGTTATTTGCTTCTTCTCACTTCCGTCAGCATTGATAATATAAATCGCACTTCTCAGTGACCTCTCTGACTCAAATGCTATCTTTTTCCCGTCCGGTGACCAGCAGGGTGACATATCACTTCTACTATTATCTGTTAATCTTTCCAATCCGCTCCCATCTGAATTCATAACATATATATCAAAATAATTATTAGGTTTATTTCTCCTGATATATGCTATCTTAGTCTCATCCGGCGACCAGCAGATACTTGAAAAGTAATCAGAAAGGTGGTCTAATCTCTTGATCTCTTTTCCATCCGCATTCATAACATAAACACCGTAATTCCAATCCTTATCTCTTCCCACAAAAGCTATCCTCCCATCTTTAAACCAATAAGAAATAGAACTATCCATAATGTTATTCGTTAACCTTACCAAATCCGATGAATCTTTATGCAATTTCATCATCGGAACATACCACATTGGCCGTTCCGGTTTTATGGAAGAATTAAGCATTAACTTCCACGACTCATCCGTAAGCCGATCACTCATAGGATGCTTAAACTCATAGTAGCTCAGCACAGGCCCGACTGCCAGGAAAACGTAATCCTCTCGCATTGGACAGGCTGCGACAATCAGGTCAACTTCCCCTATGGCTTCTTCGACCACTTGTCCCTCTGCTGAATTCGTGAAAACATCAGCCGCAAGCGTAGTCATAGAATCTTTGTGATCGATGTCTCTAACAACAGATTTCAATCCGGATGGAAGCTTTTTGAAAAACTCGCGGTCCGCTTGCAAAAGTGGAGCGTTCTTGAGCTGCCTGCCGGCAATATCGAGTATCTGTTGCAGTAGTCTCTCGAATTCAGTGAATCGTTGACGAGCTTCGGGCCTCAGTACGCCAAGATGATCAAGCCCCTTTAATGTCATACGAGTCTGTGATAACAATCGTCCCCAGAAAACAGGAATCGGTTCCACATAACCGGGCGGTGGTGGTGGTGGAGGTGGTGGAGGTGGAATCCTACCGGGGGGAGGTGGGGCATAATTTTGCTTTACTTCGAGAATCGTGTCATGGCGTAGTTGAGTCCACGAGGCAAGAGCACTACTAAGCTTACGCCTTTGCCATGCCCGCGTTCGTACGAATTCCGGATAACCATCGGGCAATTCCTGCAACAATCCTCGCATGGAATACAGCCACGACGAGTAAAGATTATAATTCCAGTCCGCCACGGTCATAGCATCGAACTTGTCTTTCAATTCATCTAACCGCAGTTCATAACGTTCGTAATTTGTATCTCCTTCACCCTCCATAATCTTCAAGGCTTCGTTTGAGCCAAGGATTGCCATCAAATCCAGACCCCTCACATAACCTCTGCAATGTCCTCCCATGCCGTCGCTTACCGCAGTAAAAGGCATTTCCTGTGGCTCTCTAAGATAACTACCCGTCTCTGGAAAAATCAACTGTTGGAACATATATGAATCCGGCACAAAACTCTGACCGAAAAATCGCATCCCCTTGGTCTTATCCAGTACATTATCGAGTGACTCAGAAGCAACATCGTCGTAAGTCAACCTGATATTACCTGTCCCGCTATAAATTTTGGAAGATGACAGTAATGCAAGTTTTTTCTTTAGAGCAGCCAGCTTTCCTTCATCGTCAAAATCGCCAATTGAACAGAACTTCCCAAACACTTGGTTTATGGCTAAAAGATAATCGGACGGCGTCAGGTCATCTGAAATGCCGACAAAAAAGGCCTTAACTGTGGAAATACGATTCCAGATGGATAATCCTGTCCTTTCGCCAACATGAACATTCTCAAGCGACCAAGCCAATAATAAAGCCTGGAGAGTCTGTATTTTTGCATCTCGAACACTCACTAGCGCCTCTCCCGTGGATCCCCGGTCCTCTGAACCTTTGAGCAGAAAAGACATGCGCCCAAACCACATCATAGTCTTGAAATATCGCTTAAGCGTTTCACTTTGTGTGTAGTGTCCCCTCGGTACATACTGCGAGTAGTCCTCTTTATATTTGAAGATATCACTCATAGCAAATCCGCTATGGGCTGAAATTTTTGCTATCTCACTGGCAACTATGCCATCTACAAGTTCCTGGATAGAAGTATTAGGATCAATGAGTCTCTGGGCCACTGAAAGATATGCAATATTACGCTTGGCAGATTCCTTTAGATCGCCTCCAAGCTGCTCGTATTGCAGTAAAACATCTTTGATTAAAACACCCGTAAGGTCTTTTATATAAGGAACAAAAATATTTTGCTCAATGTCCTTAAGAGTCTCATCAAACAGAACATGGTAGAGGTAAAGTCCTGTATCGGATGAAACAAACGCAGGCGTGTTGGAATCACCAAAAGTCCTGTAAAAACTGACAAAATCGTCGGAAGATAATTCAGAGAAAGGATCAAGCTCAACAATGGCAAAACCGTTCTGCTCGATTAAGCCGGATATAGAGTTGAAATCAACAATTGTTTTAATCTTATTAACATTGACAATGTCATTAACATCCAGCGGCAGCTTATAACCGGTAGCGTTGGGCTTTATATCTACTTCTTCGGGTTCGTAGTATTTAGCGAAACTCAACTTATTTGGTTTTTCGTTAGTGTTGCGCCCATTATGATCCTTACAGGTCAAAGTACAAATACCCAAACTCAGAACCAACGCAATTATTACCGCTCTCGCTTTCATAGCTCTTTTCCTTTTATATAAATTCAGCCGCTTATCAACGCAATTTATATAATACTTTTTCACTGTCGGAATTTCAATTATTTTTTAGCAGATATTTAAAGTAAACACAACATTTGCTTTCTGGAGATAAATTTGATAATCTTATGCAATGTAATTCACTTGTGTTAGGAGAACGATTATGAAAGTTTTTACACGCCGTACATTTATCAAAGGTTCTTTACTTGGGACAGCCGCCGCAACTCTCACACCATATTCCCGTGTCCTCGGCGCTAATAATGATATCCGCGTTGCCGTTGTCGGTTTCCGCAGCCAGGGGAGCAATCATATCAAATGGTTCGGAAAAATCCCCGGCGTTCGCATCGTGGCGTTGTGCGATGCCGACAGAGCATTTATCGACAGGGAAGTAAAGACATTTAAAGAACGTAATGAAAAGGTCGATACCTACGTTGATGTTCGCAAACTCCTGGACGACAAAAACATCGATGCTGTTATCACCGCCACACCCAATCACTGGCATTCACTTGTCACCATCTGGGCCTGTCAGGCCGGCAAGGATGTATATGTCGAAAAGCCGGTCTCCTACAATATCTGGGAAGGCCGCAAAATGGTCGAAGCGGCCAGAAAATACAATCGGATAGTACAGGCAGGCACCCAGAACCGCTCCGATGAAGGGCTTATGGAAGCGTTTGACTATATCAAGCAAGGCCGCCTCGGTAGAATTCTAAGGGCACGGTGCTATTACTTCGACCGGCGCGGAAGCATCGGCAAAGTAAACGGCCCTCAGCCAATCCCCGAAACGGTTGACTATAACCTCTGGACAGGGCCGGCACCGATGAAGCCGCTCATGCGAAAGAACCTGCATTACGACTGGCACTGGCAATGGCTCTACGGTAATGGTGATTTGGGCAACAACGGCATACACTTTATGGACCTCTGCCGCTGGGCATTAGGCTATAACTCGCTGGCGCCGCGGGTCATGAGTTTCGGCGGAAAATTCCTCTGGGACGATGACCGGGAAACTCCGAATACCCAGGTTGCCATTTGGGATTACAAACCGGCACCGATTATCTTTGAAATGCGCAACCTGCCCCGCAAGCAGGGCGACCCGGCAATGGATTCGACCTACCGAAACACCCGCGCTTATACGGCTATTGAATGCGAAGATGGTTACTTCGCCGGCGGCTGGGCATACGACAATAACGGAAAAAAGATAAGGCAGTTTAAAGTGACCGGCGGCAGTGGTCACCATGAAAACTTTATCAAGGCCGTCCGCAGCCGCAAAGTCAGCGACCTAAATGCGGACATCCTCGAAGGTCATCGTTCCACCGCCTTATGCCACATGGGAAATATTTCTTACAGGCTCGGACAAACCGCATCACGGGATGATGTAATAGAATCGACCAAATCAAACAAAGAATTCCAGGATACATTCGAGCGTTTTCAGGAGCACATCTTACTCAATGTCGTGGACGTACAAAAGACCCCGCGAATTCTCGGGCCCTGGTTGAATATGGATTCCGATGCGGAAAGATTCGTCGGCGAATTCAGCAAGCAGGCCAATGAACATTTGAGACGTAATTACCGGGAGCCTTTCGTCGTTCCTGAGACCGTATGATTATTGCCGGCTAAATTAAAAGGTAAGTACCCGTGAAAAAGAAAAGTCAACTCCTAATAATCGTTTTCTGTCTGTTGGCCATATCATGCTCCTTGTTTGCCGCAACACCTCAGCATCAGCGGCAAGCCCGGCAAATCTTGGAAGCAACCGGTATCCAGGGTGGTCTTGTCGTGCACATTGGCTGTGGTAACGGTAAACTCACGGCTGCTCTTGGAGCCGGTGGCAGCTACCTTGTCCATGGTCTGGATGCTAATGCAAAGAATGTGGAAATAGCCCGCAAATATATTAAATCTCTCGGTATATACGGTAAGGTTTCAGTAGATAAACTTAACGGCAAACAACTCCCATATACCGACAACCTTGTTAATCTCATTGTAGCCGAAGACCTCGACAGGGATTTGATGGATGAAGTGATGCGGGTGCTGTGCCCTAAAGGCCTGGTCTATATCAAAAGAAGTGAAACATGGGAGAAGATAGTCAAGCCAAGGCCGAAACACATCGATGAATGGACACATTATCTCTATGACGCCAGTAACAATGCCGTATCGAATGATGAGCTCGTAGGCCCGCCTCGGCATCTGCAGTGGATTGGAAAACCCAAATTTGCAAGGGCACACGAGCAGCTCGCCAGTCTCAGTGCCGCCGTTACTGCCGGAGGACGCCTTTTTTATATTATCGACGATGGGCCGCGCGCAGACATTCGTATGCCGTCCGAATGGTACCTTGCAGCACGGGATGCATTCAATGGAGTTAATCTGTGGAAAAAACCTATCGGAACCTGGGCAGACCACTTGCGCAGTTTCCGTTCCGGGCCTCCGGACCTTGCTTTTCGCCTCGTATCCGTCGACAACCGTGTCTATGTCACTCTGGGCATTGACGCTCCTCTCAGCGTTCTTGACGCCGCAACAGGAAATTCACTTTGGATGTATAAGGGCACAGAAGATACTCGCCAAATTCTGCATATTGATAACAAACTTATTCTGCTCATAGATACACAACCGCAAACGACCTGTCAGATAGAGTCCGAGATTAGACGAGGCCTCAGACCGGCGCCGGGTGTACGTGCCATTGTGGCAGCGGATGCATCAAGCGATAATATTCTCTGGCGAAAGGATATTAAGTCACTCATACATCCGACTCTTGCCGCCCAGGGCAACAGGCTGTTTTACCAAACTCAGGATACATTGTTCTGCATAGATATAGATACCGCAGACGAACTGTGGCACGCGCCGATAGAAATGGAACTCAAAGGCCACGAAGTAGGGTGGGAATCACCAACATTAGTCGTTCATGATGAAGTCGTGTATTATGCCGATTTCAAACGAATCACTGCATATTCTGCAAAAGACGGCAAACGGCTATGGGCCGGTTCCTCCTGGGCGGGTTATAATTCTCCCCCCGATGTTTTTGCCATTGACAAATTGTTATGGACTAAAGGCAGGCAATTCGAAAGAATCGGCGTTGATCCTTTGACAGGAACGCCCGAAAAAGAAATCCAGTCGGTGAAGGGATATATGCATCACCGCTGTTACCGCAACAAAGCGACAAATCGCTTTATTATATTAGGCAATCAGGGTGCCCAGTTCATTGATGTCAACTCGGGTGAGATATGGCAGAATTATTGGATACGCGGCACGTGTCAATATGGCATTATGCCCGCAAACGGGCTTCTTTATATCCCGCCTGATTCCTGCGCTTGCAACTTGAAGACAAAGCTAAACGGCTTCTACGCACTGGCCGCCGGCCGCAAACCTGCCGGAACAACTAAAAGCGATGTCAGATTTGAAAAAGGCCCCGCTTATGGACAAGTTTCAAAAAGAACATCCCGCCTCCAGGACACTGAATCCGGAGCATGGCCGACATACAGACACGATGCTATGCGAAGCGGATTGACCAGTGCGAATGTCCCCAGTCAACTCAAAAAAGTATGGCAAGCCGACTTCGGAGGCAGGCTTTCGAGTTTAACTACCGCCGGCGGCAAGGTATATGTCGCATCGGTCGATACTCACACAGTTCACGCCCTCAACGGCAGCGATGGAAGCAGGCTCTGGAGTTACACTGCCGGTGGGCGAATTGATTCTCCACCTACAGTTTACAATGGACTTGTCCTGTTCGGTTCGGCTGATGGATGGATTTATGCATTGCGCGCTTCAGATGGGAAGCTGGCCTGGCGTTTTCGCGCAGCCCCCCAAGAGCGTCTGACTTTTGTCAACGGTCAACTCGAATCTCTCTGGCCTGTTCATGGCAGTGTCCTTATAAAAGACGGCGTATTGATTGTCACTGCGGGCCGTTCATCCTACCTCGATGGCGGAATTTGCTTATATCGGCTTGACCCCCAAACCGGTAGGCAAATATCAGCAACAGTTATTTACAGCCCGGATCCTGAAATGGAAAAACAGCCGAAAGAGGGCGGCAAGGAAATGCGGGGAGTACTTTCTGATGTCCTTTCAACCTATAACGAAGATGTTTATATGCGGCATGTGAAGCTGGACTTTGAGAAGGCAAGCGAAACGGGAACAGGAGTACATCTTTTTACTCCTATCGGTTTCCTTGATGACACTTGGTGGCACCGGGCCTACTGGGTCGTTAATGATGAATTCCTTTCCCATTGGAGTGCGTGGTGGAAAATCGGCAACCTTGTGCCATCCGGCCGGATACTATCTTACAATGAAGATTCGGTTTTCGGCTATGGCAGAGACCAATATCCCAAAGGAAATACAGGCCAGTGGCGGGGCGGTGAAAAATATCAGCTTTTCGCCTTTGACAGAGATCCCGTCAGGAAAGATAAAGGTACCATACAGGCCGTATCCAGAGACAATAGAAAACAAAGAGCAGCCTCAAGCCTTTCAACCCTTGAGTATCGCTGGACCTCACAGGTGCCGTTATTGGTAACAGCCATGCTCGTTGCAGACAAGACTATGTTCATAGCAGGCCCGCCCGATATTATCAGGGCTGAAGAAAAACTGGGCGAAGGAGCCCTTACGCTTGAGAATCCCCAGGAAGCCCCCGCCTCCTGGGAAGGCAAAAAAGGTAGTGTCCTACGGGCCGTATCTGTAATAGATGGTAAAAATTTAGCCGAATATCATCTTGAATCCACTCCCGTATGGGATGGTATGGCCGCAATAAATGGACGTCTTTACCTTTCAATGAAAAATGGTCGGATATTGTGCTTCAGCGGGAAGTAGGTCTTACACATAGTGACTCCGCCCTGACAATAATGCTGTACTCAGATTTGCCTTTACAGAGACAGCACAAATGCAGCTAACTCTTCGATTTCCTTATCGGTCAGCTCCGAAGTGCGCCCGTGCCGGTCATCTTTGTTGAACTTTGTCAAAACGTCTTTGATTGTCACAGCTCTTCCATCATGCAGATATGGGGCCGTTCGCCATACTTCTATGAGCGTAGGTGTGTCATACTCTTGATTGTCGTCTTGTTCCGTACTTGTGCCTATATCATATTTGCTCATATTGGTATAAAGCGGCTGTGAATGACATAGCAAACAACCGGCTTTACTAAAGAGCTTTTTACCTTTCTGAGCTGCTTCGCTCAACTCACCGTTGACAAGATACGGACTGGAAATCGGCTTAAGAGACTTCAGATAAGCATCGATAGCCTGTGCCTTCCTCTCTGTTGTACTCGCAAACTGAATATAGCGAATGCCGCTCCGAACTGCAACTTCGGCATTCTCACGAACGCCGGTAATCATTGCAGGCGGAGTCTTATGTGACAGAAGCATACTTCGGATATTCTTTGGATTGGCTACTCCATCGTTTAACAGGTCCCAATTCAATGCACTTGCACGTCCATCTCCCGTATGGCAGCTCGTGCAGCTGTTCCACATCTGATAGGAAAGAGAAGCATCGTTAAAGAGTACCTCACCCTTGCGGATAAATGTTGCTGATTTGGTTTTTCCAAGAGGTATCGATTTAACTGCTGGCTGAGCAGACGCTCCTATATCCACCACGCCGATGCTGTCTGTGAAATACTCTGCTACATAAGCCTTTGTCCCGATAACTGCCAAACCGCGGGGCCCGATACCCTCAAGTTTAATCCTGCGGCGAATGCCGGCCATAAATGTAAGATCGTTCGGCACATCTCCGGCAGAATACGAACTATCGAAGAGTTTTCTACCTCCTCCTGAATGAATTTCTGAGCTAAACCTCCTGGCCGACTCTGCCGGCAACAAACGTCTATGTAGTCCCTTGCGGTCTATAACACTTAGCTCATAAGAGCCGCCATGAATTATCAGAATGTTCTTGCCGTCGGATGTACAGGCAACGCCATAGGGATTGGCACCGCCGAGGTCAACGTCATCAATCAAAACCGTATTTACAAATTTCAGGCCGGGAACATCTATAATGGTCATTGCGTTTGTGTTTATCCAGCCCTTTTCGAGGTATGTCACCGGAAACTGATAACGTGCAAGCACCTGCGTCACGTAGGCGTTCATGCCGTCCGGCGAAATTGTTATCCCTCGAACATTCGTGCTGCCATCCGGAAGTTCGATATTCTTAATTAACTTCTTAGCAGCCGTATCGATGACCGATATAACTGAAGCACAATAATCGACATTAGCAGGCCCCGCAGGAAGATGATTGACAACCAGCAGTATTTTGCCATCCGAAGTAAGAGCTGCGGCAACAGGTTCACGCACTACGGCAATGACGGCAACTTGCTTTTTTGAAATAAGGTCAACAACACCGACGTTGTTATTGAACTGATTGCAGATATAAAGCGTTTTGCCGTCCGTGCTTTCAACTACCGCAACCGGCGTATGACCCACAGTGATACTGCCAGTCACACTCCCGTCTCGAACATCAATTATCTGCACCTTACCGGCGGGCACTGCAGAAGTAACATAAAGCTTGCTCCCGTCGGCGGAAATATCAAGACCTGCAGGATTTTCACCGACAGATATTACTTTGACAACCTTACTGGTGGCTATATCAAAAACCGCAATCTGATTGGCAGTGGCCTCGGCAATATAAAGCACTTTACCATCGACTCCGGCAACGATAGAAATCGGAGATAGAAAATCACTTGTCTCCGCAAAACTCCGCCCGTCCATGAAAGCTTCCACTGTCAGCAGCACACACACCAGCATCACATATTTTCCATGATATTGTCTCATCGAATTCTCTCTTTCCTTTCCGAAATTTCCCAAATAAGTCATTCAGTAGTATTTCAAAACCTCTTGATATATCATTCTACCAAATTCATGCCAAAATGTCATATATTTACTGGGATTTCCCTGCACCGGGCACGTAGCGGAATCTTCCACTCGAATGAACACTCGCTAATCCACGACCTGACTGGAACTATTGAGATTCGGGCAAATATTCCTTGAGTTCAACCCAGTAGATATCCGCGGCATCACGGCTCGAATTCCCGCCTGTACGGCGGGAGAAAAATAGGTACTTCTTGTCTGGTGAGATATAACATCCGAAGTCATGATACGCAGAATTGACTCTGGGGCCTAAATTTCTCGGTGTGGTCCAGGTTCCATCTGGTTGTCGCAGGCTTAAGTAAAGGTCCGCACCGCCCAGCCCTCCCGGTCGAACGGAGTTAAACACCATAAAAGATTTATCCGGGGCAATGCCCGGACCGGCGTCGTTGTAGCTGGTGTTTAAGGCAGAAAGATGGATAGCCTGTGACCAGGTATTATCAACAAAAGGAGCGTGCCATATATCGTCTCCTCCACGTCCCCCCTTGCGCTTGGAAGAGAAGTAGAAACTGTTATCCGCTGCTAAAGAGAATCCCCATTCAGCGCCCGAAGAACTGAGCGGTGGCCCGAGTTCTTGCGGCTGGGACCATCCGCGGCCGGTTCTGTTACAACGAAACAGATTGAAGCGGTTGAACTGGTTGGACTGATTAAGGTAGGCGAGACTAAAGTAAATACTGTTTGCATCCGGAGACAGGTAGGGCGACCAATTATTGACTGGAATACTTTTTATATGCTTGGGAACTGTCCAGCCCTGGTCCGTATTTTCTGTGATATAAACCTTCTGGCGTTGTTTATAACAAAAGGCATTCCCGTCGGCGGAGAAGGTCCCATTGGATTCCCACTGGCCGTACCCGATCTTGCAGATGAGTCCGGGAGCAAAGACCTGGGCCGTAGAGCCGGGTGGAATCTGTCCCAGGTAAGGTCCCACGGCAAACGGTTCTGCAGGGGATTGCGATTCAGGCCATTGTGTCTTAACTTTGCTTCTCGGATGATCCTGAAAGAATGTCCAGGCAATCTCAGGTAGGTTGCAATTCGACTGGGGAGGTATATGGCCTTGGTTCTTGAGCTTGTAAAGGACAACATCACCTGTCCCCTTTGGTGCTGCCCATAGTCGCACCAAGGCATTAGGATCATCCCTGATGACAATGGGAGTCGATTTACATCGGTTGCGTTTTGCCCATAAACGTATCCCATATTCAACACCGAAGAAGCCCCAGTTTGGTAGCCCATTGTATAAAACGCGTTTATCCTGCGCCCCATGAAAGTGAATCACCGATACAGGCGGACCTGCCACAAAATCGTTATAGGCCAATAGGCCGGCCCACGGAGCAATCGCTGCAAACCGCCCCGGCAATCGGGCCCCCAGGTGATGCGCCATAAATCCCCCACTGGATGTGCCATACACAAAGATTCTATTCGGATCAATCGTATAATCAGCAGAAACGGTATCAATCAGCTTCGCAAAGAAGCTGACATCGTCCACCTGTCCGGCCCACCAGATTTCATAAATACCGCCTCCGTTCCACAGTTGCTTCTGCTTAGGACCAAAGGCTACAGCATTGGGGTAAACCACAATGAATCCTTCACGATCTGCAATACGGCTGAAACCTGACTTTTTCTCAAATATGGCACCCGTGTCCGCGTAACCGTGCAAGGCAAACACCAATGCCATAGGAGAACCTTCCCGATACGAAGGCGGCAGATACACACGGTAGGACCGCGTTCTTCCCCCGTGAACCAGTGTCTTAACTTGGGTATCGCCTAAACCTGTGGTGACCACTCCCAAAACAATCATTAAGCTTACAAATAGTGTTCTCATCGTTGTGCTCCTGAAAAAGGTGTCCCTTAGAGGCTATCTATGGGATTCGGGTAGATATTCCTTGAGTTCTACCCAATAAATGTCAGCCGTATCGGTAGCGCGATTCAGATTCCACCCGGTACTGCGGGTGAAGAACATGTATTTCTTGTCCGCGGAGATCCTCGCTCCGATTTCATGATATCCGGTATTAATTCCAGGACCCATATTCCGGGGTTTGGTCCAGGTACCATCCGGCTGTCGCAGGGTCAGGTACAGGTCCGTTTCCGTTCCGGTCATTGCTCCCGGTCGAATAGAGTAGAATACCAGAAAGGACCCATCCGGGGCAACGCCCGGATGACAGCCTCTTAAGTTGCCCATCTCCATAGGGATCTTTCTGGCTTCAGACCAGGTGTTGCCTACAAAAGGGGCAACCCAAAAACCACCTCGTTTGGATTTAAAATAGATACTGTTATCCGCTGACACAGAAAATCCACCCCGAGCGGAACTGAAGGAGGGGCCTAATTCCTCCGGCAAAGACCACCCCTGGCTCGTGCGCAGGCAGCGATGATAAGTCCAGGGTTTGGAGGCAACGTAGCTGTTCTGTATCGATCTGGTGATATGTTGGTCCATGTAGTAAATACTATTGGCATCCGGAGACAGACAGCACGACCAGGTCCTGTATGGAATGCTTTTTATACGCTCAGGCGTTGTCCAGCCCTGGTCCGTGTTTTCTGTGATATAAATATACCCGAGCCGACGAAAACAAAAGGTGTTGCCATCAGACGAGAAGTGACCATGGATTTCCCACCGGTGCGGCCGGGTATCACTGATAAGTCCCGGGGCAAAAACCTGAGCGATAGGGCCGGGTGGGATCTGACCCAAATAAGGTCCCACGGCAAATGGTTCTGCAAACACATCGATAGTACCAATCCCTAAAAAAGCCACAAGCCAAACAATCGTTTTCATTGTCTGCTTCATAACAGATCTCCTTTTCACTCGCTTGATATTCCTTCAGGCTATCTATAGGATTCGGGCAGGTGCTCCTTGAGTTCAACCCAGTAGATATCACCAGTGTCACATACCTTACGCAGATTCCATCCGGTACTGCGGGTGAAAAACATGTATTTCTTGTCCGGTGAGATTCTGGCTCCGAATTCGAAATACGGAGAATTAATGCGCGGCCCCATATTCTGAGGTTTGGTCCAGGACCCATCCGGCCGTCGCAGGGTGAGGTACAAGTTCGTTTCCGTTCCTAGCGGTGCTCCTGGTTTAACGGAGTAGAATACCAGAAAGGATTTATCCGGGGCGATTCCCGGACTGTGGCCTCTTAAGTTACCCATCTCTATAGGGAGCTTTATGGCCTGAGACCAGGTGTTGCCCACAAAAGGGGCAATCGAAAAACCGTCTTTTCTGGATTGAAAGCAGATACTGTTATCCGCTGCCACCGTGAAATCACCCGACGCGTCATCAAAGGGTGGGCCTAATTCCAGTGGCAAAGACCATCCCTGGTCCGTGCGCGTACAGCGACGCATGCACATTTTGACCCCACGCCTTCGCCTCCGCTTCGCCTTGCTGAACGGGCCGCACCGGATGTAGATACTATTGGCATCCGGAGACAGACCACCCGACCAGGCGTGATATGGAATACTTTCTATGCGCTCAGGTGTTGTCCAGCCCTGGTCTGTGTTTACTGTGATATAAGCATACCTAAGCCGGTTAAAACAAAAGGTGTTACCATCTGCAGAGAAGCTGGGCCAAGATTCCCATTGATACGGCCGTGTATCACAGATAAGTCCCGGGGCAAAGACCTGAGCGATAGGGCCGGGCGGAGTTTGTCCCAAATAGGGCCCCTTGGCAAAAGGTGCGGCGAACACAGGGATAGAACCTATTGCCAAAAAAGCCACAAGCCAAATATTTTTTTTCTTTGTCTGTTTCATAACATATCTCCTTTTCACTCGCTTGATATTCCTTCAAGCTATCTATAGGTTTCGGGCAAATATTCCTTGAGTTCAACCCAATAGATGTCACCCGTGTCGTCATTAGAATTATAACCCCACCCGTTAGCGCGGGTGAAGAAGAGGTACTTCTTGTCGGGTGAAATTCTGGCTCCGTATTCAAGATAGGCAGAGTTGATTCGAGGGCCCAGATTCCGAGCTTCGGGCCAGGTACCATCCGGCCGTCGCAGGGTTAGGTACAGGTCTTGATGCCCATACCCTCCCGGTAGATCCTTGGTGTTGACTATCATAAAGGACTCATCCGGGGCAATGCCCGGTTCCCCTACCCCCTTCGCCTGGACAAACACAGAGAGATTGATGGCCTGGGACCAGGTGTTATCCACAAAAGGGGCACAAAATATACCGCCCTTTTTGTGTGGCCCAAAGGGCCAGGAGACAAAGTAGAAATTGTTATTCGCAGCTAAAGAGAATGTACCTCCAGATCCAGAGTTGATCGATGGTTCTTGTAGTTCCTGTGGCAAAGACCACCCCCGGGACGTGCGCATGCAGCGATGACGACTGTAGCGTTTGGACGGATCGTAGCTGTAATTGAAGTAGATACTATTGGCATCCGGAGATAGACAGCATGACGATGTCTTGAATGGAATGCTCTTTATACGCTTAGGCCTTGTCCAGCCCTGATCTGTGTTTTCAGTGATAAAAACATACCCACCTCGGTTAAAACAAAAGGTGTTGCCATCAGCCGAGAAGCTCACCCAGGCTTCCAACTGGTGTGGCCGTGTATCACAAATCAGTCCCGGGGCAAAGACCTGAGCCGTAGAGCCGGGCGGGGTCTGTCCCAAATAAGGTCCCACGGCATACGGTTTTGCAAACGCATGGATGGATCCTGCCAAAACAAAGGCCATAACCCAATACATCTCATTTTTCTTTTGCTTCATAGAAAATCTCCTAACGGATACTCAAACATATCTCATGGATACTCACACTGTGCATGGCATCTCCTGTTACGGTTAATCGTACATAGCGAACATCAGTGATTGGGAATGTGTCCTGCAAAGGTTTCATTAGGCTCGCGGGCGTTATGTTGGTGCTGTTGTCAACCAGGAGTTGGTAAGGATCGTCGAGGTTTGCCCTGGCTTCAATAATGAATTGACATGACCCGGCCCCTTCAAAGAACAGGGCTGTTTGATCAATTGGATACACATGGCCCAGGTCGATTTCGACCCACTGGGGATAGGTCTGAACCTGCCATGCGGTATCCAGTTTCCCATCTAATGAAGCACCTGCGGGATTGTCTTGGGTTTCGTCTGAGCACACAAGGATTTTATCCAAAGCGATATTACCCCCTGGATTGACAATCTCCAGGGTGTCCATATAGAGGCCTTCTTGGATTGTGTCAGCCTCCGGAACAATCATGAATGTATTAGCACCTAACCGTAAATTCAGATCATAACGGACAATAGACCAGGCATGCTGATCCCCGGTGGGGGGCAGTTCAATAGTGATTTTATTTCTACCTCCACCTTTGTTATTGAATATCGGTACAGCAAAAACGGATTCCGGATTGAGATTCATATATCGCATATATGCGGTCCTGATCCCGGCTTTCGTGACATCGGTTTCCCACTCTACCGAGCAGTCATCACCAGACAGGTGAATATAACCCTGTCCTGAATAGTCGCCTTGAGTGGTCTCTATCGAAGCCCCCTGGAAATCAGCACTTTCTGCTTCCAGGTATTGCGAGGCGGCGATCGTCAACGGGATTTGCACTTTAAAAATATTCGTGTTGTCACCGGTACCCTGGAGACCCGATATGGCATAGGCACCATAAAGACTATCAGCACCGGCTCTCGCACCACAGTAGCCCTCCGGGGAACCGAAAATCGACACCAGGTCCCCGGATTGCGAATAACGCCGCAAAAAGGTCTGACAACCCGTTCCTCCGGACGGTCCCCCTTGACATCCAACGCAAACCATATCGTGTGATCCATCCAGGCAGAGAACAATGGACTTTGTATTAGACCAGCCGTTTTCCTGAAAACGATGCGACCAAACCTCCTGGCCCTTGAGGTTGTATTGAATGACTGTTGACGTCCAACCGCTTTCCCTTCCGACAAGATATACGTGCCCAAGGTCATCGGCACAGGCATTCATAAGACTGTCGAATCGATGCTCCAGGGGATACGTTTCAATGAGGACCCCATTGGCGTCAAAGGTGGCGACGTATCCAGGCATGCCTACCAGAGCAACGGTTCCGTTGGGATCCACGCCCACACCCAGTCCGGTGTTCGCATAAGACTCACTGACCTGATTGTACCAGACCAGTTGGCCGTGTGAATCGAACTTGGCCACAAAGGGACATTCACTCATATACTCCTCTGTGGCGACGCCGCGGTCATTGCTCTCGTCGCTGACTATGCGGCAGGTGGTATTGCCGGCCACATAGCAGTTGCCGTTCCGATCCAGCCGGAGCCCGCAGGCGCCGTCAGACCGTGCATTTCCGAACTGTCGAACCCACACACAGCTGCCCTCAGAAGAGATCTTGGCCACAAAGGCATCCTGTCGCGTATCTCCGGTATCTTCGATCAGGTTCGGAGCGAATGAGCCATTGGTTTGGCCGCCCACGAAACAGTTGCCTTCAGCATCGACTGTTAGGCAGGTACTGTAATCAAAATCCTCTGTTCCAAATAGGTATACCCACATCAGGTCACCGTCCGGGTTGTATTTAATCAGGTAGGCATCTCTTTTTCCGAGATTTGGATATCCCGGGCCAAAATTTTCGGACGTATCGCCCGTAACGAAGGTACACCCGGAAAAATCCCCAACCACAGCAGCAATAGTTGCATCCTGTAAGGACACCTTTTGCATCCAGGCCATTTCTAACTCCTCAGTGGCCTTAACACACGTGCACAAGAACACAAACAAACACACCAAAGCCGGCAGCCCTTCTTTTTTCATAGTCATGATCTGTCTCCTGATAAAATGGAATAAGATGAGTTGTTTTTTTGCCTAATACATAATCTCTCTTCACGAGGGGTAAACATCTGGGTTCTAATATGATTATCCCGCAAAAAAAGATTTGTTTCATAAGAAAGCTAACCGAAATGAATAAAGAGGTTAGATGATAAAAAAGCCGCTTGGTGTGCAGAGCACACATCTACAGAACCGTGTTATGGTTGCAGTGCTCCCTCTCTCTTGATACGTGCTCGGACTGAATAGAATTCAATGCCCCCGACACGACCTCTGTTGGAGTTGCCCATCAAACGTACCGCATGGGGCTCAAAGGGCAGATCCAGTGTGGCCAGGTCGAAATCGATGATGTGTTTATGCCAGCAGACACCCATGCGTAGGCACTGGGGCCTAGGCAGTTCGAAAACCTTGCTCAAGCCATCGGTAACAAACACCCGGGTATAAAAGCGACAGGCCCGGGTGGTTATCAGTAAATCCGGACCGGGCCCGTCATGAAGGGGGCCGTCAAAACCTAGTTCCACCCAATGGTCTTTGGGCAATACGAGTCCCATGTGTGGCTGAGTGAGTAAAACGTCTCCGAGGTTATCTGGTTTCAGGCGTTGAGCCGGTGACTGGGGAGTGTTTAGATTGACAAGCAGAAAACCGTCATTATCGGGATCATTCACGTCAACCACCTGGGATGGGGCCACAAACTCTATGTGATTCAATAGGGGATACAGGTGGCCGTAAAGCTCCTCACTGGTTGGAGGAGTAGAAGAACCTGGTTTAATCATACTAACCGTGAAACCGCCTATGCACAATACACAGGCTGCGGTTATCGCCGTTTTAGTGGTGATTAGACTCGCAAGGCCAATGCCCAATCCCGTTTCCAGGGAGCTGGCCAAAACGACTTCTCCGGCTGCTACCTTTTTCCCGGGTCCCACGGTCAGACCGGCAAAGATGGTCAGGGCGGCAAGCAGGTGGTCACGTTTAAAACCGTGGCGTTCCAGTTGGTTCTTTAGGGAATGTTTAGCCCGCAAGAACAACAATCGGGACCTGAGTTCACTACCACCCAGTATCCCGGCAATCTGACCATAGGACAGGTTCTCGAAGCAGCGCAAGATCAGAATATTGCGGTATTTGATCTTAATGGCCTGCAAGGCACCCAGCACAGTTATCCGGATCTCTTCACTAACCAGAGCGTTCATGGGATTGTTGTCATCGATTGCGTGCGACTCCAGAACGAAGTCGTCTGAAGTCGTTTTCTGGGCCAGACGCCGGGCTCCTTGGAGCCGGAAGTGGTGCTGTACCTTGCCGAGGGCGGTGCGGAAAATCCAGCCCCAGAAACCACTGACATTGTGCACCTCAAGCCCAGGAAGGGCTTTAATCATCTCCAGGACCGTCTCTTGGGTCAGATCCTGGGTTAGATGGTAGTCCAGGGTGAGACGGTAGATATACGTATCGACTTTCTGCCGAACCTGTTCGCCCACTGCAGAAAGACCCTGCATATTCCCGGCCTGCGCCTGATGGATAACTTGGATATTCAGTTCTTTTGCCATTGGCTGCCTAGCTCTATAATCCCAGCCAGGCTGACATGTTTCAATTCTTTTTTAAATTCTATCATTATTCTGCATAAATATCAAACAAATTGAGACCTATAGGAGAATACGTTAAAACTGGTTTCTAATGTGATCATCCCACAAAAAAAAGATTTGTTTCATAAGAAATAACGTAATTTCATCTCAATCTCAGCAACCGCCGTGAGTTAGTCATTCTATATAATAAGACGGTAGCAAACCAGAAGTGTTGCATAATTTAAAAAAATCCGGGGTAAAATAAAAATGGGCTGCAAGCAGATGCCCACAGCCCCAAATAATTAGATATTTGCAAATCATCTTAACGAAGATTAGTAATTTTTTCCTTTGTATTGACTTTTTATGAATCTGCAACGTTTCGATTTGGAATTTCTTTTGTCCGATATCTCCCAGATGAGTTTACAAGAGAAACTTCCGCAAACCACAGTCTCTATAATAGCATTGTATAAAATCTGTCAATTTTTAGTAGCTTTATCCCGTTACTTCTTTTACTGCATCATGACTTGGCTATTGCTTGAAACTTTTATTCTGGAATAAAAGTAATTTATCTGACTTCCGTGTTTTGAAATTTGGAGATATCGACTATTCCTTTTAGGAAAAACATCTTTTCCATATTCTGTGACGCCTCAGCCTGAAGAGCACCCACATCCATATGTCCCATATTTTCATGAAAAACAATATGACCATTTTTAAAGAATGGCATATATTCTTCTATAACACTTTGTGCCGATTCTTTACTGCCATAAACCAGCAATGCCTCATTATCAATATAACGGAATTTTTTATAGTTTTCAGGCAAAGGTTTTACTGGCCAATCCGTATGTTGACGCAATCCCCATCCTAAAAGAGCAAGTGGAGATCCTATAATAGAATCTTTTTTATTCAATTCAGCCTCGAAATCCACAATTTCACCCGTATCCGTACAAAATGTTTTCGACAACATATCGCCCCAGTTGAACCAGTCTACGAGACTATTCCAGTATTGATTCACGAAAGCCAAACCATTATAGTCACCATTTTCAGCCGCGATAAAAGCATCGAAACATTGCGCAGTCATTGCCTGTGTATAAAGACTGAAAAATGTCATGATCCTGATTTTGTCGGGATCAATAATCACTCCATTCCAGTCTCGCGGCAGCGTTTTCAACACATTTTTTATTGTCTCGATAATATCCTTGGAACGACGAAGGTTCTCTGGATTCTCCTTCCACAACTCATTCAGATGATTTAGTTTTTCATCAATGGATGAGGGCTTGGTAAGTGCCATATTAAAGGGAAATGCAGCTTCAGTGAACAAAGCCCGATGAATGCTTGCCGGATACCTGATGCAATAGGTATAGACAACCGCGCCGCCATAACTGCCGCCGGAAAGATTGATCTTATCGTACCCAAATGCTGTACGGGCTTTTTCCATATCATCCACAACATTGATGATATTGTATTCCTTCAAATCAATTCCTTCGTGTTGCAGTTTTTGGGCAATTTGAGTTATCTTGCTCCCCATGGATTTAAGACCTTCATGGGAAAGCATATTGGGCGTTTCTTTTAATATTCGATTAAACTCCGGATTGTTTAATGACACGGAACCATCAACACCGCGGTAACCGACGCGCACAAAATCATGATTTTCCAGCAGTGAGTCCGGCAAATTCTCCAATTTGATGTTGGTTCCGCCTGGTCCGCCTTCAAAGTAAAAAACAGGATAAGCCGGATGCTGACTTTTTGAATGAATTCTTACAACCGGTAATTCGATCTTTTTTGAATCTTTTGCTTCACTCTCGGTTACGATTAGCATCCCGAAATCGGCTTTATAACCTTTTAAAGAATCCGGATTGAGTAGTAATTCTCCAGCTTTGGCCTCTGCAAGCTGTTTTTTTGTTGGAAATGGAAGGTCTTGTGCCAGAGCTGAACGAACAACGAAAACAGAGAAGAAAAGAATCAATACCATTTTACGGAATGAGCATTTCATCAGGGTTCTCCTGTAACAGATGGTTGAAACTGGCTTGAGTGGTCTCCATAGGCTCTATACTGCCAAACCACAGTTCATTTATCACGAACTTCTTGAGAAATCCGGGTTTAAAATATTTTGAGCCTGCACAGCCGGATGGCATGGCGGATCCGTTTTTACAAAATCCACGGGCTGCGCATCGGCCTCTTCACAAGACCTTCTGCCTCGCGATCATCCACAAACCGCCATCCCTTCGGGTCCCACTTCAGGGGACGATTCAAACGTGTAACAATCTCTCCAAGAAGACAAATCGTCACCGAACTGCACCCGATCTCGACATCACAGATGGGACGCTTGCGGCTGCGAACGCAGTCCAGAAAGTCCTGTTTATGATCTCTGCTCTCGTAGAGGTGCTCATCATTGGGCTTCATCCTGAGACTTAACAGGAGGTCGGAAGATGCCCATATCCTGCCGCGGCTCACCCCGACCCAGCCCTTGTCTCCTATAAATTGCACATCACCTTCATGCGGACCGCGCTGCTTGATAAGCCCAATCCCATTAGCATATCGGAAAGTAAGGCCATCGGCATTTTCGCCTGATCCGGGTGTAATCTCAACAGGGCCATTGCCATCCATACCCATACCCCATTGGGCAATATCAAAATGATGGGCCCCCCAGTCACTCATATGACCGGCGGAATACTCTCGCCACGAACGCCACGCAGTACCGAAGCAGTCATAACTGCCGCTTACACGCTTCGGGTGATAGGTTGCTTCCGGAGCCGAACCAAGCCACATATCGAAATCAAAGCCCTCGGGCACGGGCTCACCTCCTAAAGGACACGGACGGGAGATGCCTCTAACTTTCGCATATACCTCTTGAAGCTCTCCAAGATACCCGTTTCTGGCAAGCTCACAGGCATGACGGAAACGCCGGTCCGAACGTTGCTGGCTGCCGGTCTGGAAGATCCGGCTATACCTTCGCACGGCCTTTACCATCTCACGTGCTTCGAAGATCGTTCGAGCCATAGGTTTTTCGCTATACATATCCAGACCTGCTTTCGCTGCCGCAACCGCCGCAAGAGCGTGCCAGTGGTCCGGCAGCGAAATGACGACAGCATCCAGGTCTTTGTGTTGAAGAAATTCACGAAAATCGCTGTACCCCTTGATGCCCTTAACCCGCTCCTTTTTGCTTGGCATACATGTCCTCAATGGCCTTAATAGTAGGTTCACGACCGGCCAGCCGATTTCCAGCATAGTTTGTCCCTCCGGGGTTGACATCACAAACAGCCACGGCTTGAACATCCGATTTACCTGTAAAACCCTTTGCATTACCTGAACCCTGGCTGCCTGTACCCCAGTATCCGACTACAATCTTATCAGACGGGTTCACGCCATCAGCTCCCAATGCCGAGGCCGGTATGAAATAAGGAAAAGCCACAGCTCCCGCCGTAATTGCAGATTTCTTCAGAAAATCACGTCGTGTTAATGAATGATTATTCATTCTCAAAAACCTCCATCATACTATCTACCCGTTAATACCTCGATTATCACAACTAGCTGCTTTTATACAATGGTTTACTTGGCTTTATCCAATATTGCCTTTGCGCGACGAGTTACATTTCTATTATTGGTAGATTTCAATACCTTTCCTATTGCGTCGGCAACCTCGTCGGGCTTTTGCAGGACTATCTTCTCACAAATCGCCACGACCGCGAAGCACGACTCGTTCCTGACCAACGGATCACCCATATACGCCATTGCCATCGACAGTGCCTCAGTCGACGCCACCGTGCCCAGCACACCAAGCAGAAGCTTCTTTTCTTCGTTGCGCTGAATCAACGCACTTGCCTCCCTGCACATCTCAAGTTTCTTCTCGGTTGAAAGACTCTCATCTCGAACCAGGTTGATATAGCCACGTAAAGTCGTTGTCTTTCGAGACGAAAACGGCGATTCCTTGGCCAACGCAAGCAAATGAGGCGCTGCATCCGCTGTTTTCCATGAACAAAGCGCGCTGATAGCGGCTTCACGGACCACTTCATTGGGATTATTGATTTCTGCTCGTACTGCCCCAAGAGAGTCCGCCCCCCCAATGACGCCAAGAACATGCAGCAAGGCAACCTTTTGCATGGGTTGGACCCGGCCCAGCAAACCCGTAAGCTTCGGAGCGTATGATTCGCGATTATCGGCTTTCATACAGATAGCACTCAAAGCCCGCTCAACAGCACTCAGGTCTTGTGAAGTCTTAAACTTAATAAGCAGATCGAGCAGCGCCGGCAATTCGGTAAGGCTGCCCAGCTCGCCCACTTTTCTCAGCGCAGAAGAACGGATTTTCTGGTCGTTGTCAGCGGCGGCTTTCAGCAATGCAGGAACACTTGAGGTCATCCACCGACGACTGACCAGCTCGAGAGCAGTCAGACGTAGGCTTACCTGGCTGCTGTTTACCATCTCTATTACAGCCTGATCGGCCTGGTGACCGGGCACCGAAGCTAAGCTTTCTTGAGCAGCCTCCGAAATCTCACTATCAGTTTCGTTCAGCAGTTCAACAAGCACAGGTACTGCCGCAGCATCGCCAATTTCCGACATAGACTGGATGGACGCAATGCGAACAGATTTGGCACCCCTCTTGGCTAAACTGAACAACGCAGGCAAAGCCTCCGCGTCCGCACGTTTACCGAGTGTCTGGATTACCAGAATTTGATTGTCGGCTGGAAGATTATTTAACTCTTCGGTCAAGGTCTTGGTTACCCCGGTACCTGTCAATTCCTGAGCGGTTTGTACGGCCGCCGAGAACAAAATGTAGTCGTCGCTGCGCATGTGCTCTTGCAGCAATTTCAGGCCGCTGCTGCTGGTCAGGATTGCTCCGCGCAATGCCCCGGCACGAACCTGATGCGGTGAATCCAATTTACGCATTTGGTCGTAAATAGCGACTGCCTCTCTGCGTTTGCCCCGGCTTGCAAGATTTTCGGCGCAGCGGAACAAACCCTCGCACACTGCGAGACGATTTTCGTCGGACGTATGTTCAAGAGCAGTCGTAAGGATTTCAGATGCCGCCGAGTTACCGATTTTGCCTAATGCCCGAACTATCGCCGAAGTCACATCATCATCTAAATCATGCTGCATAAGCATTTCCTTCAACGGTTCGACTGCCTTTGCATCGCGCCGCACACCGATACTGCCTATTACACCAACCAGCGGCCTGCCTTTGAGTTTCCCAAGTGCATTTCGAAAAGCCTCGTCAACTGCCGCCTCGGGAATCGGCTCAAGCCCGTAGCGGGCCATATGAGAGAGTTGCTCGTCACCGAGCAGCGAAGCTAACGGCGAGATGGCATCTTTAGTCCCAACGATACTCAGCAAGCGACAGGCATCCATCTTTTCCTTGATTTCGGCATTCGATTTCAGCACGGCAACAAGTTTGTCCACCTCCTGCTTAGTCGCAGGTACGACCGTCTGTCCGAACGTTTGCACCCCGCAGGCAAGCAGCAGGGCAATGATAAGCATATATTTAATTTTTGACTTTAACATGTCTTGGTCTCCTTCCGGGTTTATATGATCCAGGGCTCACGCATTGCACGGCTGCGCATGCGATTGGCTTCAGGGTCGTTGATGAACTCTTCTTTAACGGGGTCATATTTCAAGTCGCGTTTCAGCCACATGCAGATATTGGCCGCGTGCACCGCAGTCATAGTCCGATGCATCACTACCGGATTGGCCACGGTCTGCCGGCGTGACTTAACGCAGTCTAAGAAATCACGCACATGGCTCATCGGTCGCCCCGTACGGGCTACATAGTCATAGACAACTTTCCTGAAGTCATCCATCATAGCAGGCGAAGAAACATCCGGCTTCGAATAACCGTCAGCCGCTGCTACCCATCCACGGGTTCCCTCATAACGGACGCCGCACGAGCCGCGCCAGTATTTCTTGTCCATATCGCGTTCAAGGATCATCTTTATACCGTTGGCAAACTTGGTCACCATCCCGTCGCCGCTTTCGTTTTCCACATATCCGTATTCGACTGGTGCCGTGTCTGCCGCACCAATGGCCACCTGGCAAGATGCGAATGTATGAGCACCCCATTCCCCAATGCAGCTTGTATGGAAATCGTAATGACCCCGCCAGCCCCCGCGTGTGTATTCGGCGTTATAAGGCCGCCATGGACACGGGCCAAGCCATTGGTCCCAGTCCACCTCTTCCTTCGGCGGCAGGGGTTGGGCTTCCAGCCAATCGTGTCTCATTTCAGCCGCATCCCAGGGAGCAATATGTGCACGAACGGTGTGTATATCCCCGAGACGGCCGATTCGAAGAACCTCGTTGCAAAAAGTGAAATTGCCCTCACTCAGCCGCTGTGTGCCGGTTTGATAAATCCGGCGATAGCGCTTCGCTGTTTCCACCACCCCCTGGCCTTCTGCGATAGTCATGGCCGATGGCTTTTCGGAATAAACATCCTTACCCGCCCGCATCGCCATTATCGAAGCTAATGCATGCCAGCGGTCGCCGGTCGTAACAAGCAGGGCGTCAATGTCGGTACGTTCAGCTAAAAATTCCGGCGTGTTGTGATATATCTTGCAATCCTTGTTACCGTACCGCGTATCCACTATTCCCTTAACTTTCTCGGCACGTGCCCTCTGCGGGTCGCAAACTGCGACAAATTGCACATCCGACTCCGGCAGCATCCAATTCAGGTCATGTGTGCCGCGGTTACCAATGCCGATACCGCCTAAAACAATACGCTCACTGGCCGGAACTTTTCCGTCTCTGCCTAAGGCGGTCGAGCTAATGATCGTCGGAAACGCCATTAGCCCTCCAACCGTTGTCGCGGCACCTCGAATGAACTGGCGCCTGCTTAACTGTTTCTTTTTTACTCGCCTCATGGGTTGCCTCCTACTTCAAATAGTTAAAATATTTCTACATGCAAACACATATAAAACTCAAGGCTTTCAATCGCCGAACCGCATTATCAGCCCCGCGAAATTGCCAATTCGAAATTCTATCAGAACCACCGGCTAATAACAATACATTTCAATATAATTTCAATATAAAAGAAAGCCTGTATGATGGGCTTCAGCACATGCTGTCCCTTGTCATTCCTGTGAAAACTCCGAATCCAGATTTTGATTTTTACACTGTAATTTTGCTTTTTACATTTTGATTTTTAATTTCTCTTCTGTTATCCTCTACACGTAAAGACTTGATGCACAACTGTGGATTTTTCTTAAAATGTGCATACTTTGCCGGCGCTTCACGCTTCACAAGATACGAGATACGAATTTATGTGGGATACGAATCTGTTTGGCGTTTTATACCGAAACCATATATACATAGTGAGACCGTAGAGGATTTGTTTCCATGACAAAGTCACTCGAATCACAGAAACGTGCTCAGTCCCACAGGGAGGAAATCGCCAACAGCGTTAGCCACGGCGTAGCTTTCCTGGCGGCAGTCGCTGTCTCCCCGGTTCTTATTGTTTCCGCCGTTCAGCGTTACAGCCCATCTGCAATTGTAGGCGCGAGCATCTTCGCGTTCACAATGGTCCTGCTGTACATTACATCCGCGCTTTACCACATATTGCCGGGCAGTAAGGCCAAACGGGTATTACGTATTCTTGACCACAGCGCCATCTTCCTGCTGATTGCCGGCACTTATACCCCGTTCACGCTTGGAGTACTTCGAGGTGCATGGGGCTGGACTCTGTTTGGTCTCGTTTGGGGCATAGCTGTTGTGGGTGTCGCCCTTAAGTCTATCGGGGGCGTAAGGTACAAAAAGCTCTCAACGCTTTTATATCTTGCCATGGGCTGGCTTATCATAATTGCCGTAAAGCCCCTGTGGCTCAACATGCCGTCGCAGGGACTCTTTTGGTTGGCGGCGGGAGGAGTCGCCTACACAGCGGGCGTGGGCTTTTACGCGGCCAAACGGATTCCCTATGCCCATTTCGTTTGGCACCTCTTTGTTATCGCCGGCACCGCATGTCACTTCATCGCCGTCCTGAAATACGCCGCCTGACCGGACTATTCCATACGCAATACGATTTGTCATTCTCCCGTAGGGGGCAATCCCATGTGGTTGCCCGGATTTGTCATTCCGCGAAAGCTCCGAATCCTCGTCCATCTTCTCTCGTCCATCTGTTAATTTCCCTGATCTCTAATTCACTAAAATTCCTCTTCCTGTCTCAAGTAGTATTCAAGACCTCTAACAAGATTGGTGCTTCTCTCAGCAGTCATATGTGCGGGGACCTCATGATAAATATCTGTAATATCACCCATTTTATCTCGAATCCGTTCACACAATTCGCGTGCTTTGAGCCGATCACCTTGCTTGATTCCCAATCTCTCACACCATCGTTGATCAATTAAAAGGTTCCACTTATTTTTCGATGATGGTGCTGAAGGGCGGTAGGATGTATCAATTGTATCGTCACAAAAGCCGGCAGCATTGTGGGCACATGGTCTGCAAATATCATCTATGCCTAATTCTATCTTCAAACAAACTTCTCTGTTACTATCAATTATTTCTGAAACGGTATGAACGGCATGCCCGTAGGGATGAGGCGTAAATATCCTGTTGCCGGTACCAAATGAGGTAATAATATCCACAAAATGGTGAGGCTTTATTGAAATAGTTGACTGCATTTCGTCCCTTTCATTCATTGCCTGACAACCGCCATAATAAAATAGTATGCGGCTCGATTCCAGTACAATTATTACTTACTACTTACGAAATCCGGGTCTAAATCCTGATTAGCTTGTCGATATTTATTCTACCTGCTGTAGAAATGCTATATCCCCCTTCATCCTGAGCATAGCCGAACGGGTCTGTATCTTTTTAAAGTACCTCCTGCGAAAGCAGGATTTCTTAAATAATCAATAGTAAATCATCATTAATCATTTGAATGCTGGCCGAAGCACAACTAAAAGCGTGAAAGTAGCCTAAACGAACGTAGTTGTTACGCGCTTTGTTGCACAGTATAATGGCTGGGTTGGCCCTTCAAGTCAATATTCATATGATAATTTTCTGGTTCCTCTGTACAAAAAGTACTTGACATTTTTTGAAAGTCATGTGAAAATATATAGATTAGTTGGAGCCTGGCCAAAGCTGGCAGGTTGGACCGAAGGAGTTGGCGAGCTATGAATAGGCGATATGGTTTTACCCTGATTGAGTTATTGGTTGTCATTGCAATAATTGCTTTGCTTCTGGCCATTCTGTTACCCGCCTTAGGCAGAGTACGGGAGCAAACAAAGAAAGTTGTTTGCTCCTCTCAGCTCAGACAGCAGACGCTGGCAATGGTATGTTACACAGAAAACTATGACGGCAAGGTTATGGGGGTAGGTGGGCCCAGCAACCCATATTGGTTCCACTTGATTGCTCCCTTTATCGGGGACAAGCGATACGAGAAAGATCCACAGGCCGCCTTCGAAGGTATCATGCAAGTGATCATTTGCCCATCCGTGACAGAGCGGGCTGATGGCGAGTCTTTGCAGCGGGGCACCGCTACTCGATCCTGGGCCTTCTGGTGGGGTGGCGTTGGCGAAAGCTATGCTGAGGGCAGCTACACGATCAATTCATGGCTTCAGCCGGCAGGATATTATCAGGTTGAGACGAGCAATCCGGAACACGGCCGTTACTACCAGAGCTTCTCTGATACTCGACCTGATGTTCCTTTGTTTGGCGATGGGATGTGGGTGGACGCCTGGCCTCGAAGCACCGATCCGCCTCCGTCGAACTCATTTGATGGCGATAACGGCCAGATAGCCAGTATGCACAGGTTTTGTATCGCCAGACACCGTCGGGCAATCAATCTCAGTTACGTCGATACTCACATAGCCGCCGTAGAGTTGGAGGATTTGTGGTCGCAGTATTGGCATCGGGGATATGAACCCAGATACGATGTTGTTGTCCCCGATTGAGTCTGTTCAATACCAAATCTTCTCTTCAAACGCATAGTAGTATACACGGCGGCACTCACCAATGGCGTTCGGTTATTCGTTCACTAAATATAAGATCAGGAGACATTTGAACGCGTAGCGATCAAGAAGTGCCCTGGATTGCTTTGTTCGAAATTAATGTTATTTGACAATCCCTCGTCTTTTGCTAGGAGCGATTATCCATGAGAGTTTTCCGATAATCGCAGACCGAGGAACTGGGCCAAAGTGACGGCTATCATGGCTATTCGATGTGTTATCACCGAGTAAGAAGTATTCGTTATCGGCAAGAACGATTTCATCTGTGTCCCTCTTGATAATAGAATTTGGGTGTTTTGTTATATCGGGTAAGAGATAACCTTGATAGCCTTTTTTTCGCTCGCTAATTGTAGCAAATATCTCCGGAGAGTTTAACGGGTCACCATTAATATGGACATACGGAGGGTGGATGCTAATCCTGTCTCCAGGATTTCCAACAACACGTTTTATCCATCGCTTATCTCTGGCAGCTGGTTTAAGCGGTAACTTGGTTGTATCGATGAAGACCACATCTCCTTTTTTAGGTTCTCTGACAAAGTACGACAACTTATTAACAAATACAATATCGTCAATCTTCAGAGATAACTCCATGCTACGACCTGCGATACGAATCGGATGCAACCAAAAAAGTCTACAAAGAACGGTTAGCATTAATAGAGATGCACCAGCAACTACTACAGTTATTAACAATCTATACTTAGTTCTCTTCACTGTCGACGACGCCTAACAATGTATATATGGTTTACGTATAACATCCCGAAATTCTTTTTGTTCAGAGCAATCCCGGCCGCTGTTGCACCCTTTTAGAATACAAACACACTACAATTTGTCAAGTTTTATGAAAAAACGGACTAAATTTGTGGTTGATTTAAAAAATATTGGTGGTAATTTATGTTTTATAGGAGGTTTTGCTACTGATAGGGATAATCTTAGGAATTACGAGTTTTGAACGTTTTTAAGGGAACAGAAGGGCATTTTCTGACATCTGTTGATTAAGTAGTCAAGATTTTCTGT
>JACKQG010000381.1_pt1 | contig 65307 bp, 58 predicted proteins | sample 8237621 | NCBI WGS metagenome assembly JACKQG01 (sample SAMN15677084, study PRJNA649215) | marine metagenome | biome: marine; feature: Black Sea; material: saline water; isolation source: suspended particulate matter (SPM) from the Black Sea western gyre | collected 2013-06-09/2013-06-10 | depth... | reverse complement strand
TCGGCGGTAAAATTGGTAATTCATTAAAAGGTTTTTTAGGATGAAATGACATTATTTTATGACTCTGTTATGGTATTAATTTACACATAAATATTTAACGTGTCCACAAAAATGTAATATGTGGACACGTAATAAAAACATGTCCAAGTCATGGACACGTCCATATTAATGACCATTCTGCTTCAATTCATCCGCAATCAAAAAAGCCAGTTCAATGGCTTGATTTGCATTGAGTCTTGGGTCGCAATGAGTGCGATACCTATCGGTCAAATCAGCTTCAGTTACATCGTCAGAACCACCCGTGCATTCAGTTACATTTTGGCCTGTCATTTCTAAATGGATTCCGCCCATGCGACTTCCTTCAGATTTATGGATTTCAATATTCTTTTTAACTTCGTCTAAAATTCGATCAAATGGGCGTGTTTTAATTCCATTGCCGCTCTTAATGGTATTTCCATGCATAGGATCTGAAGACCAAATAACGGTTCGCCCTTCTTCTTGAACTTTGCGAATCAGATTGGGTAAATATGAACCAATTTTATCATTCCCAAATCGAGTAATAAGTGTGATTCGCCCCGTTTCATCACCGGGATTTAAAATGTCTAATAATTCAATGAGTTCATCCGGTTTCATGGTCGGACCACATTTAATTCCAATTGGATTTTTGATTCCACGACAAAATTCCACATGGGCAGAATCCAAAAAGCGAGTTCGATCTCCAATCCAAACAAAATGAGCGGATGTATTATAAATATTTCCTGAAGTAGAATCGATTCGGGTGAGCGCTTCTTCATAAGGAAGCAGAAGTGCTTCATGACTCGTAAAATATTTAACCCGTCGAAGTTGGGGTGTATTGGTAGAATGGATTCCCAAAGCTTCCATGAAGTTTAAACTTTCCTGAATCTGATCCGCCAAATGTCGATACCGTTCTCCCTGTGGACCACTTTTGACAAAGCCCATATTCCACGATTGAACATGGCGAAGATCTGCATATCCACCATCGGCAAAAGCACGGAGTAAATTTAATGTGGATGCTGCTTGAGAATAAGCTTTCAACATACGATCTGGATTGGGTTGACGCTTATCAGGATCAAAATTTATATCATTAATAATGTCGCCAGTATAACTGGGAAGTTCCACACCATCGATAGTTTCGGTAGGGCTGGATCGGGGTTTGGCAAATTGACCAGCCATACGTCCTACTTTCACCACCGGCATATTTGCGCCAGATGTTAAAACCACGGCCATTTGTAGAATAACGCGAAATGTGTCACGAATATTATCAGCGTGAAATTCTGAAAAACTTTCGGCACAATCACCCCCTTGAAGTAAAAATCCATTTCCTTCAGTAACATCTGCTAATGCTCTTTTTAGCGAACGGACTTCACCTGCAAAAACCAAAGGTGGGAAATTATTCAAAGTTTTTTCCACTTCATCCAAATGTTTTTGGTCAGGATAATCAGGTAAATGTTTGATGGTAAAATTTTTCCAACTATCTGTTTGCCATTGGGTCATGATTGCAATTCCTTTAAGCGATTATCCAAGGTGTTCGTTGATTCTTTCAAATTCTTAATCATATTTTTTGTATAGGGATTGTATAATTGTAAATCGGTGTAAAGCTCCCAAGTGTCGTTACAAGTTTGGTCCACCAAATCCAGAAGATCCCGGAAACCTTGTGTGTCTATAGATGTTTTTTTAATCCCAAACTCTTTCAACATACGTCCAAGAAAATGAGTCACGCCTTGGGTTTGTGCTGCCATCCGGTCGTGTTCATCTGGCGTCATTTCCAATACTTGAATACCTTGATCCATGAAAAATCCTTTCCAGAAGTTAAATTGTTTTTGGGAATCTCTCGAATTATTCATCATCATTTTTAGTCGATTATTCGACATGAATGAATCTGGGCCAAACATAGGATGGGTTGCAATAATACCTACATTATTCGGTAAATATTTTTCCATCATTTCCACAGGATGCTTTTTTACAGAGCAAACATCAATGATGGTTGTTCCTTCTGAAAGATTTAGTGAAATATCTGAAATGACTTTTTCAAACTGTCGAATCGGAACAGCGATAAAGATTGTTTTTTCCTTTAATAATTCATCCGATGAAACAAATTCGACACCTGGAAAAGTGACTGATTGATTCGGATCATACGCTTTGATGGAGAATCCTTTTTGTAAAATATTTGCCAACACTTTTCCGAATCGGCCAAATCCAATTATGCCAACGCTATTCATGAATCACCCAATTTCTTTATACCAATAAATAGAGTCAAATTATGTTTTAAATCATGAATGCTCTCTTGAAGGATTTCCAAACCGTATAAATCCGCACATGCTTTATTGGCAATGACACCAGCTGTGGAAGGAAGTTTGCCTTCCGATAATCTCCGAGCTGCTTCTGCTGTGTCATCTTCTTCAACCAATGGACGCGTCCAAAAATGTTCACTCAAGTAATCCTTACATTGGCGAAGAGCTTGCTGGTGAGAATGGATTTCAGTCACATCGCCCACATGCGTTCCTGCGAGTCCCAATAAATTTTGCGTAATAGGAATATGAAACATTTCAATGATTTCGCAGCGATATTTTGCTAACGCTTCCACACTTTCAATCACCACGCCACCTTGGGCATTTTCCATTGCAAAAATACCATATTCCGTTTTGCCTTTTTCTACACCAGACAAAACATGCTCCGACGAAATTTGATACACAATTTCCGCTCCTTCTATCCCATGGTTATGGGCGAACTCGTGAGCGGCCTGTTCGGAAAAACTTCCTTTTCCACCTTGGATTCCTATTGTCATTATTTTCTTCCTTTTAATACTTCAATTAATTGTTTTGTTGTTTCTACTGGATTCGGACCTTCATCCATATTCTTAATGATGGCAGAACCTACAACGGCTCCATCTGAATATTCATTAAACCAAATCACATCTTCACGAGAACTGATCCCAAAGCCGACTACAAATGGAGTTACACTATTTTCTCGCACACGATTTAGATATTTTGCCAATGCATCTTTCGACGCCAAATCATTTCCGGTGATTCCCAATATACTAACTGCATAAATGAGATCACCTGCCAATTCTGATATTTTTTTGATACGTTCATCGGGTGTGTTTGGCGCCACTAATAAGATAGGTGAAATGTCTTTTGATTTTGCCAACGCACAAAATGGTTCTGCTTCTTCTAAAGGTAAGTCGGGCAAAATCAGTCCATCCACGCCGGACGAAATGCAGTTGTTTAAAAATGTTTCATGTCCCATTTTTAAGATAGGATTGTAATAGCCCATGAGCGCCAATGGAACGTCAGTTCGTTCCCGAATTTGTGTCACTTGTTCAAATATTTTGTTCAGTGTCATACCATTATCCAACGCTTGTTGGCTGGAAGCTTGAATAACGGGACCATCCGCTTGTGGATCAGAAAAGGGAATGCCAATTTCAATCATATTTGCTCCAGCTTCCGCCATGCCGCAAACTAAATCCACAGTGGAATCTAATGTAGGATATCCCGCAGTTATAAATGGAATGAGTTTTTCTTTTGGTTCGCAAAATAATTTTTGGATGCGATTCATAATTCGATCCCCAATGCTTCGGCCACTGTATGAACATCCTTGTCGCCACGACCAGAGAGACACACGATAACATTTTCACCCTGTTTAATTCCATTATTTTCTTGTCGTAAATACGCTAAAGCATGTGCCGATTCAAGAGCGGGTAAAATGCCTTCTTTTTCCGAAAGCCATTGAAAGGCATCCAGCGCTTCTTGATCTGTGGCAGAAAAATATTGCACACGACCCGTCTCATTTAAATAGCTGTGTTCCGGCCCAATCCCCGGATAATCTAACCCTGCAGAAATGGAATGGGGGAGTGTGACTTGCCCATCTTCATTCTGGAGAAGTGTAGATGCCGCGCCGTGCAAAACGCCAAAATCGCCTTTGGTTAAGGTGGCTGCGTGTTCACCACTTTCCAACCCTTTTCCCGCCGCTTCAACGCCTACGATTTTTACATCATCTTTAATAAATGGATAAAATAAACCCATAGCATTTGAGCCACCACCAATACATGCTACCAGCCGATCGGGTAAAGCATTCTCGGATTGATTTTCAAATTGTTTTTTTGCTTCCTTGCCAATGACCGATTGAAAATCTCGAACCAACATAGGGTAAGGATGGGGACCAACTGTGGACCCAATTAAGTAATAAGTGGATTCCACATTAGTTACCCAATCCCGAATTGCTTCATTGGTTGCATCTTTCAAGGTCATACTTCCGGATGAAACGGGGCGAACTTCTGCGCCCAATAAATTCATTCGAAATACATTTAATTTTTGCCGGCGAATATCTTCTTCGCCCATATAAACGATACAATCTAAACCAAATAATGCGGCGACGGTTGCTGTGGCAACACCATGTTGTCCTGCACCCGTTTCGGCAATTATGCGCTTTTTGCCCATGCGTCGTGCCAATAATATTTGCCCCAAAGCATTATTGATTTTATGTGCACCAGTGTGATTCAAATCTTCCCGTTTAAGCCAAACTTTGAATCCTAATTCTTCAGAAATTTGGGATGCAAAATACAGGGCTGTTTCCCGCCCGGAATAATGTGTAAGCAAGTTATTCAATTCAATTTGAAATGATTTATCTGTTTTTGCTTTTGCATAATATTGTTCTAATTCTTCTAATGCCGGAATGAGCGATTCAGGGACAAACTTGCCACCAAATTTCTCAAAGTGTCCCCGATCGTCGGGTAAATTGTAATCTTTAAATTTGTTTTTCATTTTGTTTAAGTGTTATCGTGTTCGAGTGTTAATGTGTTCGTGAACACGTGAATACTTAAACACTTGAACACTCGAGAATGATTTTTCGAGTTGTTTAAAAAGTTTTTTTATTTTCACGTGATTCTTAATTCCCGGAGAAGATTCCACGCCACTATTTACATCAATACCAGATGGATTTACAGCATCAATAGCATCTAAAATATTTTCAGGGTTGAGTCCGCCGGAAAGAATAATGGGTGTTTCAAATTTCCGGTTTAAGATGGACCAATCAAACGTTTCTCCCGTTCCGCCATATTGATTATCAGAAAATGTATCCAACAAAAATCCAGCCACATCAAATTGATCCATGATAGATAAACTTGCTTCATTTTTAATGCGTAATGCTTTCAAAATGGGCACATCAAATTGATTACAAAAGTCGGGCGATTCATCCCCGTGCAATTGAATCATATCTAATGGAACTTCCGTAATTGCTTCATGGATATAATCTTTATTATGATTCACAAATACACCAATGCGGGAAATGTCATGGGTGAGATTATCTGAAATAATTTTTGCTTCTTCAATAGAAATAGCTCGTGGGCTTTTTTCATAAAAAATAAACCCAATCGCTGATGCTCCATTTTCTACAGCCACTTTTGCATCGTCTAAATTGGTAATACCGCAAATTTTTGTTGGAATCATAATATCTCCCTAATCAATGTTTCCAACGCTTTTCCCGGATTTCCGGTCTTCATGAGTGATGTGCCAATGAGCGCCGCATCATATCCTAAATCAGATATATATTTTAGATCATCAGATGTATGAATTCCACTTTCGGCCACTTTAATGGAAGTGATTGGAAGGAATGGAATCATTTTTTCAAAATAAAATAAATCCGTAGTCATCGTTTTCAAATTTCGACAGTTGATACCCACAATTTCCGGATTCAAAACAAAAATAAATTCAGCATGTTCTTCAGCGTGATATTCTACCAGAAATTCCAGTCCGGCCTTTTTGCCACCATTTATTAATTGTTGCAAAGAATCTTGATCCAAGGCATCCGCAATGAGCAAAAAAGCATCAGCTTGATGATGAATCGTTTCTGGAATTTGTTTTGAGTCAATAATGAAATCTTTACGAATAACGGGAATGGACACTGCTTTTCGAACGTCGGTTAAAATATCCAAATTTCCACCAAAAAACTGTTCATCCGTCAATACAGAAATCGCCGATGCGCCAGCCGATTCATACTCTTTAGCAATTTGGACTGGATCAGCATTGGGAAGTATTTCACCTTCACTGGGTGATTTCATTTTTATTTCTGCAATGATTGAAATCTCTGGTTTAGAAAGGGCACTCTTAAGACTGCGTATTTGCCCATCTCTATCTCCAAATTTTGATTCTTGGATTTGATCAATTTCTTGACGCTTCACATCTAATATTTGATCTAAAATATTCATCTGGCTAATTGAGTTAATATATTGAGCGCTGCACCTGAATCCACAGAATCTTCCGCGATTCTAATACCATCTTTTAGGTTATCTGCTTTACCGCCCACAACAATTCCTGCGGCGGAATTGAGTAAAACAATATTCCGTTTTGGCCCTTTTTCTCCATTTAGAATTTCTCGAATTATTTCAGCATTTTCTTTCGGCTCTCCACCCTGAAGTTCATTCAATGAAACACGATTCAATTCCAATTCAGATGGATCAAATTCAAACGTATTTATATCACTGCCATTTTTCATTTGACTTATCTTTGTGGTCGTTGTGGTCGAAATTTCATCCAATCCATCGCGACCATGAAAAACCATAACATTGGTGGAACCCAATGCTTTTAAAACATTGGCTTGGACTTCCGTTAAATCTGGGTGGAAAATACCCATAGCTTGTGCTTTTACATCTGCGGGATTGCAAAGGGGTCCTAAAATATTAAATACGGTTCGCGTCGCTAACGCTTTCCGGGCGCCGATAGCATGTTTCATGGCAGGGTGGTAGGCAGGAGCGAACATGAATCCCAAACCGATTTCTTCAATATCTTCTGTAGATGCTTCTACCGATTTATCAATGGAAACCCCCAAGGCTTGGAGCACATCAGCAGAACCGGATTTAGATGTCATAGACCGATTGCCATGTTTCGCTACATGAACGCCAGCGCCAGCAACCACAAAAGTAGCGGCGGTAGAAATATTGAATGTACCAAGTGCATCTCCGCCAGTTCCACATAAATCAACGGCAGGTGCTTCTAATTGAATGGTAACCATCTTTTCTCGCATAGCTTGAGCAAAGCCCGTAATCTCATCTACCGTTTCACCCTTTGCCCGGAGCGCCATTAAGAATCCGGCGATTTGTGCATCGTCATATACTCCCGACATGATGGATAGCATAACATTGGATGATTCATCTCGGGTAAGATTTTGATTGTCGAGTAATCGTTCTAATATATTTTTCATGATTTTATTTCTAAAAAGTTTTGAATTATCTGCTTACCATTTTCAGTAGCAATGGATTCAGGATGAAACTGAACGCCATACACTGGATGAATTTCATGTTCAATTCCCATGATGAGCCCATTGTCCAGTTCAGCAGTGACCTTTAATTCTTTTGGCAATGTTTCCTTATCAGAAATGAGTGAATGATATCGAGTTGCTATGAACTCATTTTCTATTCCATTAAATAAGGTTGATTTGTTATGTTGAATTATAGCAGTCTTTCCATGAACAATTTCTGATGAATGAATAACTTTCCCACCATAAGCCACTGTAATCGCTTGATGTCCGAGACAAACACCCAAAGTCGGAATGGTTGCTCCGTATCTTTTTATCACTTGAATAGAATTCCCCGCATTTTCGGGTCTGCCAGGACCGGGAGATATCACAATGTGAGTTGGGTTCCATTTTTCAATATCATTTAATTCAAACCGATCATTCCGCACGACTGTTACATCAGGATTAATTTCCCCAATATATTGCACGAGATTGAATGTGAATGAATCGTAATTGTCAATAACAAGAATCATTATTTATGACCCCTTTGTATTTCCCCTATTACAGGGGAAAACTTTTAGGTATAAATCCTTCCAGCCCCCGCCTGTCATAGGCGGGGATTTAGGGGCGGTCATAAAAATAAATAGACTCACGCGACCAATCCATTCTCCGCAAAATCAATCGCCGCCATAATGGCTTTTGCCTTATTTACTGTTTCATCAAATTCATTGGTTGGATCAGAATCATGCACAATACCTGCTCCGGATTGAAAATGGACCGTGCCATTTTTCATAATCATAGTTCGAATGGTGATGCATGTATTCACATTTCCGGTAAAATCAAAAAAGCCAACGGCGCCGGAATAAATATCTCTGCGATCCGGTTCTAATTCATGAATAATTTCCATGGCACGAATCTTCGGAGCGCCCGTGACCGTCCCTGCAGGGAATCCACTCATGAGTGCATCAAAAGGATCTTTATCTTTCGCCAATTTTCCTTTTACGTCAGATACGATATGCATAACGTGGGAATAATTTTCAATCACCATATTTTCTGGAATGGTCACAGTTCCATATTCGGATACGCGCCCTACATCATTACGTCCCAAATCCAACAGCATTAAATGTTCCGCTTTTTCCTTTTCATCATTGATTAATTCTTGGGCAAGTGCTTCATCTTCTGCATCTGTTTGTCCCCGTTGGCGAGTTCCTGCAATAGGGCGAATCTCCACCGTGCCATCTTCTATTTTTACCAATAATTCTGGCGATGCGCCAATAATATCAAAATCGTTTATTTTTAAATGAAACATGTAAGGCGATGGGTTGATGTTTCGTAATGCACGATAAAGAGTGGTCGGGTCCACCGAAGTTTTGCGTTCAAATCGCTGACTTAAAACCAATTGAAAAATATTTCCATCTACAATGTGTTCTTTCGCTTTGAGAACTGCTGATTCAAAAGATTCCTGATCAAAATTAGATGAAACTTTACTTTGTTCAACGCGGACAGGTGTTCGATAATCAATGTTCGAATGCAACGCTTCACCGATAACATCAATCCGATCATGCGCCAAATCATATTGTTCTTTTAAATCACGATTTGAATCTACAGTTACATTGGAAATGACAAGGGCAGATCCTTTTAAATGGTCAAATGCAATCATATCTTCAAAAAGCATAAAAACCGAATCGGGGACATCCATGGCAGAATGGGAATGGGTTGGTATATCTTCTACCCATGCAATGGTTTCGTAACCAAGGTATCCTACCAGTCCACCGGTAAAGGACGGAATCCCCGGAAGTTTCACCATATTATATTGGGATTGGGTTTCCCGTAGCAAATCAAGGAAAGGCGTATTTACGTTTATGGAATTTCCATTTTCTGTAATGGTGGTTCTTCCATCCTTGTGCATCAAAATCTTTTGTGGATTAACGCCCACATAAGAATAACGAGCATATTGGGTGCCTTTTTCTACAGATTCCAGTAAAAATGCATAATCAGATTTTTGGGATAGATGCACCCATGCCGCAACGGGTGTAAGCATATCGGCTAAAATACGTTTATATACAGGCACAGTTTGGTATTCTTGAGAAACCAAGTTCTGAAATTCGTCGAATGTGAGTTGTGTATTATCCATTTTGAGCAAAAAAAAACCCCGATCATGTCGGGGTTTAAGAGCAGTCAATTTATACAGGTTTTCCTGGGACTACAAAACCCCTTCTTGGTTAAAAAACCAGTACCAGCTGTAATAATTTTTTGTATTCATGTTTATCATGGGCAGAATATTAAGGACGGAAGGGAACCAGAACCAACCTTATTTTATTTCTTTTGCAGTTTTTTTGAAATTGTATAAATAGGGCCAAAAATAGCAGCAATATCATCTCGATCCAGTTTTCCATCTAATTTATTCGCAAGGCGGTCGATGATCTCCTCTTCGCGACTTGGGTCGCCTACTTTAAGGTTTTCTGCAGATTTTATTTTACCGATTTCTTTTGATACCGAAAACCGTTGTACCAATAGATCAAGCATTTGATCATCATAATTGTCAATAGCTAAGCGGAGTTGGTTTATTTTTTCTTTTGTATTCATTTTGAAAAGTACTCAATGCAATCCATGAGTGGAAAGAGTTTTCTATGTAATTTCCGCCCCAGAATTTCTTAAGTGTTCGAAATACTTTATTACATGAACACTTTAGCACTTAATAAAATGAGTACACAAACAAAACGCGTCGCATTCCATACATTGGGATGCAAATTAAATTTCTCAGAGACTGCTACGATCTCCCGTGATTTTCTTCGCCATGGCTTCGAGCAAGTGAATTATAAAGATGAAGTGGATATATATGTTTTAAATACATGTTCCGTTACAGAAAATGCGGATAAAGAAGCACGAAAATTAATTCGTCAGGCGAAACGGAAAAATCCAAATGCATCCATAGCCGTTATAGGGTGTTATGCTCAATTAAAACCTGAAGAAATAAAATCTATTGATGGCGTTAGCGTTGTTCTGGGTGCAGAAGAAAAATTCAATCTATTAAACCATTTAGACTCGCTGGATTTCCAGGGGGAGACAAAAGTGTTTCAGTCAGAAATTGACAAGGTACACACATTTTCACCATCATATTCATCAAGCGAAAGAATTAGGTCTTTCTTAAAAATTCAAGATGGATGTGATTATACATGTTCATTTTGTACGATTCCCATGGCGAGAGGCATTAGTAGAAACAACTCTATTAAAAAAACGCTTAGCATAGCAAAAGAAGTAGCTAAAACCCAAACAAAAGAAATAGTTTTAACAGGTGTGAATATTGGAGATTTTGGGCAAGGTGGAGATGAATCTTTTTATGATTTAATTCAGGAATTTGAAACGCTGGATGGCATTGATAGGTTTCGTATATCTTCGATTGAACCAAATTTACTTACAGATGAAATTATAGAATTCTGTGCAAATTCAGAAAAATTAATGCCCCATTTCCATATACCACTTCAATCGGGTTCTGATAAAATATTAGCTCAAATGAGAAGGCGATATAAACGGAGTCTTTTTGAAGATCGAGTTAGAAAAATAAAATCGGTTAACCCAGATACGTGTATTGGTGTAGATGTGATTGTCGGGTTCCCCGGTGAGACAAATGATGATTTTCTCGAAACATATCATTTCCTTAACGAATTGGATATTTCTTATCTCCACGTATTTACATATTCAGAACGTCCCAATACAGAAGCCGTTAAAATGGGGGAAGTGGTTTCCAAAGAAAAACGGGCGGAACGAAGCAAAATGCTTCATATCCTATCAAATAAAAAACAAAGATATTTCCAAGATCAATTCATTGGGCAGAATCGGTTAGTCCTTTTCGAAAATATGAAAAATGGAAAAATTCAAGGACATACTGATAATTATATGAAAGTAAAAATGGATGGAGAAAAGAATCTTATTAATACAATTCAATCTGTTTCACTGATTAAAAATGAAGGTGACTATTTTCATGGAATGCTCTAATTATTCCATTAAGCACAAGTCGAAAATCATCTAATGATTCGTCTCGAAAGTCTATCTAAATCCTTCCCGGATGGGGATCTATTCAAAAATGTGAATATTTTTTTAAAACGGGGTATGCGAGCCGGACTTGTGGGTCCAAACGGTTCCGGTAAAACCACCTTGCTTCGTATCATGTTGGGGAAGGAAACACCAGACTCGGGGAATGTTCAAAAAGATAAATCCATCACTATAGGCTATTTGGCACAAGATATTGTGGTTGGTTCAGAAAGATCTATCATAGAAGAAGTTTTGGCGGGTTATCCGGAAGTAACTGATTTAGAAGGAAAAATCCTGACTTTATCCGAAGCCATTTCAAAAGATCATGAAAATCTGGAATTGGTTAATCAATTGGGTGAAGTTCAAAACCGATTCGAGGCATTAGGCGGATGGTCACTGGAAGAGAAAGCAAAAAAAATCCTGAGTGGTCTCGGATTTTCTGATGAAAAATTCACCGAACCAATGGATGTTTTTAGTGGTGGTTGGCGTATGCGGGTGGCTCTGGCTTCTATTCTTTTACAAGAACCAGAAATTCTTTTCCTCGATGAACCTACAAACCATTTAGACCTTGAGGCGACCATTTGGCTTGAATCTTTCTTAGCCGAATGGAAAGGAGGTCTGGTCATGATCAGCCACGACCGCGCATTCTTAGATCGATCCATAAACTATATCCTCGAAATTGATCTGAAAAAAATTACTTTATACCACGGAAATTATTCAAAATACACAGAAGAAAAAGCATTGCGTATGGAACAACATCAAAATGCTTATCAGAATCAGCAAAAACAAATTAAAGATACAGAGCGTTTTATAGAAAGGTTTCGGTCAAAAAACACCAAAGCCACCCAAGTTCAAAGTCGAGTAAAAATGTTGGATAAATTGGAAAAAATTGAAGCGCCCTCAGAGCAAATCCATACAATGAACTTGAAACTGCCCCAACCAACCCGCCCTCCATTGAATGTAGCTTCATTCCGTAATGTGACCAAACATTATGGTGATATTGAAGTGTTCAATAATTTAGATATGTTGATAGAGCGGGGGCAGAAAATTGGATTGGTGGGTCAAAACGGTGCTGGAAAATCTACATTACTCAAAATGCTTGCTAATGTAGAGCGAGTCACGACCGGTGCAATTCGAGTGGGTAGAGGTGTAAAAAGCGCCTATTATGCACAGCATCAACTGGAAACATTAGACCCCAATGAAACCGTATTTGAATCCATAAAAAAAGTAACCTCTGGCTGGAGTGAAACGGAGATGAGAACTTATTTGGGTAGTTTCATGTTTTCTGGAGATGAAATTGAAAAATATGTGAAGGTGCTTTCAGGAGGCGAGAAAGCGCGAGTTGCCTTGGCGAGAATGTTGGTGGAACCATCCCATTTACTTTTATTAGATGAACCTACAAACCACTTAGATATGGTAACAAGGAACGTGGTTGAAAGCGCTTTGGTCCAGTTTACAGGTGCTATTGTTTGTATATCTCATGACCGTCACTTTTTGAATAATGTTACCAATCTCACCTACGAAGTTGGCGGTGGCGGCATTCGAGTGTTTGAAGGGAATTATGATTATTATGATTGGAAAAGGCAGAATGAAAAATTAGATGAACCGACAATAGTACAAGTTGAATCCAAGGGAAAATCTGATTATAAAGAACGGAAGAAAACCCGGAACCGCCTGGCAGGGATTGAAAAGCGATTCAAAACTATAGAATCTGAATTAGATAATCAGCGATCCATTACTCAAGATCCAGCAAATGGAAATGATTACGAATTATTGCAAAAATCGATGGGACTCATGACAGATTTAGAGACTGAATATTTAGAATTAATGGAAGAACAGGAAAAACTAAACGCTACCCTCGTGTGAAAACCCAATTGTATTCAGATGAAATAGAGGGATTAAAAAAGTACCCATCCGTCTTAAAATCTTTTAATTGTTCTGGGTTGTACAGGTGGTTTTTTACCATATAATGAATCATTCTACCCCGGGCCTGTTTCGCAAAAATCCCAATCACTTTTAATTCGTCATTCTTTTTTTCTTTAAATTGAATCGAAATGAACTTTGCTTTTAATTGATCCAATCGAATTGGTTTTACATATTCTTTAGAAGCAAGATTGATTATTACATTCATCTCATCCTTGTTTAAGGAATCGGTTATGTCATTTTTCCAAAATTGTGTCAATGTGTTTGTATTTCTTATATTCAATTTCGAAGCCATTTCTAATCGATAAGGCTGGATGAGGTCAAAAGGTCTCAATATTCCATATAGTCCAGATAAAATTCGAAAATGGGATTGGCAAAAGTTTAATTCATGGTCATTAAAAAATTGTGCATTTATTTTGCTAAAAACTTCTCCCGTATAGGCAAAAATGGCTTGCTTGGTAGTTTCGACTGAAGGGTTGTGTTGGAATTGCTGAATATTTTTATAGGATTCTGCACCCAATTTTTGACTGACAGACATAAATCCAGTTAATTCATCTTGAGACAAATTCTTTAATACGGTTACAATTTCATTTGTTTTGTTTTTGAACCGTGGGTTCGTTGAAATCTTTGCACAATAAGCTGAAAAACTTTGTGTTTTTGAGGGAGAAAGAATAACGAGCATTTTACTGTTTTTTAATCAAATCGATTAAAAAAAGAACTATTTATTATATTCTTCAATCGGCGGACATGTGCAAAAAAGATTCCTATCGCCATGGGCATTATCAACTCTTCCTACGGTTGGCCAATATTTATGTTCTCTTAGCCATGGGGCTGGATAAGCGGCTTTTTGTCTTGAATATGGGTGATCCCATTCTTTGGATGTGACATCATAGGCTGTATGCGGTGCATTTTTTAGAGGATTGTTTTTCGCATCCATTTTTCCAGTAATTATATCATAAATTTCATTTTTAATTACAACCATGGCATGGCAAAAACGATCCATTTCTGTCATTGATTCACTTTCGGTTGGTTCAATCATAAGTGTCCCCGGTACAGGGAATGACATGGTAGGTGCGTGGTAACCAAAATCAATTAATCGTTTAGCCACATCTTCATCAGAAATACCAGACTCTTTTTTGATGGGACGCAAATCCAGGATGAATTCATGAGCAGAATATCCTTGAGTCCCACGATATAGTATGGGGAAATGATTCTGTAATTTATGGGCCATATAATTGGCATTTAAAATGGCGATTTCTGTAGATGCTTTGAGTCCATCATCCCCGAGCAAGGCAATATAGGCCCAGGAGATTGGCAGGATGCCGGCACTGCCCAATGGTGCGGCAGAAACAGCATGAATTGCTTTTTCACTATTACTTAAAATCGGATGTCCCGGCAGAAATGGAATTAAGTGATCGGCCACACAAATGGGCCCCATCCCCGGACCGCCTCCCCCATGGGGAATGGCAAATGTTTTGTGGAGATTAATATGACAAACATCTGCGCCAAATTCACCAATCCGCGCCAGCCCAACCATGGCATTCATATTGGCACCATCCAAATATACCTGTCCTCCATTTTCGTGAACAATATTACAAATATCTCCGATTGCTTCTTCAAATACACCATGGGTAGAAGGATAGGTAATCATAATCGCCGCAAGTGTTTCTTTATGCTGTTCTGCTTTGGCTTTTAAATCTTCTATATCAATATTGCCATTATCATCACATTGAACCACCACAACTTTCATACCGCACATAATGGCACTTGCAGGGTTTGTTCCATGAGCAGATGCAGGAATAAGACAAATATTTCTTTGATTATCCCCATTGTCTAAATGAAAAGCACGGATAACTAACAACCCTGCATATTCACCTTGTGCACCGGAATTGGGTTGGAGCGAACATCCCTGAAGTCCGGTTATATCCATGAGCCAGTCCGAGAGTGTTTTGGCTAATTCTGCATATCCCTTTGTTTGATTCGCCGGTGCATAAGGATGGATAAAGGCAAACTCCGGCCAGGTAATAGGCATCATCTCTACAGCAGCATTGAGCTTCATGGTGCATGAACCCAAAGAAATCATACTGGTATTCAGGGTTAAATCTTTGGTCTCCAGCCGATGGAGATATCGCATCATTTCGGTTTCGGTATGATAGTTGTTAAATGTTAAATGGGTCAGGTAATCTGTTGTCCGCTCAAGGTGTAAATCAAATCCATTAACCCTACTTGATTTTTTAGCATCGAAAACTGTAAGGATATTAGATATATCACCGGGAGAGACTGTTTCATCCAGAGAAATTCCCACATCTCCATTACCATAGTAACGGAAATTCATATTCATAACTTCCGCCTGTTTTTTTATTTCATCAGTGGATATATCATTCAGGCGTATTCTAATTGTATCAAAAAATTGGTTATGAATAATGTGATAACCACCAGCCGAGAGTGCTGTGGCTAAATCTTTTGTTTTACCATGAATTCGATTGGCGATCGCTCGAATGCCTTCTGCCCCATGATATACGGCATACATCCCAGCCATAACGGCCAATAAAACCTGGGACGTACATATATTGGATGTGGCCCGATCCCGGCGAATATGCTGTTCCCGGGTCTGGAGTGCCATGCGATAGGCAGGATTCCCATGACGATCTACCGACACACCAATGATTCGTCCAGGCATTTTGCGTTTATATTTTTCTTTTGCTGCCATGAAAGCAGCGTGGGGTCCTCCAAATCCCATGGGAACGCCAAATCGTTGGGAACTCCCAATAGCCACATCTGCGCCCAAATCTCCCGGTGAGGGGAGTATGGCTAAACTCAGTAAATCTGTGGCAATCGCAATCTTAACATCATGGTCCTGGGCTTTTTGGCATAGGGTAGAATAGTCAACTACTTTTCCATCCGTGGCAGGGTACTGAATTAAAGCACCAAAAATATCATCGCTAAATTCAAAATCGTCTGAAGGTTGGACTGATAGTTCTATGCCGATTGGATGGGCACGTGTTTTCAGGACATCAATGGTTTGGGGATGGCAATTATCTGCCACAAGAAATCGATTTCTTTTTCGGGCGGAATGAAAAAGCATAATCATGGCTTCTGCCGCAGCGGTGGCTTCATCCAGGAGTGAGGCATTGGAAATATCCATGCCGGTCATATCTATCACCATGGTTTGAAAATTAACAAGCGCCTCCAAACGCCCCTGGGATATTTCAGCCTGATAGGGAGTATAAGCCGTATACCAGCCAGGTTTCTCTAAAATATTGCGCTGAATGACCGGAGGTGTAATCGTGCCATAATACCCCAGCCCGATGTAAGATCGGGCGACTATATTTTTGGATGCAATACCTTTGATTCTTTTCAAGAGCGCAAATTCATCCAATCCTTCTCCGATATTGAGTTCGGATTTTACCTGAATTGCTTTAGGAAGTGTTTTGTCAATTAACGCTTGAATGGATTTAAATCCCAATTGGGAAAGCATTTCCTGCTGCTCTCTGGGATTGGGGCCAATATGCCGACGTGAAAAATCTTGAGTTATATCTTTTGACAATGGATTTTCTTTATGATTCTATTAACCTATATTATTCACCACTGAACACACGAAAAAGTTTATTCTCACTGAATCATGAATAAATTGATGAATCTTTTTATCATTTTTCCATTTTTTCCCGAGAATAAATTTTTTTGTGTATTTAGTGTTTTTATTGGGCTAGTGAATTAGTCAGGTTAAATAAATTGGATTAAAATATGATATTAAATTAAGGACGTATAAACGGTTGCATCCATAAATAATTTAGGGTGAGAAATATAATTTCAGTTTCTCAAGGAATACAATCACAGTTAAAATATAATTTGACAACCTGAATTTTACATTTTTATTTTCTATTGACAATGATCAAATGATGTAAGAACTTCCGGAGACTTTTGCGCTATATATATAGCGGTAAGTGAGGAAATCGCCTTTGTCGGGGAGAAGTAGCATACCGGCAGAGTGTTAAACAAAATCAAGGAGGGCATGATATGCGCTTAGTACGTATTCCCCTATTATTAATCTCTCTCATCGGATTTCTGTTTGCTGGTGTGACCGGTAAAATCGCAGGACGCGTAACAGATTCTGACGGACAGCCTCTCATTGGCTGTAACGTCTTGATTAAAGGCACCAACCTTGGTGCATCAACCGATGAAAATGGTGAATATTTCATCATTAATATCGATCCCGGATCCTATAACGTGGAATTTTCAATGATTGGCTATGCCAAGCATTCTGTTTCAGGTGTAGGTGTCAATGCGGATGTAACCACACCCCTGAGTGCAACACTTCAAACCGAAGCTGTTCAGATGTCAGGTGTTCAGGTGACCGCGGAGCGACCGGCGATAGAAAATACACTCACCTCATCCAAACATATTGTTGCTGGAAACTTGGCTACGGATTTAGCCGTTGCCACCATCAATGATGTAGTAAAAACATTACCAGGCGTTACGGAACAAGGGGGCGATATTCACCTCCGTGGTGGAAGAACCGGTGAAGAAATGTATTTAGTTGATGGTGCATCGGTGGTTAACCCCATTATGGGCGGGAATGCAATCCCGGTTAATCCCTCAATGATTAAAGAACTTCAGGTCATTACAGGTACGTTTAATGCTGAATACGGGCAGGCTATGTCCGGACTTTTCAACCAGATCATGAAAGATGCAGATGATGGTGTTCACGCCACTGTGTCATATCGGACATCTCTCGGACAACCCTATTTTAAGGGATCGATCGGATCAAAAGATGCAAGCAAGGTTGGCTTTGATGGCTGGGATGTTTATGGGGAATTGGATGAAAGCGTTTTTAAAAATGTAGAAGGTGAAAACCCGGTCGCTGCATCAGAAGGATCTGATTATACAAAAACCAGTTTTGGTGGTAATAAAACCATTACAGATATCAGTGCAGGATTTGGTGCAGAAAAAATGGGTATTGTGATAACAGCAAGAATGTACAATGACCCAGGCCGCCTCCCGGGACTTGCGGAAGATTATCAAAGTATTCAAGGAAAATTTAACTATCAGGCTATGGGAAATCTGAAGTTAGGTCTTGAATTTATGAATCATACAAAGAATTCTTTTTATGATCCTACTTATGACGGCATGAAAGTTCAAGGTGCTGCAGGAGAACAAATGATTTGGGATTGGAAATATGCCCTGGGTCAATATCCCAAGACAGAAGAATCCACTACTCAATTTGGTTTAACAGCCAATTATGTTGTTTCGCCAAATACAAATATTACAGTGCGTGTGGATAATCTTTCAAAATATCAAACCGATGGTGCCAAGACATCTGACGGTAAATTCATTGATTTTGTGAATGTAAAAACCGTAACGCCCGATGGGGGGCAATACAGTGGTGCAGATGGACCGAACCATACGAAAGTTCTCAGTGATACCCAGCATAGCAATGCCTGGTTTGGACTGTCGAATGTTTATGGTCATTATTTTGACGCAAAACAATCTCATATGACTTTCGGACTTTTCGGAACCAGCCAGATGAATTCTCGCAATTTATTAAAGGCAGGGGTTGAATACCGCAGCTATTCCATCGATCGCCAGGGGAGTGATGCATGGTTTGGCAGAACGGTAGGTTATTCCGACGAAAATCCACGAATTCAATCCCAGAATATTCAAAATGTAACTCCAACTGAAATTGTTGCCTTCGTTCAAGATCAAATGGAATTCAATGATATGATTGTGAATGTTGGTTTCCGTTTTGATGGTTTTAATGCGGGCACAGATAAAGGTGTTTGGGACATTGGTAAGGATGGCAAAAGGATGTGGGAAGATACCAATATTAATCCATTCGACCCCACCCAGCGTCGTGCCACCGAAATGAAAACCAAACTCAGCCCCCGTTTAGGACTATCATTCCCCGTGGGTGATAATATGGCTTTTCGTTATGCCTATGGCACATTTTTCCAACGGCCTACATTTTATGATCTGCTGGAAAATTATATGGTGCAGATGGATGGCGGAACTGAATCCGGATATTTTGTTTACATTGGTAATCCAAACCTGGATCCCATGGAAACGAATATTTATGAAATGGGACTCCAATATAGTCTTACACCTAGTCTCAAGCTGGATGTAGCCGGGTATTACAAGGATATTTCAAACTTGGTGGCGGCTCAGGAAGTCACCAATCTTCCCTATGTGGACGATGGAAAAGGCTATGATAATCCCGGTGGATGGACCACGGATGATGCCTATCAAGCCACCCATTATATTTACAAAACCAGTGATCACTTTGGGAATGTAAAAGGTTTGGAAATGAGCCTATCCAAAACGGGCGCTTCCGGGTTAACAGGCCGGGCTTCTTACACCTACTCAATTGCAAAAGGAACCGCATCGGATAAAATGAACCAGGGCGCAGGAAATGTAAACCAGGCAAGCGGAAGTAGAGGCGGTATCATGACTATGACTACGCTGGATTGGCATAGACCACACGTGATTAACGGATATGTGGACTACCATACGTCAGTGAGTGGAATGATTAATCGGATTGGCGGAAACTTTACCTTCAATGCTCAGAGCGGATTACCCTTATCTGCCAGAGCCGGTGCTGCCGGAGCGGCATTAAAGGAACGGGCACCCATGACGATTGATGTAAACGCCCGTATCGATGCAACACTAAATTTAGGAACCGTAAAACCAACGGTCTTTTTCTTAATTGAAAATGTACTGAATCGAACAAATGTAGTGGCCATTGCGGACCCAGCTTCCTATTTCGATACAGGTTCTGCTTATTATAATGTTGCAGGTGGTCCTCGAAATAACCTGCTGGCCTATGGCGTTCCCATGACGTTCCATTTTGGCGTTTCCATAAACTATTAAGTCAAGCAAATAGGAGAATTAATAATGAAAAAAATGATAAATCAAATCTCCCGAGTGGCTATAGCAGGCATATTGATGTTTGGCTTAGTAGCTGAATTGGGCGCAAAAGATAAATTGGATATTTTGAAACTCAAGCAAGGGATACTCTTTAAGGAGTTTTCACCTGTCTTGGATCAAACATATGTTTTCCATACAAACAATAACCTATGGATGGGATGGGATTCTTTCGGGAATACCGGCGATCAGACTTGTTCTGCCATTATCCCCGGCTGGGTTTATCCCGGTTGTTTTACCACGGAAGGCGGTAAAGGGTTCCTCAACTACAATTGTCGTGCAGGCTATTGGATTGTTGGGAAAGTCGGTGGTGAATTTGTAGAAGGAACCACAGGTGAATATGTTGTCACGAGAGGGACTGAACCGGGCGCAACCTCTATGGGCTGGGCCGGAACTGATAGTGACTATAACAAAGAACCCTGGGTAAGTACAACCGAATGGACCATTAAGGATATGAGCGTTACAGTCCAGGCAACGCGACGATCTTGGAGTTTTCCCGGAACCAAAAACCATTATTTTAAAGTGGGTGCTCCAACGACCGATTTTGATTTTAATGACTTTGTTTTGGAGGATGTTTTACTTATAAATACAGGGACTGCTGATGTGACAGAATTAATTTTGGGCGGTAAAGCAGATCACGATGCTGCATGGAACGTGCCCTTCCCCGATTGGGATTTTCCTTTCTGGACCGATGATCAGGTTGATTACGATGATGTATCTATGGCAACCCATTTTATAGATGGAGATCGGGAAGCATCAGCGGCAAACGATTTTGGTATTGACGATGACGGAAGAGATTATCGCAATGTACGAATCGGCCAGGTTGCGGTGAATCTGAATGGTAAAAACCATGATGCCCTCACCCCAACCGATGTGACCCATATGTGGTGGACGGGAGATGAAGATCCTCAGACAGCTTCTGCACGCCATGCCATGGCAAGCCTGGGCTTTTCCGGCGGTGATAAAAAGGCCGTGAATCCCAGTCCAATGGATATGCGTTATTTACAGGCCTATGGTCCATTTACCTTAGCCGCAGGGGATACAGTTAAACTGACCTTTGCAGTCATTGCTGGATCCGGAATGGATAATGTGCGTAATGCAGCTGCAGCAGCTAAACAGGCTTATGATTGGAATTACAATCTGCCGAAACCACCATCTGCGCCATCCGTGACTAAAGTATCCACAACCCCTGTAGGGGCAGTCCAGGTTGATTGGGCCTATACGGCAGCACAGTTGGCCGCAGTGGACCCAGATATTGGGTCAGCCGATTTCGCCGGGTTCCGGGTTTACCGGACGGTCGCAGCACCTGCCAGCAGCACAGCAGATCTTTTCGCAGCAGAAGGTGTAACGGCAGAAGATTCAGAAGCATTAGCGAATGGAACAGATTTTCCTGGCCATGCTGCGGGACCATATAAAATGCTTGCTGATATTCCATATACTGATGGAAGTTTCGCAATGGTTGACGGTTTCATGAAAATGGGCGATACCTATATGTATACGGATACAAAGGTAGCTATTGGATTGATGTATTGGTATTATGTCGCTGCGTATGATAAAGGTGGTTCCAGCGCAAACCACGGAACGGTTCCATCGTTGGAAAGTTATTACACAATGTGCTACCCAATGGTAGCCGCGCCGGATGGCAGTGGGAATATGATTTCCACCGCACCGCCGGCAACTGTGGTTTCACTGGAAACATTGACTTACAAAGATCTGGATGATAAAGAAACAACATCTATTTTTGTATCTCCAAATCCATGGAAATTATCCATCATGGCCAAATATCATGGTGCCGATAATCCATCAGGTTATTTCATGCGGTTTTACAACGTAAAATCAGGTGACATTGTTAAAATCTATGATGTAACCGGGAACCTGGTTTATGAGTCAGATGCAATCACTTCGAGTGGATCCTGGGATTGGAACTTATTGTCCCGAACCCGAAATCAGGTTTCCACAGGCGTTTATTTTTGGAAAGTCGGTGAAACCACCGGTAAACTTGCCGTGATACGGTAAAGGAGAGCAATAATGAGACAATTAAATAAAATGAAAAAAATCGCAGCGGCTCTTCTAATTTCATTGGTTCTGCCAGGAACATTGCTTGTTGCCCAAAAAGATGAGAACGCAAACGATAAGGCAGGATCCGTTGGATTCAAATTCCTGAATTTAAGCTATGGTGCCCGCGGGACTGCTTTGGGCGGATTGGCAGCTCAGGCTGAGGGTCCAGAAGCCATGTTCTGGAATCCTGCAGGTCTGACAAATGTCACAGGAATTGGCATTACGGCTGGGCAAACCCAATGGTTTGTTGAAACCAGTTATAATAATTTTGGTTTTGCCATGCCTCTTGCTGGCGGTGTAATCGGTGCATCAATTCTGAGTGTGGATTATGGTGATATGATGCGCTCTGGCTGGTCTGGTGATGACGAATTTATTTTTGATGCAAACCAAGGAAGTTTCACTGCATCAGATAGGGCACTCCAAGTGAGTTATGCCAAAAATCTGTCGGATAAATTTTCTATTGGTGGTACAGCAAAATCAGTATCCGAAACAATTGATGGCATCTCAATAGGCGGCATGGGATTTGATATTGGAACCCAGTTTAATGTTGGGTATAAAAATATCAGACTCGGTGCCGTCATCTCCAACTTTGGTGGCGATGTAACACCGGTTGAAGTGGAAGAAGAACCGGATGTCTCTCTGCCCATGACATTTCAATTTGGAATTGTGGGTCAGGCCTTTGGCGATGCCAATATGGGATTAATCGCTGGTTTGAATGTGACTAAGTTTGCTGATGCAGCCCAACGGTTTGCCTTTAATGGTGAAATGACTGTGGCCGGTATGGCTAAAATTCGCGGAAGCTATTCTCTGGGTAATACCCAAGCACCCCTCTCATTGGGTGGCGGTGTAAAAGTAGCTGGAATTTCAATTGATGCTGCATTCACTTCCACAAAGGACTTTGGTTCGGTAACGCAATTCTCATTGGGTTACAGCTTATAAGCATCTTTTAATGAATAATAAAAAACCCCGTTCCGATTATTTGGAATGGGGTTTTTTTTTGTACATTCCTGAGCAATGAATCGGTTTTTACTATCCATATCTCTCTGTGCAGCTTCATCTTTAGTCGGACAAGACTTATCGTTTATTGATGTGGCTAAGAATACGGGACTTCATTTTACTCATGACCATGGCGGTAATGGGGAAAAGTTTTATGTAGAAACCATGGGTTCTGGTGTGTGCCTTGTGGACTATGACAACGATGGAGATTTGGATATTTATTTTACCCAGGGCGCACCCTTACCAGGATGGGATGGTTCCAGGCAACTCACCAATAAATTATATCAAAATAATCATGGGAAATGGATTGACGTAACTGCTGAAGCAGGTGTGGGAGACCCAAGCTATAGTATTGGTTGTGCTTGCAGCGATGTGGATAATGATGGGGATACAGATTTATACGTGACGAATTTTGGTACGGATATTTTATACATTAATAATGGTGACGGCACTTTTCTAAATGGATCAAAATCAAGTGGAATCGCCAATCAATTCTGGAGTTCCAGTGCTGCCTTTTTTGATGGAGATAATGACGGATGGCTGGACCTGTATGTAACAAACTATGTGGAATATTCTATTGATAAGAATCCGTGGTGCGGTGAACAACGGAGCGGGCACCGTGCCTATTGCGATCCTGACATATTTAAGGGATTGCCGGATCAATATTTTCATAATAACGGTGACGGGACTTTTACCGATTGGACCCAGCGAGTGGGTATTGGAAACGACCAGGGAAAAGGATTGGGTGTTGTTCCGGGGGATTATGATAACGATGGTGATATGGATCTTTATGTGGCGAATGATAAGGTCATGAATTTATTATATGTCAATAATGGGAATGGAGAATTCCAGGAAGAAGCGCTATTCTCTGGTATTGGTTTTAATGAAAATGGCCGTGCCGAAGCGGGGATGGGGGTTGATTTTGGAGATATAAATGGTGACGGTTGGCTGGATTTATTCGTCACCAATTTCAGTGGTGAATCCAATACGCTTTACATGAATGATAAAAATGGATCCTTTACAGATAAAACTTTTTCCGCCGGGTTGGGCCAACCCAGTTTAGATTTGTTGGGGTTTGGTACCAAGTTTGTAGATTTAAATCTGGATGGCTGGCTGGACATCTTTATTGCAAACGGTCATGTCATTGACAATATAGCATTATTCAATAAAGATTATTCTCATGCACAACGAAAGCAAATATTTATCAATCAAACAGATGGGACTTTTAAGGAAAATAAAAGCGCCAAAGAATTAAATAAGAAGAGCGTTGCGAGGGGCGCTGCTTTCGGAGATATAGATAATGATGGTGACATTGATATTGTAATTTCGAACAATAATGGTGTTGCAAACTTATTAATCAATAAATCCAAACTGGGTAATAACTGGATTAATATTGAACTGGAAGGTGTCACCTGCAATCGAGATGCCATCGGTGCAAAGTTAGAATTAAAAACAAAAAGTGGTATTCAAACCGCTTGGTTGAATCCGGCAGCGAGCTATCTTTCTTCAAATGATAAACGGGTCGTTTTTGGGATAGGTAAAGATATTAAAATTAAATCTCTAATAATCTATTGGCCAGATGGGAGAAATGAAACCTACGATTCCTTGAAAATAAATTCATTTTATACCATTCGCCAGGGGGGTGACATATCTATTATAAATCAATAATATTGTTTTTTCCATTTATTCTTTGGGCCCAATCATCTGAAATAGTGAAAGGTGAAGAAGCCTTAGCCAATGGAAAGTTTTATGATTCTTATACCATATTTGATTCTGTTCTTAAATCGTATCCAAAAAATATACAGGCCCACAATGGATTGGCGAAATCATTGGACCGTAGTGGAGACCCTCAAGGTGCCCTCATGGCATATCACAATAGTTTAAGCATTGATGCAAATCAACCAGCCGTATGGTTAAATATTGGGAATCTATATTATAATGGTAAGGATTTAGTCAAGGCAGCGGATGCTTACAACAAAACAGTCGCTCTGAATCCTAAATTTGCAAAAGCTTACAATAACATGGGAACGATCTATCGGGATAAAGAACAATATCAATTAGCCATCGATATGTTTAAAAAAGCTGTTGCCGCTGACCCTATGTATGGGCGCGCATATAGAAACCTGGGAGATATGTACACCTTCGTCAAAGACTATGACCATGCCATTTTATGGTTAAAAAAAGCGACAGAAGCCGAACCTGATAATTTATATGGATGGTATTGGCTGGGCCGGGCCCAACTGCAGGGGAAACAGCCCGGTAATGCCATACTTAATTTAAATCGGGTCATTGATCTAAGGCCGGATTTGTTCCAGGTACAACACGACCTTGGAAAAGCATATTTGGCAAACTATCAGTACAAGGAAGCGCTTAGGCATATCAATATTGCAATTAGTTTAAATCCAAATGGAACAATATTTTATGTTACACTGAGTCAGTTATATCAAAAATTAGGTCAAAAGGAATTGGCTATTAATGTATTGAGTGAAGCAATAGATCGGAACCCAACTCGTGCGATGGTTTATATTGAAAGAGGAGATATCCACAAATCCCAGCAGCGGTTTGAAGAAGCATTAAAGGATTACAATGAGGCTGTTTTATATGCACCCAAATCCTGGGAGGGACATTATAAAAAGGGAGTGGCTCTATATTATTTGAATCGATTAAAACCTGCAAGAGAATCTTTAGAAGATGCCCTGAGATGGAATAGTGAATCTCCAAGTATTTATCACTTTTTAGGGTTGGTATCTTTAGCTGAGAATCAACCCATTGATGCGGAAAAATATTTAGATAAAAGTACCCAGACTGACCCCGATAATCCTCTTTCCTGGTTTCATCTTGGCCAATCTTATATGCGGCAGAAAAAATGGGAAGATGCGTTAAAAAGTTTTGATAAATCTCACAGGATAAATAGTCAAAATTCAGAAACCCTATATAATTTAGGGCAGGTGTATAAAAAGATAGGAGAAGATCAACTGTCGCAATTTTATTTAATTGAATTTAAAGCACAATCTGATTTTGAGAAGATTCGTGATAATCTATTATCCCGCTTACAAATGCGGCCGACAGATCTTGAAATCACACAAGATTTGGCAGAATTATTTGAGGAAAATGATCGGCGAGAAAAAGCAATAGTGGTTTGGCAAAAGGCACATTATTATGGAGATACAACTGCCATGAGTGAGATTACCAGAATTAAAAAGTCCCTGTTCCGCCCATGATTAGAGCCCTAATTGGGATTCAACTTGGGACGGCAATCTACCTTCAATTATTTCAGGCAGACGCCACATATACTCCATTCATTGTATTCCTGCATTTAGGCGCTGGGTTTTTTATCCCAATCCTGTATTATACAAATTCCGAACTTCGGTCATCCCGTAAACAGCCAGTCATTTTATCTTTTTCATTTTCTTTATTCACGGGTATGCTATTGATGGCTGTGGGCATTACAGGGGTTGGTCAGATTATTTTGGGTACCCACATTGTTGGTTCTATTCTTTTTATTGTATTGATTGTTTTACAATATGATATTGAAATCGGTAAAGCAACAGGAATAGTAATAGCCATAATTCTTCTATTATTTATAGGAAAATCATTTGATGTGTCCTTAAGTAATGCAAGCAATAATCCTGCTGATTTTTCACCATCTCCTGGTTCAACAGTCTCCGGGGGATATATAGCAATAGAATCCATCAATCGTTCCGCCCGCTGCGGTACTTCTGGTTGCCATCCGGATATTTATGAGCAATGGAATCAATCTGCCCATCGGAATTCGTCTTTTAACAATCCGTTTTATAAGGCTTCCGTAGAATACCTTTTAGAGACTGCAGATTCAACAACAGTCAGGTGGTGTGGTAGTTGTCACGATCCGGTCATGCTTTATTCAGGGCTCATGGAAACTGGCCCCCAAATGGATATTCCTGAAGCATCATCAGGCATTACCTGTGAAGTTTGTCATGGCATGGTTGATATCCCGGATATCACGGGAAATTCTAATTATATATTGGATTCACCGATAGAATATCCATTTTCCCATTCATCGGGTATATTGGGAACAGTGAATAAATTGCTTATCAAATTAAAGCCCCAAGCCCATAGCAAGGGGTTCCTAAACCCCATTCATACGGGTGAAAAATTTTGTGCAACCTGCCATAAAGTGAGTCTGGATGTAGAAATTAATAATTATAAATGGCTACGCGGTCAGGATGAATATGATGCCTGGCAGGCCAGTGGTGTCAGCTACAACGCTGTAGCATCTTTTTATAATCCCCCTGTTCCGCTAGATTGTAGGAATTGTCATATGTATAATGTTCCATCCCAGGATATGGGGAATAATAATGGAATAGTGAAGAGTCATTATTTCCCCGCAGCAAATACGGCCATGCCATCTTTGCCGTCATTAAAAAATATCGAATGGTTAAATCGAACAACACAATTTTTAAAGGGGGATCGAGTTTCAGTGGATATTTTTGGTGCAGTTGTAGATGGGGAATTAATCGCACCATTAAACAATACAATGCATGTAAAGCCCGGTCAAAAAATAAGATTTGAAGTCGTGGTCCGTACCAAAAATATTGGCCACACTTTTCCCGGAGGGACTATTGATTCAAACGAACCGTGGTTATCACTCCTTGGCAAAGATGATGAAGGCAAAACCATATTCAGTAGTGGTTTAATACAGCAAGATAAAACGGTGGATCCAAAAGCACATTTTTTCCGCGGTGCACTTTTAGATGGTAGAGGAGAATTTATACTTAAACGTAATCCACATGAATGGCGTACAACCTTGTATAATAATTCCATTCCACCAGGCTCGGCAGACGCGATTCATTTTACATGGACAGTTCCCGAGAATTTTACTGGCGCAATAAACCTGACAGCCAAGTTGAATTACCGCAAGTTCAATCGTTCTATTACAGTCCATTCATTAGATGATCCAGTAGATCTACCTATTATCACCATGGCAGAAGATTATATTTCATTATCCAGTTTCCAAAATACAGAATTAGCTGAAAATGCCGGCATGCGTTATAATGATTATGGTATCGCCATGCTACGGCAGAAAAACCTGGCAGCGTCCCGCCGTGCGTTTGAAAAAGTGACAGAACTCATTCCCGGATATGCCGATGGTTTTGTGAATGTGGCCCGGGTTTTGATTAAAGAAGGGAAATTTGAAAAAGCCAAAGATCAATTAAAAATAGCAACGGAACTGAATCCTGACTGGTCCAAAGCTAAATATTTTAAGGCACTTATAGCGAAGATAGAGGGTCGTTATAATGATGCCTTTACCCTTTTTGAAGATGTCAGGAAAACCAATCCCAATGACAGGGTCATGCTGAAGCAATTTGGACAAACGCACTATTTCTCCGAGAACTGGACCCAGGCCCATTCAATATATATTGATGTACTGCGAATTGATCCAGAAGATGCGGATGCTCATTATAATCTGATGCTGATCAATCGTAAACTTGGAGATTTGGGCCAAGCTAAATATCATAGCGAAAAATATTTAAAATATAAACCGGATGAACAGGCGAGAAGCATCAGCCAGATTGCCCGATTGAAATTTCCCCATGCAAATAATGAAGCGCAACCGGTTCATTCCCATGAACTACAACCCATCGAATTAGATTAAAACGGAACTTTAAATGGAATTAACCTGGATATCCGTCATCCCCCCGATGCTGGCAGTAACTTTAGCCTTTATCACCCGGGATGCTGTGGTGAGCCTATTAGTGGCCTGTTTTGTGGGTGTATTACTTTTGGGCGAAGGTATTTCCGGTTTCCCTGATTTTCTTATTCGGGCCTTGGCATCGAAAGATTTTATTTGGGTGACTTTATTGGAATTTAATATTGGCATTCTGGTGGCTTTTTTCCAGCGGTCCGGAGCCGTAAAACTTTTTACAGAAAAAGTAGGCAGTTGGGTTCAAACCCGACGGCAGGTGGGCGGTTTGGGCTGGGGTTTGGGCATTACCATATTTTTCAGCGATTATTTCAGTCCCCTATTTGTAGGGCCCGTCATGCGGACGCTCACGGATAAGTATAAAATTTCCCGGGAAAAGCTGGCCTACATTTGCGATTCCACGTCCGCACCAATGATTGCCCTGATCCCTTTTACAGGATGGGCTGTGTATATGGGAGGACTCACTATTGGCATGGGACCTGTAACAGATCAGACGGCAGCCATGGATCTTTATATTCACAGTGTTCCATTTAATTTTTATTCTTTCTTTGCCATTGGATTGGTGGGACTGCTAGCGGCTAATTTTATTCCTGATTTTGGTCCCATGAAAAAAGCGGAATATCGAGCAATGAATGAAGGGAAAGTGTTGCGGGATGGCGCCGTGCCCATGATGGGTAAAGAACTTACAAATCTGGAAGTGTCCACCACGGGGAACCCCAATATTTATTTGAATTTCATTATCCCTATTATACTGGTAGTGGGAATTAATCTGACCAGCTTCATCCTCTTTGGAAAAATTGCTATTTTACAAAGCTATCTTACGGTGTGTACTCTTTTTGCTATCATCATGATAATTCAAAAAATAGATAATCTGCAAGGGGTCATGAAAACGGTTATGGCCGGTATGAAAGGCGTCATGCCCGCGGTAACAATTTTAGCTCTGGCGTTTTGTATTAATACGATCAGTCGAGAATTAAAAACAGCTGAATATGTCGTGTCATTGACTCAAGCATGGTTGATACCAAATTTGCTTCCTATGATTACATTTTTGCTGGCAGGCTTTATCAGTTTTGCCACGGGAACTTCCTGGGGGACTTATGCCATTATTATTCCCATCGCCATGCCTCTGGCGTTTCAGTTTACCGGCGGAGAAGTCAATACACTCATTTTCAGCACCTTTGCAGCAGTGGCCGGTGGTGGCGTATTCGGGGATCATTGCTCGCCTTTATCGGACACAACCGTCCTTTCTTCTTTGGGAAGCGCCTGCGACCACATTGACCATGTAAAAACACAATTGCCCTACACCTTGATTGCCGGAGGAATTGCCATGGCATTTTATCTCGGATTAGGATTTTTGGGATGAAAGTACTGGTATTAGGCTGCGGTATGCAGGGCAGAGCCGTGATCTTTGACTTACTTAAAAGTGATATTGTTACAGAAATTGTTGGAGCTGATATGGTGGAACCCACATTGGATCCGGCCATTTTTACACATTTGGATAAATTTTCATTTGTAACCATAGACGGCAGCGACCGAGCAGATCTATCTGAAAAGATGAATTGTGAAGCTGATATTATTTTGGATATGTTGCCCCGAGAATTGACCCAAATTGTAACCGAGTTGGCTGTGGAGTATGGAATCCATTTGGTGAATGCCAATTACGCCAAAGGGTTAGATGATCTTCATGAAAAGGCTGTAGCTCAAGGAATTTCCATTATGCCGGAAATGGGCTTCGACCCGGGGATTGATTTGGTCATTGCCGGTGAAGCAGTACGCCAGTTTGATGAGATACATGAATTACATAGTTATGGTGGGGGACTTCCGGAAGCAACGGCTATTGATAATCCCCTGAAATACAAAATTACATGGACCTTCGCCGGCGTTTTAGATTCTACGAATCAACCGGCCCGAATAATGAAAGATGGAGAAGTAAGGGATATTTCTGCCCAAGATATTTATAGGGAAGAAAATCTTCATAAGGTTAATATCCCCGGCGTGGGGGAATTGGACGCCATTTATAACCGGGACGCTCTTGTGTTTGCTAAAAAATTCGGGATTGAAAATACCGTGAAATCTACGGGTCGCTACACCTTGCGCTGGCCCGGGTTCGCGCCCATCATTCAACCGTGGATGGAATTGGGTCTGCTCTCCAAAAAACCTTTGGACTGGCTACCTGATAACATGTCTCCCCAAGATTATTTATGCAAATTTCTGGGACCCCAATTGCAATTGGGTGAGCAGGAGCGGGATATGTGTATTCTCCGGGTGGATGTAAAAGGTATTCGAAACGGCAGACAAGAACGACAGCTTTATCACGTCATAGGTTACCGGGATCTGGAAACAGGATTTACAGCCATGAACCGTACTGTAGGTTTCCCGGCCAGTATTGCCGCCCAAATGATTTTAAAGGGTGAAATAACAGAAAAAGGACTTCTGTCACCCATTCATCATATGCCCTATGAAAGATTTAAAAGGGAATTAGAAAATCGTGGTATTGTAGTCAAAAAGATTAAAAGTTCAGTAAGGTGAATAATAACAAAAATAAACCAAACCCCATGTTCTATCTTTCTGGCGGGAGAAAGCCTATCGCGAAAAGTGCGAAAGGAATTTACATTACTGCAGATAATGGCAAGTCTTATATGGATGCTGCCAGTGGTGCCATTGTATGCCAGTTGGGTCATTCACACCCAAAAATTATTGATGCCATAAAAGATCAGGTCTCGGAATTACAATTTTCTTATCGGACCCAATTTGAAAATCAGCCCGCTAATGATCTTGCCAATATGATTGTTGAAAAAACAAATCCTGAATTGGATCGTGTCTTTTTTGTCTCCGGCGGATCGGAAGCGGTGGAGTCAGCCATGAAATTGATCCGGCAATACCACTTTGTAAATGGAGATGAAACCCGGTCTGTATTTATCAGTCGCGTTCCTTCTTATCACGGGTGCACAATGGGTGTTTTAGCTCTCACTGGCTATGAACCATTAAACAGACCTTTCGTGCCCATGATTAAACTTTACCCCAAAGTGAAATCTCCAACCCAATACCGAATTCCGGCAGGCATGACCCAAGAAGAATATGCGTTGGTTTGTGCCAATGAAGTGGAAACAGTTATCTTGGAAACAGGTGCAGAAAATGTGGCAGGATTTGTTGCAGAACCCATTGGCGGCGCCAGTACCGGTGCAGAAGTGCCCCACGATGTATATTTCCCAAGAGTCCAAGAAATATGCAAACGATACAATGTGCCGATTATTTTGGATGAAGTAATGACAGGGGTAGGGAGGACCGGAAAAATGTTCGGTTACAACCATTGGAATATTGATGCAGATGTAATCTGTCTGGCCAAAGGATTGGGCGCCGGGTACTATCCCGTTGCAGCCATTGTTGCAAAAGATAAATTTGTCCGGCCGGTTATGAAAAGCGGTGGTTTTATGCACGGGTTCACTTATGCCGGAAATCCGTTCGGATGTGCTGTTGGGTGCGCTGTACTCAAAACAATTGATGAAGAAGATCTGGTGGAAAATTCCCGAATCCAGGGTAAGTATCTAATTGCAGAAATAAAAACACTGGCTGAAAACTATGATTGGATTGGGGATGTCCGCGGTAGGGGATTGCTTATGGCAATTGAATATGCAAATAAAAAAACGAAAAAACCATTCCCCGATGAATGGCAAATAGGCGAAGCAGTCGCCCAGGTAGCATATGAATTGGGACTCATTATTTATCCCAAAAATAGTCATGACAGCTCAACCGGTGACCATACATTGGTCACGCCACCTTTGATTATCACCCGGGAAGAATCTGATAAATTATTGGATTTATTAACCCAAACATTTGAATCTTATGATAAGGTTATCAAAAACAAATAATGAAATTAAATTTTATAAATACAATTCATAAATATTCAACACCTACGGCGTTGGTTATTTTTTTAAATGGTTACTATAAATATTTGATTCCTATGGAATCACCATTACAAAAATTTTGAAGGGATTATTCATGAACCCATTAGGCAATTTCTATTGCACAACTCCAGGGTTGGCTAACCATTGGAGACTGTTTGTCATGAACCCCATAGGGGTTACATGTTTATAGAAATCAATAATAAATAAAGGAGAACCCTGTAGGGGTTCAATAATCAAGCAATCTATAATTATGAAAGATAAACGATGTGATATAGAAACAGCTATTGCCAAGATTCCTAATGGTGCATCTGTTATGGTGAGTGGCTTTGGGTCATCCGGGACACCCTTTTCTCTCATTGATGAGTTAATAAACCAGGGTCAGCAAGATTTAACTATCATTAAAAATGATGCTAATGAAGATGGAATCGGTATTGATAAACTGGTGAAATCGGGCCAGGTGAAAAAGATTTATGCCACCCATATTGGGCTCAATCCCACGGTTATGAAATTTGCAGAGAGTGGTGAAATGGATGTAGAGCTGATTCCCCAAGGTATTATGGCAGAAAGGATTCGCTGTGCAGGTGTTGGCCTACCCGGATTTTTAAGCACAATCGGATTTGATATTGATTATGGCAAGGACAAATCCATCGTTGAAGTGGAAGGTGAAAAATATATTTTTGAAAAAGCATTGAGCGCAGATTTTGCATTGGTTCGGGCTGAAATTGCAGATTCATTCGGGAATATGCGCTTCAACACAGCTGGCATCAATTTTGCGCCACTCATGTCTCAAGCTGCAGATGTGACCATCGTAGAAGCCAAGCAAGTCGTTAAAGTGGGCGAAATTAATCCGGAAGATGTTCATGCTTCTGGCATTTCCGTAGATATTGTTTCTCAAATTATTCATTACACTGAAGAGTATGACCCTATCCGCCGATAATACAAGGATTCTTGAACGGGCCGCTCAAGAAGTGAATAATGAGATGGTCATCAATCTGGGTATTGGTTTGCCACAGATCATCCCAAATTTTATTTCGGAAGATAACAGCCCCTTGATTCATTCTGAAAATGGAATTATAGGCGTGGGAAATATTTTGCCTTATGATGAATCAAACCCCGATTGTATGGACGCTGGAGGTGGCTATGTGGATGTGGTTCCCGGCGGATCATTTGTGGATTCTGCCGAATCTTTTGGCTTTGTGAGACGGGGTAAAATTGATGTTTCATTTCTTGGTGCTTTCCAGGTTTCATCTAAAGGCGATTTGGCCAATTGGCATTTTCCCGGTGCCAGAAAGCCAGGGATGGGCGGTGGACTTGAAATTGCATCATGTGCGAAAAAAATTATTATTTTAATGAAGCAGATGGACAAAGCTGGGAATACGAAAATCTTGCCTGAATGTACATTTCCATTGACTGCAAAAAATTGTGTTAAAATGATCATTACAGAAAAGGCAGTTTTTAATGTATCCGTAAATGGTCTTGAATTGATTGAAATGGCGATAGGAGAATCTCTTGATGAAATTAAAAATACGACGGGTGATGATTTTACGGTGATTGACAACTTAAAGGAATTTTAGGTATGACCGATTTAAAATTAGAACAACACGTAGATTTACTATTTGACAAACAGGTTGAATTCTTAAGTCAATTAGTGGCAGAAAAATCTACCCGGGGTAATGAAGCCGCAGCCCAGGAAATAATGAAAAATGAAATGGCTTCCGACAGCGCCCGGGTTGATGAATTAAAAATGGATGTGGATAAAATAAAACATCTACCTGGATTCTCACCTGTCCATTTTGATTATAATAATATGATTAATGTCATAGGTAATTACGGTAACGCAAATGGCACAGGCAGATCCTTAATTTTGAACGGGCATATTGATGTGGTACCGGAAGGTCCTTTGTCCGGATGGAAGAGCCATCCCTACAAACCGGAAGTGCGAAATAATAAATTATATGGTCGCGGTTCAAACGATATGAAAGCCGGATTGACAGCAAAAGTGTTTGCCTTGAAAGCAATCAGAGAAGCGGGATTTGTCCCCAACGCTCCCGTGTATCTACAATCGGTGGTGGAAGAAGAATGTACCGGGAATGGAGCTCTGGCATGTGTGGCCGCCGGATATAAGGCAGATGCTGCTCTCATCGGCGAACCCTTTGATGATGCATTGGTTACGGCCCAGGTAGGCGTCATCTGGTTTCAAATAAAATTGTCCGGAACGCCAGTCCATGCAGAAAGAGCAACAGAAGGGGTGAATGCTATCGAAGCCATGCTGCCGGTGATTGCAGCTTTCAAAGAAATGGAAGAAAACTGGAATCAGGAAAAAACGAATTATCCCGATTTTGCCCAGCATCACCATCCCATTAATTTGAATATTGCCGAATTCCATGGCGGCGACTGGACGTCCAGCGTCCCTGCATGGGCGGTGTTGAATCTTCGCATTGCTATCTATCCCGGTGACTCATTATCGGAAAGATCCAGGCAGATTGAAAAAACATTACAGAATCTTATAATGAATAATGAGTTGGTTAAAAAAGCAAAACCCGAATTGGTCTACCATGGTTTTTATGCAGAAGGATACACCTTACCGAAAAACACGGATGCAGAAAGTGAATTGGCCATTGCACACGAAGGGATTTTTAATTCTTCACTAATACGAAGTGCAATCACAGCTGCAACTGATTCCCGCTTTTTTGGAATTTATCAGGAAACACCCGCTTTGGTTTATGGCCCTGCTGGAGAACGGATCCATGCTTTTAACGAATATGTATGTTTGGATTCTCTGAAAAATATTACGAAAGTATATGCCCGGTTTATCCAAAACTGGTGCGGACTCACTGAACTATAAAGCCTTATACCAAATATTCATACTTTCAATATGCCCGGAAATATGGGTGTTATTAATGAGCCGCCCACCATATTGGTAAGCATTTTTAGTGAAAACAATATTTATCCCCGGTGATTCTGCTCTGGCAATTGTGTAGGCTATTTTAATTCCTTTTTGTTTTGCTTCTCTTTCCATACGAACCAGCAAATGTTTCGCCAAACTAAAACCTTGCCATTTTGGGAGTGTAGCGAAATCGGTCATTTCCGCATTGCTGTTTTCCGTATCTTTTTCTAAAGAGGAAAGTGCAATGAGTTTTCCGCCCATCTTAATTCCAAAATAATCCACATGAGATTCCATGGATTCCAACAAAAAGGATGGCTCATTAATGGGGAATGGATAAGATGGAAAAACGGTATTGTATAACGCAGCAATTTCCGGGATGTTGTCCTGTGTCAAATTGTGCATAGTATATTTATTGTCTAATGGGATATTTTGAATTGATTCAGACGACACCTGTTTTTCAATGGATAATTGGTAAACCTTTTCATTTTCGGGTATGTTATTTTCTACTTTCCGGTCTTTCGATAAATAATAGGCTAAAAATACAGCATCTTGATTTCCGGAATAAAGATTGGGGATTTCTGCTTCCTGGATATATCCCGAATCGAGAAAAGGTTGACCAGCTGTATTGGGAATTTTAACCAGTACTTTTGTATAATGATTAACTCGTGCTTTTTCCAAAAGTGCGGGTGCGAGGTCAAAGGGGTCTCCATCTTTGATTTTCATCAAATAAATACGGTTATTAATAGCACCATGTTGAATTAAAGCACCATGGAAGACTTCAATTAAATCGTGGTCTATTACGGGGATTGTCGCCTTATGATTGGTCACTTCTCACTGCTTATTATCAGGCACAAGTAATGAAACAGATAAAAATGTAATTGCAGATAACGCAATACCATAAATGGTCACATCCAACCCAATTGCTGCCAAAAATTCGGGAAGGGCCAAAACATTAGTCAACAATAAGAGTGATAAAGTTCCGCCGGATATCATACCCACCATAGTTCCTGTTGAACTGGATTTATCCCAAAAATATGCTCCCAAGGTGGGAACAAATAATCCTGAAACCATGAATGCATAGGCATATAGGATTGCGCTCAAAACATTGGTGAATTGGAGTGCAAGAATTACGGCCAAAGCACCAATGACGCCCGTGGCAATCATGGAAAGATGAATGGATTTTTTGGTATCTGTTTCTTTTAAAAAATGCCGTTCAATAATATCATTCACGAAATTCCCCGAGGATGCCATAAGGCAACTATCGGCAGTGGACATGATGGCTGAAAAATAGGATGCAATCACAATCCCCGTTACACCAATGGGCAGGACGTCCCGAATGAGCATGGGTAAAGCCATTTCTGAATCTGCTTCCGGGAACACCACTCGGGCGCACATGCCCAGAAATACACCGGTAAACGCCATGACGGGATACTCAAAAAATCCTGCAATATACCAGGCTTTCTTTGCCTGTTCTTCATTTTCGCAGGCATACATTCTTTGATACAAGGTCATGCCGATAAGCCAAATGGGAATAATAGTTACCATCCAATTAATAAACGTAATAAGATCAATATTGGTGAGGGAAAAGTGGGAAGCAGGCAATGCTTCTTTCAAGGCGGAAAATCCACCAATCTTGATAAGCGTCGCCGGAATCGTCACTAAAATAAGGCCGGTCAATAAAAGAATCCATTGGATTGTATCTGTATAGATTACGGCCTTTAGCCCGCCAATGACGGTGTAAAGAATGGTAACAACTGCGATAGCCAACAACGCAAATTTGATGGGATCCATGCCAAATGGATTTGTCTGAAGAATGGTTGCAGATGCCAATTTTGCGCCGGCGAGCATTTGTCCACCGGTGAATCCCAAATAGCCAATCCCCGAGATAACCGCAGCAACTAGTGCTACTTTATCATTGTAACGATAACGTAAAAAGTCAGGATAAGTCAAAAATTGTTCTTTTTCATCAATTCGTTTTATTTTTGGAATAAGGAAAACAGCTGTAAGCCATGCACCAATTAACCCTGTAAACAAAAGCCAGCTTCCGGCAATACCCATCATGAACCCTACACCACCCAATCCGATGGAAAACCCGCCCCCCACATCTGTGGCCACAATCGATAATCCTACATGGGATGCCTTGATGGAACGGCTGCCTACATAATAATCTTCTGTACTCTTGTTTTTATTGAAATAATAAAAACCGATGGAAAGCACACATGCCATGTACAATCCGAAAATCAGATAATCAATCCAGTTCATAATTTGCCTTTTATTTTCAATCCAATGATCAGTATTCAAGTTAATTTCTATCAATAAATTGGCTTAGGACTGACCCGGTACGCTGATTGCCCTTTAATAGAATATGAAAAGTACTTTAAGGGGACCTATTCCTTCAAGTCTTTAAAGGGTAAATAAGCAACATAATCATCTCGTGATTATGTTTGGAGTTAATATTTTTTAAATGATAGTATCAGTGTTGGGAAAGCCAAATTCTATTGGCATTTTAAATAGGACTCGTATTGGATAAATTACAAGCTGTAATTCAAAAGGAAACCCTCTATGAATGAAAGAAATTATTTGTCCCCAGTTTGGACACATTTAACAGATTTGACACCGGTTAAAGGTGAAGGCGCCTATCTCTATGATGCAGATGGAACCCAATATCTTGATTTTACCTGCGGAATCGGTGTCACGAATACAGGCCATTGTCATCCGAATGTAATTAGGGCCATTCAGGAGCAGGCAGACAAGCTTCTTTTTGGGCAAATTAATATTGTTAAGTCCCAGCCCACATTAGATCTGGCGGAAAAATTAAATGAACTGACGCCCAAAAATATAAATCAATTTTTCTTTTCAAATAGCGGTGCGGAGGCAGTAGAAGCCTCCATCAAATTGGCCAAGCAAACTACAGGAAAAAGTAATGTAATAGTATTTCAAGGCAGTTTTCACGGACGTACCCATTTAGCGATGTCCATGACCACATCCAAGACAGGTTTTCGACAAAATTACCAACCGCTTCCAAGCGGAATCTTTGTATCACCCTATCCATATGCTTATTTATTTGGATGGGATGAAAAGACAACTTCTGACTGGTGTATGGATCAGTTGGACCTTCTTGTGAAAAGTCAAACAGCGCCCAGCGAAACGGCAGCCATTATTATTGAGCCTTTATTGGGAGAAGGAGGATATGTCCCTGCACCACCCATTTTTATGCAAGCACTTCGAGCATTTTGTGACAAACATGAAATTCTTATGATCACCGATGAAGTACAATCGGGTTTTGGTCGTACAGGAAAAATGTTTTGTATAGAGCATTCAAATGTAGAACCGGATATTTTGATTATGGCAAAGGGGATGGGCAGTGGCTTACCCATTTCTGCCATTGGCGCATCATCAGAACTTATGGCTAAATGGATTCTTGGAACCCACGGTGGAACTTATGGGGGCGGCAGTGTTGTTCCTATAGCAGCTGCCAATGCGACCATTCAAACTATTTTGGATGAAAAATTAGTTGAAAATGCTGAAATACAAGGATACTATTTATTGAATCGATTATATGATTTGAAAAAAGATTACACGGCGATTGGAGATAACCGTGGACTTGGACTTATGGTGGGAACAGAATTCACTGGCACCGATGGAAAGCCTGATCCTGAAACAGCGAAAGCTGTTCACAAAGCATGTTTAGATCAAAATCTTTTACTGTTAACCTGCGGTACATATCTTAATGTAATTCGATGGATTCCACCTTTGATTGTTACCAAAAAACAAATTGACGATGCCGTTGATATTTTTCATGCTGCATTAAAAAAGACTTAATTTAAATTTGATTGGAGATATTTTATGGCCTTGAAATCAATTAATCCCGCAAATGGACAAGAAATTACTTCATACGAAGAAATGAATTTGGATGAAGTGGGGTGTATTGTTTCGGATGTTAATTCCGCTTACCACGAATGGCGACAAACATCTTTTTCTCACCGTGCCACTTTATTAAAAAAAGCGGGAAAAATTCTTCAAGACCGAAAAGAAGATCTGGGAAGGCTCATGACGTTGGAAATGGGGAAACCGATTTCTCAAGGAGTAGCTGAAGCAATCAAATGTGTGTCAGTTTGTGAATATTATGCGGATAATGCAGAAAGAATTTTGGCAGATCAGATTATAGAAACGGATGCATCAAAAAGCTATGTAGCTTACCGTCCTATCGGAATTGTATTTGCAGTTATGCCATGGAATTTCCCGTTTTGGCAAGTGCTTCGGTTCGCTGCTCCTGCGATCATGGCCGGGAATGTGGGAATTTTAAAACATGCATCCAATGTGCAGGGTTGCGCTTTGGAGATTGAAAAGATATTCCACGATGCAGGCTTTCCAAAGAATGTTTTCCGGACCTTGGTTATTGGTTCAAAATATGTGAAAGATGTCATTAACAATCCACTTGTGAAAGCAATAACCTTAACGGGGAGTACGCCAGCAGGAAAAGCGGTAGCATCCCAGGCAGGGAAAGTCTTGAAAAAAACTGTTTTAGAATTGGGCGGCAGCGATCCATATATTATTTTGGAAGATGCAGATCTTGATCAGGCGATTTCAGCCTGCATGATTGGGCGATTCTTGAATACAGGACAAAGCTGTATTGCTGCAAAGCGTTTTATTGTAATTGAATCTATTTTGGATCAATTCAGAAGCAAATTGTTGGAAGCCATGAAAACTCAAAAGTGGGGCGACCCATTTGATGAAGATGTCAATATTGGTCCTATGGTGAATATCTGGTCACGGGATGAAGTGCATGAACAAGTCGTAGCCAGTATTAAAAATGGCGCTGAATTATTGGTGGGTGGAGAAGTGCCGGATGTAAAAGGAGCATTTTATCCTGCAACATTGCTGGATAATGTGAAACCGGGAATGGCCGCTTTTGATGATGAAATTTTTGGACCTGTTGCTTCCATTATTCCAGTGAAGGATGAAGCAAAAGCCATTAAATTGGCGAATCAGACACCCTTTGGATTAGGCGGAGCGGTTTTCACAATGGATATAGAAAAAGGGGAAAGAATTGCAGCAAATGAGATTGAAGCAGGTTGCTGTTTTGTAAATGATTTTGTTCGGTCAGATCCACGGTTGCCTTTTGGTGGTATAAAAGAATCAGGTTATGGACGGGAACTTTCTGAAGCAGGAATTCGAGAGTTTACCAATATGAAGACTGTCTATATTCGGTAGATTAATTATAAAATAAATTAAGGAAATAGCGAAGCAATGGATTATCTTGAAAAACTGCATGATGCTGTATTAAACGGTGACCCACCAACAGCCATTGAAATTACAGAAAAAGGATTAGAGGAGAAAATTGACCCTCATATATTGATTAACAAATATATGATTCGGGCCATGGATGAAGTGGGCGCGCGATTCGAAAGGTTTGAATATTTTATTCCCCAGTTGCTAATGTCAGCCAAAGCTATGAAGGGTGCCATGGCTTTGATTCGCCCGCTACTTATAAGCGAAGGGGAGGAAGATACTTCGATCTGTGCAATAACGGGGACTGTGAAAGGCGATGTCCATGATATAGGGAAAAATCTATTGGGTGCTCTTTTGGAGGGAGGTGGATTCAATGTAGTTGATCTGGGTACAAATGTTTCCCCGGAACAATTTATTGAAGCAGCTGAAGAACACAAAGCAAAACTGGTGTGTATGTCTGCATTATTAACCACAACTATGCCCGGCATGCAAACAACCATTGATGCATTTAAGGATGCGGGTCTTCGGGATGATGTCATCGTGCTTGTGGGCGGTGCACCTGTAACGGATCATTTTGCAAAGGAAATTGGCGCTGATGGTTATAAAGATAATGCAAGTGCAGGAGTTGTATTGGCTAAAGATTTGCTTGGCATTGGAAAAAAATGAATTTTAAGCTGATTAGCTGCGAAGTGTTCAAGCATGAGCTACTGTATTGTATAAATAAAACCCATAATCATATTGATGCAGAATTTATTGCCAAGGGTATTCACGATTTAAATAGTGAAGGTATGCAGAATCGAATTGTTAAATCAATTCGAAATGCCGATGATAAAGGTTATGATGCAATTTTGTTAGGGTACGGCTTATGTAATACTTGGGTATTTGGTCTGTCGGCCAAAAAAACGCCACTAGTCATTCCCCGAAGCCACGACTGTATTGGAATTCTTTTAGGAAATAAACAAAAGTATCTGGATTATTATTTTGAAAATCCCGGAACCTATTATCAATCCATTGGGTGGATGGAAAATACTGAAAATGAACCATCAATAAAAAAAAGGTCTTTGCAAAAATTATACGGGATGGATATGTCGCAGGAGGAATTAAAATCAGAATATGGTGAAGAAAATTTAGATTATTTGAATAATGCTTTAGATCAAACAAAACATTATTCAAATATGGCATTTATTGATACGGGGTTGGTTTCCCAACATAATTATCAAAAGAAGGCGAAGTCAAAGGCAGAAAAAAAGAATTGGAGTTTTGATGTTTTGAAAGGAAGTATAAAGCTCTTGCAACAACTCATAGACGGAGACTGGCCAGAATCAGATTTTTTTATTATTCATCCAGATGAGGTCGTGAAGCAGTCTATTGATGATGATTTAATCCAGGCGCTACCTGTAACCTGATATAATGTTTCGTGTCAAATAAAGTCCGAGTAACCTTATTGCCTTTAAATCAAAGTTTTGAGGTAGAAAAAGAATCCCAACTCCACGATATACTTTTTAATTATGGTGTAGAATTTCCCTGTGGCGGACATGCAAGATGTAGAGGATGTCGCATTCGGATAAAAGAAGGCCATTTACCCATTACAGATCCCCAAAAAAACATTCTGGATGATAAGGAATTGAATGATGGATGGCGTCTTGCATGCCAGGGTTCAGTCCAGGATAATCTTATAATAGAACTGGATCAATGGAAATCCGATGTATTATCTGATGATTCAGATTTTCAATTTTTACCTATGGATGGATTGGGAGTCGCCATCGATTTGGGTACCACAACTTTGGCCGCCCAATTGGTAAATAGAGAAACGGGTGAAGTCCTCGCTGTAGAAACGGCCATCAATCCCCAGGCCAAGTATGGCGGTGATATAATGACACGGATAGATGCTGCATCCCGGTTAGAAAAACAAAATGAAATGCAACGGATCATTCGAGTCAAATTAAATGAAATGATTCTGGAATTGTTTCGAAGTTCAAACGAAAATATATCAAGATTAAAACGTATCATTATTGTTGGGAATGCAGTCATGCATAATATTTTTTGTGGGATTGATGTGGCGTCCATGGGATACCATCCATTTGAACCCATTTCCAATGAACTTGAAATTTATAAACCATCCGAATTGGGATGGGATTTTGGTGAAGATGTTTCTATCGAATTTCTACCGGGCGTGGGTAGCTTTATTGGGAGCGATATCTTAATTGGCGCCTGGGCGAAAAAGGTGATAGAAAGTAATGGCATAAAGGTATTGGTGGATTTGGGTACAAATGGCGAAATCATGGTAGGGAATAAAGAGAAAATTCTGGCTGCTTCTACTGCTGCAGGCCCTGCTTTTGAAGGGGCTGGGATTTCTATGGGGATGCGCGCAGCTACAGGTGCTATCTCCAGTGTTATAACAAGGAATGGTGAAATAATCCCCAAAGTATTGGGATCTGAAAAAGCCAGGGGAATATGTGGCAGTGGTCTTGTAGATGCGATTTCTGCTTATTTGGACGATGGCTCCATCAAAGCAGATGGCCGTTTTTTAACTGGTGAATCGATAATGGTTATGGATCCGGTGGTCATTACTCAAAAAGATATACGAGAACTCCAATTAGCCAAAGGAGCAATTGCAACAGGGATTCGATTATTATTAAAAGAATTAGATAAAAGAGAGAAAGATGTTGAAGAAGTGTATTTATCCGGTGCTTTTGGGAATTATATCAGTAAGCGTAGTTCAAGGCGGATTGGCTTGTTAAATTTTCCCCAGAAGAAAATAACTACGGCTGGAAACACGGCGTTACTCGGTGCAAAAATGGCATTGTTTAATAAAGATGAAATAAACAATTTTTATCAAATAAGAGAAAATACAACCCACCTTGATTTAAGTATGCATCCGGACTTTACGGATGTATTTGCAGAACTGGTGAACTTTCCAATAAAAGGGGAAATGGTTTAGAGCTTTTTTAATTCCTCGGATAATCGTTTGATATATGCGGGTGTTGATCCGCAACACCCACCCAATATATTAATTCCCATTTTATATATTTCAACCATACCATTTACAAATTGTTCTGCCGTTTGTCCATAATGAACTGTACTCCCATCTAAAATAGGCTGGCCTGCATTTGGCTTAATAGATACAGGATATTGGGTAAGGGTTAGTATCTCTTCGGCTAAACCCCGTAACTCAACACTGTCTAAATTGCAATTGGTCCCCATAATATCAGCACCGGCGTCTGTCAATTTATTCACACAATCTGACAAGGGGTTTCCCATAACAGTGAAGTACCCATTGTCTGTTTTTGCGTACGTCATATTTGCAACGATAGATTTATTGCTGACTTGCCGGATGGCTTCAACAGCAAGGACCGCCTCTTCTATATCTATCATGGTTTCTACACTAAAGAGATCAACTCCACTTTCTTCTAAAACTTCAGCTTGCCGGATAAATGCTTCTTTTAACTCAATGGGTTTCGCTGGCCCCAATGGTTCAATTAATAACCCTGATGGGCCAATGTCTCCAGATACCAAAGAATCCCCACCATATTCCCGGCAAATTTCAACCGCTTTTTGATTCACCAAATCATGGTGTTCTGCAATTCCGCATTCCTTCAGTCGATAATGAGAAGCACCAAAGGTATTTGTTTGTAAAATGTCACTCCCCGCTTTATGGTATAATTGGTGTGCTTTCCCAATGCGCTCCGGGTACTTTATGGACCATTCTTCCGGCGGTTGGCCGGAATGGAGTCCCATATCCATGAGCAAGGATCCCATGGCGCCGTCCAATAAAACCGGTCCTTCTTTCAGTCGATTTTTAAGTGATTTTGGTTGCATAAATATTAGAAATATTTATTTTAGCGATGGCAAGGATTCTGAATTTTTAATACCTTGCTTCATAATTGTGCGGAGTTCAGAATCTAAATTTTCGTCAATAGGGGGTTCATTGTATTGATCTAATAAAGATTGGATAGTTTCCCTTGCTCTGTCCTGTAAATTTTTACTTCCAAATTGTTTCCATTGATCCCAACTGGTTCGGTCAACCATGGGTCCTGGCAAATACAATTCTTTTGGCCAATATTCTAATGTGTGTTCCATGGTGCATATTTGCTGTTCGACCAGGACTTCATCAATAAATGGTTTTATAGGAAGATCATCTTTGATTTTAATATCACGCATAAAATGATTTACATGTCCGCAGATTTCATCATCAAATACCAATTTTTCTAAACTGAAGCAGTTGACAAAATCCAGCATCCCCGGCCCTGCAACCTGGTTCATTCGACTCATGGCTGCGATATATGCACCGCTGGCTGTTTCAGACCCTGCTTGAGGATCATTGAATTTTCCATCTCCTAAACCCATGTATCCTTGGGAAGGTATTTTTAAATGGCGGGCAATTTGAGCGTAACCACTATAAAGTTGTAATGCTTCAACACCAGACATGGGTGCACTCATGAGCTGCATATGAAAAGCCCCTGGAGCACCACCAAATATAACAGGAGCACCCGGTCGAATAAGTTGTGTAAACACAATCCCACTTAATACCTCCGCCGTTTGCATGACCAATGCACCAACAGTTGTGACGGGGACAGCCAAACCAATCATGAGGACAGGAACTATTTCTACGATAATACCATTTTCAACACAGTCAATCAAATTTTGGCTGGAATCTAAACCCCATCGTAATGGGCTGTTGGGGCAACAAGTAAATACAGCCATAGGCTTTTCAATTAAATCATTTTTATCTTTGCGAAAACAGGTCATCATTTCAGCCATTCTGTTCACACCATGGTGGGTAAATGCGCCAGTGACAACTGGTTTGCCACTATGTGCCAACATAAGGTAAAGCCGCCAGGCATCGGCAATATCTTGAGGAATATCATCTGTACTAAAAGCAGAAGCGGGATAAGAAATATGTTTAAGCTGGCCAGCAACTTTAATGTATTCGATAAAATCAGACGTTTGAGCTGTACGGCGTTCACCCGATTTCCAATCTAAAATATTTAACGCAGATGACCCCGGGACAAAATGTGTACTGTCTCCGCCAATTGTAGAGAATAATTCTCCGCTTCTATCATATAAATCAATAATTGATGGAAGAGATTTGATACTTTCCTCTACAATACGTTTTGGGAATGTAATGCGATTAGTATCTTTATCAACATTTAAACCACCTGATTCCATCCGTTCCATAAGGGCATCACATTGGACTTCCACCCCTGTATCCTGAAGCAGTGATAAAGCTTCATTAATAATTTTTTCAACAAGACTGTTTTCGAGTACTTTTAATTCAAGCATGAGCCCTATCTTTCTCCAAAAACTTCATAGTGAATTACATTTTTCTCAAACTCGAGTAGATATTTTTTATCCTCTGGATAATATTTTGCTTTTTCATAATCTTCACCAGAAAATTTTTTAATCACATCTATATTTTCCCAATAGGTAATTAATAAAAAATGTCCGGCATCTTCTTTAATATTTCTTATAAACGATAACTTTACAAAACCATCTGTTTTTTCATAGTCAGGTATCGCTCGTTCAATCATAAATCGAGTATATTCTTCATAATCATCTATTGTTGTACGTCCGTGCCACAATCGAGCTATCATAATTCCACCTTAATGATCATCACCATTGTAAATCCACATTGGTTCAGTTTTTCCGGCTCTTTCAAAACCAAGTTTTTCATAAAAGTCAATTGCTTTGCCATCTGCTGTGAGCATTTGTTGATGGAATTCGAAATATACAGTTTGTAGGGCATCCATCATTTTGCGGCCAATGCCTTGTCCTTGAAAATTCGGATGAACCAGTAAATGTGGATAATACACAACCAAATGGCTATCGGAGATTGCATTACCCAATCCTACAAGCTTTTCGGTAATACGAGCCGTCACTAAAGAATGGGAATTCCGCAATGCGGCCATGAGTTCAATGGGTTTTTCAGCAGACGACCAATCATTGGCACGATATAAAGCTAACACTTCGTCTTCCTGAATTTTGTCTTGTAGACTAATCTTAATTTTCATTCTTTATATGGAAATGGATTAAATGCGTACACCATTTTCCTTCGCCCATTTTTTAAAAGATTTAATATACGCATCCTTATCCGCTTGTTCCAACCAAGTTGCCTTGAAAGCATTTAACATAAATCGAGCCATATCCCTTTTTGAAAAATGACCGGCTTGCTGAAAATTGAAAAGTAGTTTCGTTAAATAACCGCTTTCAAATTCACCTGGATCATCAGAATGCAAACTAACATTCATACCATGATCCAACATAAACTTAATTCGACCAATGTCTTGGGGGACCGGGTCTCTTCGCCGTTGAACTGGAGATGCAGCTATATAGATTTCTCTATTATTTATCTCTTCAACCAATGATAAATCTTCGATGGCATTAATGCTATGGTCAAGTCTATCCACTTTTAATATATCAATTGCCTGCCAAATATGTTCTACCGAATTAGCCTCATCGACATCATTATGAATTGTTAAGTAATAGCCCTGTCGCTTTGCCTCTTGATAAAATGATGTAAACTTTACGGGAGGATTGCCATTCTCTGGTCCATTATCTAATCCTATACCAACTATGTAGTTTTTATATGGCTTTGCTTTTTCAAGAATTTCCATTGCACTTTCAATACTTTTTTCCCGATTAGCACACATAATTAAATTTGATTTTATATTAAAATTCTTTTCGCCTGCTTTTTTCCCCTTGAGTATTCCTTCTAAAACAGATTCAAATGCAATTCCTCTTTCTGAATGAATTTGTGGGTCAAAGAAAAATTCGACGTAAACAATATTGTTTTCAAAACAATTTTTTAAGAAATCATATGTTAAAGTATAAAAATCATTCTCCGTTTGGATAACACTTACTTGTTTATCGTGATGCTGTAAAAACCCACCAAGTCCTGGCGCTCTGTTTTCGAGAGATTCGAATACATCTTCCACATTATTAAAAAATGAATACCCATTCCGATTTGCTAATTTCACAATGGTTTGTGGGCTCATGGTACCCTCTAAATGGACATGAAGTTCAGCCTTTGGCATTTCAGAAATAAACTGAAACATTTCATCTCTACTTTGAGCAATAGGATATTGCGCTGTGGCAGTACCCAACAGTAGAACACATAAAATATTTTTTATTTTAATTGAATACGTCACTTCAATATCTCCCGCGCTGCATTAAATCCATTTGCTCCGTGGAGTCCGCCCCCGGGATGGGTGCCCGGACCACATAGATATAAATTCTCAATAGGTGATTTATATTGGGCTGTACTTATGGTGGGTCGCATAAATAGAAATTGATCCAAGGTCATTTCTCCATGATTCAAATTTCCTTCAGTGAGTCCAAACTGCCTTTCTAAATCAACAGGGGAAAGGACCAATGAGGATTCAATCAGAGATGAAATCTCGGGGATATAATTCCCCAAAACATTAACCACATTATTTTTCAATTTATTTTTTAGTTCTTCAGACCAATTCATTCCCCGTAAATGATAGGGCGCATATTGAATTGTGGCGGAAAGGACATGTTTCCCGTTTGGTGCAAAGGTTGGGTTAAGAATAGATGGTATGGAAAATTCTACAAAGGGGTTTTCTGAAAGCCGTCCATACTTTACGGAATCAGACGTTCTTTCTAAATATTCAATAGATGGGCTGGCAGAAAAAATAGTACCCATTTGATCTTCAGTAACACCCTTGATTTCCGGAAGTGCGTTCAATGCAAAATGGATTCTGGCCGTACTTCCACGATAGTTTATATTTCGAAGCTGGGTGGCAAAAGTTGGATTCAATTTTGGCGGCCCCACCAATTTGATAAATGTATTCTGTGGATCTAATCCGGATACCACTTGGTCTGCTTGAAATGTTTCGCCACTTTCCAAGGTAACGCCACTACAAACACCATTTTCTACATGGATAGCACTGACTTTTGAATTTGTCCGAATTTCAACATTAACAGATTCAGCGGCTAATTTTACCGCATTGGGCAATTCACTTGTGCCCCCCTTTATAAAATGAACATTATGAAATACGCCTTTACTATGGACATGCTGATGCAATAGATTTAGTCCGGTCGCAGCTGCAAATGGACCAAATGAAAGATGGTGAATTCCTGCAGTAGAAACGCCCGCCCGGAGTAATTCATTTTCGAACCACTCGTCCATAAGTTCTGGCATCATCATAGGTGCTACCCGCATAAAATCTACCAAGCCACGGGTGCCGTGTCTCCGGATAGGGGATAACATAGCACGCATGGAGAATGCTTCTTTTAATCCAATGTTGGGTAATTTGGGCGGTGTCAATTCATAGAGTTTTTCTAAAAAGTATGTCAGGTTATCAATGTATTCCGTGAACGCTTTCCACGCTTTTGCATCTTTTTCTGAATGGTTCGCAATGGAATCTGCCGTTTCATTCGGGTCACGATGAAATACAATATGCTGGCCTTGAGTGTCCAATGCAATTCGGACTAAATCAGGAGAGTGAAGTTCCAATCCATAAGACTCAAGATTTAATTGTTTCATAACTCTTGGATCAATCCATTTCACCACATCATTTATATCATTGCATTTAAATCCCGGGGCGAATTCTGAAGTGGAAGCCAATCCGCCAATTTGGTCTCGCGCTTCAAGAACAAGCACTTTCTTCCCGGCTTTGCCCAGCATGGATGCGGTAACAAGGCTATTTAATCCGCCGCCAACAACGATAATATCAAACCGGCTCATGACCAAATTCCTAATATCTTTTTAGCAGCCATTTCGCCGGGTGATCCGGTAATTCCGCCGCCGGGATGGGTTCCAGATCCGCATTGAAAATAATTTTTGATCGGTGTGGAATAGTCTGCCCATTTCACGGCTGGCCGCATGGAGAACAATTGTTGAAGTGTCAATTCACCATGAAAAATATTTCCTTCGGTAAGGCCAAAAGTTTTTTCCATATCAGCGGGAGTCAGCACTTGTCGATGCAAAATAATATCTTTTATATTGGGCGCATAGCGAGCAATTGTATTTATGACAGCATCACCGAAAGCCTCTCGTTTTGTGTCATCCCATCCGCCTTTAATATCATAAGGAGCATATTGAACGAAACAGGACATGACGTGCTTTCCTGGAGGTGCCATTTCTGGATCTAAAACAGATGGCAAAATCATATCCATAAAGGGTTCTTGGGAAAAATTGCCATACTTGGCATCATCGTAAGCCCGTTCCAAATGATCATAACTTGGACTAATTGAAATGGCACCCCGTAGATGATGGCCATCGCCAGGTAAGCAGGTAAAATTCGGAAGTGCATCTAATGCCAAATTTACTTTTCCGGATGAACCGCGAATACGGAAATTTTTAATATCGGTTACAAAATCTGATGGCAAATCACTTTCATCTACCATATTTAAAAAAGTTTGTTTAGGATCCAAACCGGAGATAACCATATCGGAACTATATTCATCTCCATTTTCTAATGCCACACCCACAGCGCGACCATTTTTAACAATGACTTTTTCAACAGGCGCTTCTGTTATAATATCAGCACCAAAGTGTTCAGCAGACCTGGCAATGGCCATACTAACAGCGCCTGTCCCACCGCGCTGAAAACCCCATGCGCGAAATGCGCCATCAATATCGCCCATATAATGGTGGAGCATCACATATGCAGAACCAGGAGATTTTGGCCCCATGAATGTGCCGATAATTCCACTGGCAGACATGGTGGCTTTCAGAGGCTCAAACTCAAACCATTCATCCAAGAAGTCTGCTGAACTCATGGTCATGAGTTTGGTCAAATATTCAAATTGTTCGCTACTCAAAGATTGAAAATGGTTCATGAGTTTTTTTAAAGCGCCTAAATCAGACAAACTCGGACGGATGGCATTGGGTGCGATGGTTTCTAAAATGGGTCGTACAGCCATACCAATTTGACCCATTGCAGGGCCGAATCTCATATATGTTTCCGCATCTTTTCGAGAATGGCGTGCAATTTCACGATAGGTTTGATCTGCATCAGCCGTTCGAAGTAAATAATCATTATCCAAGGGTGTGAGTGTACTTTCAAGTGGAAGCAGTTCAAGCCCAAACTTGGGAAGCATTAACTCACGCATAACATTGGGTTTCATTAGACTTACAACATAGGAGCAGACGGTAAATTTAAATCCGGGAAAAATTTCTTCCGTAACAGCGGCACCGCCCAGGATATATCGCCGTTCTAACACGAGCACCTTTTTCCCGGCGCGACCCAAATAAGCTGCGGCGGTCAGGCCATTATGTCCCCCGCCAATGACAATGGCATCATATTTTTTTACTGTGGACATGAGCGCTTCCTTTCCGGATCGAAAAAGGGCGTTTTTACGATTCGTGCCGGGGTGAGTTTTCTAAAATGTTCTACTTTCAATTCGAAATCCAATTCTGTGTTTTCTTTGGCATATTCAGTTTTTACATGGGCCAAAGCAATATATCTCTTTAAGATGGGTGACCATGTTCCACTGGTTGCGTAGCCCACTTGCTCATTTCCTTTATATAGTGGTGTACTCTTTCGCCATGCTGTGCAGGGAAGTCCCGGAGCCAGTCCAGCTTCTCTATGCAGTTTTTCAAAGGAGTCCCATTCAATTTCGATTCCCACAAACGCCCATTCAGAACCCCGATCGACTTCAGCTTTCAATGCCTTTTTACCGATAAAATCTTTCTTTTTCAATTTTACTGCCCACCCCAATCCTAATTCGTAAGGGGAGGATTTTCTCGATTCAATTATGGCGTGGCGCGTGGATATATAATCTACATCAAGCAGGATGAGCCCCGCTTCAATTCGGGCGATGTCTAACGCTTGAAGTCCTGTAGGTGTAATGCCGTAAGGTTTCCCTTTTTCTAAAAGCAGATCCCAAACAGCCAGAGCATCTTTCGGATTCATCCAAATTTCGTATCCCAAATCTCCTGTGTATCCCGTACGGGAAATGGAAACGGGAATATCACCAAATTGGGTATCCATCATCCAAAAAAATTTGAGAGAATCTAATAAATCACTGGCAACCGCATTCAAAATGGCTCTGGAATTGGGACCTTGCAATGCAAGACTGGCAGTCGTTTTGGAATCATCAGAAACGGATAAATCCATTCCCGCAGAATTGGTCTCAATCCATTCCAAATTGGGCTCGGCACTGGTAATACGGAATTTATTTTCGGATAATCTTTGAACCGTACCATCATCAATTTGTTTTCCATGTTCATCACACCAAGGGGTATACATGACTTGTCCCACTTTGCAGATTTGTATATTCCGTGTCACCAATCGATCCAAGAATCGTTGCGCATCTGGACCTTCAATAATATATTTATATAAGGGCGTAATATCTAAAAGAGCCGCCTTGGTACGGATAGCAAAATATTCATTATCATGAGTGAGTTCGTACTGGGTAGCGGCAAGATAGCCAGACCAACGTTTCCATTCCTGGGATTCATTCAGTTTAGATGTACGCTCGAAAAATGGAGATAATTTGAGTTGTGTTTCTGCTGTAAAGGGATTCTTAAAACTCACTTAGCTAACCTCAAAAATGGTCGTGTTAAGCAGGTGGGGCCGCCGGCACCTTTTAAGGAAATTTCGGTACCATCATAGGTATGGATGTCCACACCTTCCGCTTCCAATCGTTTTTGCGTAATAGGATTTCCTTTTAACATAATTACTTTTCGTGGTGCCACCGCTAATACATTGCATCCCATGGTTTCATATTCCTCATCTGGGACTTCAACAAGTTTAATTTGCCGATTGAGAAGATATTGCCGAAATGAAACGGGAAGCAAACGAGAATATACTAAATAGAGATTATGATCAATTGGAGATACATTGCTCATAAGATGGAGACAATCTGCAGGACCTGTCCAGTGGGGGAGCGGTACAGAAATTACTTCATCTTCATGGTGTCCTAATAATGCTTTGAATTGGCGAATACCTTCGGCATTGGTACGATATCCTTCGCCCACAGCCACGGTTCTTTCATCGACCCAAACCACATCACCACCCTCTAAAGTTCCGGGTGATTCAATATGCCCGAGAATGGGAACGCCAATAGATCTGAAATAAGATTCCATGGCTTTTGATTCAGGTACTCGCGCATCTTTTCCCATGGTGCAAAGAATCACGCCACCATTAGAAATAACACACGGATCATGGGTATAAATGGAATCTAATGAAGTAGAATCATTTTTGGGTAAATAATGAATTTCTATATCACATGATTCCAAGAATCCCACAAATGTATCATAATCGGAAATTGCTTTTTCAAAATTCGGTACACCAAAATAATGGAGTTGTGGTGATTGTTTATTTAATTTGTCTTGATTTTGATAGGCATCATTTGGATGCTTCAATAAAATACGGCGGATAGGATTCACCATATTCTGGCAGCCATAGTTATTCAAAATCACCTCCACACCAATTAACAATCATATTTGCAATTATTTTCACAGTAGTCATTACCTCATCAATTTCCACATATTCATTGGCTGCATGAGCCAAACGTACATCGCCAGGGCCAAAAAGAACGGCAGGAATATGAGCATGATTTGTAAACAGGCGCAAGTCAGATCCGTAGGTGACACCTTCAATTATCGGCGTATCTTTTGTTGTTTGAAGATAGCAGTCTGAAAGTGTTTGAATTAAAGGATGATTCACCTCGGTCTGGCCCGATTCAAATTGTCCTTCGAACCATTCCACTGTTGGCAAATTTTCTTTCAGCCAGCCGTCCGTTTCTGAAATAGCTTGAAGGTGGGTTTCGAATGCGTCTCGCGCATCCTGCGCTGACTCACCTGGAAAAACACCCAAACGTCCTTCTGCCACAACAGATTCGGGTACGGTGGAATGCCATTCTCCACCCTGAATAGTGCCAATATTTATGGGTGCCACCCGATCTTTAGATTCGTAGTAATCTACTTCAAATAGCTCGTGACGCTCTCTTTCAAAGTCTAAAATAGATTGGTGAATTAAATTAAATTTTTCAATTGCACTGACTCCATCCCAGCGCATAGCTGCATGAGTGGCCTTCCCTTGAACTTTTAAACGAAATGTAAGAGCACCCGATTGGATGGGGCACACTTTTAGCGATGTGGGCTCCAGGATAATTGCTGCATCAGCGGTATATCCATTCACAATATTCGTAAGCGTCCCACAACCGCCAGATTCTTCCCCAACTACGGATTGAATCATTATGTTCCCATTTGGTTTGAAGCCAACCTTCTGGAGAATCTGAATCGCAAAAATGGCGGAACTAAGTCCCGCTTTCATGTCGCAGGATCCACGTCCATAAATACGGTTACTTTTTACGGACCCAGACCAAGGTGATTCATCCCAAAGTTTTTCTGGGCCTGTTGGTACAACGTCCATATGGCCGTTCAATATGAGTGATTTCCCATTACTATTATTATTCCATTCACCGATTACATTTACTCTGGAATCTGGCGAAAAGCCATCACCACAAAAAGCAGGATGACTTATTAATTCATCAAAAAGGACCGGGACTTTCTCTACATCTAAATGAAGTGATTTGAGCTTTTCACTGACCAATTCTTGAATGGGCCCTTCATCATTTGCGAGACTGGGAGATTGAACCAATGTTTGGATAAAAGAAACAATCTCACCTTGCGTAGCATCTACCATGGAATCAATTTTTTTTTGTAAATCAGTCATTCTTTTTCCAATAATAATAAAGGGGTAATCCTGCCAGGATTATTCCCGTTCCAATGGCCGCATCTCTCGGTGCTTCTAAAATGGTATTAACCGTTAGAAAAATCGCAAACAGAATAAAAACGATGGGTATCCAAGGATAGAATGGTGTTTTATAAGGGCGATCCATGTCGGGCATTTTTTTTCGAAGAATAATGACTGCTCCCGCTGACATACCATAAAATATCCATGATGCAAAAATGATATATGTAATTAATTGATTAAAAGTCCCGGTGAATGTCAAAATGCTTGCCCACACGCATTGTATGATAAGTGCATTTGTCGGGGATTTAAATTTTGGATGAATGATTGCGGCATTTTTAAAAAATAATTTATCTTTTGCCATGGCATAGTTAATTCGAGCGCTGGTGAGGACAAAACCATTGTTTGCACCCATGAGTGAAATCAGAATAATAATTGTGACAATAGCAGCGCCGTTTTTTCCCAAAAAGATAGTTGCTGCATCAGAAACAACAAGGTCAGAATCGATCATACCGTTGAATCCCATAACATATAGTAGAACATAATTCAGCAGTAGATAGACTGACACAACAATGACCATACAGAAAATAAGGGATAGCGGAATGTTGCGTCCGGGATTTTTTACTTCACTCGCCACATAAGTAACAAATATCCAACCATCAAATGTCCATAAGACAGCAACCATCGCTAACCCTATAGGGCCAATAAGGCTTGTGAATGATTGATCAGAAAAAACGGGTTGAAGATTTTGTGTTGATCCCCCATCCATCAATAACCCCAATAATATTATGCCAACGATTGCACCCAATTTTGTAAATGTGAAAAAATTTTGAAAACGTGCCCCCGATTTTACATCTACAATATTAATTACTGTAAGCAACACAATTGTGATAATGGCAATGCCCTTAACCGTGAATGCTGAGATAGGAAAGAAATATCCCAAGTATTCAGAAAAGGCGACACCTACAGCAGCAATGGATGCTGTATTGATCACAGCCACCGCGGACCAGCCATAGAGGTAGCCCCAAACAGGACCATATGCTTTATTTAAATATACATATTGTCCTCCAGCCCGGGGCATGGCGGCGCCCAATTCTGCAACAGACAGAGAACCAAACAAACTCACAATTCCACCCAAAATCCAAACCATAAAAAAGAGGGAAGATGACATTGTATAAAGTGCAACGGTTGCGGGTACCATAAAAATACCCGATCCGATTATGCCGCCTGCATTGATCATTGTGGCATCCAACAAGGATAGTACTCGTTTTAGTTTTGGCTGATTAGACATGGATTGTTTTTTGTCCCAACATTCTTTCGGAATCTTTTGATAGCCCAATATAATGCAAGTCATACGGAATCTTGAAGGACTTATCTCATAAAAGAATTAGATTATTGATATGGAAAAGATTGTTGTACTCACTGGGGCAGGCATGAGTGCTGAAAGCGGCCTTAAAACATTTCGGGACAGTGATGGTTTATGGGAAAACCATAATGTATATGATGTGGCTACACCGGAAGCTTGGGGGCGAGATCCAGAATTGGTTCTCAAATTTTATAATAACAGGCGGAAGCAAATTCGTGAGGCGAAACCCAATAAAGCACATATATCCTTATCTAAACTGGAGGAAAAATATGATGTCCATATCATCACCCAGAATATCGACGATCTCCATGAGAGGGGTGGGTCCTCACAGGTGCTTCACCTCCATGGCGAAATCAATAAAGTGCGAAGTACGGTTGATCCCAGTTTAATCTACGATCTGGATCACTGGGAAATGAAAATGGGGGATTTCTGTGAAAAGGGAGCCCAACTTAGACCCCATATTGTATGGTTTGGAGAAGCAGTTCCAATAATTGAACACGCAATACCCATTGTAGAAATGGCTGATGTAGTCATTGTGATCGGTACGTCTCTTGCTGTTTACCCCGCAGCAGGATTGGTGAATTATGCTCCCTCAACTGCAAAAAAATATTATATCGACCCGAAAGGGTTAGATGGCAATAATCACTATCCATTTGAAATGATTAAAGAAACGGCCGGTATTGGGGTCCCCCGAGTAGTCGATCAATTATTACTGTAATTCATCTAAAGGGGACATTTTTTGATTTAGCCAGATTCGTTGTAATTTGGGATTCAATTTATTTTGGGAATGAATTATTATAAAAAATAAAGCCATAAAAATAGGATTATGTTTTACCTGCATTGGTGGTCTAATTAGCCAAACGCCGCCTCAAAACGAAGTTACATCCAACATAAATCTTTATCAACCGGATCCCAGGGCTCACTATTATTCCCTGGCAATTCAAGGAGGCATCATTATTGGCGGTGCAATTTTCTGGAATTATTCTGAACGATGGACCGGAGAGTTTGCCGTTGAGAATGAAGGCTGGTTTGGAAAAAATTCATATAATGGAGGTGCGGATAAATTAGGTCATGCATATACATGGAATTTATTAACCCGCGCCTTGATTCATAATTATGAACGCCATGGATTTTCAAAAAAAGCCTCTGCCTTCTGGGGGTTTACGATCCCCGCATTCAATGGTGTAATTATAGAATTATTAGACGGATATACAGACTATAATGCATCCACAGAAGATATTCTTTTTAACCTATTGGGTAGTGGGTTAGGTGCCTATTTATATCTTCATCCCACCTTGGATGAAATCATTCATTTGGATTGGTCCTATATTCCCTCTAGCGATTTTCGGGATAAGGTAAAAAGGGATTTTACCACGGATTATGCAGGGCAAATGATTACCCTGGAAGTGAATGGGAAAGGCCTGAGGAAATTGTTTCACCAAACCGAACCAAATCCGCTGGATTATTTGCAAGTGGGGCTGAGTTATTATTCCAGGGGGTATAGTGGTGAATTGGAGACAATTAAGCAGCGGGTTGTGGGGTTAACCATGGGTATCAATTTCCAACCGTTTTTTAAAAAGGGCAGCCGCGCGCGGACCTTTGTCAAATATTATAAAATCCCCTATAGTTTTGTGGGTGTTTTCCGAGATTTAAATACAAACACTGGTGACGTAAAATATGGGAATAGTATATTTAATTATTAAAAATATCTATAAAACAAAAAAGCCCCCTGTTGGGGAGCTTTTAATTGTTGTGATCCGGGTGAGACTCGAACTCACGACCAATGGCTTAAAAGGCCACTGCTCTACCAACTGAGCTACCGGATCTCCAAAGAGTTGGATTTGCTTAAAAAAGCGGTGGCAAAATTACAATATTTTTTAAACAACAATAGGAGAAAAATGTCTTCAAAAAGTTTTATTCTGTACCGAATAATCTATCCCCTGCATCACCCAGCCCGGGAAGAATATATTTATTTTCATTTAATTTCTCATCAAGCGACGCACAATAAACATCAATATCCGAATGAACACTGCAAAATGCTTCTACACCTTCCGGTGCAGCGATCAAGCACATAAATTTGATTCGAGTAATCCCAAGTTCTTTTAGACTGTTCGCTGTTGCAATAGCCGTGCCGCCAGTGGCCAGCATGGGATCAATGAGAATATAATCCCGCTTTTCGGGATGGGGCGGAATTTTAAAATAATAATGAACCGGTTGTAATGTTTTTTCGTCACGTTCCATCCCCACGTAACCAACCCGGGCGTTGGGGATTAAATTTAAAAGACCATCAACCATTCCCAAACCGGCCCTTAAAACAGGAACGAGCACAACATCCTTCCCGGAAACGATTTGCCCAGTTGTCGTTGTTAAAGGTGTTTCAATTTTTGTCGTGGTTGCTGCTAATCCTCGAGTGAGTTCAAAAGCAACAAGGGTAGCAACTTCCTTCACCAACTCCCGGAATACTTTTGGCCCGGTAGATTTATCTCGAATTAAAGTTATCTTATGCTGAATAAGCGGATGGTCAATGACATGAAAATTGCTGAATGTTTTCACAGGTTTACTTTTTTCATCCGATTTTAATCCAGGGTCCCTTCCATGCAGGTGGTATCAAAACCACCCCGGGTATTATAAATCGTGGTAATGCGGATTTTTTCTGTATCTAAAACATTTTTTAAATCATTGTAAATCCGCTTTGTAGCACCCTCTTGAAAAATGCCGACATTTCGAAAACTGATAAAATAATATTTCAGTGATTTCAACTCAATACATTTTCCACCCGTGGGGAAATATTCGATTTTGACATAGGCCAAATCCGGAAGTCCGCTGAAAGGGCAGACCGCACTGAATTCGTCTGTTTCCGTCATGATATATTGGTTTGGGCTGTCAAATGGAAACGTTTCCATGAGTTCAGGTTGGATGTGATCTTCACCTTCAAATGAAAATATTTTACCGTCTGCCTTAGCCATGGTTAACCTCGATTAAGAATTGTGTTTGTTGCATCAATAAGCTTATTTATTTGATCTTTGTTATTGAAAATATGGGTTGATACGCGAAGTGCATAGGTTTTTTGATTATGTCTTTCATCAGATTTCGTATTGAAAAATTCAATGTAACGAATTCTAATTCCAAATTCATCCGCCAGCACATCCGGTATGGAAGTAATGAAATTTAGGTTAAACCGCTTATTATATTTTGGAATGAAACTGGCCAAACCAGAGGATAATTCTTTGCGGCCGGTATGGGGTGAAATCAAACTCTTTTTACCCCAGGTTTCTACAATTCTTTTCTTCAAATAATCATTGAGTTCTAATATCCGTTTTTCAATTTTTTTCTTTCCAATGCTATTTTGATATTCCGCAGCAGCGACCATGGCAGAAAAAGCCGGTGTATTATTTTGCCCTCGGAGCTGCATCTGGGTTGCAATATCGTAAAGTTTCCCATCTTCATCCCGAAAATCATAAAATTCAGAAAGAACAGGCCAAAGGTTTTTACTATTTTTTTCTCCGTCTCTAATAAATAGAACACCCGTCCCAGGGAGGCCGTTTAACCATTTATGTCCTGAAGTAGAATAGAAATCACACCCCAATCGGCGCAAATTTAAAGGAAACATTCCCAAGGCATGGGCTCCATCTACAACAGAAACCATGTTATGTTTTCGAGCGAGCAAACATAATTCCTTCACCGGCATTCTTAGCCCGGTCGTATAGTTGATATTGCAGATTAATAAGATTTTCGGTTTGTGCTGGCTGTGATTAATGGCTTGCTTAAAAAGATCAATAATTTGTTTTTTACTTTTGGCCGGGGATGGAAGCGCAAGTTCTGTTAAATGGATTCCCCGTCGTTTAGCCAAAATATTTGCCGGGGATGATTCTGCAATATGATCGTGAAGTGTTGTGATTATTTCATCATCTTTTTCATAATCCAATCCAAAAAGAACGGTATTTAACCCCATGGTTGTGTTGCTTGTCAGGACAATTTCATCTTTTGATGCACCGACGAATCGTGCCATTTTCTCTCGATTCATTTCCTGGTAATAATTAAAATTTTCATCCAGAAAAGCAGCTTCCGTTGGTTTGGCGGTAAACGTTTTTAAATCTGAAACAAAACGATCAAAGACATGTTTTGGAATGGATCCTTCTGTTCCCGTATTGAAATAAATCAAATTTTTATGTAACTGAAATTGACTGCGAATATTTTCCCAGCTCATTTTAGACAAATTATTAGGAATTAGGGTGCTCGTTGCACTTTTGATGGTATTGGATTTACCAATGGATAAAAAATAAAACAACCCTGAAAAACCGAGACTGATTTTTTTTAAGAATGTTCGTTTGGATTGATCTGTTCTATGTTGGTTTTCTTTTTTGTCAGTCATTTTCACCTCGATATATGCATCCTGTTGTGCAGGTTTCTTTCACTTCAATTGCAGAAAGAAAATCCAGGTTTGGTTTTAATCGATTCCAAATCCATTTAACCAGAATTTCACTGGTTGGATTTTCAAGTCCTTCTATTTCATTCAAGTAATGGTGATCCAGTTGATGGTAGATCGGATCGAAGGCTGTTTTCACATCACCAAAATCTTCCACCCAGCCAATGGATGAATCTACAGGACCATCTAACGTGATACGCACTTTAAACGAATGGCCATGGAGCCGCCGGCATTTATGATTTTCTGGTACGTTGGGCAGGAGGTGGGCAGCCTCAAATGTAATATCTTTATAAATTTCCATTTTATCCTTTAGGGTATACCCAAAAATTTATGTGTTTGAAGGCTCACCCTCCAATGGGGATGTTTATGACAATACGTGACTGTTTTTTCTGTATTTTTTACCTGATGCGGGCCATCCATGGGCTGAAGGGAAAAATGTTCAAATTCCAAATGTTCAAATTGCATAGGGTCTCCATCTGGTTGAGGAAATACTAATTTTAACTCATCTCCATTTTTCAGCAATAGGGTGCTGCCCATTTTCGGACTGACACAAATCCAGTCAATTCCTTTTGGGGGCAGGATTGTGCCATTGGTTTCTATGGCAATTTCAAACCCCTTTTGATGAAATGCAGTTACAAAACCGTCGTCCATTTGCAGGAGGGGTTCTCCGCCGGTGCAAACAACAAATGGATTCATATGTGATTCTTTAGGCCAAAATTGACGGGCATGGATAGCCAGTTTATCAGCGGACATAAACTTCCCGCCGCCGGGCCCATTGGTTCCCACAAAGTTCGTGTCACAAAAATTACAGACTGCTTTGTCCCGATCTTTCTCTAATCCGGACCAAAGGTTGCAACCGGAAAAACGGATAAATACCGCTGGGCGGCCTGTGTGATATCCTTCTCCTTGGATGGTGTAATAGACTTCTTTAACTGAATACATCTTGTTATGATCCATTTGAATTTTCTCCCCAGCCCGTCCCGTACCGAAGGTCGGTGGGGAGAATTAAAGAGGGGTAAATAAAACCTGTTCTTATCATTATCAATAGGCATAATTCAATGGATCGTTAAGCCCCGCTTCTTCAAACCCTTTCAGGCGAAGTTGACATGCATCACAATGTCCACAGGGATTTCCGTTTTCAAAAGGATCATAACATGAACGAGTCAGACCATAATCCACACCCATTTTGATTCCCAATTGGATAATCTCAGCTTTGTTCATATTAATCAACGGGGTATGGATTATCAGGTTTCCGTCGCCTTCGACTCCGGATTTCGTTGCCAGGTTCGCCATGGTTTGAAACGATGCGATATATTCAGAGCGGCAATCAGGATATCCGCTGTAGTCCAACGCATTCACGCCGATAAATATATCATTGGCATCAAGTACTTCTGCATAGGCAAGGGCGAATGAAAGGAAAATGGTATTTCTTGCAGGAACATAAGTCACAGGTATTTTATCGGAAAGAATAGATGCATCCCGATCTTTGGGTACATCAATTTCATCGGTTAAAGCGGACCCGCCAAATGCACTTAAGTCTATTTCTGAAATGATGTGTTCCACTGCGCCCAGAGATTTCGCGATGGCGCGAGCTGCATCTATTTCAGAATTATGACGCTGGCCATAATGAAATGAAAGGGCATAGGTAGAAAAGCCTTCCTTTTTTGCCAGGGCTAAACATGTGGCGGAATCCAATCCGCCTGATAATAAAATAACTGCTTTTTTCATATTTATTTATATTATTTGAGGGATGAAATTACACATCATTACACTCTTGAATGCAGACTCAGAATCACTTATTTTCTCTTGGCGATAATTCAATAAGCGGAAAGCATTACTATATGAAAAAATGGATATTATTTATTACCCTTTTTTGCGGGTGTCAAGAAGATCAACCTGAGCCATTTGATGAAACATTACCCAAAATTGAATTTGACAAATTTACAATAGTAGAATTTGGGGGTGACTTTGGTGCTCCCACAACTTATGGTTTATCCTTTTTCGCAAATATAATTAATCAAACAGATAATGTGTTTAAATCCTATCGTCAGAATATTCGATTTACCGCCGCCAATGGGAATCAGGTGATGGGACAAATCACCTTACCCATGTTTCGATGGCTATGCCCATTTGACACGTTGCACAGTGGAGGGAAATCTGATATGTTTGAAGAAAGCTATATTGATTCAGTAGTGGATTGGGAAATGATTACAGATGGATTAATAGTAATCTATGGCGATGGAAACGAATGCGATAATTAGGGCCGCTGAGCCACCATCATAATTTCCACTAAGGCATCCCGGGGAATTCTGGCTGCTTCAACCACTGCCCTTGCTGGAGGGCTTTTATCAAAATATTTAGCATATACCGAATTCATAGCTTTATAGTGATTCAAATCCGATAGAAACACTTGCGTCTGGACCACATCATCGAACTGATACCCGGCCGCTTCTAAAACAGCATCTAAATTTTGCATCACACGATGGGTTTGTACTTCTATACCGCCTTCAACCATTTGTCCTGATGCGGGATCCAGGGCAATTTGTCCTGCGAGATAAAGGGTGCCATCCACTAATATTGCCTGAGAATAGGGCCCGATAACCTGGGGTGCCTGATCGGAGACAATCACTTTTTTTGTTTCATCGGACTCGCTGTTGCAGGCCGTGAAAAATATAATCGATAGGAAGAGGATTGTTTTTTTCATCAAACGCCGTTTTTTAATATAGTCTCCATGGCATCGGAAAATCGGTCAATTTCTTCAATGGTCGTATATACATGAGGCGTAATACGGCATCCTTCAAATTCTGCATGTTTGATGGCCACAACAAAAATTCGATAATTCTTCCATAATGCATTAGCCACATCTGATGTATCGATTCCTTCAACCTGAACCGTGGCAATTGCACAACCTTTTTTAGGCTTTAAACTGGTATGGAGTTTAATCCTATCGTGTTTTAACAATCTTTTGGCCCAGCGATCTCGCAAGTAGGTTAGGCGGGCCTCCTTATTTTTGCTACCGATTCCTTGGTGGAAAGTAAGAGCATCACCAATGGCGAGATAATTCGCCGCAGGATGAGTTCCAATTTCTTCAAATTTTCGGATATCATCCTTACCGCATTCATCCGATGCCTGAAGCGGCCATAATTCGGGAATTTTATTTTTCCGGATATAAAGCATGCCAGTACCGTGGGGAGCACATAACCATTTATGCAGGCTGGTTGCATAATAATCACATTCTAAATCTGCCATGTCAAAATCGAAATGTGCGAAGGCATGAGCACCATCTACGAGTACAGGGATATCATACTTTCTTGCCATTTTCACGACTTTTTGTACGGGGAGTATTTGTCCGGTAAGGTTTATCATGTGGCACATGAGGATCATTTTTGTTTTGGATGTAATATTATTTTCAAATAAACGAACAATTTCATTATCATTTTCTGCCGGAACGGGAATTTTAAATTGCTTCATTACAATACCATCTCGGCATTCCCGCTGCTTAAATGTATTGATCATTCGTCCGTAATCCTGGGTGGTGGTGAGGACTTCATCACTTGCAGATAAATCGAGTCCATTTTGCAATATTTGCAGTCCTTCTGATGCATTCCGTGTGAGAGCAATTTCCTCAGGACTGCATTTAAAAAACCGAGCCAGTCTTCGGCGGACCGGTTCCCGCTGGGGTTCCAGAATTCGCCACATGGAATAGGCGGGAGATGTGTTGGAAAAATCGAGATGCCTTTTCATGGCTTCCTGCACCACCGCAGGAGAGGGACTGACTCCACCATTATTCAAATTAATCATACTGCGGTCAGCCGTGTACCCTTGCTGGATTTCGCGCCAGTAGGATTCATCCCTGGCAATTTCTTTTGGATTTCCAGCGGTACTTCGAATTCCCGATAATGCTTTAGCCATCAATGTGGGATGAGTCATGACCACAGAAGCCACAGCGGCTGGTTTGGCGATTGAACCTAAAAATTGACGTCGATCGATATTCTGCATAAGACCTCCACTAAATATGTAATTAAGGCAGGGGTAAGTTTAACGCCTGTATGAATAAATAGCAAACTTGAGACGATTGAACGAAATTGTGCCCGCGGGAGGATTTGAACCCCCGGCCAAGTGATTAAGAGTCACCTGCTCTACCAACTGAGCTACACGGGCTAAAATTGGATCGAAAAATTATGGTTTTATCATTTATTCCCAAAGAAAATTCGTCACTTAAAGTTCTACTTTAGGTCTTACAGAAAAAAAGTTTAAAAAACAAAGAATCCCTATTGCGTTCAATTTTTCTATGCCATTATATTGGGGCACCTCATTAGAAGGATTCATGAAAGAATTCGGATAAAAGAGGTTGGTAAAAGAAAAAGTGATAGGGCTCTGGGTTGGCGTTTGGAGCCTTAATTTCGGAAAGTGGCCGCAGGATTTTCAGGAAACATTGAAGATTTTGCGGCATTTCCATTTTTAGGGGTAAATTCCCAATGTTATTTGAAAATGGGGGCGATCGGTTTCGACGGGATATGCATCGTCTTAAATGGCATATCGAGGCCCAGGCATCTCGTTAATCACCTGGAAAAACCATAAATGCCGATTACGGCTACATGGCCGCTGCTTAATTAAGCTGGCCCGTTCTGGATTTGGTGCGCCTATGGCCGGGTTCAAGAACGTCAATTTCATAGGCTGGTTCTGATTGTTGTCTGTGATATCAGAATAAGACATTAACAGACTTTGCTCATAATGGCTGTGTCAACGGAGCAGTTATGAGTAAGCCTAATCCGCTTGACTAAATATGTAGATGTTTATTGTGATTCTATTTCGGACGGGAGTTCGATTCTCCCCGCCTCCACTCGACTTCGCTCCTCATAGCGAAGTCGACCGCGCTGAAGTTCTTTTGATAAAAGAACGTAAGCGGGACCACACCTGAAATCAGAGAAGAGCTACGTCACAGCAGGCTCGGGGAGAATAT
>JACKQG010000380.1_pt1 | contig 65340 bp, 63 predicted proteins | sample 8237621 | NCBI WGS metagenome assembly JACKQG01 (sample SAMN15677084, study PRJNA649215) | marine metagenome | biome: marine; feature: Black Sea; material: saline water; isolation source: suspended particulate matter (SPM) from the Black Sea western gyre | collected 2013-06-09/2013-06-10 | depth... | reverse complement strand
AATGTTTTTCTCGGACTTGCTATCCAGGCTTGAGGTCGCCTCATCGAACACCAGTATCGGTGGATTTTTCAATAACACGCGAGCAATCGATACCCGCTGCTTTTCTCCTCCGGATAATTTCAACCCTCGTTCACCAACAACGGTGTCATAGCCTTCCGGGAGACTGGCAATGAAATCATGGATATCAGCCAGTTTACAGACCTCTACAACCTGATCGGCAGTTGCCGCAGGCCGTGCATATTGGATGTTGTAAAAAATACTTTCGTTAAACAATACAGTATCCTGAGGAACTATGCCTATCTGCTTTCGCAGGCTATGTTGTGTAACCGACTGGATAGACTGGCCACTGATTTTAATCTGACCAGACGTAGTGTCGTAAAACCTGAAGATCAGTCTTGCTAACGTTGACTTGCCAGCTCCCGAAGGTCCAACTACGGCAAACTTCTTCCCTGCTGGAATCTTGAAGCTGACATCCTGTAGTATTTGACGATCGTCATTATAGGAAAAGCAGGCATGATCAAACTCTACGGTGGCAGAATCGATAATAAGCTCAGTAGCCGCCGGACTATCGGTAATTTCGAGAGGCTTTTTCAATAGCTTCACCACCATATCCATATCGGCCATAGCATACTTTAATGAACGATAAACGATACCAAGAAAACCCAGTGGTAAGAACAGTTGTAGCATCATCGTATTAATCAGTACTAGATCACCGATCGACAATTGCCCCTGCTCCACACCATGAGCCGCATACAACATAACGATGGTCACACCGACCGCAATAATCGCACCCTGTCCAAAATTCAGGGTTGACATAGTAGTCTGGCTTTTAACGGCCGCATCCTCCCAGCCTGTCATGGTTTTTTTATAACGATCGATTTCATGCCGTTCGTTATTGAAGTACTTTACTGTTTCATAATTCATCAGACTGTCCATAGCCTTACCATTGGCACTGGAATCGAGAGCGTTCATTTCATGCCGGTGGTGCATACGCCATTCGGTAACCAGAAAAGTGAATAGCACATAAAACAGTACCGTAGTGAATACTGTGACAGCAAACTGCACATCGTATTGACCGAACAGAATACTCGCAACCAGCAGGAATTCAGCAATGGTTGGCACAATACTGAACACCAGATAGTTTAAAATCGAACTGAAACTCTGTGCCCCCCGTTCCAGATCACGCGAAATAGCACCGGTATTACGCTCAAGATGAAAGCGCAAGGAGAGATCATGCAGATGCTGTAAGGCAGCAACCGATAATTCACGCATTGCGTGATAGCGCACGCGCGCAAAAATAACATCCCTTAACTCGTTAAAGCCTGAATTAACAAATCGTAAAATGCCATAGGCTAATAGGAGTGCTATCGGTAAAGCGACGGTCTGACCGGTGCTCCCATCCAGCGAATCAACAATATATTTAAGCGTAATGGGAACGCCGACCATCGCCAGTTTTGAAATAATAAGACTGGCCAGCGCCAATAATACACGCCCACGATAGGTCCAGATGAACGGGAACATCTGTTTGATGTTATCCCAGTCTTTGCGATTTGAATGAGGCTTTTCAGTGCGCCCCCAGGCAGGAGATCCCATGAGAATAAAGAAACCGTAAAATTAACAGCTCATACTTTCACGTTCGACATGATGTAGTCATAAACCTGATCGATAGACTGCTCAAGATTGGCGTCGGTGTTAGTCACCAGTTCCGCATGTTCCGGTGCTTCGTAAGGTGAATCTATGCCGGTAAAAAAGGGGATCTGTCCGGCTCTGGCTTTTTTATAGAGGCCTTTTACATCTCTGGTCTCACATACATCGAGGCTGCAATTACAGAAAATTTCATGGAAGTCTTTACCCGCTATTTTTCGGGCATTGTCACGATCAACTCTAAAAGGCGAAATGAAAGCAGTGAGCACGATCACCCCTGCCTGCACAAACAGATTACTCATATGGCTAATACGGCGGATATTTTCTTTCCTGTCGTTATCCGAAAAAGCCAGATCCGCACATAAACCATGCCTGACATTGTCTCCATCCAGTACGTAAGTATTATAACCATTCAGATATAGACGTTCTTCCACCGCATGCGCCAGAGTTGATTTTCCAGAACCGGAAAATCCGGTGAACCAGAATAAGGCTCCCTTGTGGTTATTTTTCTGTTCACGACGTGTACGTGTCACGGTAGCGTTATGCCAGACAACATTAGTACTTTTATTTTCCATGATGAATTACCTTATTTTGTGAAGTGAATGTAGATGCCATGCCAGAACCTAAAAAGGCAGAACCAAAGCCCTTACCAATGGTAGATCGGATTTCTGGATTGACGGTATGAGGTTTGTTGCTATTTGCTGTGATCAGCAAATAAGTCAGCAGGCTTATTTGCGATAACAGAATAAAAAGAAATATCTGTAGCGGAAACTGCGCAATAAGCGCTAATCCTGACCCCATCAACGGGAAGAGTAGAACTACAGTTAAAGCAATAGCCCTGAAATTGCTCAGGGCCACCATAAAAGCGAACGAGTTATATAACAGCAGATTCTCCCTGTTCATTTATCCGAGCCTGGACAGATTACGGCTGAAATTCATTTTCCTGTGGGAAGATAGCAACAGCAATAACAGTAAAGCGCTGATATCGGTCATACTAAGAATTCCACCGCCGCCACCGCCAGATCCCGAGTAACCGGGACTGTAGGTAATTTTCACCTGTTCGGGTTTAGCTTTAATTTTTTCTTTAAAGCTCGCCAGTTGTTCATCCAGATTGACGATCATCTTATCCGTCGCTTCGGCGAAGCCACTTAAGCGGTCAATCCTTAGTTTTTCAGATAAGTTTATCAGCGTGGAAGAGCCTTTTATATCACTGGTTCCCGGAGCTCTAAACAGCATTTTACGACTGTTAATATCCATCACGACGGTGTCTAACATAGTGCTGGTATCATTTTTTTCGCCATTTACAACATAAGCACCTACCACCGTCCAGTAAGTCAGGGAAAGCAGACCTTCATCGGTAAACTGAACCTGATCATAAGAAACCAGCGCAATCACATCGATGTTGTACATCGTTTTAATCTGTTCCAGATTGGAGAAACTGCCTTCAGCGGTCAGATAGGCGGATGGAATGACCTCGATACTCCCGACAAATTCATATTTACGGAAATTTTCAGCGACCTTTTCAAGTAGTTCATTTTTTTGCGATTCCGTTATCCCTGAATTTCCCAGTCCTGGCCATAGTCCAGGTTGATTTGTTCGCACACCCTGCTCAGGAACAAACGCAATACCGACACTAACCGGAATCTTTAATACTGGAACAGATGGCTGCACGATGGTATCTGTTTTGGGATAAAGGTAATCAACAACACTACTTTTGGTGCGGGTCTGATGTACCGCACAGGCGGATAGTAGCGTTAAAAGTATGATAATGGATAGTATGCCAATTCCCTTTTTCATGTTCAGCCCCTCATTAAAAGTATGGATGCAGTTAACCGCTAAATTCGTTTTTGTGTAAAACCATTTTCAGCTCAATACTCAGGCTTTACATCCGCCATTCTGCTAGAGATATTGACCTCTTTACCCAGATGCTTATCAAAAATTGTTGCATACGCTAACACGGCCTGAATATAATTTCTGGTCTCTTTAAAAGGCACTGTTTCAACCCATAAATCGGCCGGTAATGACTCTTTTTCGGGCAACCATTTTTTTACGTTTCCAGGGCCGGCATTATAGGCTGCTGTCGCCAGAGAAACATTATCATCGAAACGTTTCAGTACCGATTTAAAATAACTGGTGCCGAGGCGGATATTATTGTCGATATTCAGAATATCAGACTGAACCGGTTTTTTAAGGCCTAGTGATTTGGCCACATGGCGCGCCGTAGAAGGCATCAGCTGCATAAGGCCAAGCGCGCCCACTTTGGATTTTGCCAGCGGATCGAACAGACTTTCCCTGCGCATTACGCCATAGATGACGGACAAATCCAGCCCATTTTGCTCCACGTTTTCGACCATCAGTTGGCGGTAAGGCATGGGGAAGCGCAGGTCGTAATCAGTTCGATGACTGGTTTTCGCAACGGTCTTGATCGCGTTATCATGCCACTTCCAGTTAGATGCCATACTCGCCGCCTGACGAATTTCCAGCTGACTGAGCTTACGGATTCCCTGAAACCACTCACGCCGGGCATCGAGTAATCGATTCAGGAAAAATAACTCACGTGCGCGCAGCAGATGATCACTTTTTGCCAGCAGCAAGTTTTCATCAAAGGAAGCCTCATCTGCCGCCTGCTGCTGATTGATCTGATAGCTAACCGCAATCCGATCAGCCGCCAGAAATCCGTAGTAGCTGCCTTTCTGTGCCAGGCCGCGGTAGGTTTCGGTCGCTTTCACATGATGTCCAACCTTGTCATACGCACGTGCCTGCCAGTAAACCCACTCGGACTCTTTCTGCAGGTGCTCAGGCATGACTTCGATCGTTTTAATCAGTCCGATCCAGTCTTCATCCCGCAAATAAATCCGGGCTAACCACAGATGCGCATTGTCTGATTTTTGTTCAACGGGAAGTTGCTCCAGTAACTCTTTTGACTCAGCCTTATGCTGATAAGCGGCTGAAAGCGCGATGCGCTTATTGATTTGCGCGACCTGCTGCGCTGAAAACTGGAAAGAATCACGAGTCTGATCCCAGTACTGTTTGGCTTGCAGGCTGTTTTTACGGGCCAAACGCTGAATAGCATGCACAATAATCTTTCGATTGATCAATGTATCCGGGAAATCAGCCAGTACACTCAGGCGCTGTTGCGGATGCCGATGTGCCTGATACCATTCATCGACCAGCTTACGGTCATCAGCCGAAAGATTTCTGGCCAGATACGTTGATAGCGTAGGTCGCCTCGCCTCAAACGCTTTTTCGATTCGGGTCCACACGCTAGCGTATACATCATCGCCGGTTTGCAGAAAATGCTGGAATGGAATATCACACTCGTCAGGCTGTGAATATCCGGTCAACCACAGCTTTTCGATATCCTGATTGATATCAGCGATCTGACCGACCTCCAGTCTGGCGGTTAAGGCCAGACATTTGTAGCGTGTCGCACTTCGGCCGTCATAAAAATCCAGATAACCAGCCCAGTCTTTACGCGACGCCAGTAAATCCAGCCATTTGCTGAGTAAGGCGTAGCGAAAAGGATAATCGTCATGTTTGTTAAGAAAAAGCTTCACGTCGTCAGCGTTTGTGTGGCTAAGCTGGAGACTTAAGGCATCGTATTCCAGGTAGGCCACCACTGGATAGTCATGCAACTTTGCAAGCAAATCATCAAACTGTTTCAGATCATTTTCGGACAGCGCATTTTCCGCCTGCTGAAAAAGAAGCCGTTGCTTTTCAACAGGCGAAATAGAGGCTAAAACCGGTGCCGATAACAAAAAAATCAGCAACGCTAAAAGTGGAGCCGTTAACGGTAGATTTGGGTACAGTTTAGTCGTTAACTTCCATTTTTTACAAAACACAAATTACCTTTAATTTCATTATGTTATATTATATTTTAAAAGTAACTTATAGAACTAGCAAGGAAAACCGGTTTAATCCTGATCGACATCATCCATATCCATTTGACCGGACAGGCGGCGTCTTATATGCGACCAGGACATACCAACCGCCAGAACCACCGCTATCAGAATCTCGATGACATAGCTTACCATTCTGGTGGCATCCAGTGACAACCAGCCCCACTTGATCAACATGAACAGCAGCAGACCAAAGAAGGCGAAGGCCAGCATCAATCCAATCACGCCGAGTGATCTGAACGTGGCGCGCAGGTAGATAACCCAGCCAATAATCAGTAAAACACCCACAAAAGCCTGCTCAATGGTCACCGAAGGAAAGACGGATTTTACCCAGTGGAAATAGGAGTAACCCTCTGGATTGAAGGTCGCAAAAACGAGGATGGTTGAAAAAAGAAAACGCATTCCAAAACTTGAAAAACTAAAGTGCATAATTTAATGATCCAGAATAATTTGATCCGCGATTGTAGCCTACAACGCTTGCTGGCTGTAGTGATTCACCTTTAATTATATATTAGATTATGCTAATATTCTAATTATCGAATTCAATTTAACTAACGGGTTAATAACCATGGCTCAAGAAAATAAAAAGCTGGATAAAGTCAGCGATGCCCCTGTGGCAAAAGGTAATCTGGTTCCATTGCAGGAAAACGGCAAGGAAAAACAGGTGATGGAAATTAATAAACAGATGTCGGCTCTGGAAGCTACCATTGCCAAACTGAATAAAAAAATCAATAGCAGCAACAAACAGATCAATACCGATGTCGAACGCCTGTCAACATCGGAAGCAGGACTGTCTGAAAAAGTAGCTGACACTTATAAGCAGCTAGGAATCATCGAAACATCCTTTAAGGAATTAAACCTGCAGTCAAATAAGATGAGCAGCGATTTGAAAGCGGTCAACAGCGCGATCAAATCATTCGAAAAATCATCCAGCAAGGCGCTGAATGAAGCTATTCAAAGCCAGACTGAAGTCAATGTCGAATTTAGACAGCAGCATGTGGATCTGATTGCGCGTGCCGAAACTTTATCCAAAAAAGTATCGACAATCAGCACCAAATTGAACAAAAGCATCAAAGATAACAGCAAGGCGATTACTACACTGGAAGTAAAAATTATCGCTGAACTAGAGCAACTCGCTCAGTCGACTCAACAGCGTGATGATACGCTGGACAGCAAGATAAAGTCCGCTGATAAAGCGATTGATAGCCAGAAAGCAAAAATGCTGCTGATGCAAAGCGTCGATGCAGCACTGGAAAAGCGTGCCGCTTCTCTGGAAGCGGTTTCTGCCAAACTGATCGAAGACAGTGAAACACTGAAAGACTCCACCGACACCCTGGATATACTGACCAGCAAGCTGTCTGGAGATGTGGAGGCACTCGAATTACATACCGCGCGTCTGCAGCAACAGAATATCGAACAACAGGGACAGATCGATACCCTGAGTGACAAAACCGGTTCCCTGACGCGTACCCTGCTGGCACTGGCAAGTCTGGAGAGAAAGCATTTCAAAGCACTGGCGGCATCGAGTTTACTGTTATTGCTGGCCGTGATCGCCATCTTTTTTTACGCAGAATATCAACGTGATACGCAACAGGCGGTTACCGTTCAGCATAATGAAGTCATCAACGAACAGGTCACACAGCTGGAGAGTCGAGTGCAGGATGAGCAGATGGCATCGCAGGTATTTTACTCTGAAATCATCGAGTTACAGAAAAACCTGAATCAGGTTCAACAGGATTTGCAGGAAAAAACCCAGCTGATCCAGCAGGATATGAAAGCAATGAACGATGAAGTCGAAAGCCTGGATGGGCGCGTTCAATATCTCGCACCACTGTATAACTTTGGCTCGAAGAATACCATTCATGGGTCACAATGGCTGGTCAAACTGAATCCTGACAAGTATTCCATCAAGGTTGCCACGGTTGCCAAAAAGCAGGAACTGTTTGAAATAGCGCAACGTTACAATCACTACTTTACCCAGGAGCTGGCTTACTTCATCGATGATAAAGATCAATACAACCTGATCTACGGCGGTCAGTTCGATGACCAGGCTCAGGTTACCGAAACGCTCAACAAGATGCCGCGTTACATCAACTTTCAGCCAATAGCCTTAATCTCAAACAGTGATGTTCTGAAGCTGATTAAAAACTAGTTATAGTCACTTGCATAAGCAAAAAAACCGGGTGTCTCCCCGGTTTTTTTTAGCGCAAATGAGCACCGAATATTTCAATCATCTGCGCTTCAGACAAAGCCTCGATCGTCTGGATATTGCGTGCAGGGATTGCCGCACTATTCGCAACAGCCACTGCCCGGCTGATGGAAGCTTCTCGAATCAAATGCAGCAATGGACTGGGTGAACGGTTAGTCCAGTTGGCCCGATCATCGGGCAGATTTTCGGCAAACTGATAGTCAGGGTGGAAACTTGCGATCTGATAGATACCACTCCAGCCTTGTTGCTCGAGTAAAGCATCACAATAATCGAGAAACTGGTTATAGTCAGAAAAATCCTGTAGATGATGCGGGCAAATCAACACCATGGTTTCGATATCGGGCTGCTGATCGAGCTGGTTTAGACAGTCAAACAGATCGGTCAGGCAATCTACATCGGTCTGGGCACTGCTTGACACGAAACGGATACCCCCTTCGCGGTAGGGCTTAGCCGCAAACGGGCACAAATTCAGCCCCAGCACACTTTTCTCAAACCAGTAAATGACACGGTCAAACACAGAGTTTTCGCTTTCTGGAAAATTACTTCGATCCTGCTGCTGGTAGGTTAACAACACTAGCCGATCCCTCCCTTGCCAGGTCCGCCCTGGGTCAAACGGGCTGGATCGAGTAATTTCCGCAGTTCTTCTTCACTCAAGTCGCATAATTCTCGAGCCACATCGAAGACTGGTCTTTTCTGTGCATAGGCTGCCCTGGCAATTTTCACCCCCAGTTCATAACCGATGACCGGATTTAAAGCCGTAACCAGTATCGGATTCACCGATAGCGCCCGTTCGATCTGTTCGTGATTGACCGTCAGCCCATGAATAGCCTTATCCGCCAGTAGCTTCGCCGCATTCGCCAGCAGCTCAATGCTCTGAATCAGGTTATAGGCGATCACCGGCAACATCACATTCAGCTGAAAATTACCCGACTGGCCCGCAATGGTAATGGTACTGTCATTGCCGATGACCTGCGCACAAACCATCGCAACGGCTTCAGGAATGACCGGATTGACCTTACCCGGCATGATCGAACTGCCGGGCTGCAGAGCCGGTAGAGAAATCTCTGCGAGGCCGGCGAGCGGTCCCGAATTCATCCAGCGCAGGTCATTTGATATCTTCATCAATGCCACCGCCAGCGTCTTTAACTGCCCGCTCATTTCAACCGCAGAATCCTGGCTACTCAGGCCTTCAAACAGATTGTCTTTGGGAGCGAACTGGATCCCGCTCAGCAACTTGAGTTCAGCACACACGCGCAAAGAAAACTCTGCATGCGCATTGATCCCGGTACCGACGGCAGTGCCGCCCTGTGCCAGCTTCTGCAACCGCGTCAGGCTGGATTGAATCCGGTACATCCCCTGTTTAATCTGTGCCGCCCAGGCGCCAATTTCCTGGCCGAAGGTAAGCGGCATCGCATCCATCAGATGAGTACGACCGGTCTTCACCACATCCTTCAGTTCATCGGCTTTCTGGTTGAGGGTTTTTTCCAGATGTGACAACGCAGGCAATAGCTGTTCATGAATCGCCAGGCAGGCACTGACATGGATGGCCGAAGGAAACACATCGTTAGAGCTCTGTCCCATATTCACATGATCGTTCGGATGCACCTTAAGCTTTGGCGAACTCGCCAGCGAGGCGATGACTTCGTTTGCATTCATGTTACTGCTGGTGCCTGAACCGGTCTGAAAAATATCGACCGGAAAATGCGCATCGACGTCACCACTCACCACCTGCTTCCCCGCCTGCTCGATCGCACGCGCAATCGGATTATCCAGCAAACCGAGTTGCCGATTTGTACGCGCGCAGGCGACCTTGATCAGCCCCAGTGCACGTATCATCTGGCGCGGCAATGGAATCCCACTGAGCGGAAAATTTTCTACCGCACGCTGTGTTTGAGCGCGATACAGTGCATCAAGCGGAACCTGTAGTTCACCCATGCTGTCTGTCTCGGTACGTGTTTTTTGTGTCATGTAAATACCTGTATTGTTAAAAATTCATGCCCAGAAAAACTCACTTCGTTGACCTGCTGATTTGCAGGTAACTGTTTAGCATAATCGCCAGCACGATGACCAGACCCGCCGTCAGTGAAACGGACCCGGGATATTCTCCCACTAACCACCACACCAGCAACGAACCAAAAACAGACTCCAGTGGAAGAAATACTGCTACTTCGGCAGCCAGAATATAGCGTGGCGCCAATGTAATCAGTGACAGCGATACACCCACCAGCAGCCCGAGCAATAGACTCAGTAGCAACTGAGTAATGGAAACCGTATCAAGCTGTGCCAGTGGCAGACTGAGTAAAGCCATCATAAAACCACCGATACACATCGAAGCCACCATATCGGCCATGCGTGTCAGTCGCGCCAGCAAAAAATTTACCGACCATAACAGGCAGGCGATCAACGCATATACATCGCCCTTTAAGGTACTTTGCTGATCATCATAAACCACCACCGCCAGACCTGTAACCACGATAAAAATGGTTATCCAGGTATTCTGCGATACTTTTTCGTGCAGAAAATACAGCGCCAGCACAGCCGCCACCACCGGGGTCGAACCGACGATAATCAGCGTATGCGCAACACTTGTGGTCTGGATCGATGCCACAAAGAAGAAGGAACTGATGGCGGTCAATACAATAATGCCCCAGGCATAACGATCCAGCATCTTAAACTGCTGTACGGCCTGCCCCCGATGCAGCACAAAATTGAGCAGTAATAATGAAACACCCATAAACAGACCACGTAGAAACATCAAGCTCCACAGATCGGTATCAATCAGACGAATCAACAGACTGTCGGGGCTCAACAGGACGATTCCGCTAAAGGCCAGTAAAATTCCTTTACTGTTTGCCGTAAGATTCATCTATTGAATATCTACCCAAGTTTTTTTGAAGACTAAAATCATTCTCTTTGCTGTATCCTAATGCACATTTTAAAGCTCAGAGTATCCCTGTATGACCACCGGACCAAGAGAAATAACCACGCCATTCCGGCCCATTCCACTGGATGTGCCAGAAGGTATGAAACCGAATGAATTTTTCAACAGCACAGAAAACCTGAATGATCTTGAGCATAACAACGGTCTGTTACGCAACGATGAAAACCTGTTAATGTATCGGAAGGCGCTGGGACACTCCAATGTATTCGACGCCTCCATCATTTACAACACATCCAAGGTTATACTGGATCCGCTGGGTCGTCCGGTAAGGCGCACTCAGGTACCGGAAAATGTACGCAATGTCTGGAACCGCATGAACCAGATTCTGATCAGCTACATGCACGAGATTTTCCCCAACCCGAAAAATCATCTGCTGCTGTGTGGTGAAGCCAGTCTGGATGCAACCTGGCCGCTGACCTCCGCTGGAGTTCCCAGCATCCGCATGCTGCACAATCATTTCATCGTATTCGATAAACAGCAACTGCGTGATGCTCCGCTGGCTGAAACTAACAACCCAAACCTCACCGATGGTGGCCAGCACAGTCTGTTTCAAAGCTATATGCATGATGCCTATTGTGCTTTTTTCGACACCCTGGAGCTGGAAATACTAAAACCGATGACTGGCGATTCGTCGCAGCTGATGTTGACCGGTTACCCGCAGGGACTTCCCTGCTGGGAGATTAGTGGTGGTCTGGATTCCATAAAGGAGGTTAAATTCTGGCAAGAGTACGATATCATTCTAAAAGGGTTTATCGATTTTTACCGCACTTTTTTCAGCCAGGTTTCAACGCGCAATGCTGCCATCCCAAAAAATGTCAATTTCCCGCAACAGGTAACAGAAAAGCTGCTCTTTAATAATGATTTTTTGAGCACCGCCAAGATTGTACGTGACCAGTGCATTAAAAACGCGCAATATGCCAACGCGATACGCTGGCAGCCGGCTTTCAAGCAGCTTATCTATCGTAACGATAGTGGCAAATGGGTCGTCACCATCAGCCAGAACTCGATAGGCAATGCGATTACAGAATTACTCGGCGTGGTTGTTAAGCGTGCGCCGGATGCAGCCGCCTATGAGAAGGCGGAACCAGCATTAATTAAAAAACTGCTCGAAGTCAGACAGCGTCTGATCGATGCCGATTTAGGAGAATCCATACAGACGGAATACTGGCCAGCATGATTACTGAGAATAGAGGTCCAGAATGCGTGATAAGCAACCCAGAGAAACAGCCAACGACGACGAAGTCGATGACGATATAACGGTTATTTTAACCACCGGGGAAATGATGGATAGTCTGTATCCCCCTGCTCAGGCAGAGCATAAACAGGAAAAACCATCCAATACTGATAAAGGCAAGTTACACAAGTGAGGCATCAGGGCGCGATCCTGTATTTACCGGGTAGCGGGTAAAAGGGTCCCAGATAACTGCGTTTCCACCAGTTGCCAGTCTGCTCACGCTCGGCGGGACTGGTAAACTCATAGTGCCAGGCATTCACACGCAGATAGCGGGGAGCCTGGTCCTTGAACGGATTATCCTTTAGCAATGCCGTTACCTGCGCTGAGTTTTCCAGCAGGGTTTGCAGGAAAGCATCAAACCAGGGTAAAAAGCGTGGATGAAACGGCACAAACCACATCATCCAGTCGAGTCGCGGATGATGCGGGAAAACGATCGTCGGTGCTTTCGATAGCGCATTTGGGCGATGGATAAACTCATACTCTTTCCAGTTAATCCCATCGATAGAGCCTTCAATTTTAAGTTCGATCTGACGCGTCGTCATGGTTGGGAAAACATGATAGGTATTCACGATATGCCATTGCTGCAGGATATCCTGCAGGGTATCGGCAACAGTGCCCAGACTCCTGTTGGTGACCAATTTATGGATGCTCAGGATACCGCCCAGCGTAACCACTCCCGCCAGCAGATAACTCGCCGCCACCGAACGTCGAGCGCGCGGGTTTTGCAGGCGTTGCGCCCAGCTCATGGTCAACCAGCGTTCCAGCCCACCCGGTACGATGCGTCGCACGGCTTTATCATCGAACAGAAAAAGGCATAACGCGATGGTCAGAAAGTTAAACCAGTTGTGATTACTGCTGAGCATAATCAGCACTTGCAGCGCGAGCGTGGCCCAGGCGGCTATCAGACGATAACGCCGGGGTAAAAACATCATAAAAGGCACTATGATCTCAATGATCAGCACCAGAACGGTAGCGGCGATCAGTAGTATCTGCGGCAGGTTATCAAAATACCAGGCCCCTACATGCGGTAACGGCTGGGTTTCAAAGTAATAGATCAGCGCCGTCATGCCCAGCCAGGACGGATCGCCCATCACCAGTTTTGAAATACCGGACATGAAGCGTAAGCGAAACAGTAACCAGCGGAATAACAGGATCAGGATTCTGGAATCCGGACGTAGAAAAATTGCCAGAAATCCAGCCTCCAGCAGTAAGCCATCCCACTGAAAGTTCATAAAGGTCTGCCCTGCCTTAACCAGCGACAGATAGAAAATGAACAGCAGGATCAGGCTCAGTCTGGGCCAGATATTAAGCAATAGCGAAATTGAAACAACACAACCCGACCAGGCTACTGCCTGCAGGAAAAAATCGCTCTGCTCAAACCAGAACAACATCGGAAAGTAGACAAAAGCCGAGCCGCCCATTTCACTCAGCAGGCTATCCAGCCAGGGGCTGAGTGGCAGTATGCCCTGCTCTCCCACCAGCCCGGTAATCTGAAAGCTGAGAGAAAAGAAGGCCATGAAATAAATGATGGCGAGCAGGCGCAGAAACAGTGCGGCAATCAGCCGGTAACTGTTTTCACCATCTGAGAACTGGGAGGAAAAAGAGAACATGAAGCCGTTTGTTATAGTTTGTGTAAGCTTAACGCTAAATCATTAAAGGTCAACTTTCTCGATCGGATTGAACAGAGGGACTGCACGCTCGCAACGTAAGGCTCTGGCTGAACCCATCATCTCGTTAACACCAACCGGCTGAATATCGAGGATCTGTATTGCATTAGCGCCAACCGAAGCGGCTTTCCAGCGAAACGCGTCGATCAGCGATGCGCGGTTGAAATAGGTACCTGGGATATTGATATGGGCGATGACATCGAAATCACAGTCAGGCGCAGTATTAAAAAACACTTCCACGGCCTCAAACTCAATCCGCTCCCTGACTTCGCCGGTGATTACAGTACTGCTGGTCACACAGGCGTTTTGAATAAAGACAAGCGTGAATATAATGAAGGCTCTGAGCATGTCGAAACTCACTTTAATAAAAAAGAACATTCTGCCTGTCATACACGGGTAATTCTAGTACCGCCAGATCCGTTGCCAGATCGCCGAGTGCATTGATCTTGATGCCACGACTGCTGACCGAGTACAGGTAACTCTGATTTGCGTCATCAGCCACAAAAAAACTTCTACGGATATTTTCCGGCTGATACCAGAACTGGCCCGTACTATTTTGATACAGCGAACTATGATCGACCAGCCCAACATCAGCGAAACCATTTACTCGGTCGGCCCGATATAATTGCAGACCGTTGAACAGTCGGTAGCCCGAGTAACCATCCCGCACCAAATCACCCGACCAACGCGTGACCGGCAGCGCCAACAACTGTTCACGTGGATACCAGGTAAAGGCCTTATGATTGTATTCAGCTTCCGAATAACTGTCCTTGCCGATAGAGATCCGATGCAGCAGTGCCGGTTGAGAAAAATCCGTGGTATCAAACAGACTGACATCGGTGGCGTTATTGCTCTGGTTGCGTCCAATCGCCAGCAGCAGACCATCCTCCAGAGGATGCAGATAGGTGGAAAATCCAGGAACCTCCAGTTCGCCAGCAACTTGCGGATTATCCGGATCACTCAGATCCAGCGTATACAACGGGTCAATCTGCTGGAAAGTCACGACAAAACCCTGATCACCAAAAAAGCGTGTGGCATAGATGCGCTCTCCGGGCTTACCCAGCCCATCTAGCTGACTGCGTTGCACCAGTCGCTCACCCTGCTGCTCAAGGATATACAGCCTGTTCTGCGGCGGCTGGTTGTTCCACCACGCAAAACTGGTAGTAGTTATGCGCAATAAATCGTTATGTTCATCCAGCGCAAACTGATTCAACAGATAACCGTCGACTCGTCCACTGGCCAGATACACCGGTTCCTGCAACAGGCTAAATTTATGCAAGGTAGTACCAGGACTGGGAACTTCATCGCCTTCCAGCACGGGCAACCAGGTCCAGAAGTTATCCTCTACCGTGGCCAGATAAAGATGCTCACGACTGGCATAGATGGTTCCTGAATTACTGATGATGGTCTGGCGTTTGATCTCAGACCGAGGTGTCAGTAAATCAAACGTCGACAGGGTGATGGTACCGGTGCCATTTGCGGTACCCGGTTGATAGATCTGTTCACAGGGGCTGATCAGCTGTTCACTGACGCTACTGATTCCTGCGTTATACACTCGGTCGGACAGCTTCGGTAGCAACGTATCAATCGCAGGACTGGCATTATCAGAAAGTAACGGATACAGATCAAAGTAAGCGGAAGTGACCAGATACACCCGGTTATCAATACGTCTGGCATCGACATAGTAACCTTCCAGTGTTGTTTCACGCAGCAACAGCGGATTGCTGCGATCGGTGATATCGAACATTGAAATCAGGGTTAACTGATTGACCCGGGGTGCAAAGGCCATCTGACTGGCGGACAGGTCGGTGCTCATTAAATCACTCACGACCCACACCGTATCCTGATACACAAACAGATTGGAAGACAAGCCTTTCACCGCTATCCGAGCCAGTATTGAGCTTTGATCGGCTGGCCAGTTATCCACTACGACCAGAAAGCCACCGCTCACGATATAGCTATAGTCGCCATCGGTTTTGATGAAGTCGGCTTCATCGACCCCACTCACCTGATTATTGGTCTGGGTAAACTCGCTGATTGTACGGGTAGTTTCTATGGCCGGCGCAATAGCATCCGCACTTAGCGCGACATTTCCACCCGGAATACCGATGACATTATCCTGCACGGCATTACTGATGCCCGGCAGCGCATAATAATACTGACTCAGACGATTCTGCTGCTCGGCCGTATCCTGTAGATAGGTGGCGAGTGCATCACAGCTGGAAAAAGGCTTGAGTGCGGCGCGATACTCAAACGTTGGCGGGGACTCAGAGTCAGAGTTAAAGCATCCCAGCAACGGGATAGCAAATAACAGCACGAATACAATCTTTAATACCCTGGCCTGCCTGCGGATAGGCATGATGTGTCCTCCGATCTAACCTTCTTCAGGTTAACTTTACTCCGATCCTCGCTGTTCAGCTAGCATAGCGTGAGGTAAACTCGCTGCCCGCTCAAGGCTAATTCCAGCCTCTCATTTAACCCCGTGAATTCGAAGCTATGAAAATCTGGTGTGATGCCGATGCCTGTCCTGTTGTCATCAAGGACATACTGTTTAAAGCGGCCAACCGTACCGCAACCCAGCTAACGCTGATTGCCAATCAGTCGGTTGCGGTGCCTCCATCGAAATATATTAAATCGATTCGTGTGCAGAGTGGTTTTGATGTAGCCGATAATGAAATCGTAAAGCGCATGCAAAGTGGGGATCTGGTGATTACCAGTGATATACCACTAGCAGCAGAAGTGATTGATAAAGGCGGAACTTCGCTTAGCCCACGTGGTGAACTGTATACCGTCGAAAATATCCGCTCGCGTCTGAATATGCGCGATTTTATGGATAGCCTGCGCTCCAGTGGAGTCGATACCGGAGGGCCGCCGCCACTCAATCAGAGCGATCGGAAGACCTTTGCCAACCACCTGGACAGAATTCTAACGCAGAATAGCTGAATTACCCGGTTAAATGCTTTTGGCTACTGGATCGAACCAGCGCGCGTCACATTTTCCAGATGCCAGCATTACCCCGTTATATAGGACAGATCAGGCCCTTGCGGAATTATTCCCAGAGGGTTCAACATTTTAATCGAGTAGTATCCCTGCTTGATATGATCAAAATTTACGGTTTCAGCCACCCCCGGTAACGCATAGATTCGTTGCATATACGCCAGAATAGTCGGGTAATCCCTGACCTGGGCCAGATTGGTTTTAAACAGGCCGTAATAAGCAGTATCAAAACGAATCAGCGTCACAAACGCACGAATATCAGCCTCGGTCAGACGATTACCAACCAGGTAATCCTGCCCTTCCAGTTGCTGCTGTAAAAAAGCCAGACTGTCGAATACTTTTGCGACCGCCTCCTCATATGCAAACTGGGTAGAAGCAAATCCAGCCTGATACACGCCATTGTTAAAGCTATCGTAAAGACGTTCATTGACGGCATCGATTTCAGCTCTCAGATCCAATGGGTACAGATCAACCGTATTATCAGCCAGATCACCAAAACCACTGTTCAGCATGCGCACGATATCGGCCGACTCATTATTCACAATGGTATGCTGTTGTTTATCCCACAGCACGGGTACGGTGACCTGACCACTGTAGTTGCCATCGGCACGGGTGTAGAGCTGGTGGGCATACTTAAAACCATACAGAGGCTCAATGTCAGCGCCTGGGTATGCGCCAAAACTCCAGCATTCATCCTGCAGATAAGGCTCCACCACACTGACCGAAATTAGAGCTTCCAGCTTTTTAATTTTGCGAGCCATCAGTGTGCGGCAGGCCCAGGGGCAGATTAAAGCAACATACAGATGATAGCGTTCCGACTCTGCTTTAAAACCGGCTTTGCCGGTTATTCCAGCACTTCCATCGGGAGTTATCCAGTTGCGAAACTGGGAATCCTGACGGATAAAGCGGCCATCTTCATCGACCGCCTGTACAGGATCAAAGTCCTTGCTCCATTTTCCATTAACTAACATCGGGCTACCTGAAATAAAAATTTAAAGAAAAGAAATGCTATACATACAGAAACCTTGCTGCCACAAAGAATCGGACTAGTAATAGCTGGAGTTATCGCTGGTCGCTAACAACCAGCCCAAAGCTCCCAAACTCAACAGTAACGACACTACAGAGGCGTAGCGCCAGCGAACGGTCAAACCAAACAACAACGACAGACTAACCAGTACAACGGGAATAAGTGCCACTTCCGCATATACTCTAGCGATTAGCGCAAGCCAGATATGCAGGTTCACCATCAGATTAAGGGATCGAGGTGGTAATTCAGAATTGTGCAGTTTTGAAAGCAGCTCATACAGTATAAAAGCACCCAGCAACGAGGCCGCGACCCCAGCCAGTTGTCCAATTAAAAGACTCCCACCCAGCCCAGATATCGCAGCGAGACCAGCATTGCTGATTCCCACTGTTAAAGCTGGACTGGAAGGAGAAGCGCGTTTCAAGAGGAGGGGTATTATTATTCCGAGTGAAGCAAACAAAAAGAGTTCTAAAAAAAACTGTGGGTCTGAAGCACGGATCAGTACCGGCCAGGTCAAGATTACAATTCCAAGCAACAAAATGGCGGCATTCAGCAGCAATGGAATGACGGCAGATTTAAAGCTGATACTGATAATGGCATACAGCAGGCCGATTAATACCACCCACTCTACCGCTTCTGCAGGTGGAAAAGCTGGCATGCCTTTTATCCACACAAAACTGATAACCCAGATTAGAAACAATGCTAGCAGGTTAAATCGATGACTTTTTAAGCCCGCATGCCACACCACAAAAGACAGTACCAGCGGTAGCAGCAAAACCTGAAGGGCAAGTTGTAATTGAAGATTCATCCGGGTCACCAGAGTCAATGGCTACTCGTCATGCTTGACGAATAGCCAGCACTCCATTAATTCTTTGTCAGTTCGATATAAAGTTTGATTGAAATCTCATCACCGATACCACCAGGCATATAGTTCATCCCGTAGTCACTGCGTTTGATCTTGGTAGAGGCATTGTAGCCAGAACGGTAACCACCCCAGGGATCGCTACCTGCACCGACTGGAGTCACATCCAGAGACACCGCTTTGGTAACACCGTGTAAAGTGAAGTTTCCATCGACACGACTGGGTTCTCCGGAAGCGCCGTAATGGACTTTGCTGGATGCAAACTTGATCTGAGGAAACTGCTTCGCGTTGAAGAAATCAGGACCACGCAAATGATCATCACGTTTCTGATGGTTGCTATCCACACTGGCGGCATCGATCGTGACTTCAACACTCGATGCGCCATTAGGTGTATATTTCATGCTACCTTCAACGGTGTTAAAACGACCCTGTAATTCACTGAAACCAAGGTGACTGACACTGAAAGTGACGAAAGTATGACCTGGGTCGATCGTATAATTTCCAGCTGAAGCCATTTCAGCCATAACCGGTTGGGTCAGGCTCAGGGTGCCCAATAAAGTCATGACAGTTAAAGATTTTTTGACAAATTTATTCATTCAATTTTCCTCTACGGATTCGTTGTTATTTAGTGTTTACAGGTCAACCAAAAGTTTTGTTATGAAACTTCATCTGATTGAAATAAAGTATTAGGCCTGCACCGAATAAAAACAATATGTGAAATTATTGATACACTGTTTCTGTTTTGAAGACAGTCAGCCGGATCGCATACTAACGGAGCACCCAACCTCCCCTCGTGAATTCAGTAGTCCACTACTAGTCGATTACTGACGCATCATGCTGCTAAAATGGCGCTTATTTATCGAGTTACTGCTAGACTATTTCGCCACCTTTAGCGCCACTCCGACTGCAGAGAAACTAACATGAGCAAAGCAATGAACAAGATTCAAATAGGCCAGCAACAACTGACTCCCGGAAAAATTGTCTGCGTTGGGCGTAACTATGCGGCCCACATTGAAGAATTGAAGAATGAAGTCGCCGATGAAATGGTCGTGTTCAGCAAACCTAATTCAGCCATATCCGATCAACTGCACGCGATCCATCAGGAAGCTATCAATTACGAAGGTGAGCTGTGTTTTGTGGTTGAGGACGGGCGTTTTGCAGCGGTAGGGTTTGGGCTTGATCTAACCAAACGCGCACTGCAGGATAAACTCAAGGCTAAAGGCTTACCGTGGGAACGGGCCAAAGCGTTTGATGGCGCAGCACTGTTTAGCCCGTTTGTGAGGATATCCGAGGTTGATCCGGCGTTGACTCTGGAACTGGAGATAAACGGCACCACCGTACAAAAGGCCGATACCAGTCTGATGCTGTATAAACCAGCCACCATTTTAAACGAAATCAGTCGTTTTATGACGCTGAATGACGGCGATATCGTGATGACAGGAACCCCGAAAGGCGTCGGCATCATCCAGCCGGGTGAACGTTATAATGGAAAAATAACCCTGCGTGGTGCAGTGATCTCACAGGCCGAATGGATTGCTCGCTAATCCAGCAGATCATCCGCCACATGGTATACCGGATCTTCCATTACATTCACTTCTACCAGGTTTCCGGCCGTATGTAGCAGCAGCTTGCATTCTTCGCTCAGATGCTTGAGATGCAGTGTTTTACCGTTACGCTGATAACGCTCAGCCAGACTATCGATGGCTTCGATGCCGGAATGATCGGCAACCCGTGAATTATAAAAATCGATGATTACATCATCCGGGTCTTCGCGTGGATTAAACAGTTCATGAAAGGCATGCACCGAACCAAAGAACAGCGGCCCGTTTAGCTCATAGATTTTACTGCCATTTTCATCGATAAAAGACTTCGCGTTCATGTGCTTGGCATGCTCCCAGGCAAATACCAGTGCCGACACGATGACGCCGACGATAACGGCGATCGCCAGATCCGATATAACGGTGACAGCCGCAACCAGAATGGTAATCAGAATATCCGCCAACGGCACTTTACCGATCATGCGAAAGGTGGCCCATTCAAAGGTGCCAAGCACCACCATGAACATCACCCCGACCAGCGCTGCGACCGGGATGATTTCGATCAGGCCGGAAGCGAACAGAATAAATCCCAGCAGAAACAGCGCCGCGCTGATGCCTGACAGGCGGCCCTTGCCTCCCGAATTGATATTGATCATGGACTGTCCGATCATGGCACAGCCGCCCATTCCGCCAAACAGGCCATTGACGGTATTACCGATTCCCTGCCCGACACACTCCTGATTACCACGCCCACGGGTTTCGGTCAGATCATCCACCAGATTCAGCGTCAGCAGCGACTCAATCAGGCCAACACCAGCCAGAATAATGCTGTAAGGCAGAATGATCCGCAGTGTTTCCCAGTTAAACGGCACAACGGGTAGATGAAACGAAGGTAGACCACCCGCAATCGTGGCCTGCATATCGCCCGTCATATCACGCAATACATCAACCACCGAGCGGCTATCCAGGTCCAGTCCGATGACCAGCAGAGTCACTGTAATAATGGCAGCCAAAGAAGCTGGAACAGCAACCGTAAAACGAGGTAAAAAGTGGATGATCGCCATGGTCAGCGCAATCAGACCCAGCATAATCAACAATGACTGTCCGCTCATCCACTCCAGCCCACCATCGGCTGAAATCACCTTGAACTGCTGTAACTGGGCCAGAAAAATAACGATGGCGAGACCATTCACGAAACCCAGCATTACCGGGAAAGGCACCAGACGGATAAACTTGCCCAGGCGCAGCACACCGGCACTCATCTGGATCAAACCGGTGACGATAATCGCGGCAAACAGATACTCGACCCCATGCTGAGCAACCAGCGACACCATCACCACCGCCATCGCACCGGTGGCTCCAGAAATCATACCGGGACGACCGCCGATAAAAGCGGTGATGATTCCCATCATAAAGGCGCCGTACAGGCCTACCAGAGGTTCGACACCCGCGACAAAGGCAAAAGCGACTGCTTCCGGAACCAGCGCCAACGCGACGGTCAGACCGGATAACACATCATTTTTTACACATTGTTTACCAGGACAGGTGAGTTGGAACATAGATTCGCCTTGCACAGATTAAAAGGCGCGGATTCTACCCGAATATATAAGTAATTGCTAATATGTCCGGATACTTAGCAATTAATACGCGGTCCTACCACCAGTGCCGGGGATAATGACGTTCACAATCAGAACTCAGATTATTGAACAGCAACGCAATCACCAGCATGATCAACAGGCCTGACAGTACTGGTTGCAACACGAAGTGGTAACCCATTTCATGCACTCCATCATGTCCGATTACGGCGATCAGCCCGGTTGCCCCGCCGGGTGGATGCACCGTATTGGTGAGCAGCATAAACAGTATCGCCAGCGAAACCACCAGCGCCGCCTGAAATTCAATCGGTAAAATCACATATTGAGCGATCGTCACCCCGATCAGGGCAGAGATCAGATGCCCTCCGAGCAGGTTCCTGGGCTGGGCATAGGGTACATTCGGTGTGCCGAAAATGAGAACCGAAGAGGCACCAAAAGAGCCGATCAAAAACAGACTGCTGGCATGCGAAATCGGTATCCACTGATGGGTAAAGGAGATGATCAGTATGGCAAGCGATCCCCCCACAACTGACCACAGTAACCAGACAGGGGTATAAGTTTCACGGCATTTATCGCCCTGACCACACATCCTTTTAAAATAGCTTTTAAGCATCGGATACTCGGAAATCAGCACTGAGATGGTACAAACTAGTTTTCAATGTAATTGGCAACGCCAGGTAATACACCTCAGGAAGAAGCATGATTGCCATCATAGTCCTACAGGAACACTCTACGGGGCTATTTAATCTCTTCGCCCGGCTTGAACCAGTGCAGTTTCTTATGCAACTCCACCACTTCACCGACCACAATCAGGGTCGGGGCCTTGACATTATTCTGGTTCACCAGCCCCGGTAAGGTATCCAGATCACCGATAAAAACCCGTTGTTCCGGCGTTGTACCTTTTTCGATCAACGCAGCCGGTGTAGAGGCGGCTCGGCCATGTTGTTTGAGTGAATCGCAGATCGACTGAACATTCACCAGCCCCATGTAAAAAACCACCGTTTGATTCGCATGCGACAACATATCCCAGTTCAGATCACTGGAGCCATCCTTCAGGTGGCCGGTCACAAAGATACAGGCCTGCGCATAATCACGGTGGGTTAACGGAATACCTGCGTAGGTTGTACAACCGGAAGCGGCAGTTATACCGGGCACGACCTGAAACGGGATATCTTCATCGATCAATTCAGATATTTCTTCACCACCGCGTCCGAAAATGAAGTTATCGCCACCTTTCAGGCGTAGTACACGTTTGCCTTCTTTGGCCAACCGCACCAGCAACTGATTGATGTTTTCCTGGGGTATCGCATGATGGGAGCGTTCCTTGCCGGCGTAGATGCGCTCCGCGTCACGCCGCACCAGATCCATGATCGGTTGCGAAACCAGTCGATCGTAGACGATGACATCGGCCTTTTGCATCAGGCGTAAGGCGCGAAAGGTGAGCAGGTCGGGGTCTCCCGGACCGGCACCTACCAGAAACACTTCACCTTTATAGGACGGGTTGGAATCGGCCTTGTCGATCAGTTGTTCAATCAACTGTCGGGCATCGTCGTTACGACCGGCAAAGATATGTTCAGCCACCGGCCCTTCCAGAATAGACTCCCAGAATTTACGACGCTCGACCACGCGTGGGAAGGTACTTTTGACCCGGTCACGATACTTTTCGACCAGCTTCGCCAGCTTGCCATAGGCCGATGGCGTACAGCTTTCCAGATTGGTCCGAATCAGACGTGCTAGCACCGGTGATGCGCCACCGGTAGATACCGCAATCTGTACTGGATCCCGGTTGATAATCGAAGGCATGATGAAACTGCATAGCTCTGGGTTATCCACCACATTACAGGGAATCTTCAGCACCAGTGCTTCAGCCGCAGCCTGTTCATTGACCCGCCTGTCACTGGTTGCGGCGATCACCAGAAAATAATCGGTCAGATCACCTGCCTCAAAATTACGTTGCTGCCAGCTAATCTTACCCTGTTGTTGAAAGCGCGACATTTCATCGCCCAGCTCGGGGGAAATCACACTGACTCTGGCACCCGCCTGATGTAACAGGTCGGCTTTACGTGCGGCAATCCCCCCGCCTCCGATCACTACACAGGGCTTATCGGTGATTTCATAAAATATCGGAAGGTACTTCATCGCATACACCCGCTCCAGTTGGAGGCCTTAAATTTAATATAAGGAAATCATTATATAGAAAACATCGCGCAACCGATAGTTGCACTCCACGAACTTCGCCTAATGTAACAGCTGCCGGATATGTTGCAATAAAGGGCCGGTGACCGGCTCAAGTTTTTTGCGCATCACCGTGCCCAGTGCATCGGTCAGGCCAAAAATCGGAAACAGCGTCACTTCATCCAGCTGAGATATGACCAGCATGGCTCGAATCTGATCGCTATATTGTGCACAGGCCTCAAGACAGCTCACCAGTTGCTCATCCTGCTTGCCACTTATCCATACCGTGACCAGCTGCTCCGCATTCTTGATATCGCGCTGCTTCACCGATGCCAGAGGTAACAGGCGGTTATAGTTTGACAGCGCCTGAAACAGTGAAACGATCGTATCCTGGCTGGCGGCTTTTTCAAGCACCCGGATGATGGTTCTGAGAAAGCCCTGCCCCGGCTCCGACAGGTAGCGCAATAGCTGGATCGCGTACACATTGCCCTGCTCGACCAGTGGCTGCAAAGACTGCTGCAACGGTTTATACAGCGGATGTGCACCGGCCTGATCCGGCAGAGCATCCGGCTGGCTGTGTAAAAACCCGACATACAGACTCTGTTTACGCCGCGCCCGTTTCCACAGATCGTCGATTTCAGCAGCGGTTAACAGGTCATTTTGCAGGCATAATCGAACCGAATCGATCATGTCTCTGTGCTCTATCTCAAACGGCAGGAACTCGAGTAAAAACTCGACCAGCTCTCGCGCCAGATCGGAATCCACGATGGATTTTTTTTCCAGTAACCGGCGCGCATTTTCAGAGGACGGGAATGCCCACCACGCATGGCGTGCGATATCGGTACTCAGGGTTGGAGCATGCACCACCGCCACCACCGCTTCCGGCTCACCCAGTAACAGCAATTGCGCCAGGCTTTCCTGCTGACGTTCCTGCCCCATGCGTGTCCAGCGCTTGATATACACCGGATAACCGCCAGGAGAACCCATAATCTTGTTCGACAGCAGCTCTTTTACCAGGCGGATATATTTTTCATCCTTGCCAGTCGGATTGAGCTGGATTTTGGCATCCCCGCGACTGGATAAGGCATACACGATCATTTTCGATTCATCGATGCGAACCGCTTTCAGGTCCTGCGCCAGCAACACATTCAGGCGCAGGTTATCTTCATTGGATAATTGCATAAGACCGCTTAATTTAATTGAATTCTCTGGCCCCAGGGAACGGCCTTACGGCCTTTCACCAGCCAGATCACCGGATAAGGCGCCTGACAGCGAGGGAATCGTCCATCCGCGTCGGTAAAGTAAACCAGCAGATCCGGCTTCACATCATGCCGTTCGACCCACTCAAACACCGGGTTAAAATCGGTGCTGCCTCCACCCATAATACGTTCCGGCAGGCGGCAATACTCCCAGGCTTCAAAAATCTGAGGACTATCACCGGTTATCTTTGAATCACAGGTCAGAAAAGTGACACGCGCCCGAACCTGGGATTTGAGTGAATCGACTTCCGCCACAAACTCATCCAGCTCATCCTTGTCGATCGAACCACTGACATCGACAGCGACCACCACGTTCATCTGCGGGCTACGCAGGCTGGGATAGATCGCCGGATCGCCACGCCGGCTGGAAGGCCGCGTGTAGCTGTAATCGTCGCGCGAAATACTGTTCATATGGCGTGCCAGTAATACACGCCAGGGTAAGGTCGGCTGCAGAAAAAAATCGATCATGCGCGCGATGCCTTCACCCAGCTTACCGGCCTGCTGCGCCTGTTGTGCCGAACCAGCCAGTCGCTGCTGCCACTGCACATGCAGATCTGATTTTTCTGATTCGGTTAACGGCTGCGGTGCACTGCTTTGCAGGTCTTTACTGGCGGCACCGCTGGCTTTTCCGGGTAACTGATCGTTGCTCTGTCTCGGCAGGCCCGCGCTTTCATCCTGCTGCGGATTTTTTTCGCTATCCGCCGGTTCGTCAGGCTGATTGCCCTGTGCAGGTTTATTCGACTGATCCTGCCGTTGCACCTGACCTTCACCACCAGACTGACTTTTTGAATCCTTCTGATCGAGTGGATTTTGCTGTTTATCCTGCCCGCCTTCGGTTTGCTCCTGTTTATCGTACAGATGCTGATCCAGCGACTCGGACATATCGTTATCCTGAATCATCGGATAGATTTCCTCCGCCGTCATCCCACGGTACTCACGCAGCATCAGAGAGCCGGGTGGCGGCTTCAGCCCTTCATCTAACAGCAGCGGATTAATCGCATAATCACAGGCGATATCCCAGCGGTGTTTAACCCGATGACCGCGCCGTGCAAAATGCGACAGCGCGCAATGCAGGGCTTCGTGTGCCAGCACAAACTGGGTTTCATCGGCGCGCAGCTCCTGAATATAGGCCGGATTGTAATAGAACTTTCGGGCATCGGTACCGGTGGTTGCACACCAGCTCGGATCGGCCGCCTGCAACGGCAGACGCAACACCAGCGCCCCCAAAAATGGTTTATCCAGGATCAATCGAGTGCGCGCTGCACTCAATTTGTTTTCAATTGCTTCGAGTGAACTATCCACGAACCGTCATCAGTCGTACAGAATCAGATCGGCAATAGAATCGGCCCAGCTGGCAAATTCGGTCAGTTCAAACAGATCATTACCAATCGCCCGATGCATATCCGATACCAGCATTACACCCATTTCACGCTGCGGAAAACGACCCGCATAGTTAAGGATATTGCCATAGATAGTCGCCGACTGCGCGCTCGACTGAGCACGAATCGCACGGCCTACCAGTGCAGAAGCCACTGCATATTGCAGGTCGATTTCATCCGGTGCCTTGATGTCTTCACCATTGATAATCTTATCCAGATCCGGCATTTGATCCAGACTTTCAATAAACGCATGACATTCGATTCCTGCCGCAGGACCAACACAGGCCTGTAACGAACCCAGCAACAGATTCGGGTAATCGATAAATTTTTGTAATGCGCGATGAGCAAACTCCCAGGAACGCGGTGATGGAAAAGCGACCGGGTTGTGCGCCGGATCAAAATCAAACAGTAACTCCGGGCGAAAACGTAAAAAACCGATGATGCGTTCATCGATACCGTTTTTATAGGCCCAGGCCACCCAGTCATCCAGATGCAGATCGATTTCATAATGTGAGAAGCGATTCGCCAGTGGTGCAGGCATCGCATAGGTCACTCCACGATCGCCCTGTCGGTTGCCGGCAGCAAAGATGGCCCAGCCCTGCGGTACTTCATAGTTCCCCAGTCGGCGATCCAGGATAAGCTGATAGGCCGCTGCTGACACCGAAGGGGCTGCCGAATTTATTTCATCCAGAAACAGAATGCCTGAACTGCCATGGGTTTTAGCATCGGGCAACATCGAAGGTACCGCCCATTCAACCTTACTGCCCTGTTTAAACGGGATACCGCGCAAATCGCTCGGTTCCATCTGAGATAGCCGGATATCGATCACCGGCAGCTTATGGGTTTGCCCAATCTGCAGCACGATCTGTGATTTGCCAACCCCTGGCGGGCCCCATACCATCACCGGTGTGTGATGACCTTTAAGCGTTCCCAGTAGTTCTTCTTCCAGAACTTTGGACAAAAACGCAGGACGCATTAAAACCCCGCCTTCGCGTAAAGTTCTTTTGCTTTCTCTGGGTCTTTCTCAATCCCATCACCAGATTCATACATCATGGCAAGTGTCGTCATCGAGCCGACCAGCCCCTGATCGGCAGCCTTGCTAAACCATTCAACCGCTTTGGCGCCATCCTTTTCAACACAATCGCCATCCATATACATAAACCCGAGTCCATGCTGTGCAACCGCATGGCCCTGGTCAGCGGCCGCTTTCATCCACTTGAAAGCCAGTGCTTCCTTTTTCACCATGCCCAGACCATTTTGGTACATGATAGCAACACGGTGCTGGGCATCCGGGTCACCTTTTTCGGCAAAGGGTAGTAAAAACTGTACGGCGCGGATGAACTCTTTAGATTCAAAGGCCGACATACCACTAATAAAATTCATATCAGCATCGGTAGTCATCAAATATATACTCCTGATAAATAAACTGTTGATAATAATAATCATTATTCATTATTATTCGAATATCCCTGATGGGACGTAAATCCACGCATACTCCCAATAGAGATATTATAAACTGCGTTTTTTCTAGTAAAATACTCACATTTTTCGGCCTGTGGCAATTCTTACGAGTGCGCTACAGCGCCAAATAATCTTTTTTTATCGTCTGAATTTGAGGAGAATGTTATGGATCAAGCTTATCGTGATGCAACGACTAAAATGGAAGAAATGGGTTTACAGGAACAATACATAATCGGCTGGCAGGGTGGTTACCTGGGTCATCCGGAAAGAGAAGAGCAACAGGTTAACGATGCCTATTCTGCTGGTTACGAAGATGGTCAGGAAAAATCAACGGATAACTTCGAAAACTGGAAGTAATCGGGTCGACACAATGCGGGCCAGAAAACTCTGACCCGCATTTATTTATCCGTACTCTACCTTTGATACTGTCGTGTCACTCGTCACACCGAGATTATTTAGCCAAACCCCCTATATCCGGCGAATCAGCCAGTTAAGCGCCTCCCAGCTTAGTGCTATCGATCGCTACCTGCAGCAACAGCTGGAGCAGAATGCTAATAACCTCAAAAAGACCCATTATTTTCATCAACGGTTTGAAAATATCTATCTGAAAACCATTCAAAATACCGATTTAGAAAGGCTACTCGAAGAAAGCCTGGGCTACTGTGCAGAACTACTTGGCATGTGCACAGATGAGTTAAAGATCGGCTACTGGTTCAACCTGATGCAACCCGGGCATGTCACAACACTGCATCGACATGATGATTTTGACGAATTAATTTCCGGGGTTATCTATCTGTCGGTGCCTGAAAATTCGGGTGACCTGGTACTCGAAACACCAGAACAGAGCATCGTCATCAAACCAGTTAGCGGGAATTTCATCTTTTTTGACCCCGCGACTCCCCATCGTGTCACTGAAAACAGATCCGAGCACTATCGACTGTCGATAGGAATGAATATCGGGCCCGCAGGAAACACTACACTCTAACCGTTTTAGCCAGGCACTTTTTGCAGACTATGTTGCCAGTCTGTCTGGCGTATTAATTTTAAACGCTGAGTTCGCCCCACTTCATTCTCATACCACCCACGATCATGCTGCTGCGGTTCGGCTTCATAACACCACCAGCAACCATCTTCATCCATCGCAATCCATCTGGCCCAGTTCGGCAAGTTGTTCGTTAGCATGGATTCAGCTCAAAAAAAAGCCTGCTTACGCAGGCTTTTTCTGTCTCACATTTACTGATGTTTCTGTCGGTAGTTGGAGATTGCAGCAGCAATCGCATCTTCTGCCAGTACCGAGCAATGGATCTTAACCGGTGGTAAGGCCAGCTCTTCAGCAATATGGGTATTTTTGATTTCTGCCGCCTGATCCAGGGTTTTACCCTTTACCCATTCGGTTACCAGCGAGCTGGATGCAATCGCTGAACCACAGCCATAGGTTTTAAATTTAGCATCTTCAATAATGCCATCTTTACTAACCTTGATCTGTAGCTTCATCACATCACCACAGGCAGGAGCACCAACCATACCGGTGCCTACACTGTCATCTTCATCGATTACGCCGACGTTGCGCGGATTCTCATAATGATCCAGTACTTTTTCACTATATGCCATTTCGATTACCTCAATAGTTTTGCGTTAATGGGCAACCCATTCAACGGAGTTTAAATCTATACCTGCCTTATACATATCCCACAGGGGTGAAAGCTCTCGCAGCTTGGTCACTGCCTTTCTCACCAGCTCAATGGTGTAATCCACTTCTTCAACCGTCGTATAGCGTCCCAGCGTAAAGCGGATGGAACTATGCGCCAGCTCATCGTTACGTCCTAATGCTCTCAGCACATAGGATGGCTCCAGACTGGCAGAAGTACAGGCAGAGCCTGATGAAACCGCAAGATCACGTAAAGCCATAATCAGCGACTCGCCTTCCACAAAATTAAAACTGATATTCAGATTGCCGGCAATACGATGCTCCAGATCACCATTCAGGTAAACCTCTTCCATATCGTTAAGGCCGTTATACAGCCGATCACGTAGCATACGGATACGCTCATTTTCGGTCGCCATCTCTTCCTTGGCGATTCGGAACGCTTCACCCATACCGACGATTTGATGGGTAGCCAGTGTTCCAGAGCGCAATCCTCGTTCATGTCCACCACCATGCATCTGGGCTTCCAGACGGATGCGTGGCTTGCGCCTCACATACAGGGCGCCAATACCTTTTGGTCCATAAATCTTATGACCGGAAAACGACATCAGATCAACCTTCAATTCAGCCAGATCGATCGTCACCTTGCCGGGTGACTGCGCTGCATCGACATGAAAAATAATCCCTTTTTCGCGGCATATTTCACCAATAGTGGCGATATCCTGAATCACACCGATTTCATTATTAACATGCATCACAGAAACAATGATCGTGCTATCACGCATTGCAGCCCTGAGCTTTTCCAGATCCAGCAAGCCATTGTCTTCCGGGGTCAGATAAGTAACTTCGAAACCTTCTCGTTCCAGTTGTCTGGTGGTATCTAAAACCGCTTTATGCTCGGTTTTAACAGTAATGATATGGTTACCTTTTTTCTTATAAAAGTGTGCAGCACCCTTAATCGCCAGATTATCAGACTCGGTGGCTCCACTGGTCCAGATAATTTCACGTGGATCGGCATTCACCAGCTCAGCAACCTGCTTACGGGCAAGCTCTACCGCTTCTTCTGCTTTCCAGCCAAACGCATGACTGCGCGAGGCAGGGTTACCAAACTGACCCTCTATAGTCAGATATTCTGCCATTTTAGCAGCGACGCGCTGATCAATTGGCGTTGTAGCACTGTAATCCAGATAAATTGGAAGTCTTAAATTACTCATCAATAATACTCTTTAGCTTTATCATTAAATTGGGTTTATAAATCGCAACCTTCAGGCTGCCGAACGGCGATTCAAAAATCTGCCGTATTGTACATCCTGTTTTTTAACTAATTCACTGATCTGAGGACGGTTAACGTATTGATCGAGCTTGATACCGCCCAGATAACGATGCAAATCACAGGTCAGGTCATACCAGAGTTTGTGGGTTAAACACTTTTCACCCTTGTTACAATTACCCTTACCACCACATTTAGTCAGATCCAGCTTTTCATCGACAGAATCGATGATATCGGCAACAGAGATTTGATGCGCCGGTTTGGCTAGTCTATAGCCACCGCCAGGACCTCTGACACCTTTCACCAGTCCATTATTACGTAATTTAGAAAACAACTGTTCCAGGTAGGACAGTGAAATGCCCTGACATTGAGAGATATCGGCCAAAGTAACAGGACCTACTTTTTCGTGAAGTGCAATATCCATCATCGCAGTTACCGCATAACGACCTTTTGTTGATAGTTTCATGTGCTTCCTCTTAATTCCCGACTAATTTAGTCAGGAATTTATCTGAAGCTCAGGTTTACGTCAAGGCCTAATTATATTGACAATAACTTTATCGGCTATATTTTATTAATTTACAGACACTTACAGAGCTTATCTAGAATTAACTACAACTTTGAAAATTGCTTCAAATTTGACACTGGATGGAAATAATGGCCCTGATAAATACAGTAACCCAGCCATTTATAAAGAAAACGGTTGAGATGCCATTTTTGCTGCAGACTATTCCCACTGTAGATTCGATGCCGTTTTCTATCGAGACGATCCTGAACCTCTGCGATCCGGGCATCATGGTAAATACGGATATGCATATCCGGCTGGCAGATTACTTTATCCGCGTCATGAAAGCGGTAGGTCAGGCGTAACATGGTGGTGAATTTGCAGCGCATGCTAACCGAAAGATAAAGATCAAGATGGCCCGGTGTCACTGAAATCATTTCATCAGCGATGCCAAGATCAGGGACAATTTTTTTTAGTCGGATATAGTTCTGTTCGTAAACATCCATCAGGCCCGAAAAGGTTTTCGGCTTAACTATGTGAGCAGAATTGATCGATCCAAAATCAGCGAGCATGCGTAAATTCACCTGAGCTTAAGTAATATTTGCCTTCTAAAACTGGAGTAGTGGTTCATATCATCGAAGCTATCCTTTAGCATTACCCGATTCATTTGATTGGGTCTTTTTCCCAGTTTTAACAGCACAAACCACCGAGTTATTATAACGTCTATTTCTTCCTGTAGAAAATCGGTTTCGGTGTTTTGATCATACCAGATCAGGCGCTCCGGTGAAGATCTGAATTCAACGGCAGAGTGCGATCCAAACTGTCGGATAATGGAGTATTTTGCAAAAAAAATGAAGATGAGTAGCAGATAAATACAGAGTGCCGGCAACAGCCAGAGGTCGAAGCGACCGGCCAGCAGGCTGGCCAGAAGTATTAGCGAAGTTAGGACTTCGAGTTTAAACAGGAATCGAGAATAACGAAGTTTATAGCGCAGCACATTGTCGGATTTTGCCGGCGATGTCATTGATATGCTGCTCCGTTGATGAGACCTGGGCTAATAATAGTTCCAGTAACTCCTGATCAGGATATTCCAGCAGTTCATAGAAATCCTGGCGTTCCTGTTCATTCAGTTTGCTATAGCCATGCTGGACGAATTTCTGTAGAAATACATCCAGCTCCAGCATGCCACGACGGCACTGCCATCTTAACTCAGACAGTGTTTCGTATTTTTTTTTCATCTATAGTTTTTTCTGTACCATGCGTTCTTTGATTCGACCGATAGCTTTGGTTGGATTCAACTCTTTCGGGCAAACCTGTACACAGTTCATGATGGTATGGCAACGATATAGCTTGTAAGCATCATCCAGCTGTTCCAGACGCTCAACCGTGGCTTCATCACGACTGTCTTCGATAAAACGTGACGCCTGTAGCAGCGCTGCAGGACCCAGGAATTTATCCGGGTTCCACCAGAACGACGGACAGGCCGTCGAGCAACAGCCACACAGAATACATTCATACAGACCATCCAGTAACTCGCGCTGCTTTGGTGTTTGCAGGCGTTCCACTTCAGGCTCTGGTTCAGAGCCGATCAGATACGGCTTAACCGCGCGATACTGCTTATAAAACTGCTCCATATCGATGATCAGATCACGAATAACCGGCAATCCAGGTAATGGACGCAGTTCAATCGGGTCACTCAATTCAGACAGGCGCGTTACACAGGCCAGACGATTAACCCCATTCACATTCATCCCATCGGAACCACACACCCCTTCACGACAGGACTTTCTAAAGCCAAGTGTCGGGTCCTTTTTCTTCAGGGTCAAAATAGCATCGAGTAACATCATTTCCGGATTCACACCCGGTAATTCATAACTCTGAATGTAGGGTTTTGTATCGGTTTCCGGATTAAATCTAAAAATATTGAATTTCATGGCCCAGACTCCTAGTAGACGCGTTCTTTAGGCGGAAATGATTCTACCGTCAATGGCTTGGTGCGAACGGGTTTGTAATCCATCCGGTCATCTTTCTTGAAATACAGGCTATGTTTCATCCACTTCTGATCATCCCGGTCCGGATAATCTACACGTGAATGCGCTCCACGACTTTCCTGTCTGGCGGCAGCAGCAACTACGGTACACATCGCCACATCGACCAGATTTTCCAGCTCAAGGGCTTCTATACGAGCCGTATTGAAGGTTCTGGAAAAGTCTTCAATATAAACATTCGGCAGGCGTTCACGAATTTTCTTCATTTCGATCACACCCTGATCGAGTAATTCCTGGGTGCGGTATACGCCACAGTAATCCTCCATCACTTTTTTCAGGTCGTCTTTCAGTCCATCCACGGTTTCGCCCTTACCCTTGCGATCCCAGCGATGTAAACGATCCATCGCCTTCTCCACCGCTTTTTCATCCATCGGCAGGCGATACTGGTTTTCTTTCATATAGCTGATCATTTCATTCGCCGCAGCACGTCCAAAGACAATGATATCGAGCAATGAGTTGCCACCCAGACGGTTCGCGCCATGCACCGATACGCAGGCACATTCACCCGCCGCATACAGGCCGGGAACGGTTTCTTCCGGCGTATCTTTAACCGGCATCACGACTTCACCCTTACGGTTGGTCGGAATTCCACCCATAAAATAATGACAGGTTGGATAAACCGGAATCGGCTCTTTGATCGGGTCTATACCGAGGAACGTGATGCAGGACTGACGGATACCCGGCAGGCGTTTCATTATGGTATCGGCACCCAGATGATCCAGTTTGAGTAACACATAATCTTTTTCCGGTCCGCAGCCTCTACCCTCTTTCACTTCAAGAAAGATAGAACGACTGACCACGTCACGACTGGCCAGATCTTTGGCATTCGGTGCATAACGCTCCATAAAGCGTTCGCCATCGCCATTCACCAGATAACCACCTTCGCCACGACAACCTTCGGTAATCAGCATGCCGATACCGGCAATACCAGTCGGGTGAAACTGTACAAATTCCATATCCTGCAACGGAATATCGGCTCTTAACACCATACCCAGACCGTCGCCAGTATTGATCAATGCATTCGAATTGGTGCGGTAAATCTGACCAGCGCCGCCGGTAGCCAGCAGTGTAGTACGGGCTTCGATCAGCATTGCTTCACCGGTTTGAATACTGACGATGATGGCACCGAGTACAACACCGTCTTCGTTCTTGATGATGTCCGTCGCAAAATACTCATCAAAGAAATGGGTTTTTGCACGGATGTTTTGTTGATACAGCGCATGCAGCATCGCATGTCCGGTTCGATCCGCCGCTGCACAGGTTCTGGCAGCCTGCTTTTCACCAAAGTTCTGACTCTGCCCACCGAAAGCACGCTGATAAATCTTACCGTTATCCAGGCGTGAGAAAGGCACCCCGTAATGTTCCAGTTCATACACCAGTTTCGGTGCGACTCGACACATATACTCGATAGCGTCCTGATCACCCAGGTAATCGCTACCCTTTACGGTATCAAACATGTGCCAGTGCCAGTTATCCGGCAGCACATTCGCCAGCGCCGCATTCACACCACCCTGCGCCGCAACGGTATGCGAACGGGTCGGGAAAACTTTGGAAACAACGGCCACGTTGGCATCTGCGCGGGAAAGCTGTAACGCTGCGCGTAAGCCGCCGCCGCCAGCGCCGATGATTAAGGCATCAAATTTTCTTCTTATTAAACTCATGAGATCACTTCAACTAGTAACAGTGCACGTAATAACCAGAATCCTGATGCTAGCAGCATAAAAACTATCGCCGACATAACCAGCATTTTGATTCCAACGGGTTTGATATAATCCAGGATGACATCTCTTAGCCCGATCCAGGCATGAAAAAGTAACGCGACCACAAACAGGCTCGACATCACCTGCAGCCATGGCTGGGCAAATAATGCCACCCAGGTGGGGTAGCTTAATTCTTCACCACCCCACAGTATCATGGTCAATATGATGGCAAACAATACGATATAGATGGCGCTAAAACGCTGTAGCAGCCAGGCCTGCATTCCTGAAAAACCACTCATAGCACCACTCCCAGCGTAAGCAGAAAAGACACCACCAGAGCGGCGACTAAAACCACCTGAGAACTTTTCGTAGCGATCTGCTTCTCGACACCGATCTCGAGATCGATCAGCAGGTAGCGAATACCGGCAAACAGATGATGTACGAAGGACCAGATAAAGAAAAAATAAACGGGGAACAACCAGCCAGAATCAAGCATGCCTGCAACCTGATTAAAGCCATCCTCACTTTGCAAACTGAGGGTAAATAGATATGTTAAAACGGGTATGGAGAAAGAAAGAATAATTCCAAAGGCACGGTGCATAATCGAAATAATGCCCGATATTGGAAGTTTGATATTCTTTAAATCAAGATAGATCGGCCGACCATCTGATGACTGCATAGTTTTGTCTCGGTGATTAACGGTAGCTTTGAGATTGTGCTTTTTATAAGGCTAATGTGCTACAAAGTTATGCGAATAAGCTTATTAAATTAAGAACATTTTGTTATTAGTAAATCTGATTAACGTTCAGGAGCCTCGGCTTACAACGCCGGGACTCCCAAAACGCTGAAGATAGTATTAATTTAATACCATCGGGATAAGGTTTTGATAGGGCACATAGCCATCAATTTTCTTTCCATTCTCGGTAAAAAGTGCCGGGGTACCGGTCACACCCACTTCATTACCCAGTAAGTAGCCTCGATCAACAATTTTGGCATTCTCACAGGTTCCTGGAGGTAATTCACCAACAGCAGTTTCTTTTGCAATATCCATCCCCGCCGCCCGGTCTTCAGCGCACCAGACCTGCTTCAATGTCTGATAGCCAGGCCCTCTGTTACCACCGCGCGGAAACGGGAAATAACGTACTTCAATTCCGGCCTTCTGTAACTCTGGCACTTCTTCGTGCAGCTTTTTGCAGTATGGGCAGGAAGAGTCGGTAAAAATATTCAATACCGCAGCGGTGGTTTCTTTCATGGATGGGAAAATGGCCAGATCAGAGGTGGCAAATTTATCGATCGCGTTTTTGCTTACCGTTCTGCGCGAAAGCTCGGTCAGATTGACCTGAGTTTGTAGATCAATCATATCGCCGACAATGACGAAACGGCCATCCCCGGTCAGGTAGGCAATTTTGGAGCCGAAGCTGGTCTGATAGATGCCTTCAGCCGGGGTTTTCTGAGCCACGCTCACCTCTGCATCACCAAGTCTGGATTTGAGTAGCTGGGTGATATCAACATCTGGAGCCGGAGCGTTTTCGGCTGCGAAAGCGAGCGACATACAGGACAATAATCCAGCGCTTAAGTAAAGTTTTATAGGTTTCATCGAGGTTCTCAATAAGTAAAGTTAGTTAAATTCTATGGACAGTACAGCGATTAAATAATTAGTCCTGCAATGCCTGATTTAGTTTCTTAAGGTTTTCAACCGCCTGTTTTTTGCCATACCAACAGTCGATTATTGGCGGGCATCGCGAAATCTTCCGTGCATTCTAAACCAGACTGATCGGCTATGTCTTTTAGCCATTCAAAGTTTTTTATTCCGCTGGCAGGGTCACGCTGCTTCAACCACTGATCGAAGCGTGCATTACTGTCTGAGGTATAAAGATTCTGATAATTAAACGGTCCATACAGCAGCAGCACAGATTGCGCATGCATACAGCCGGAAACCCTGCGCATGAACTGCTCAGCAGCCGATTGCGACATGATATGCAGCGTGTTTGCCGAAAACAACAGATCATATTGCTGATCCGGCCAGTCGCTGCCTGCATCGAGTGTCAGTGGATATAGCACGTTGTAAAGACCGCTATCCTTGATCCAGGCCGCAATGCCCGAATGATTTTCCGCAAGATCACTGGTTTGCCAGACCAGAGCTGGAAACTCAGTAGCGAAATAGATGGCATGCTGACCGGTACCACTGCCAATTTCCAGTAGCGTACGACGGCCTTCCAGATAGCGTTCCAGTACCTGTCGGATGGGCAGCCTGTTTTGCTCACAGGATTCAGAAAAGGGTTTATTCAACATCATGTTGTTTATTCAGGTTGCGCAGATAACGTAGTTTTTCTGCAATTCGAGTTTCCAGTCCACGCTCGACCGGCTGATAGTAATGAGATACAGGCATCTCATCCGGAAAATATTTTTCTCCAGCCGCAAAGGCTTCCATTTCATCGTGGGCATAACGATAATCCTTCCCGTAACCCAGTTCCTTCATAAACTGCGTGGGCGCATTGCGCAGATGCGCAGGCACATCCAGACTGCCGGTTTCGCGCGCCGCACTCATGGCCTGTTTGAAAGCATTGTATACCGCATTACTCTTCGCCGCACAGGCCAGATAAATCACCGCATGGGCAATCGCCAGATCACCTTCCGGACTACCCAGTCGCTCAAAACAGGACCAGGCATTGAGACTGATTTCAAGAGCGCGCGGATCGGCATTGCCAATATCTTCTGAAGCCATACGCACCACCCGGCGCGCGATATACAGCGGGTCGCAGCCGCCATCCAGCATCCGGCATAACCAGTAGAGCGCGGCATCTGGATCGGATCCGCGTACCGACTTATGTAACGCGGAGATCTGCTCATAGAAGATATCGCCCTTGTTATCAAACCGTCGATGCCCATGACTGACCACTTCGGACACCTGCTCTGCGCCGATCTGTCCATCGATTTCAAGATCGGCCAGTATCTCAAGAAAGGTCAGCACACGCCGTGCATCGCCATCGGCAGCTCGGATCAGCAGCGCGCGTGCATCATCTGCTATGTTTAACTGTAACTGGCCGAGACCGCGTTCACTGTCCTGCAAAGCCATATCCACCAGTGCCGATAGCTCCGCTTCCGTGAAAGACTTCAGCAGATAGGTTCGAGTTCGCGATAACAACGCATTGTTCAGCTCGAACGAAGGGTTTTCAGTGGTGGCCCCAACAAAAATCAGGGTGCCATCTTCGATATGCGGCAGAAAGGCATCCTGCTGGGATTTATTAAAGCGGTGTACCTCATCTACAAACAAAACCGTTAAACCGCTGAACTGTCTGGCCTGATCGACCGCTGCTCGGATGTCCTTAACGCCGGATAACACGGCTGATACCGATAGAAACTGAGCATCACTGTAGCGCGCGATCAGCCTGGCCAGGGTGGTCTTGCCGGTGCCGGGAGGTCCCCAGAACAGCATCGAATGCAGTTTCCCGGATTCTATCGCCTGGCGCAGTGGTTTTCCTGCCGCCAGCAGATGCGACTGCCCGATCATCTGTTGCAGATTCTGCGGTCGCATACGATCCGCCAGAGGCTGATAGGCATGCTCGACGGCAAACAGATCCTGCATCACAGAGGCTTAACCACCGACCCCGAACACATCGACTCCGGCAGGCGGCACAAACTTGAAGGTATCCGGCTTGAAAATTACATTATTGCGCTGATTCTCAAACACGATCTGGGTACTCTGACCGAAGCTGTCACGCAACTCCAATGCCTTGATGGTTTCATTCTCCATTCCGATATAGATTCGGGTGTATTCCATATCCGTGTTCTTCGGCGTCAGCTCAATCCAGTACAGGTATTTGTGCTGACCGACTTCACTCACATCGAATTCGGTTTCGACCTTTTGCTGCTTCATCAACACCATGATCGGTGCCGAAGCCAGCCCTGCTTCCATCGGCTTCACCGTGGCCTGATCCAGATCCACATCGTAGACCCATAACTCTTTACCATCGGCAATGATCTGCTGCTCGTAGGGCTGTTCATAGATCCATAGGAATTTACCAGGGCGCTGGATCGAAACCCGCCCCATCGACTGCTGCACTATCTTCTTATTGTCATCAATCAGAGTCTGTTTGAACTCAGCCTGCAGATTATCGAGCGAAGCCATGGCACGGTTCAGCCGGTCTTCAACTTCTGTCGCGCTCACTGGCAAAGATAATGCTGGCAGCAGGCTCATTAACATCACTAAACTATTTTTCATGGTTTTAATATTCAAGGGTTAATCCATAGAGGGTGGCGCAGGCGCCAGCACTTCACGACTGCCATTCGACTGCACCGGAGTCACGACTCCAGAGGCTTCCATTTCTTCAATCATACGAGCCGCCCGGTTATAGCCAATCTTGAGGCGACGCTGCACATACGAAATCGATGCCTTACGGGTTTCCGTCACGATTGCGACCGCTTCATCGTACAGCGCATCCTGATCGGCACCGGTCGAATCCTGACCGACTTCTCCCGGTAACACCGGAGCAGTCTGCTCCTGTAAGACCCCTTCCACGTAGTTTGGTTTCCCCTGCTTCTTGATTTCAGCGACCACATCATGAACTTCATGATCATCCACAAACGCACCGTGGATACGTTCCGGCAGGCTGGTACCGGGTGGCAGATAGAGCATATCGCCATGCCCGAGCAGGTTTTCCGCGCCCATCTGATCCAGTATCGTGCGTGAGTCGATCTTGGATGAGACCTGAAACGCAATACGGGTCGGGATATTCGATTTAATCAGGCCGGTGATCACATCCACCGACGGACGCTGGGTGGCCAGTATCAGATGGATACCAGAAGCACGTGCCTTTTGCGCCAGACGCGCGATCAACTCTTCCACCTTCTTGCCCACCACCATCATCATGTCGGCAAACTCATCCACCACAACCACAATATAAGGCAGCTTGTCCAGATCTTCCGGTACGGCATCCGGATTCATCAACATCGCCTGCTCGCGATTAAACAGCGGATCTTTGATCGGTTCACCCGCAGCGATGGCATCTTTAACCTTTTTGTTATAGCCCGCGATATTGCGCACACCGAGAGCGGACATCAATTTGTAGCGCCGTTCCATCTCCGCTACACACCAGCGCAGACCATTCGCCGCATCCTTCATGTCGGTCACCACCGGAGCCAGTAGATGCGGAATGCCATCGTACACGCTCAGCTCCAGCATCTTCGGATCGATCATGATCAGCCGCACCTGCTCCGGAGTAGACTTGAACAGCAGGCTTAGCAGCATTGCGTTCACCGCCACCGACTTACCGGAACCGGTGGTACCCGCCACCAGCAAATGCGGCATTTTGGCCAGATCCGCTACCACCGCTTCACCACCGATATCCTTGCCCAGCGCGAGTGTCAAAGGCGAGTGTGATTGATCGTAGGCTTTCGACTTTAGAATCTCGCTGAGTACCACGATTTCACGATGCTCGTTGGGTATCTCCAGCCCCATCACCGATTTACCCGGAATGACTTCCACCACACGGACCGCAATCACTGAAAGTGATCGCGCCAGATCCTTTGCCAGATTGGAGATCTGACTGACCTTGACCCCTGCCGCCGGCATGATTTCAAAACGCGTGATAACCGGGCCGGGATGAACCGACTCAACCTGAATCTCGATACCAAAATCCAGCAGCTTGGATTCGAGCTGCTGTGACATCGCCATCAGCGCTTCCGGGCTATAGCCCTGGGTACGCGGTGGCGGGTTGTCCAGCAGTGACAGCGATGGCATAAAGCTTTCATTATCGGACTTATTGAATAGCGGAATCTGTTGCTCCTTAAGCACCCGCTCACTCGGTTCCAGCTGTTTCACCACCGGTTCGATGCGTACTGGCTTGCGCGTTTCCTTTTTCAGAAGATGCTCAGTAAAAATCTGTTCCCGTTGATGACGTAGCTTACTGCCGATACGCCTATCCTTGAGAAGGTAATACTGATCGCTCAACCAGTCAAAAGCGCGCAGAGTCCCCTTCCCCGTATAATCCAGAACCGCCAGCCAGGACAGGCCCGTAAACAGGGTGAGACCGGACAAAAACAGCGCCAGATGGAGCACGGTCGCGCCCAGAAAACCCATGCTAAGAGAAAAATTATGCCCCGCCAGCTGACCCAGAATGCCACCAGCATCCAGCGGCATCATCGATTTATCCATTGCAAAATGCAGGCTGGACAGCGCGCAGCCGGAGATCAGGGTCAGCGCAAATCCGCTCCAGCGCACCGCCAGCATCTGATAACGGTCTTCAGCACTGCTGATTTTTGCACGCACTAGAATGAAGCCGTTATAAAACAGCATCACCGGCAGCAGCAGGGCCATATAACCGAACAGATACAGCAGCAGATCGGATAGCCAGGCACCCGCCGAACCGCCAAAATTGGTGGCACGCTGATTCAGTCCGCTATGCGACCACGCCGCATCGGCCGGATCATAGCTGAGCAGTGCAACCAGCATATAGATCGCCAGCGCAAACGAGATCAGCATGCCAGCTTCACGCAGGCGCTGATCAAACTGACTGCTCAGAATCTGGCCGTCTGCCTGCGAATTAACCGGGGGTTTTGCTTTTGCCTGTGCCAAAGTGGACCTTATGCTGGATAGAAGTGGGAAAGATTACATCTCGAATTCGCATCATTTTACAGTAACCCGCCCAAAACGAAACCTTGCAATTTGATACTTGGGTATTAAATAAATCTCACCCTGATTTTCCTATAAATTTCACCACAATACGGCCGGCTTTTTGATGTAAACTAGGCGCCAAATTTTTTCAGGAATCAATATCATGTCAAAAACCAAACATTCTAAATGCCTTATTCTGGGCTCAGGTCCTGCTGGTTATGCAGCAGCGGTGTATGCGGCTCGCGCTAATCTGAAGCCGGTGCTGATCACTGGAATGGCCGCCGGTGGTCAGTTGATGACAACCACCGAAGTGGATAACTGGCCGGGTGATGTAGAAGGCCTGACCGGCCCCGGACTGATGGAGCGGATGGAAAAACACGCACTGCGCTTTGAAACCGAGATCCTCTTTGATCATATCCATACCACTTACCTGAACGAGACCCCGAAACGCCTGGTCGGTGATCAGGCTGAGTACACCTGTGATGCGCTGATTATTGCGACCGGTGCGAGTGCGATGTATATCGGTGATCCGAGCGAAGAGAAATTCAAGGGCAAGGGTGTTTCCGCCTGCGCTACCTGCGATGGTTTTTTCTACAAGGGCCAGAAAGTAGCCGTCATCGGCGGTGGTAATACTGCGGTGGAAGAAGCGCTGTACCTGTCCAATATTGCCAGCCATGTGACCCTGATCCACCGCCGCGACTCGCTACGCAGTGAAAAAATCCTTCAGTCCCAGCTGTTCGAAAAGGCTGAAAATGGCAATGTCAGCATCGAGTGGAACTGTCAGCTGGATGAAGTACTGGGCGATGAAACCGGTGTTACCGGCCTGCGCATTAAAAACGTGCTGGATGACTCCAGCAAAGACCTGGAACTGACCGGCATTTTCATCGCGATCGGGCATAAGCCGAATACTTCCATTTTCGAAGGTCAGCTGGAGATGGATAACGGTTATATTCGCGTCAAAAGTGGTATCAAGGGTGATGCGACTGCCACCAGTGTGGAAGGCGTATTCGCGGCCGGTGATGTGAGCGATCATATCTACCGTCAGGCGATCACCTCGGCCGGAACCGGCTGTATGGCGGCACTCGATGCCGAGCGTTATCTCGACGCGCTGGAACATGCTAAAAAATAGGCCGCGAATTAGCCCGGGGAATGCCATCTACCGAGTGTGAGCCAGAGCCTACATGAAGCTTGAGGTAACGATAAAACAGAGCCTGACCGAGATTGAAGAAAGCGAATGGAATCAACTCGGTGAGGCTGATTACCCGTTTACCCGGCATGAGTTTCTGCTGGCGCTGGAACAGCACCACTGTCTGCTCGAATACGGCTGGCAGCCGGTTTACTTTCTACTGCATGATGGCGCTTCGCTGCTTGCGGCGACACCCTGCTACATCAAGTCCAACTCGTATGGCGAACTGGTGTTCGATCACACCTGGGCCCAGGCTTACGAACGCTCGGGCCAGAACTATTATCCAAAACTGGTGACCGCCATCCCCTATACACCGGCCACCGGCCCACGCTTTCTGATTCACCGGCAGATTAGTGATGCGCAACAGGCGCATCAGTTGAGGCTGCAACTGATTCAACTGATCCAGCAGTTTTGCCAGACTCATCAACTTAGTGGCTGGCATTTACTGTTTGAACGGGAAAGCATTGTGAAATCGTTTACCAATCATCAACTGCTGCTGCGCTATGACTGTCAGTATCACTGGCATAACCAAAGTTACCAGAACTTTGCTGACTTCCTGGCACAACTGAGCTCCAGAAAGCGTAAAAATATCCGCAAGGAACGGGCTGCCGTAGCCGCTGAAGACCTCACCATCTGCCGCAAATACGGGGATCAGCTAACGGATGCCGAATGGCACAGAGTACATCAACTCTACGCCGGCATTTTTCAGCGTAAATATGGAACCGCCACCCTCAGTGAAGATTTTTTCCGTCGCATCGGTCGGGCACTGAAACAGCGGGTAATGGTGGTGCTGGCACTAAAGCAGGAAGAGATCATTGCCGCTTCGCTGTTTTTCGTTAGCGACAGCACGCTGTACGGTCGTCTATGGGGCTGCGAAGAGTATTACAACCATCTGCATTTTGAGTGCTGTTACTATCAGGGCATCGATTTCTGTATCGAAAACAGGCTGCAGCATTTTGATCCGGGCGCTCAGGGTGAGCATAAGATCAGTCGTGGTTTTCTGCCACAACGCACCTGTTCCGCACACTGGTTTGTCGACCAACAGTTTCAGCAGGCCATTGGCCATTACCTGCAACAGGAAGAACAGTATATCGATCAGTACTGTACCGAAATGCTGGCAAAATCGCCCTACCGGAAAAACGCTTGATCCCCTGGCTGAACCCGCTATCAGCTGCGCACTTTCCGCCCACCGGCAGCGCACTAACGGAACCGAATGGCCTGCTGGCCGCCGGTGGACAGCTGAATGTAGAGTGGTTGCTGGAAGCCTACGGACACGGCATTTTCCCCTGGTTCAATGAACATGAACCGATACTGTGGTGGTCACCGGCTCCGCGCACGGTGCTGTTTCCACAGAATTTTCACATCAACCGCTCGTTTCGGAAATTCCTCAAAAAGTCACCCTATCTGATTACCCGCGACCAGAGCTTTCGCGCTGTGATGCAAGCCTGCTCAGAACCGCGCAAGAATCAACCGCGCAGCTGGATTAGCCCAGCCATGATCGATGCCTATAGCGCGCTATTCAACGCTGGTTATGCGCACTCCTATGAATGCTGGAGTGCCGACAAGATACTGGTGGGGGGGCTATATGGGGTTGCGATCGGGCAGTTTTTCTATGGTGAATCGATGTTCAGCCATGCCGAAAACGCGTCTAAATGCTGTCTCAAAGCGCTGGTGGAGTCAGGCCTGTATCGGATCATCGACTGTCAGATGAATACTCGCCATCTGGTCAACATGGGGGCCGTCGATATAACGCGGGCAGAGTTTGAAACACTGCTTACAAATTTTTCAATCCGGTAGTGGATTGTATTTCGCCGCAAATTTTTCAAATTCAATAATATTGAGCGGCTTGCTGTATAGAAAGCCCTGAGCAAACAGGCAGTTTTCACGAATCAGAAACTGTTCCTGTGATTTCGTCTCGACCCCTTCCGCGATCACACTCAGACCCAGCGTGTGACTCATCCCGATAATTGCACGGGTAATCGCTTCATCGTTTTTATCCATCGGGATATCGGTGACAAATGAGCGATCAATCTTGAGTTTGTCGATGTGCAGATTTTTCAGCTTACTCAGTGATGATGTGCCGGTACCGAAATCGTCGATAGCGATGCTGACGCCCATGGTGTTGAGGTCATTGAGTGTCTGTAGATGCGATTCTATCAGTTCCATGGCATAGGTCTCGGTCAGCTCCAGTTCCAGATACTGCGGTTTTAATTCCGCTTTTGCCAGCGCCATATTCACCACGGTTAGTAAATCACCACGTTGTAGCTGCGGACCGGCGACATTCACCGATACGCGTCCAAACTTCAGGCCCTTATCGAGCCAGGACTTCATATCCCGGCAGGCCTGTTGCAACACCCATATTCCAATCGGAATGATCAGTCCGGTATCTTCGGCTTCCTGGATAAAATGCTTCGGCCCCATCAATCCTTTCTCAGGATGCTTCCAGCGGATCAGGGCTTCTACCCCGATTAAGCTGGCTGACTTCATATTGATCTGGGGTTGATAATGGAGTCTGAATTCCTGATTAACCAGCGCCTGACGTAACTCACTGTAGAGTTTGATGCGTCGATAAGCCTTACGCGTCATATCTTCGGTGTAAAAAACGATATTGTTCATACCCATTTTTTTGGCCTGATACATGGCCGAATCGGCATCACGTAACAGGTCCTCCACCGTATTCCCATCCTTCGGGTAAATCGCAATACCGATGGAGCAACTGATCGAAAAACGATGGTCATTCACCATCACCGGTTGCTCCAGAGACTGAATGATTTTTTGTGCAATCAGCGAAGCATCGACCGGATCAGTGATGCCTTCCAGCAGTACCACGAATTCATCACCGCCCAGACGTGCCACCATATCGGCTTCGCGCACCTGATTCTCGAATCGCCGTGCAACCGTCTGTAAAACCACATCCCCGATTTCATGCCCGAGGCTGTCATTGATCAACTTGAAACGATCCAGATCGATATACAGCACCGCACACATCAGTCGGTGACGGGAAGCGGTGCGTAGCGAATAGCGCAATCGTGTCATCAATAACAGGCGATTGGGCAGATTGGTCAGCGGGTCGTGATGCGCGAGATGTTCCAGCTCCGCTTCAGACTGCTTGATGCTGGAGATATCAGAAAAGATACCCACATAACGACGGATACTGCCATCACGCTCAGCTATAGGATTTATCGTCAACCATTCCGGATAAATTTCACCATTTTTACGCCGGTTCCATAGCTCACCCTGCCAGTGACCGTAATGCTCTATGGAAAACCAGATATCGGCATAAAACGCATCATCATGCCGGCCTGAATTCAGAATGCTCGTTTTCTGTCCGATACAGTCATCCAGCTCATAACCTGTGATCCGGCTGAATGCCGGATTTACGAACATAATAATTCTTTCTGAGTTCGTAATCATCACCCCTTCATTGGTATGATGAATAATGGCCTGAGCCTGACGTAATTCAGCTTCAGCCAGATCTTTCTGGGTTGCCAATTCCTGTTCAACGCGCTTCCGGGCCAGACTCATGTTAATCATGAATTCGAGCTCAAGCTGACGATAGGGCTTGAGTAGATAAGCGAAAGGTCGTGCTCGTTCTGCCCTTAACAGCAAATCAGCATTCACATGTGCGGTCAGAAAAATGACAGGAATATCCTGTTTATTACGGATTTGTTGTACCGCCTCGATACCATCCAGCTCTCCGGATAGTACGATATCCACCAACATGATATCGATCCCATTGTGGTTAACTCTGGCGATAGCTTCTTCGCCAGAGCTGAGGATATCTACGATATGATGACCTGCCTGTTGCAGGTGTAGTTTAAGATGCTCTGCCTCGAAAAGGTCATCTTCTACGATCAGGATATTAGCGCTTTCCAATGCTGCTCTCTCTTACCTTAAAACCACATAAAAACTGGACATTACATTAATATGAATCTGACGCCTAGTACAGAACTATAAAACAAGTTTATACTGATTTATTAATCTAATTTATCGTATTTTTTTAATCGTGAGTATAAAAGCCCTATGCCCGGACAGGATGACATACAGCAACAGTTAGCGGCTCTCAGGCTGGAGTTTGCCGCTAATCTTGGGATTCGCGTAGATCAGATGATTGCGGATCTGAATGGTTTGGTCGATCATTCGGACCCGGCAACCATGCTGCATGACATATTCCGCCAGATCCATAGTCTGAGTGGATCAGCCGGTACCTTCGGATTTTTTCAGTTAAGTGAGCAGTCGCGCCAACTGGAATTAATCCTCAAAGAGGCGATAAACCAGAAAAATACGCTGGATAGCAAAACCACAAAATATCTCGTTCGGGGATTGCAGGCATTGCATACCCTGATTGAGAACGGGCCTGAAAACACCTCGATTATTGAGCCGTTGGAACAGCTGACTACCCCATCCATCATGGCCCAGCGTCTGATATATATCGTGGAAGATGAAGCTTTTCAGGGACAGGATCTGTGCCTGCAGTTGCAACATTATGGATTTAGAACCCATTTATTTTCATCCGCGACTGACGCCAGAAAAATGGTAGAAATGCAGATACCGGATGCACTGGTACTCGATATCATTTTGCCCGAAGGTGTATTAGCGGGCACTCAGTTTGCCTCCGAGATACGCCAGCTTTTACAGCAACCGGTACCTGCTCTGTTCATCTCTCAACGCAAGGACTGGGAATCCCGGCTCGCCGCGGTGCGCGCAGGTGGCTCCGCTTACCTGGAAAAACCACTGGATATTTCCGAACTGGTGAATCACCTGGATCTGATCACGCAACGGGTCCGGCGCGAGCCCTACCGGGTGCTGGTGGTAGACGATACCGAAGAACTGGCCCAGCACTACAGCCTGGTATTACGTCAGGCGGGTATGCATACCAGCGTATTAGCAGATCCAGAACACATCCTTGAGCAAATGTCCTTGTTTCAGCCGGAACTGGTGTTGCTTGATTTTTATTTTCCAGGCATCACCGGTCTTGAAGTCGCCAGCGTATTGCGCCAGCATCAAACCTACTTCAGTACACCGATTGTTTTTCTGTCGACCGAAACCAACCGTAAAATCCAGCTGCAGACCCTGCAACAGGGCGATGATTTTCTGGTAAAACCGATCGATGATAAACAGTTGATCAGTACCATTGAGTCGAGAATAGAGCGTTCGCGCACCCTCAGCGAGCTGATGTATCACGATGGCCTGACCGGCTTACTCAATCAGATCACCCTTAAACGCCGGGTTGAATCCGAACTGGCTCGTAGCCAGCGTCAAAATGAACCACTCAGTTACCTGATGCTGGATATAGACCTGTTTAAACAGGTTAATGACCGTTTCGGCCATTCGATTGGCGACCGAGTACTCAAATCTCTTGCGCAATTGCTGACAGATCGCCTGCGTAAATCCGATCTGATTGGGCGTTACGGTGGCGAAGAATTTGGTATTATCATGCCGAATACCAGTCCGGATGCCGCCTTCGAAATCATTGAAAAACTGCGTGTTTCTTTTTCTCAGCTAACGTTCAAGAGTGACAAGGAAGAGTTTAAGTGCAGTTTTAGCGCAGGGATATCCGGCAGCACCACTTTCAGCCAGGAAAATAAGCTGATAGAAGCGGCGGATGAAGCCCTTTATCAGGCCAAGGAAAGTGGCCGTAACAAAACTATTATTCATGATGAATGTTAACCATGCAGCAGCCTTACCGGGAACAGCGCAATAGCTTTATTCACTGGCTGGTTCTATTTACAGGATTAGGCTTAAGTTTTCTGGCGTTTCGGGTCGCAGTAGAGCTGGAAAACCGCACCATTCAGGTCGAACACGAAAGCGCCACTCAGCTCGCCATCGATGCGCTGAGTAAGGAACTCGAAATCAATCAGAGCAGACTATCCGGTATACAACGGTTTTTTATGGTGTCTCCCGAGGTCAGCCGGGAAGACTTCTTCCGCTTTACCGAATCCCTGATCAGGGATAACGCTTCAATCCATGCCATGGAATGGGTTCCGCAGGTGATGGCCAGCGAACGTGAAACCTATCGCTTAAATGCGCTTGCGGACGGCCTGACTGATTTTGAGTTCAGGTCACAAAACGCCGAAGGAAAACTAATCCCAACCCAGGATCACTGGGTATATTACCCGGTGTTTTATGTTGAACCCCTGGCCAGAAACATGGCGGTATTAGGGTTTGATCTTGCAACCAGTCCCGAGCGCATGGCCAGTCTGCAAATGGCACGTCTAAGCCGGCAAACGCAGGCAACCTCAAGCATTACCCTGATTCAGGCATCCGCCCGACAAAAGGGATTTTTGATTATTCAACCCATATTTGTACCGCTAGAAAAAAACCAGACCCTGTCGCAGGAAAGATTTAATGGCTATGTGTTAGGCGTATTTCGCGTGGGCGACCTGTTTAAATCGGCCATTCAGCCACTCAAGGCATTACTCGATCCACTGATGATAAAGATCATCGATATCACTGATCTGGCAGATACCGAACTACTCTATAGCATGAAATCTTCGGCGCAACTGGAACCCCTGCCAGGCTGGCGCTGGCGCTATGCCAGGGATATCCAGATTGCTAACCGTACCTGGCGCATCACCAGTATCGCCACCACCCAGTTTGCCCAGCTGCATTCCAAACAGACCGAGTGGCTGGTGTTAGCGGTGGGTATAACCTTCACCCTGCTGATCAGCTTTTATCTACGCAATCTGATTAACCGCGAGGTTGTCATTAAAAAACTGGTTAACCAGCGCAGTCGGCAACTGGTTGAAAGTGAAAAGATGAACCGGACAATCGTTGAGAATGCCGTCGATGCCGTGATCACGATCAATCCTCTGGGTATTGTCAGTCTATTCAGCCCTGCGGCTGAAAAAATGTTTGGATATAGTGCCGAAGAAGTGATCGGTCAGAATATTAAAATCCTGATGCCTGAGCCATACCATTCTGAGCATGACGGTTATCTGGATCATTATCAGCAAACCCATGAAAAGCGCATCATTGGTATCGGACGTGAAGTGGTCGGTAAAAGAAAATCAGGGCTCACCTTCCCGATGAACCTGTCGGTCGGACAGGCTCAGGTGAATGGGGGCACACTGTTTATCGGTACAGTTAAGGACCTGACCGATATGAAACAGCAGGAAAACGAGTTAAAGGAATTTAATGATCGTCTGGAGCTGGCCGCTCGTGCCGGTAGTATTGGGGTATGGGATTTTGATGTGATCCAGAACACCCTGAACTGGGATAAACGTATGTTCGACCTGTATGGCCTCACCAAAGATCAGTTTCCTGATGCCTACGAAGCCTGGCAGGGAGCGCTGCATCCGGATGATCTACTGCGCACCAAAGCAGAACTGAATGACGCGATTCAGAATGGCAAGTCTTTCGAAACGGAGTTTCGTATCCTGTGGCCGAATCATGAAGAACGCCATATCAAGGCCTCTGCACTGGTAGTGCTGGATGATCAAAAGCGTGCCCAGCGCATGATCGGGGTGAACCTGGATATTACCGAGCAAAAACGCTCGGAACAGGCCATGCTCAGGGCAAAGCTGGCCGCCGAAGATGCTAACCGGCAAAAGTCAGCGTTTCTGAACGTGATGAGTCATGAGCTGCGTACCCCTCTCACCGTCATTCTGGGTTATCTGCCCATGCTAAAAAACCTGGAACAGATGCCATCTGCTGAAATCATTGCACAGATCGCCAACGATATGGATATTTCCGGCAACCATCTACTCGAAATGATCAACGATCTACTCGACATCTCCAAGATAGAAGCCGGCCAGATGGATCTTCAACTGGAAACAATCCACAGCCTCCCGCTAATCCAGGAGATGATACGCAAGTTTGAAAACCTGGCCGAGCGCAAGTCGATTGAGCTGATGACCGATGCGCAAGATTTTGAGTTTCAGGTCGATGCACGTCGCCTGCGTCAGATTTTGATCAACCTGCTCGGAAATGCGCTTAAATTTACCCGCCAGGGCAGTATAAAAATATCGGCGGTGCAACAGGATAAACGGGTTACCTTCAGCGTGGCCGATACTGGTATTGGCATCCCACAGAAGGAACTGCCATTCATATTTGATACCTTTCATCAGGTCGATGATTCATCCACCCGCAATGTGGGCGGTTCGGGGCTTGGTCTGGCCATTACAAAACGTCTAGTCGAGTTACATGGTGGCAACATACAGGTGGAGAGCATCTATGGTTCAGGCACCACTTTTTCTTTCACGCTTAAGCAGGAGTAAACAGAATGGCTAAAATCTTACTGGTCGAGGATGATGAATTCATCAGCCGCATGATTAACATGAGACTGACCCTGCGCAAACATCAGGTTGAGCTGGCGTTCAATGGTCAGCAAGCGGTCGAAAAAGCGCCTGCGGGCGATTTTGACCTGGTGCTGATGGATATGCATATGCCGGTCATGGATGGGCATCAGGCTACACGCAAGCTACGTGAGAGTGGCTATGGCGGACTGATTATTGCCGTAACCGCTTCGGTGATGAGCGCCGATAGTCAGAAGGCGATTAAATCCGGCTGCGATAACTACATCTCAAAGCCGATAGGAGCCGATTTTGAAGACCGTATTGAGGCCATTCTCAAAAGTTCCGAGTTACATCTTGATTGAAAACGCTCTATTAATCAAAAAGCGCACTATAAAACAGATACATCAGTACGATGCTCAGCCAGGTATCGACAATCAATAACAGCACCAGATAACGACGTAATTCGACCTTGGGCCATAATCGGAAGGTTTGATACAGAAAAAAAGAGAGTACCAGCAGTAGTATAATCAGAAATTGCATAATTGAGTGAGTCCAGTCAATCCGTCCATTCTAAACGCTGCTCAGAATGGATACCAGCAGACACTATTATTGATCCAGGAATTGATCTAGGCATTAGCCTCTGCTGGAATCGCAAAACGCGATAGTTCTTTTTGTTTGCTCGGATCTTTCAGCCCCATCTTGATGAACACCAGAATCTTCTGCGCCATTTCGCTGCCAGGGTTCATCACATACACCCCGTTTTCCACATCAGACAGAAATACCTGACTCTGAATCAACATCGCCATCAGGGTTTTCATCGCCTTCTGCTCATCCACTACCGCAAACGGAATACCGACGCCGCGCGGATCACTGGCCAGCTTCAGCGGCTCAATATGGCTGATTAAATTCTGCAAAGGCTCAATCGCATTCTGATCTTCACCGGCGGAGAATAAACTGCCCGCCATCACATAGGTCGCAAAAGACTGCATTTCTGAAGAGTTTAGCGGGGTACCGTGGCTCTGGTTCTGCAGCTCCTGATTGTACTTCTGGCGCGCATCTTTTTTCAGATAGCCAAGCCGGATGATGAAGGTCACGAAGGCTGAAATAGTATCGTAAATAACCGACAGGATAGAATAATTCGGGCGCAGGATATAGTAACGGATAATGCCCAGAAACAATGCCAGCAAGTCAAAGACAGCGGCCCAGATAATGCTCACTGCGAGCTGTATCGAATAGGCATCACGATCCATGATGACCCCCATCGCGGTTTCGATTGGACTTTGAATGATCGCCAGTTTGCTTTGTGAAATATCCGACAGTATCTGTTTCGATTCATCCGTGATGACAACAGACTTCAGCCGAGACAGCAACAGGATCAGTATTTCACGCTGGCCCTGAGTGTTTTGCATCAACGCACTATCCATCTCGGCATAGATGGTTTTTGCTTCTGCATACTTGCGTTTTTGTGCTTCAAAACGGACTTCATCCGCCTGTAGCATTTCTATCTTCTGATAATACTCAGGCCCTTTGCCTGCTCCCAGACCGGAACGAAAGCCACGCAGTGCTTCTTCTTCAGCCTGGCGCTTGAGAAAGGCAAGACGTTCGGTCTGCGCATCGATAAAGCCCTGTTCCAGCAGTATCACTTCGCTTAACTGATTGGCCACACGCGCCTTCAGCTGGGTATTAACGGCATTACTATCGCCAATGGTACCCGGCAATCCGGCATTGTAGATGAAGGTATAGGCCGATAGCGTGGAAAGGGTCAGGGCAGCGACATACACCACTAGCAACACCAGCTTACCGACGCCCTTAACATACGGCAGTGCAATCAGGCTGATGGCGATAGAAAACTGCACCGCAATCGCAAACAATATCGCAAACAGCATCTCCTTGATAAACAGATGCGCGCCTGAATAGGTGAAGATGCCGTTGATGCCGACCAGAATGAAGATAACAACGCTGATAATTCCAGCGATTCGTTTCGCCTGAAGCGAATCCTGATGGGTGGATGCCATAGCCTTTTACAGATCCGTAAAAGGCTATAACAATATTAGTATTTACTTATATTGTCAAGCTGATCCCTGTGCCTGAGTTTAGTTTGCAGCTTGAATAGTCTGCGCCACTGCAACCACGGTCATATTCACCAGGCCGCGTACACTGATCGATGAATTCACCACATGTCCGGCCAGCTTGCAGCCCATCAAAATAGGACCGATGGAAACTCCGCCGCCCAGCACATGTAACACGCTAGAGGTGATATTACCCGCGTCCAGATTTGGCATCACCAGTAAATTAGCCGCACCCTGCAGATTGGAATCGGCAAATTTTTCACCGCGCTTAGCCGCAGAGAGTGCCGATTCAGCTTGCATTTCACCATCAACTTCCAGCGTTGGATCCAGTTTACGAATGATAGCCAGTGCTTCACGCATTTTTCTGGCCGAAGCAGAATCTCGGTTACCAAAATTGGAGTGCGATAGCAGCGCCACCTGTGGCTTGATTCCAAAACGTTCGACTTCACGTGCACCCGCTATCGCCATTTGAGCAATATCTTCAGCAGCCGGATTTACCGTGACCTGGGTATCGCAGATGAAGATAGTGCCGGTATTTAATATATGCACATTCAAAGTCGAGATATGCTGCTCACCATCCGGTTGTTCGGCAACATCCATCACCTGCTTCAGGTGCTGATTGAAACGACCGATCGAACCACAGATAAAGGTATCCGCTTCGCCCAGCTTAACCATCAATGCGGCCTGTAGCGTAGTACTCGACAGCACCAGAGATTCTGCTTCCATCAGGGTGACGCCTCGTCTGTGCATGATCTGGTAATAGCTGCTGGCGTATTTCTCGACATCAGTATCGTAAATAATCTGAAAATCACGCCCTTCCTGCATGCTCAAACCATATTCGCTGATCTGCGCCTTGATGATCTCGGGGCGACCTAACAAAATCGGAAATGCGAGCCGATCCTGCACAATATTTTCAACCGCCTGTAACACCTTCAGGTTTTCACCTTCTGGGAAAACGACCTTTTTCTGGCTGTTTCTGGCCAGCTCAAAGACTGGCTTCATGATCAAACCAGAGCGATACACAAAACTGGTTAACTTATCGCGATACTCAGCCATATTAGCAATGGGTCGGGTGGCTACACCAGAGTCCATCGCGGCCTGTGCCACTGCACTCGCGATTTCAATGATCAGACGTGGGTCAAACGGCTTTGGTATCAGGTACTCGCGTCCAAAGCGTAGTGACTGTCCCGCATACGCAGAACTGACGATATCCGAAGTACTGCCGGCGCGTGCCAGACGCGAGATGGCATGTACCGCTGCAATCTTCATTTCTTCATTGATTTCGGTGGCCCCGACATCGAGCGCACCGCGGAAAAGAAAAGGAAAACACAGCACGTTATTAACCTGATTTGGAAAATCTGAACGGCCGGTTGCAATGATTAAATCATCACGCACCTTGACCGCATCGAGTGGATTAATTTCCGGGTTAGGATTCGCCAGTGCGAACACGACCGGCTGCTCGGCCATAGTTTTCAGCATTGCAGGCTTCAGCACATTCGCCGCTGACAGGCCAAGAAATACATCGGCACCTGCGATGGCATCGGCCAGGGTACGATGTGGAGTGTCCACCGCATAGCGATCTTTATACGGATCGGCCCCTTTCACCCGGCCCTTATAAACTACGCCATCGATATCCGTGACAATCACATTTTCGCGTGGCAGCCCCATCGAAACCAGCAGGTTAAGACAGGCCAACGCGGCTGCACCTGCGCCGGATGAGACCAGCTTGATCTTATCGATCGGCTTGCCAACCAGCTCCAGGGCGCTGGTTAAAGCGGCAGCAACCACGATCGCGGTACCATGCTGATCATCATGAAATACCGGTATCGACATATGTTTACGCAGATACTCTTCCACGATGAAGCATTCGGGTGCCTTGATATCTTCCAGATTGATGCCGCCGAAGGTAGGCTCCAGACGTTCGATCGTCTGCGCCAGCTTGATCGGATCCTCTTCCTTGATCTCGATATCAAACACATCGATATTGGCAAATTTCTTGAATAGTACCGCCTTCCCTTCCATCACCGGCTTGGAGGCCAGTGGGCCAATAGCACCCAGACCCAGTACTGCAGTACCATTCGTTATGACGCCAACCAGATTGGCACGCGCGGTATAGTCACTCGCTTTCAACGGATCCTTTTCAATCTCTTCACAGGCATAAGCCACTCCGGGCGAATACGCTAGCGCCAGATCCCGCTGAGTGGTTAAAGGTACGGTAGACTGAATACATAATTTACCGGGGGTTGGAAATTGATGGTATTCAAGTGCTTTTTCGCGAAAATCTTCGGACATACTGTATACCTGGTGGGTGACTATGAATGGATGCAGTATAAATGAGACTTATTCCTGTTCTAATAACTTGTGGCTACTTGCTAATAATTTTGTTGAACGCCTTCATGTAGTGAGACATTTAGAGTTTAAACCACTGTTAAATTGAAAATTACAGGGCTTAACGTGGATAAAAGAAGAAAGAGCCATTGGTAGATAGTAGACACCTGGCGATAATGCCTGAAACCCCTGTTTCCTATAACATCCAGAATTAAATGGCGCACCTCTGGAAGCGTGAGTAATTTAAATAACCAGACTTTCTTAAAATAGACTGTCAGCTTTGCACTGAAGTGGTCGTTTTAAACAATAAACTATCGCACGTAAGCGCTATTGAGAAAAACTTAAAACCATTCCACTAAGGCGACACCGAGGCCAACACTGGTGGTTTTATGATTAAAGTCGATCAGGCTTTCACCATAGCCGTGAAAGACCTGAGCATGACAGCGCAGTCGATGAAAACAGGGATAAGACCAGTCCACCTTAATCGACCCCTGAGCCTGTTCCAGACGCTCGAATGAGTGACGTATCTGGGTCGCAATCTGATGTGAGTTTTTCTTGCGGTGAACGATCAGCAGTTCGCCACGCCCAATACTATCTTCAATATCCGGGTTTTCATCCTCTTCCGCAGACCGTTCCGGTATCCGCCACCAGGGGCGCAGTTGCACCACCCAGTCCGGACGGTCAAAACCGACGGTCAGAATAATGCGGTTCCAGCTACGTGAAAGGGGTTCATCCTGACCGTTGGATTGATGATTCAGGCTCAAACTGAGCATCCTGCCATGAAAACCGAACAGGCTGTAATCGGTACGCCACACAAACATGAACTCGGGCTCATGATTGGTTTCACGGAACGCGCGCGACTCTGCGGTATTGTACAGTTGCCAGTGTGATGACTGGGTATAGCCGAACCACAGATCCCCATTATCACCAATCACATCGTTGATCAATTTGGTTTTGAAACTGAGCTGCAGTCGCGCTTCCAGATGATCGATGTTGAGTTCATCGGTAACGCTTGTGATGGGATTATTGGTGCGTGGTGATGTATTCACATCTGAGCTGTAGGCAATAGGCAGAAAATAAACCGGTTTATAGGCACGAAAGGCGTATTGCACCAGATCCTGATCCAGCTCCCAGCGCTCATTCAACAGCGAGTATTCACCCTCCTCCGGTGTTTTCCGGCTTTTGATCCGGTCCAGAGGTAGCGCGTCTTCGGCAGCTTGTTCCTGCTGGTCGTAGCAAGCCAGACGCTGGTCGTTATTTTCTATCTCCCAGCAAGCCGTCTGCGCGCTTAACGGCACGCTGAACAGGAATATCAGAGAGAGGTAAATTTGCTTCAACACCATACACCGTTTCGATGGGCACCGTCAGAACAGCATTGCTAAGCGGGTTAGCAAGACAGCGCAGCCTGGATTTAAAAAAAACCTTTAAAAGTCGAAAGAAGTTTCCTGCATTTCACCATCGGTACTAATCGAAACGCTCTTCACGCTCGGGTAGCGCGACAGGATATACGCCGACAGCATCACCAGTGAGGCTTTATTTTCCTGCTCAAATGCACCCAGAATCCGGTCGGCCACGATCTGACAACGCTGCTCGACATTGGGCTTATCCACCCAGCTTCGACTCATCTGCCAGCCCTTGTCCATATCTTTGTCCAGAGTCTGAAAATAATCACCGGCTTCCATCACAATCGCCTCCGGCACTTCCACGGGATAACTTTGGTCTTCAATTAGGATATTCAGTATCATGCGTTTTCCTGTCAATTTTTGAGTCATTATACCTATGTTAGCTTCTATTGATCACCTTATATCCGCACAAAACCTGACTAAAATAAGGCAGTTACTGCAGGATTCCCCTTTCGTCGATGGCAGGCTTTCTGCAGGCATGATGGCCAGGGGGGTCAAAAATAATCAGGAAATGAATCCGCAATCGAGCCATTTTAATGAACTCAATGAATTGGTAATGGGTAACCTGGTGCGCCACCCGAAATTTAAGGCGGTGGTGTGGCCAAAACGTGTCGCGGCCCCGTTTTATGTGCGTTATGAACAGGGTATGGCGTATGGTGAACATGTCGATGATCCGATCATGGGTCAGGGAGAACTCTACCGCACCGATGTCTCAACCACCATTTTCTTATCCGATCCGGAAGACTATGAAGGGGGCGAACTGACCATCATGGATAGCTATGGTGAAAGGCAGATCAAGCTGCAAGCCGGTTCTGCAGTGATGTACCCGTCGCATAGTCGTCATTATGTCGCGCCGGTTACCAGTGGAGTTCGACTGGTTGCGGTCACCTGGTCACAAAGTACCGTGCGCGATCCAGCAAAACGCGAAATGCTTTACGAGCTGAATCAGGCACGTGAAATGCTGTATAAAGAATTACCCAACTCAGAAGCGACCCGTAAGATTAGTGCTACCTTTAATAATCTGGTGCGGCGCTGGGTCGAACTTTAAGCGGATCGAGACAACATCAATTTAAGCCTGTCTTATTCCGCACATAGGCTTCAAACTGATCCGCCGGCAGCGGTCTGCTGTAGTAATAACCCTGCACTTCATCACAGCCCTGGGCCTGCAGGAGTGACTGCTGATGCTCCGTTTCGACCCCTTCGGCAAGGGTTTGGATACCCAGACTACGGGCCAGATTGATGATCGCAACCACAATCGCCCTATCATCCGGATCATCAATAATATCGCGTACAAATGACTGGTCGATTTTGAGTTTGGCAATCTTGAATTTCTTTAGATAACTCAAACTGGAATAACCGGTTCCAAAGTCATCGATCGACATCTGGATACCTTGCTCATGCAATCGGTTCATCACTCCAATAGCACCCTGTGGATCTTTCATCGCAACCGCCTCGGTCAACTCCAGCTCCAGATACTGCGCCGGCAAACCAGCCTGTTTCAGTATCCGTGTGACCAGGTCGGTCAGATTAGGATGACGAAACTGCACCACGGACAGATTCACGGCTACGACAATCGGTGCCAGGCCGTCATCCATCCAGCGCTTCATCTGAGTCACTGCGCTGCGCAACACCCATTCACCGATCGGTAAAATCAGTCCACTCTCTTCCGCAATCGGGATAAACTCAGCCGGTGAAATCATACCCAGCTCAGCATTGTTCCAACGCAGTAAGGCTTCCGCACCAATCACCCTTCCACTGACCAACTCTATTTGTGGCTGATAATGTAGCTGCAGTTCATTCCGTGCCAGCGCATGACGTAATGCATTCAGTAGTTTCAATGCGCGCGCAGAATGCAGTTGCATCTCCTCGGTAAAGAAACAGAAATCGTTACGCGCGGCCTGTTTCACCCGGTACATTGCGGTATCCGCATTGCGTAGCAGTGTTTCAAAGTCTTCGCCATCAAGCGGGTAGATCGCAATACCTATCGACAGCGTACTTCCCAGTTCATACTGATCAAGCTGAAACGGTAGAGCAATCGCTTCAATCAGTTTAATCGCAATCTGGCGCGCTTCATCTTCCTCGGTATTTGGCAATAACAGGATGAACTCATCACCGCCCAGCCTCGATAAAGTGTCCTCTTCGCGCAGGATACGTTTAAGCCGGTGCGCAACCTTTACCAGTAATTTATCTCCAATACTATGCCCCAGGGTGTCATTGATATTCTTGAAATGATCCAGATCCAGAAACATGAGCGCCAATTTCTCAGTATTACGTTGCGCAAAACTGAGTGCAGAATTGAAGCGGTCAATCAACTGGCTGCGATTGGGCAGGCCGGTGAGTTGGTCAAAATAGGCCAGTTGCTGAATGCGCGCTTCAGCATGCTTTTTCTCGGTAATGTTTTCCTTGATGCCGAGATAATTGGTGATAGTTCCATTGGCATCACGCACCGGCGAAATGATCGCCAGCTCGTCATACACGCTGCCATCCTTGCGTTGATTGGTTAGTTCTCCACGCCATACCTCACCGCGTAAAAGATGTGCCCACATATCCTGATAGACCTCGATGGGAGTCTCGCCTGATTTTAATAATTGCGGTGTTTTCCCCAGCGCTTCGTCTGAACTGTAACCGGAGACTTGATTGAAAGCTGCATTCACATACTCAATCTTGGTGTCCAGATCGGTAATCATGATGGGATTGGGGCTTTGCTCAACCACGATCGACAATTTATGCAATTGAACCTCATCAAGTTTACGCTGATGGATATCCTCTATTACTGAAATAAAGTATTTGGGCGATCCGTCATCATTTTTCACCAGCGAAGCAGTTAACTGTATCCATATGAAGTCACCTGACTTACGGATATAGCGCTTCTCCATTTTGTAGGTATCGATTTCTCCAGCCAGTAACCGATGCACACTGTCCAGATCTTTCTGTAGATCAGCCGGATGCGTGATGTCCTGAAAGGTCAACTCGAGTAACTCATCATGCGTATAGCCGACAATCTCAGCCAGCCGGTTATTAACCTCGAGCCAGGTCCCATCGGCTGCTACATTTGCAATACCCACAGCGGCCTGCTCAAAAGTAGCGCGGTAAGCCTGTTCACTTTCGCGTAATGCCTGCTCTATGCGCTTGCGTTCGGTGACATCGTGAAAGTAAATCGATATCCCATCCGGGGATGGATAGATGTGATTCTCAAACCAGCGCTTATAAGGTGGATAATACTCCTCAAAAAAAGCTGGTTTCTGCTCATGCATCGCTTTTTCGTAGGCCAGTTGAAATTTTTGCCCCACCCCTTCGGGGAACTCTGTCCAGATATGCTTACCGACTAGTTGTTCTACGCTACGATCAAACATCTCAGCAGCCTGAGAATTGACATAGGTGTAGCACCAGTTTCTGTCCAGTGCGACGAAGCCATCACTGATTCTACCGATGATATCGCTGATGGTCCGGCGCGTTTTATCGGCTTCATTGCGTGCCTGCTGTTCTCGTTGCAGCAACTGTTCACGTTCATGTTCCGCCTGCTGGCGCGCTTGCTGATGGGCAAAATTGGTCAGCGCATAGCTGATATCGGTTGCCATTTCGACCAGCAGGTTTTGCGCGGCCTCATCAAACGCATCGACACTATCTTCATACAGATTAAAGGCACCGATGATGATATTGTTGCGGTAAAGAGGTAATGCCGCCGATGATTTCCAGCCAAACTCTGCAGCGCGCTCATGCCAAAGTGCAGTAGCCGGATCCTGCTCAAAATCCTGGCACCAGTAAGGCCGGTCTTCGCGTAAGGCGATTCCGGTCGGGCCACGACCACTGGCTGAATTCGCATCCAGGGAAATCTCCAGTCCCTCCAGATACTTAATTCCCTCGCCAAAAGCGGCCACTGGATTAACACTGTTGGTGGTTTCGTCCATCAAACCGATCCAGGCCATTTTCATCCCACCAAAATTCACCGCATCGCGGCAAATCTGGGTAAACAGCTCAGCTTCAGTTGTGCAACGTACTATCGCCTGGTTGCACTGACTTAAGGCTGCGTATAGACGGGTCAAACGGGCAACCTGTAACTCTGCCAGCTTACGTGAGGTGATATCACGAGAAAGTACGACGAAGGAAGGAAGTTTGCCAGCCTCACCCGATTTTCGAGCAACCGATAGCTCAAACCAGTGAATCACACCACCGAGCCTTAACTCAAACTGGCGGCCCGAGGAAAAGCCCATTTGTGCGGCTTCTTGTATTGCCTCCATGCCAATTTTAGCCACTTCGGGCGGCAATAATTCATCGTTTTTCTTGCCCAGAAAATGCTCGACAGGAAGCGCCAGTAAATCGGTGCGGGGAGAGTGGTAAGCGAGATAACACCCGTTGATATCCATCTCAAACAAGAGGTCCGGTAACGCATCCAGTGTCGCCTGCAGTTTATTTTGTGAAGTGACCAGAGCGGCTGTGCGTACTCTCACCAGATGGCGAAGTATGAGTGATACGACCAGCAGTAACACCGCCAGGATCGCAGCAATAACAAGGTAATAAATGAGATTGCGTAGCAATGGATTTTGCAGGCTCTGTCCCATCCACTTATCCTGCAACGCTTCACGCTCAGGCGCTGTAATCGCTGCAAATCCCGACTCAACCAGAGCCAGAGTCGCGCTATCACCTTTGCGCACGGCACGATGAAACTCTCCGCTATACAGGCTAAAAGCCTTGAGTAGCTTGTGTTCGGCTCCAGCCCGGAAAATAAGATAATTGGCAGGGGGATCATCCATACAGAAAACATGCACCTTCTCAGCCAGAACTGCCTGCAACAGGGTTTCATAATCGGTATAAGGCTTTATATCGGTAATTCCGCCGGCACGCAGCCTGTCGACACAGGCATCACCATCCTTTACACCCACCCGAAAGCCTTCCAGTCCGTTGATATCATTGATACCGAGCAGTTTCGAAATCGTATAGATGGAAACGGGCAAGGTCGCGTATGGCGCACTGAATTCCAGTCGGGTTTCCCTCTCAGACGTGCGGAAGATAGTATCAATCACATCGGAGCGGCCCTCTGCCATGTTTTTTTTTGCCTGCGCCCAGTCCGTCGCAATCAGCTCGACTTTGACACCGGTTTTAGCTTCCCACAACTTCCATTCATCGATCAGGTAACCTTCAACTGAACCATCAGTCCTACGCATGACGTATGGTGGATAGTTATCATCGAGGGCTACGCGTAGTAAAGAGGTTGCCACAAAACCAGGTGCCTGATTGGCAAATGCAACAGAAGACAGCAGAAATATTGATACAAATACTAAATAAATCAATATATTGAAAAGTAAACTTAAACTATATTCGAGATCATGGAATAAGCCATTGATGCCAACAGAGATAGACTGATGCATCCCTATATCCGGTCGAGTTAATGGTTGCGCTAAAATCATACGTGCCGTTTTTAGTGTGATTCAGGTTGTTCCAGTCTGAGTAAACAGGTTTAGATAAATAAAGTATAGAACAAAGACCTTAAATCACGTCTGATTTATATTCCCACCCTTTTGACCATATAACAGGAGCTATAGATAAAGCTTAAAACTTTTTGAGCCAGCCATAAAAAAAGCCGCTAGAAAGCGGCTTTTCTGGGACCAGGTATTAAATTGTAGATTAACGATGCGATCCTTTTTCCGCATGCGCAATATCGACCAGTTCCATCGCCTTATCCATATAAGATTGACGGTAACCATCTAACTCATGACCAGCTTCTGGTGTGAAATAGTCTTTGAAGTTAACGCCATTTTTTTGTTCGTATGCAATAAATTTTTTCTGCATTTCGATCAGCTCTTGAATCTTTGCCGCTTTGTCGCTCATAAATTCTTCCTCTGCAAACTGTGTGCTAATAAACCTGTAAGATGGCGAAAGAGTAAGCGAATAGTCGCTTTACGTCACTATTACTAAGGTGGTAGAAAATACCTTTTTATCCACTACTTCAGCAATACTCTCACAGAAAATCTTGAATCAATAACCGCCTTTACGGGTACTTTGCGGACAACCACCAATCTTCAGACCCTGCTTGGACGGCATAAGGGGAAACATTTCATACATTTCCTTCGAGCTCACCTTGCGCCCCCAGATCTTGCCCATCGCTTTCATGATGCTACGCTCATTCGGCTCATCTCCACCCAGCGTTTCCTCACGCACGTACTTGATGATATCCCAGTGTTCTTTGGTAGGAGTAATGCCTTCTTCTGCAAAAAGCTCTGCTGCGATTTCTTCATTCCAGTCATTTGAATTGACCAGGTAACCTTTTTCTGTTCTTTCGACTGACTCAAGTGCCATAGGTATGCCTCAATATCGTTAAGTTGTTATCAATGGAATAATTCGGGCAGTACTTTCCCACAAGTTTTTAGAAAAGTCACTTATCCCATTGGTTATAGTAAGTGACTAGCCTTCCTGCTTTTTATTCACCGCATCTATGCCCTTATGTGGCATAAAGATACCCATTCCCATTAATTTTCGGTCGCCTATGCCCTGCTCCTGCAGCAGCACAGACTCTTCAACGGTCAGGTCGCTAACCATCAGTTTACGGGTGAGGATGATGCCTTCATCGCTTTGATGGGTGAGCAGCCTTCCACTCATCATCTTCTTAACCCGGATGCCTTTCTGCAACAGTTGTTGCTGCATCGACTCCAGGAACTCGGTTTCGTCATCGCTACCGAGGGTATCCACATAACGCGCAAATATAGTGGTTAATCGACTCAGTTTGCGGGTAGAGAAACGCCCTACCGTCAACGCATGGCCCTGTATGTCGAGCGTTTTTCCAGTCAATGCTGTTGCCTCATCCAGTCTGCTGGCTGGCAATCGTAGTGTCATTTTAGTACGACGAGAAACACACAGCACTTCGGTTTCAGTATTTTCCGGACGCATCCAGCCATTCGCCGATTCGGCCACATGTATCTGATGGATGCCTGCCTGCGGCTCTTCCTGTATCCAGGGCAGATTTTTTATGATCTGCTGTGACAGTACAAAGCCATGATCCAGCGGCAGATCTCTGCACTCGATACTGAACAGTAGGTCCACTACATCATCTGGAACAACGAAGTGCTCACCTTTATCCTGATCTTCCTGCCAGTACATAGAATTGACTCCCCTGCTTTAGCGTACTGCGGTAAAAACAGCTTCCAGGCGATCTTCCCAGTTTCCGGGGGTATCGCTGAACGGCGGTTTTAAATCCATTCTGAAAAAACGCTCTCCCGCAGCCGCGCGCTTAGAAATGACATCCTGTAGATCTTCAAACGACTCCAGTTGCGGGTTTTGCAGTAGTACTTCACTTAGCCACAGCATAAAATTCTCTCTCTAACATTCAATTCGGTTGTAGTATCGAGCCCGATAATAAACTCGCTTATGTTCAGCACTGTCGGTAAAGGCAGTGCGTGTATGCAATACATTATTACACATAACACCTTCGCCCTGATTCAGACGGTAGCGTACATGGTAGGGTGAGTCCGACTCCAGAAACCCATCCAGACAATCCAGCGCCTCCTGCGTCAGCACATCATCGGACCAGATAATATTGTGTTTGCGTCGGCTATATCGCATATTCAAAGCATGGCCTTGCTCTTCCATGAATACCGCACTACAGGTTTGTGCTCTTAGTAGCTCGCCATTTTCGATGTTCTCCGGTATACACATAACGGCTGGCTGCGATAAGGCGCGGATAAAATCCGGGTTTTCGTTACGCAGATGAATATAAGCCATCTCGTGATCGAGTAACTGATTCTCGCCACCGGCAGCGGCCGGCTGCTCGCAATGCAGTACCATGGCCTGTACACGCTGTTGCATCGGGTTATAGTACCCATCGGTATGCCAGCCAATCGCCTTGTTCGAATAGGGTATATAATGATTGGGACGACCATTTTCAACCACACTAAGGCGGGTAATGCGATCTTCCCGGGCGCAAAGATTTTTATCTAGCTGCTGCAGGCCCATCTGACTACCCACCTTTTTTACCACCGCCAGATGATCCTCGGCGGGACCCAGCATCTTATACAGTGAAAAATTATAATCACTAACTTGTGTTTTAAGGTTTGTCAGCGATTGTTCAGGGATAGTGCCGTCGGGTTCAACGGCATTGAGTAGAGAGAACCCGGAGTCACTGCGTAACTCGTATCTGCTCTGTTTATAACCGACCCATTTCTGGTAGGCTTTATGGTCGTCAAGATCCAGATAACTCATCGGTTTTGGTCTGTAAGATTAGGTTATTAGAAAATAATAAATTAAAATATAGAATCAGATAAAAATTATGTATATCCCTATGGGGGTAATCATATACCACTATTCCATCCCTTCAGGTGAGTGTGCAAAGCGCTTGCTCAAGACTAAAATCCCCGCATTCTTGTAATACTCTGTTACAAGACCGATAAACAATAACTTATAAGTTAACTAGAGTCTTAATAGGAGACTGCACAATGGCAAAGTATGATACTCCGATGCTTGATGA
>JACKQG010000379.1_pt1 | contig 65435 bp, 49 predicted proteins | sample 8237621 | NCBI WGS metagenome assembly JACKQG01 (sample SAMN15677084, study PRJNA649215) | marine metagenome | biome: marine; feature: Black Sea; material: saline water; isolation source: suspended particulate matter (SPM) from the Black Sea western gyre | collected 2013-06-09/2013-06-10 | depth... | reverse complement strand
GGGTGCTGTATTAAGCGAGGTAGCAGCAAAGATGGAACGAAAATCGGGAGAAGGCTCGTCTACTTCTCGCAAGAATGCAGCCGGGCCCGACGATCGGCGAGATGCAGATCTTGACGGGAGGAGTGCGTAGTGCAACCGTCACCGCCGCGAAGCCGAGCGGACTCGTCAAGTTCCCGAAAGAAGCCTTCGACAAGTTTCTAGCCAAGGATCAACAAGTCGTCGACGAGCTTGCGAAAACGATCATGCCGCGTTTGTATCGGGATCAAATGGTTGAAGTTCTTCCGAAGATGTTCGGCGAACTTGACGACGCCATGCTACGTGATTTGGAAGCGAAGATGACATGGCGCAGCCTGCGCCGAGGCGAACTGCTGTGTTACGAGGGCGAGCCGTCTGACAGCTTCTACATTATTATCAGCGGTCGCATGCAGGTATTGATCAAAGGAGGGACTGGCGGGTCACGTCTGCTAAGCGAAGTCTCTCAGGGCGAGTGTGTCGGCGAGATGGGGGTCATCACGGGCACGCCACGGTCGGCAACGATTGTCGCTTCTCGAGATACGGAACTGTTGGAGTTCTCGCGAGATGAGTTCGAAGAATTCACGCAGCGATACCCCGAGTTAATGCGAGGTATGACACGTTTGCTAGTCAGCCGGCTACAGCAAGCGACTCGGCGGTCTCGGGTCAGGAATCTGAGTTCCAATATACTTCTTGCCCCTGCCAGTCATGGAGCGTCGCTCGACGAATTCGCGAAGCAAATGTACGACGCGTTAAATGTCGTCGAATCCGCTGCACCGAGTTTGCAGCCATGCCTTTTACTTACGAGCCATGAGGTAGATAGGCGACTTGGTTTTCCAGGCATATCGCAAGCGGAGGATCGAAGACCGGACGAACTGCGTCTCCGATCCTGGCTGAGCGAGCAAGAGAAGAAGTATGCCGTCATTCTGTTGCAGTCGGATACGACGGTCACGAATTGGACGAAACGGTGTATTCGAAGCGCCGATGAAATCATGTATGTCGCAGAAGCTGAATGTGAGCCGGTCACGACAGCAGTTGTGGCGGAGGTCAGACAGCAAGAGGCGAAACATGCGGAGCGGCGTCACGCGTTAGTATTGCTTCACGGGAATGTTCAACGCCCTCACGGCACGGCTCGTTGGTTAGAGGAGCTGAATTTAGATCGCCATTTGTCCGCCAAGGCGGGTCGCGATCGACATTTCCACATCCGCCGCGAGAAAGAGAGCGACTACCATCGGGTGGCCAGATATGTTTTGGGACGCGAGATTGGATTAGTGCTTAGCGGCGGCGGAGCTCGCGGATTTGCTCACGTCGGCTGCATTCGCGCGATGCACGAGTTAGGAATTCCCATCGACATGATCGGCGGCGTCAGCATGGGAAGTCTTGTTTCCGCCTCTTATGCGTATGACCCTGATCGATTCGAAGAGACGATCAAGAGGGTCGAATCGCAATTGAAAGGTGCGCTCCTCGACATCACGGTACCCGTTGTGTCTATCGCTCGTGGTCGCAGATTTGATCGGCGTTTAAGAAGCTGGTTTGGTGCCGACACGCTGATCGAGGATTTGTGGATGCCCTATTTTTGTGTTTCGAGCAATCTCACAGAAGCAGACACGGTGGTCCATGAAGCCGGTCCGCTATGGTGGGCGGTACGCGCAAGCGGAACCTTGCCGGGACTCTCCTCGCCAGTCATCTACGAAGAGAGTTTGCTCTTCGACGGTTGCCTATTAGACAACCTACCAATGGATGTTATGCGCGAGCGACTTGGCACGTCGACCGTCATCGCCGTCGATGTCGTTCCTCCGCATGACTTGAAGGTTTGCATCCCGGAGGTGCAAAGCCCGTCTGGATGGTGGCTGCTTTGGAAAAAACTAAATCCTTTCGCGAAGACGGTTCATCTGCCAAACATCGTTTCTATTCTGCACCGCGCCGGCGAGCTGGGAAGTGTCTATGGACGCCAAAAGCTGATCGATCAAAAGATTGCGGATCTCTACATTCAACCGCCCGTTGATCACATCGATATTGCTGATTTCGACGGTGTAGCGGAAGCGAGACAGATCGGCCAAGACCACTGCAATGCGGAACTTGGCGTATGGTGGCCACTGCATCAAGAGGGACAAGATGGCAGTCAGCGACCGTGAGCGATCGCGACACCCGAAATCCCGCCTTCGCGTGAAATCTCTGCGGGTAGGGAAAGTGTCACACCGATGGCACGATAACACGTTCTCGAGTGACCCCTAACCGGAACGCTCATTTATCGGATAAAGTAAACGAGCCATCCCAATTGGATGGAGGATTGTTGTGAGATTCGGCCATGTGGCGAATTAGAAACTGTTTCGGTCCATCTTGGTCAGGGATCTTACTCAGCAATTCGATCGCTGAATCCCATTTCCCATTGATGACAGCGTCCAATGCAGCTTCATACTCGATCAACATTTGATCCGTCACTTTCGGCATTTGATCGGCTGGCGGTAGCAGACCATAGACGTTAACTGGCGCGTCCATTCCCTTTGGGCGGACTCTCGCCAGTCGTCTTGTTCGCCCTTCCGAGGGCAGTAGATATTTCGCTGCATATTCAGCCGTCGCTTCGTCGACACAGATTGGCAGGGCGAATTGCTTTGTCAGTGCCTCCAGCCGCGCACCTTGGTTCACCACGGGACCGAAGACACCGACTTTGGCCTGTTGGTCCGTACCGATTTGCCCCGCCAAAGCGCGTCCGTGGGCGACTCCCAATCCAACGGAGAACCCTTCCAGCAGACTGCCTTCGATGGCGATCTCTCTGTAGAACTCGTTGTAAATGGTCAAGGCAGCTCGACACGCCGGCACCGGACCATCGTCAAGTTCGGTGGGCCAGCCCCAAAAGCCCAATGCGGCATCGCCTTGGAAATCGGCGATAGCTCCATCCCGTTCGAGGATTCCACCAGCCATGACACCTAAGGCAGCGCTAACACTCTGCAACAAGCCGAGTAAGTTGTCCTGAAGCTTCTCGGATTTCTTCGAGAACCCTCTGACGTCACAGAATAGTACGGAGATATTTTTTTCCGAAGGTGAAAGCGCGTCCTGTGAGTTCACATCGATCAGGCCTTCGATCACTTTGGGTGAAAAGAAGGCGCTGAGTTGTGTCTTCTGTTCTTGGAGTAACCGAACGTGCCGCACCGAACCAATGAACTGGGCAACTAATTCGACGAAACGCAGATCACTCGCCAAATCTTTTTCTGAAACAACCCGCCCACCGCCCTTGGTTCCTTTCCCGGAAACATACATGCACCAGCCTTTACAGGATTCACCGCGAACCGGGACGCAGAACGCCCAACCGAGCCCCTCGCTTATCGTAAAATCATCAGGCGTCTGGTCGATGTCCCAGATGTGCATGACACTCGCTTGTTGCTTCAACGAGTTTAGGATCATGCGCCGACTCGGAGTGAATCTTCCCGTTAGCCCATCGCGAGTTTCGACTCGCACCGTCAGTGGCTTCGGAAAGGCTTCGATCGCGGCTCCATCCGTTGGCAGCTGTGTCTCGTCAAAGTGCGCCACGGCAATCGCCTCTGCGGGAGCGATGGCATCCAACAGTAGCCGAGACAGCAACCCTCCCAGATCTTCATCCGAATGAGAGCCTGAAATCATTCGCGGCAGCTGCGCGAGGATCTCCATCTGCTGATCGGTATTGCGAAACTCGATTTTCCGCAAGTCAGCTTCGGAGTACGCATGTTCCTCTAAGACAGAGTCGGGTTCTTTGTCAAAGTTGAGCCCAATCGTATCGTCTGACACTTGGTCGGTCAGTCGACTTGGTGAGCCAATCGTATGAAACGTTGTGGCACCAATCTGAAACCAGTCGCCGGGGGGGATGAACAACTCCTTGGTCGTTCGATTTCGGTAAACGATAGGATTACGCGCGGTCGGAGTCATGACGACTCGCAACTTGCCATCAGCCCACGAAAGGTCTGCTTGTTCGCGCGACATGGCTGGATCCCACGGAACTGCCCAGCCGTCTTGCGGGGCTCGACCGAAACGGACAACTTGGCCTTCGACGAGGACTTTCTGAATTCTCTGCGACGGATCTGGACCTGAGATACTGATTTGAAGTGTGGACGTTGTAGTTTGGGCCATAGAAAGCGTCTTTCCGAGGTTTCAGGATCGAGTCTTCGGCAATCGAGCTGCGGGCGTGCAGCGGTCATGAACGACATCGCGCCGCAACGGAACACCGGAAGCCTTTATATTTCGTATTCGCAATTAGGCGCGCTGATCTCGAGTAACGGTAGCCGTAGTGCCCGCAGCTCCGTCGTTACTTCCTCGTAATAGGCGGGTTTAATATGCACTACCATCAACGGGACTTGCCGGTCGAGCTTGTCGTATTCGCGATGCATCAACTCCGGCGTAAGATGCTTGGCCCTCTCGGCGAGCCAAGCCATCGAGTTGGGAAAGGCCGCTTCGATAATCACACATTTTAAGTGTTCGTTTTGATTCGCTACTTCCCACACTTTCTCAGTCGGGCCCGTATCACTGACAACGGCCATGGCCGACTCGCCATCGTCAATCACGAACCCAAACGTAGGAATGACATGATCGAGTGCGATCGGCGTGACCTTGATGTCGCCAAGTTGAATCGTCGCGGCATTTTCGAGCGTCACGAAATCGAGAAAGGGCGATTCCTCGCGAGATAAACGGAGCAGATCAGGCCAGACGCAATCGTTGAAGAAGTTTGATTTGAGGCAATCGACGACCGACTCGCTACCATAGACTTTTACGCAATCGGGACCCGGGGCGTATACGTTGTCGATAAAGATGGGCAACGAACCGATGTGATCTAGATGCGAATGCGAGATCAGTATGTGTTGGATCTGTTTCTGTGCAGCAACCGACATGAACCCGATCGAACCAGCATCGATGGCCAGGTGATCATTAATCACATAAGAAGCGGCATACTGGCAAGGATTCCCGTCGACGGAAGATCCAATGACCTTTATTTTCATGCAGTTATTCCGATGTAAACCGCGGTCCGGTCTGAACGGCGTTTCAAAAACAGATGGTAGAATGAGTTGTTGAGTCTTATGCGGGTTGCTGGATTCTGCGGCGTGCCCCATGCAGGGCGAGCAGAGGTTTCGGCGAACGATCCTAGGAGCAAACCTCTCCTGGAACGTATCGTTCGGGGAGAGCATTCGTCGGCACACGTGAAACAGTTGCCGACACGAATTGCCCAGATGAGTTTATTAGATCCGTCGCGTGATCGCCAGTTGAATGCCGTTTTGTCAACGCTCGCGTCCGACACTCACCGCACTTCGCGCCGACACGACAACTTACCAGTGCCCATCAAACTCTGATCTTATTGATCTTTCGCTTGCACATCGGCAAGTAACCGCGCGAGGCTTGCCGCGACGCCCGGATTCTCATCCCAGACATTCTGTGTTTCCGACGGGTCGTTCGCAAGATTGTAGAGTTGCCCAGGTGGGCCGCCGACTTTTCCTACATCGATTTCCCTTGGAAAGGTGAACCCGCCAGAACCTCGATGCGGAATCATCTTCCACGGCCCCTTCCGAATAGCAAACGTGCCCCACAGCGAATGGTGAACCGCAAAGTTACGAACTGGGTCGGCGGGCTTGGGTGTCAATAATGCCGGCAAAGCATTGCGGCTGTCCCCGCCCATGCCTTCAGGCAACTCCACATCGACAATTGCGGCACAAGTTGCCAATAGATCAGTTAGCTCGATCATCTCGTCGCTGACCGCGCCGCTCGGTGTTTTGCCGGGCCAACGTACAACAAACGGAACGCGGTGACCGCCTTCCCAAATATCTGCCTTCGTGCCGCGGAGATGAGCATTGCCTTGATGCCCAAACTCGCGCACAAAACGACCCCGCGCGCTCGGTTTGTAATGCTTGACATCATCTGATTCCTTCGCGTCCCAATAGTGATAAAGTCCACCGTTGTCGGACGTGAAGATGACAAGCGTGTTGTCTGTAAGGCCGGTGCGATCGAGAGTCTCCAACACCGCGCCCACGAACGCATCGGTCTCCACGACAAAGTCACCGTATTGCCCGGCGGTACTGGTGCCGCGATACTCCTCGTTGGGAACAACCGGAAGATGCGGAGCCGTGAGTGGAGCGTAGAGGAAGAACGGTTGGTCGGCGTTCTTCTCCGCATGCCGCTCGATGTAACCTACTGCTTCGCCAGCCAGTCGTGGCATCACTCCGTAGATCGTGAAATCCGGCGATCGTACGCCCTCGTCGACGCTGATGAACTCGGTTTGGGTCCGTGCTTGTTTGAGTACTGGCAGACGCACTGGACGATCATTCTCCAAGTAGCAGAAAGGGGACATGTTGAGCGATGCCGAGATGCCGAAGTACCAATCGAAGCCTCGATCCGTCGGCCCGCCAGTGACCGGTCGCGCGTAGTCGACATTGTTGCCGACACGTGGACGAGTCTTGCGGTCGATGGGCACGGCAGGGACTTGTCGGCCTTCTTTGTCCGTCCACTGCATGCCTAGATGCCACTTGCCAACACAGGCGGTTGCATAGCCGGCTAGCTTCAACAAGCTGGGGACGGTCAATCGCCCCTCTTCGATCAGCGGCGGATCAAATCCGTCCAACACGCGGTACTTCAGCCGCGTCCGCCAGCAATATCGACCTGTTAGGATGCCGTAACGCGTGGGTGTACAAACGGCGGACGGCGTGTGTGCGTCTGCGAACCGCATTCCTTCCGACGCCAACCGATCGACATGCGGCGTCACGATCTTTGATTTCGAGTTGTAGCAACTAACATCACCGTACCCAAGATCGTCCGCGAGAATATAGACGATGTTTGGGAGCTTAGCATCTGCGTAACTTCTTGCCGTAGGAATGCCGAGGCTCAGTAAGGCCACCGTGATCAGCGCGATTCGAAGCTTGGATTTCATGCTTGCCTCTCAAGGCGTTCGTTTTAAACGTGAGCGAGAAGCTGACGATACCTGATGACGCAACCGGTAACAACGAAACGTTCACTCAAGTTTCTCGCCGCGCGATTCCGGATTCTGTGAGAAATCGATCCAGCTGCTCGTAAGGTTGCGCCCCAACAAGTCCGTTCTTTCCGATCACAAAGGTCGGGACGCTCGTAATTCCTAGGTCACGCGATCGTTGCCAATCCGCATCAACTGCTTCTCGAAACTGTCGCAGCTGAAGAGCCTCTTTCGCTTGCTCACCGGAAAGCCCCATACGTTCTACGATGGCAAGCAAGTTGTCGACTTCGGCCAGATTTACGTCGCTAACGAAATACGCGCGGAACAGCATGTCGTGGATCGCCGCCCCGTTCGGCCGCGTGATCGCCCATACGGCAACTTCTTGAGCCATGCGGCTGTTGTACGTCATAGTCCGGTCGCCGTACGGCAAGCCTTCTTGTTCCATCAAGGCGACCATGCGAGCATTGGCGGCGTCAATATCGATGCCACGACCCGCGAACAACTCCTCAAGGGTCATGCCTGCTGAAGGAGTTTCGGGGTGCAAAGGGAAGTGCCTGTAAACCACTTCGATCTCGAATGCTCTTCGCAGTCGTTCCACACGCCCGGTGCAGAGGTAGCACCACGGTCAAATGTAGTCCGAAAATAGTTCGAGAATTGGCAAGTCGACCTCCACAAGCCGATCGTTCCGTTATTTGTTAATTCGAACTCGTTCTTAGAAGAAACTGATCAGTTTGCCATCATACACCGATTGATCGAATCGGTCTTCCAGGTAAGTTTGTAGAGTAACGAGTCTGATCCGGAAAAAGCCGTAGCTGAAGTCGCAAGACTTCAGACGCCCCACAAAACTGCGTTCCTGCGACTTTAGCCATGCCGCGCTGAAACGCTCTTGCCGCCTTGTCAGAAGTCCTCGAGGCTCAGTAACCTAGAAATGTACTAATGACAATTCAAGCTTTGATCTTCGATTGCGATGGCACACTTGTCGATTCGATGTATGCGCACTACGTCGCCTGGCGAGACGTACTAGCTGCTCATGGGATGGTGTTGAACGAGCAGCGTTTCTACAGCTTCTCTGGTACACCTTCGCGTCGTGTGATCCCGATGTTGGCGGAGGAACAGGGTGTCACAATCGACTTTGAACGCGCGAATGAAGCCAAAGAACACGCATTTCTAGACTCGATTCACTTGCTGAACTCCATCGAACCCGTTGTGCAGATCGCTGAACAGAACCGCGGAAAGCTGAAGATGGCGGTTGCGAGCGGCGGCGTTCGGCATCTTGTTCACCGTCAGCTCGAGCAGATTAATATCTTCGATTGGTTTGAGACCATTGTCACGTCCGAAGATACCGAACGTCATAAGCCCGATCCAGACGTGTTCCTCGAAGCAGCTCGTCGACTTGGCGTCGCGCCGTCAGCGTGTCGTGTTTACGAGGACGGCGAGCCTGGAATTGAAGCTGCACGACGTGCGGGAATGGATTGCGTCGACATCCGCGAGATCGTGTGAAGGGCGTAGCCAACTGGCGCGAGGTCCCGTCACGGTGACATCTTACGGCGTTCGAGCAACACCACGGAAGTATCGTCGTGGCGACCGCTTCCCTTCGTCGCCGCGTTGGATTCGTCAAACAATCTCTCGAGCGCCTCGGCGAGAGGCAACTCGCGACTGTCTTGCAGCGACTTCATAATGCCTTTGATGCCGAATTGGTCGTGCTCCATATCGCCATCGGCAGGAAATGCTTCGTCGAGACCATCAGTAAAGATCAGCAATCGCGAGTTCTCTGGAATATCGCTGATGATTTCTTCGTATTCCCAATCTTCGTCGATAGCCAGCGGCAATCCGCCTTCTTCTTCACCGCCTAATTCGCGAACTTCATTCGTCTCAAGATCCAGAATGATCGGCATAGGAGCGCCAGCTGCCGTCCATTTCAACTTGTGATTTGCAAGATCAACCGTCGAGTACAGCAGCGTAATGAACCCGCCTTCGTCTTGCACGATATCACTTGTGCAAAGTCGGCGGTTAACCTCCGAGACAAAGTCAGCTGTATTCGGATATCGTTGGTCACGAATCATCCGGATGAATGTATGCATCGTCATGATCGACATACACGCTTTCACACCGTGTCCCGATGCGTCTCCGACGAGTAATATCAGCTCGGTGTCGTTCAGATTGAATGCGTCGTAGTAATCGCCACCCGCCATGATCACTGGATTTGCGCCGGACACTCGAATTTGCGAAGGCTCATATCTGCCTACCACTTCGTAGCCGACCGGCGCAGGCAGGTCTTTGGGGATCACGGACTCTTGCAAGCGGCGGACCGAATCGACTTCTTCAGTCAAACGCTCGGCAAGCATTCGCGAACGCTGCGCGATGACCGCCGCCTGAGCAGCTTCGATCATCGAGGGCAACAGAAAGATGTAATCGCCCTCGGGATCTCGCATTAAGTGCGAATGGAGCCCGTTCGAGATGAACTTAGCCAAGTTCGTGAACTCACCCTGCTTCCACACTCCGATCGTTGGAATGTTGGTCTGAGCTTCCTGGACCTTCAGGAACAAATCGAGTGCATCGTCCTCGTTCGGGAAGTTGGTCGCTACCAAGAGCACGTCCCAAGTCTGCTCGTTCGCTAATCGCTCGAACTCCGCCGGATCAGTAGCGATCTCAATCTCGACCTCGTCGACATCAAGAATCAAACTGAGTGTTTCTGCTTCGACCTCGTCGTCCCAGCCTACGAGTACGCGCATCGCCGATGATCCTACTAATGATGAGTCCTGCGTTCCGGAGCATCGCAGTTCCGGGGCACCTCGAACGGTGTCGGAGCCATCATAAACGAATCGGCGATCGAATGCACGGGGCCGAACCGGCTCAATTCGGGGGCTTTTACAGGCGGGCAACAGCTGCATTCACCGATCGGAGCGATCAGGCGGATTTTTCCTGCCTCACAGCATGGCGTATCCGTAAATTCAAAACTTCGACCGCGATCGCGAACGCCATGGCGAAGTAGATGTATCCCTTGTCGAAATGCGTGCCAATTCCTTCCGCGACCAACATGACACCGATCAAAATCAGAAAGGACAAGGCCAGCATCTTGAGCGTTGGGTTTTGTTCCACGAACTTGCTGACGGGCTCGGCGAAGATCATCATCACGCCAACCGATAGGACGATCGCAGTGATCATTACACTAAGCCCAGCCACATATTTCTCCCCTTCCGCCTCAACCATGCCGACGGCCGTGACCACTGAGTCGATGGAGAATACGATATCCATCCCAGTGATTGTCGCGATCGCCGCCCCAAAACTCGTCGCCGCTTTCGTTGTTTGATGTTCACTCCCATCGTGGAATGCTTCGTGGATTTCCCGAATACTGCTCTGGATTAGAAACAGGCCGCCTGCAAACAGAATGATGTCTTTCCACGAAACTCCCGCCATTTCTTCGACGGTGTGAATCCATATGGTCAGCCTGAATCGCTGCTCGTGTGTGTCGTGTGCTTCGTGACTGCCTTCGAGTGGGAGCGAATCGATCTCAGCCTGAGCAGTCGAGATCCATTCGTCCTTGGGAAAGCCCAGGTCAGTCAAGTCGTAGAACGGCTCGTCTGCTTGTAGGATCAGCGAAATCGTGAAAAGTAACGCGATTCGCATTACCATTGCCATCAACAAACCGATCTTTCGAGCCTTGGGCTGTTGAGCGGCTGGCAGGCGGCTGGTCACAATGGCAATGAAGACAATGTTATCGATGCCTAAGACGATCTCCATCGCGGAGAGAGCCAATAGAGCGATCAGGAATTCCATAATTCAAACCTTACTTGCCGCAGATAATCAGCTTCGCCGTTTAACGGCAAGCCGCAGGCGACTGCGCTTCACGAACTCATGAACGAGCGCCTTCGGCTCGCCATAAAACGAACTGAAACAAATAGCGAAGGTACTTGTCACATATTGCAGGAACGTTGATAAACGGGCGGCGCGAAAATGTAAAGGCATTCGTTCCACTCCGACATCGAACTCATTCCAAATCACTTCGAGAATCATACATCATGCTCCGCTCAGCTACGGTCGCCATCGCGATCATTTGCTTCGCCACTCAGGCTGCTTTCGCGGCGACTCCGAACATCTTGTTTCTTTTTACCGACGACCAAGCGCCTTGGGCGCTCGGAGCATCTGGCCACCCGCATGCCGTGACGCCTCACATGGATCGCATCGCCAAAGAAGGTGCGTATCTAGTTAACTCGTTTACGACGACCCCAGTTTGCAGCCCTTCACGAGCGTCGCTCATGACGAGTCGCTACGGCAGTGAACTCGGGATCACCGATTGGATCAATCCTCGCGTCGAACCGAAGATGGGACTTGATCCGAGTACGGTCACTTGGCCTGAAGTTCTGCAACAGCACGGCTACAAGACCGGCTTGGTCGGCAAGTGGCATTTGGGTCTGACGCCAGAATTTCATCCGCACAAGACTGGCTTCGACTATTTCATGGGGTTTTTAGGCGGCGGCAACGCGCCGAAGAATCCAACGCTCGAGAAGGATGGCAAGGAGCAAAAGTTCGAAGGCTTAACACCTGACATCTTGACCGATCATGCCGTTGAGTTCCTGACCGTGAACCAAGAGGAACGTTTCGCACTCGCCGTGCACTATCGAGCGCCTCACACGCGCTGGCTGCCGGTCGCCGAAGAGGATTGGGAGCTTTTCGAGTCGCTTGACCCCACGATTCCGAACCCGGACTACGCGAAGCTCGACGTTCCACGCGTCAAGAAAATGACGCGCGAGTATCTGGCGAGCGTTCACAGCGTCGATCGCAATGTCGGTCGGATTCTCGATCTGCTCGACGAGTTGAAGCTTGCCGACAACACGGTCGTCATTTACAGCAGCGACCACGGGTACAGCATGGGCCACAACGGCATCTGGCACAAAGGCAACGGCCACTGGGTATTAACCGAGCCGCCTGCGGCCAAGGCCAACATTCCAAAGGGACAACGCCCGAACATGTACGATCATTCGATCCGAGTGCCGACGATGGTTCGCTGGCCCGGCGTCGTCCAACCTGGCTCGGTCGTGACAAAACCCGTCTCGAATCTCGACTGGTATCCAACCTTGGTCGACATTGCCGGGGCAACGCTCCCTGGCAGCGAGACAATTCGAGGGCAAAGTATAACGCCGCTCCTGCGTGGTAATGATGCTGAATGGACCGACGATTTCTACGCCGAATACAGCACGCATCACCAGTCCCACACACACATGCGAATGTATCGCACTCCGAAATGGAAGCTGATCCGCGACTTCCTCAATCCTGAGCGCGACGAACTGTACGATCTCGCCAACGACCCCGCCGAATCAACCAATCTAATCGCCTCCAACGACGCCAAAGTGCAAAAGATCATTGCCGATTTACACGCGAAGATCGTGGCTCGGATGAAAGAGATCAGTGATCCGGTGTTGAAGACATTGTGATCGAGGACGAAGCCGATCTACTGTTATCAGTCAGAAATCGATCATCGTGTCCGGCAACATCCGCCTAAGAGGGAGGGGCAAACCAAAAGAACGGCGCTATTTGTTTCATAGCCGTCAGAAAGGCAAACCCGAACAAAGTGGGACCGAGCAAAAGTACGACGATAAGCACGACTCCGAGGAGTCCGCTAGGCCAGTAGCCTGTGCCTTTGATTGCCCATCTACCGCCAGAGTACAGAACGTAAACTAGTGCGGAAGTAAGGACGCAATAAGCCAAAAGGATTTGCATCGATCCATCTCGTATCATGCGACACCTCCGTGAACAATTGCGTTACCTACCAGACTCGACGAGTTGTCTAAGCACAAGGTCGCCGTCACCCGCCGCGTCATCATCTAGGTCCGGTCCAATGCTGTAGACGACGGAAGCGGTCTCGTCGGCGAAGAATCTCAACGGCGCATCGCCGTAAGGATCATTGGGGATTCTCGCTAGATACTCAGGGACAAGTTCGTTCAAGTGACGTGGTGGCGTTCCTTGTTCCACGGTGAAGGCGCGAATTGCTAACCGAGCAATCAACAAGCGTCGAAACGTGTCGTCGCGTTTTTGTATGCTTTGGAAACTATGAAGATCGGATGTAAACCATGGCGGACGGTTGAAGAGCTCGTCCATGGCCGATGGCAGCCGGGCTGTCCAACCAAACACAACTTGGGTCCATAGATCATCGCGTTGTACGATCTCGCTTACAGGCTCTCGCTTGGCATCAACACTGAGCAGTTGTGCAGTTGTCGCACGGCAGACAGATGGATCAAGCTTCGGGAGGAGACGCTCCAGTTCGTGTGTCCCAGCCCTCTCAATCGAAGTTGCAACAAGAAAATGCACCACCACACCACCTCGTGACACTTCGTGCGCAAAGCAGATGGAGTCCACGCAACTTTGAGCGGCTTGCTCGTATTCCTTCGACGCGACATACGAGAACGCCTCCGCTTGGAATGTCCGCCCAATTTGTCGAGTGTCCTGCGTCCACTCCATTTCTTTATCGTACCATTCCCATCCTTCTTTCCACACGAGCGGCGTCTGGCATTCCAGCTCCAAGCCCTTCCGGACGAGTGACAGTACCGTAGGATGATCCTTTACGAATTGTAAAACGACGACTGGAGTGTCCGACTCGACGTCTGGCACTCGAACCGAACGCAGCAACTTGCCAGCCTGGGCGAACTGCGTGTGCCCATTCGGATTCGGCAACTCAGTCAGCGGAATCGCGAGTGGTATCGCCAGCCGATAGTAGAAGAAACCGCCCAACAACATCGCAGCAAGTGTGAGTGAAGCGGCTGTGCAGCGGACAGCCCGCATCTTCCACAACGGCATCACTACTCCACCGCGAGACGCTACGATTATCGCCAAGGTGCAAAATGCCAGAATCACGCCGAAAACTGCGTTGCACACCGTCAATGTCCCGGTCGAGTGAACTCCTGGAAACATGATGTCAAACTCAAAAAAAGAGATGAAGTGCCAGGTCGTGGTCGCAGCGACCAATGTTGTGACCAGTACCGAAAGTCGCAACAGCTTCCTTTTTTCAGCTAGCGCATACCAACTTGCCGACAGAACAATCGAGCTTGATGCGATGCTTGACACGATCTGCGAGACGATGTCGATGTTGTCATCCACTGCGACTACACCGACACCAATCGACGCAGCTATTAACGCCATTGCACCCAGCAGCGAACGCAAGGTGAATGTGGACGCTCCTTTCGGTGGACTGTCGGCGTCGTGCCGAGTTCGCCACCATCGGACGACCGTGAGTACTGCCAGAACTTCAACAGCCATGAATAGGAAATAGATAATCGGTGGGAAAGCTTTCGTCGGCAGAAGCAACCAAGCGAACGCGATCGGCGAAGCGGCGCGGTAAAACCAATTGATTCGCGCGAGTCCGATCACGGCAACACACGCCAATCCAACTCCAACCAACAGCCCGAGGATCATCGCCTCGGCTAGTACCTCGCCATCGACTTCCATCGAGATCTCCGCAGTTTTGTCCTAGTCGGACGCGGCCGCACGGGATAGAAGGAACTCTGTCTCCATCTCGTTCTCCCATTGCTACTCAAACTCGCCCCACACCTTGGGCACGAGAAAGTTGGCTGGGGCTTTGTTCGGCGGGATGTTCGCGGGAACTGCTTCGCGAGATAGCTTCGCGAGTTGTTTTTGCAGTCGCTTGAGCGTTGCGGGCTCTTGGTCCTTCAGGTCCGTCGCCTCGGAGATGTCTTTGCGAATGTTAAACAGCTCCCACGTTTCGTCCGGTGACGCTGCGGTTGCGTTGGCGCTGACGTGACCGTTGTGGATCAGCTTCCAGTCGCCGACGCGGATGGCACCGTGAAAGGGTGTTGCGTTGTGCAAGATAAAGTCGTGTGGAGAAGGTTGCTTGTCGGCAATCGTTGCCCAGGCGTCGTGTCCGTCGAGACGCTTGAGTTGTTTTGGCTTCGCGCCAGCAAGACCTAGCAGTGTCGGATAGACATCGACGATATGAAGCGCTTCGTTGACATGCGAGTTGGCCGACAAGACTTCGTCCCAAACGGCGATGGCGGGAACTCGGACGCCCCCCTCGTACAACGTGCCTTTGCCGGCTCGAAGCTCGCGGTTTGAACCGAGCTTTCGGATTCCGCCGTTGTCGGAACAAAAGAAGATCAACGTCGGTTCCGCCGAATAGTGATGCCTCTCTAACGCCGATACGATCAAGCCGACGGCTTGATCCATCTGATCGACCATGGCTGCGTAAGTACGGCGTTGCTTGTTCTTCATGCCTGCGTACTTCGCAATCGTTTCGTCAGGAGCTTGCAGTGGCGTGTGCGGAGCATTGAAGGGGACGTAAAGAAACAGCGGTTTGCGTTTGTCGTGTGACGCCAGTACTTGGGCCGCTTCGTGCCCGATCAGGTCTGTCGTATAGCCCTCTTCGTATAACGCTTTGTCGTTGCGATGCCAATCGTGACCGCCGTCGCGGATATGCGTGAAGTAGTCCAACGCTCCGTTGTAGTGACCGTATTGGTGCGAGAAGCCACGGTGCGTCGGCAGATATTCTTGTGACAAGTGCCCCAGATGCCACTTGCCGCACATTGCCGTGACGTAACCTGCTCCACGAAGTGCATCAGGAAGGGTTTGTTCGTCGAGCGGCAATCCATGTTGAGCCCACGGTCGAACGACTCCGCATTGCATGCCGCATCGGATTGGATACCGCCCCGTCAGCAGACTCGCTCTCGTGGGCGAGCAGACCGGTTGCACGTAGAACTGATCGAGTTGCGTCCCCCGCTGGGCAAGTCGATCGATATTGGGCGTCGCGATCGCACTGCCATGATAACCAACATCGCCCCAGCCCAAATCATCGGCCAGGATGACAACGAAGTTAGGTCGGTCCGCCGCCGAAAGCGTCAATTCCGCGAAAGGAATCCAAAGTGTTACCGTCAAGAAAGCGAAGCCGAAGCGATTCATAGCAGGAGGATCCGTGAGTAGCAAAAAGAACAATACGATTGTGACAGGTGGAGACATTATAGTCACTTCGAGGCTGTGAACTAATTGATGCGATTTGTTGGAGCCCACGCTTTAGCGTGCTTATTAACGGGCGATAGCCCGCGCAGACAGGCTAAAGCCTGGACTCCAACGATTTATTCACAGCCTCTTCGCGTCGCCATCGCTGGACGGTCAGCCACATCCAAAGTTGATTAACGCTGAGCCTCCCGAAGGCGCACCGGCACGTATCAATGATTCCGGCGTTTCTGGTTGGGAGTTAACCGAAGATGCGCGGCAGCCACGCAGAAGACGAAGCGTGAAGCCTTGATGCGGACTAAACTCGTTCGAGCCACACGAAGCCGTACGGTTCCAGACGAACATCCGTTGAAGTGCCCAGCGTTACATTGCTGATTCGATCTTGAAAGAAGCGTCCCAGACCCGCTGTCCGTAGACCGTTGCCGGTAACGGTTTGCGGTTCTTCTGAGAAGTTGGCGAGTACAAGGATCCGATTGCCTTCATGAGAACGAAGATAGCCGAGAACGTGCGGGTTCTCGGTTGCGACCAACTCCATGTGCAGACCAGCTAGCGCTGGCAGCTCCTTCCGAAGCTGAATCAATCGTTGCGCTGAAGTAAAGATTCGCGTTCTGATAGAACCATCGTCGTGCAGTTCTTCCAAGAATTCCCATTGCATCTTAGGTCGATGAATCCAACGCGTGTCACCCGCCTTCGCGGGATCGTTGACGAAATCGTAGTCGTTCAACATGCCCCACTCTTCGCCGAGATACAACAGCGGAATGCCCCCGATGCTGAGCGTTACCGCATAGAGCAGCAGCATGCGGCGGATCGACAGCTCTTTCAGATCATCGTCGTCCGCCTCAATGGCTTGTTCCAAGCCCGCCAACGAAGCCATCGTCCCGGAAATCCGCATGTCGCCGGTTTCGGGATTGTGTTGAAAAGGAACACCTCGAGCAAACGAGTCGGGAAACTGGCCAGTGTAGAACGCATTTAGGAACTGACGATGGTTGTAAGCATTGATGCCGATTGCTTCTGCGTCGTTATCATCAAAGGTCCAGCCAATGTCGTCGTGACAACGTAAGTAGTTCGTCCAAGTCGTTCCCGCCGGAAGTTGATGGCGATGCGAAAGAGAACGAGTCAGCAATGTGACTTTCCGAGTGGCGAGCGACTCCCACAGCAAAGCCATCAGAGTTGGGTTGTACGAAACTTGACATTCCTCGGTATCCACGTAGCGCACGACTTCGTCGGGATGCACGATCGCTTCGGACTTGAACAGCAACCCTGGTGCCGCGATTCGAATGATGGCATTGAAAGCTCGAATCAAGGTGTGTGCTTCGGGCAAGTTCTCGCAACCGGTTCCCATCTTCTTCCCGATGAAGGCGACAGCATCCAGCCGCAAGATGTCCACTCCCATGTTCGCGATGAACAGCAGTTCGTCGAGCATCGAGCGAAAGACCGCTGGATTCCCGTAGTTCAAATCCCATTGAAAGCTGTTAAACGTCGTCCACACCCACTGTCTCATTCCGTCGTGCCAAGTAAAGTTACCTCGGCGAACGGTCGGGAAGATCTCGCGAAGCGTTTGCTCATACTGATCAGGCAACGTACGATCGGGAAAAAGGTAGTAGTAGTCCTGAAACTCACGTTCACCAGCTTGGGCGCGCTGAGCCCAGTGATGGTCGTCCGCTGTGTGATTGAAGACGAAATCGAGAACCAGCACGATGCCCACTTCACTTAGGTCGTCGGCCAGTGCGCGAAGATCATCGATGGTTCCAATGCGTGGATCGACGGAGCGGTAATTACTGATCGCATATCCACCGTCGCTGTCGCCCGGTCGCACAGCGAACAATGGCATCAAGTGCAAGTAAGTCAGCCCAAGCTTCTGAAAGTAGGGGATCTGCGCACGCAACTTGCCGAGATTCTCGCTGAAGAGATCGACATACAGTGCGCCTCCAACAAGTTTCTCCGACTGAAACCACTGCGGCTCGTTGATCCGGTGAGTGTCGAGCTCGCGGAGCGTTTCAGGTCGATCGGCCCAACCCCGCGCGGCCGTGAGCAGGATCTGTTCCAAGTGATAGAAAAAATCGTAACGCTGGCCGTATAGTTCGAAGAGCAATGTGAACAGCTTGGGCCAATGCTGCTTCAGCCGCAGTTCGAAGTGATTGATCGATTCAACCGGTGTCTGCGAACGCTCCCATTCGGCATTCAGACGGGGGCGCAAGCGGCGAAGACTGAGATCCGCCTCGTATTCGATCCCTTCACGAGGCGGTTGGTGAGGAGGCCCGCCATCAGTCGATACGATCATTGGGAATGGTGATGTGGTCGAGAAAGTTGTAGTAGTTGACACCGTCAATGATACCCCGAGCATGTGTGCCTTCGGCGAAGTAGATCCTCGGCAGCTTTCGTAGTTTCTCTAGTTCTGGACTGTAGTTCCCTACAACCACTCCAAGCGTACGTCCCTTCAACATCCCTTCGTCATTTCCCGAGTCGCCCGCCACCAAAACCTGTTCGGGTCGGAAGCCCCATTTGTAGAGGATATGTCGAATCGATAGATCATCACCGCCGCGCACCGGGATGATATCGAGATAGATCTCCAGCGAGAGAACCACCTTTACGCGGAGTCCAGCCTCGCGGAGCACTCGCCGAATCATCCCGAGTTTCGGTGCCACCTTCGGATCGATCTTATAGCTGATTTTGAATTGTGATTGTTCCTTTTCGCTTTGAGGATAGAGCCCTTCAAGGTCGGCGAGTACTTTTCGCACTTCGGTGGGCTTCCATTGGAAAGCGATCTGTTTCTGCCAGCTTCGGTCAGGTGTCAGATGCTCGCCATAGTGAATTTCCGTACCGACAGACGTACTCAACAAATCAGGCATCGGCAATCCGAGTTGCTCGATCAACGTGCGAGCATCATCCAACCTCCGGCCTGTCGCTACGCCAAAGCCGACGTGGTCACCTTGTGCACGCAATAGGTCGGCAAATTCCGCCAGAGCGTCATCATCACCGGTTAACGTGTTGTCCAAGTCCGTCAGGATCAGGCGATCGAACTGGGGTATTCGTCGCCGTCTTCTGTCTTCTGTCAGTGCGGGCTCTGCGGCTGCCTCGACGAGTTCCATCACGTCGCGTAAGTAGCGATCAGCATGACGCTTCCACGAGTAGTGTTCGCGCGTGCCGGTAATGCCGTTGTCGGACCACGTTGCCCACTGCTCCGGTTCCGTCAAAGTTCGTAGCAATGCCTTTTCGATCGCATCTCGATCAAGCGGATCGACTAACAGCCCGTTCTGGCAATTGGCGATGATGTCGCGAGGACCACCATCATTCGTCGCCACCAGCGGCAAACCACTCGCGGCGGCCTCGAGCAACGTCAGTCCGAAGGGCTCGGTAAGTGCGGGGTTGATAAAAACGCCGCGTGATGTCGCGGCAAGGCGATACAGCGCGGGTACATCAGACGGGACATGTGTCTTCGGGTAGGCGACCTTGCCATACAGATTGTATACATCGATCAGCGTCAGCACATTCAACAACACGCGACGTTGGCCAGGAGCTAACTCGCGAAGATCGTCACGTGTTCCCAGCACCAAGACGAGATTTGCGAGTTGCTGAAGCTCAGTCGATTCGCCATAAACACGCACCAGCGTTTCAAGATTCTTGCGATCATCCGGTCGCGCCATCGTCAGGATCATCGGCTTGGTCGGATCTTGCAGAAACGGTGTTAACGCATCGGCAATCTGTGCATGCGACTCGTCTGCAGCAGGTGGGTGAAACTCGGTCAGATCGACCCCGGGTGGAATGACTTCCATCCGCTCAGGCATATACGCCTCATAAACCTCGTACTGTTGTTCCACTTCTTGGCTTGTGCTAGTCACGATCAAGGAGGCAGTTTCGAGAGCCATCTCCTCCGCTTCGGAGCGCGTCGTAAAGCGATAGGTTTCCTCGAGATTCTTGGCTTCCGAATCGAGATCCAACAATCGCTGCTTCTTAACACGACCTAGCGAGTGGCCGGTGAAGACAAACGGTAGGTGCAGAAGTCTTGCGAGTTGCGCCCCGCCATAACCGGCGTCGGCATAGTGGCCGTGGATTAGATGCGGCAGTCCCGTGCGACGGAAATAGTTGATCGTCTGGTCGATGAACGCCTCCATATACGGCCAGAGGGCTTCTTTGCGCAGATAGCGTTTCGGGCCAAATGGGATTCTCACGATCTTGGCATTCTCGGAGATTGGCTCCTCTAGCTGAGCGTAATCAGACCCAACACGGTCGTCACAGATCTGGCGTGTCAATAATTCGACTTGGCTGACCTCGGGATGCCGCCCAAGTTCGGCCGCTAGTTCAAGTACATACTTAACTTGCCCGCCGGTATCAGCATCTCGACCGAGTTCTGCGTCGTGGGCACGAATCAGCCCATGCAGGCTAATCATGACGATGCGCAGCCCCGAGCCTGGTTTCATTTCAGTCATCGACTCACCTCGCAATTGCTAACGTGGTCCGTGAAGCGGGCGTCGCGGAGAGGTCCACGAACGCTTGGCACGATCGATCAATGGCAGAAGACGTTCGTTCGGCGAATCGCCACTTGTGCATCTTCGTCCCAATGATCAGCGATAACCAAGCCGAATGTGGGACGGATAAAAGCACGATACTCGCGGAGGCGGGATGACAGCGGCGGAACGAACTGTGATGATCACGTCGTTTGCTTTATTGTAGAGGCATGACTGTCTTGAAACGAGGCCCCTCGTCCAACTCGCAAGTGTTGGCAACAGATTTGGACGGCACACTGATTCCGCTAGACGGATGTGGACGCCATGTATCCGATCTGGCGACGCTTGACGAGCAACTTCGCACGCACGGTGTTGAACTTGTCTTTGTAACAGGACGCCATTTCGACTCGGTACGAGATGCGATCACGGAACATCGTCTGCCCAGTCCCGACTGGATCATCTGCGATGTGGGAACGACGATCTACCAGCGCGGGAACGCTGGCGAATTCATTCAGTTGCGTGCCTACTACGAACATCTCGCTGTTATTACCGCCGAGTTTTCGATCGATGAACTTCGCTCTCGGCTTTCGGTCATCGAACGACTTCGAGAACAACAATCGGAAAAGCAGGGTGCTTTCAAGCTTAGCTACTACGCGAATGCCGACGAAATAGACGAGTTGCAAGCAGAGATCGGCCAGTTGTTTTCAGAGTGTGGTGCTCCGTACTCGGTAATCCATAGCGTCGACCCGTTTAACGGCGACGGTCTCATCGATTGTCTGCCAAGTGGTGTGTCGAAGGCGCATGCATTGAACTGGTGGAGTCGCCATCTAGGTATCGCTGACGACGCGATTGTCTACGCTGGCGATTCGGGAAACGATTTGGCGGCGTTCACAGCCGGCTATCGAACCATCGTCGTCGGAAACGCCCATCGCGCACTCGTCGAACAAGTTCGCGACGCACATCAGAACTCCGGTTGGTATGATCGGCTGTTCGTGGCAAAAGACCGTGCGACAAGCGGAGTGCTTGCTGGTTGCCGATTGTTTGGCTTGATCGAGAGTACTTCGGAGACTTAGCGTCCGAGAAATGTGCCACCCGTTGTACTGGCGACAGTGCGCAGAAACGTGCCGAGGTCGGCGTCGAAATAGTTTCCCAGGCCGACGGTGTTGATTGGAATTCCTTCGTGATCTCGGCACAACGCATAGATTTCGTCAGCGACGCCTTGGTCGAAGCGACCGAGGTTCGGATTGGTGGGGGCTCCGTCGGAGAACAGGATCATCGAATCGACATCTTCGTAGGTGTACGCCTTTCGCAACGCTTCGAGTGTGTTGGTCCAACCCTTTGGCTCGACTCCCGTCAGGTGCTCAAGCAATTGGTTGCGGGCGGTCTCGCCGCCGTCTCCCCGGACTTTCGCAAGGCTCCCATCCTCGGGGAACGTACGTACGTCGGACGAGTAGACGATTAGGACGCATTCATCGACGTCCAAGTGTTGCAACCAGGTCCGCGCGATCTGTTGTGCCTCTTGCCAGCGGTCGCCGCCGCCACCGTTGCCGGCCGCCTCCTTCATGCTGCCCGACGCGTCGAACACCACGGCCACTCGTTGCAGTTTGCCGTTGATTCCAATCAGCTCGCGATTGATCCGAGTCTCGACGAGCAATTGTTGTTGGAATTTCCGTTCAGCGTCGGTTAGCTGATTGGTGAGGTTCTTCTTGTCTGTTTGCAGGCCCTTGAAGAGTTCAGCCGCGCGTCGTAAACGGGCCAAGTAGTCTTCGACCTTCGCGGAATCGGCAGCAGCTTTTACTTCGAGGGCCTTGAGTTGAGCAGCCGCCAACGCCTTCTCTTGCTCGCTTAGCTTCTTCACGGCGGCGAGATCGATTCCGGCGGCGTTAAGCTTTGCTTGCAGTGCCACAACAATTTCGTCGAGGTCATCAGCCCGCTTCTCTAGGCGTTGTCGTTGCGCTCCGACGTCCTTCAGCGCCACAAGCTTCTCTTCAAGCTGTTTTCCCAGTGCCGCCAGTTGCTCGCTGAGGGTTGTCTTTTCTTTTGTAAGCGTTCCTGCCTGTGCAGTTAAGTCTTTTGTTTGTTTCTCCAAGTCGGACTTTGCTGTTTCCAATTGTGACTTTTCGACGTTCAGCCCTTTGAGATTTGTATTCAGCGTCGCGACCATGGCCACCGTGCTGTCGAGCTGCTTCCTCAACGCTGTACGTTCATCTTGAGTGATTCGCAGCTTCTCGGAAGCGCTGTTTAGGGACCGTTTGCTGGCCGCTAGTAGTTCATCAAGAGAATCGCGTTGCTGCGAAGTCGCGCCGAGTTCGGCGCTGGTCGAGTCCAGGTCTTTTAGCAACGCACTCGCTTCCGCAGACTTCTGGTTAAGTGCCTTCGACTTCTTTAGCAAGTTGCTATTCAGCAACAGCGCGATTAGCACCACCAAGACCATCGTGAACAGCGTGACATCGTTGGTGGAAATCCAACCAGCGAGACCGGCTTCGCCAGAGTTCGACGATGCTTTTTCAAGTTGCATGATCGTGTCCTCCCGTTGGTTAATCCATTATTCAACCGCACGGCTGCGGAGCCAACCCATTAACTTGCCACCGGAACCAGCAACTTCGGCCTGGTCGTCGGCATGTTCTTCCAGTACGTCACGAATTCTCTCTGGCAAAGCGGCGATGGCATCTGCAACGTCGGCTGCGTCGGACAACGCTCTCGTAATGCGATTGACGTCACCTCCCGCACGGCCAAAGTCGTGCATCGCTTTCGCGGTTTGCTCGAGTCCAGCGAGCGTTCTATGCAGTTCGGCGAGCCGCCGCGTTGCCGGTTCGACGCCTTTCTCGATGAAGTTCGCCAATTGGGAGGCGGATTTCGTGAAGGACGCAGCCGCGTCACTAAACGCTCGTTGCGATGGATTCATGTCGGTGTCGACGGTTGCTTGCAGCTGTACTCCGGATTTCGCAAGGCGATCGATCGACTCGTGCAGCGTCTGTTGAACCGGACTCATCAGCTCGGAGAACTCCGATTGCTCTTCCAACACTTTGCTGAACAGCACAGTTCCTTCGGTAACCGACTTTGCCGCGTCCTGAATCCGTGACGAAGAATCGCCAAGCGCCTTTATATTGCAGTCGGACAACGAGTCAATTGACTCGCGGTGGCGGGCCGCGGACGTGATAAAGTCTTGTTCAATTGACGTGCGAAATGCTGAGACGGATACGTCGAGTCCTGCGACCGCCCGCTGGCCGACGGGAATTAGCGCGTCAAGAGTCTTGGCAGAGGCTGCCGTTGCGTCTCGTAAATCTCGGAGCGTATCGGGAAGATCTTTTATATCGGCCCCAAACACCTGAACGATTTCGCGGAACTCGGCCGCCGCATGTTGTATGGCAGACGTGGATTCGACCAAGCGGTGAGCGTTTTCCAATTGATGATCCGCCGATTCAGAAACGGACTTGGCCATCCGTTCGATGGCCGCAATTGCCTTGACCGTGGCAGCCTGGGTGTCCAAACCGACCGAATACCAGATCGCAGCATCGAACCAAGTTCGACCGATCGTTCGCATGGCTTCGGCGCGCCGACCGGCCATATGTAAGAGCCACTGATTGATCAAGGCGAGCACGGCGCCGGTACCGACACCGGCAACGAGCGGTGTGACAACTTCGAGCATTTGATCGAGGCTAGGATCTTCCGTCTCGGGCAATTCGATAAATGGAAACCCAAGGACAGTCAATATCACGCCCAACAGCGGGGCCATCACGCCCATTCGTTGTAATAGCAAGTAGTCGGAACTGCTGGCGATTCGTGCATCGAGTTCGTGGAGTACATCCTCGCGAGTGTAATTGCCTGGCGTGGTCGCGCCAGCTGGGAAATTGCTGTTCACCCACTTCAACCACGGAAACTTCGCTGAATGCTGTTCGATGTCCCTTCGTCCGTCGCCGCCCTTCTCGACGTCGTCGTTCAGCGTGGTTAGCGTCTGTTCGTAATTACTCAGCCAGCGGAAGAAACGGAAGCAAAGCGCGATCTGCATCGCAAAAAACAATAGACCAACGGCCAGTACGATTGACCAGTGGCTGCCAATCATGTCGGTCAGGCCTGACGCCAACAAGTGATTCACGTGGAAATGCACCATCCTAGGAAGGAAGCGAGGGGGGAACTTCGGCGAGTTCCCCTATCAGGCTCAATTCTAGTCACCCTGTCAACTGGGCGAATTGCGAAAACTTCGCTGCTTGGTGCGTTTTTGCAACCTATGTTTCCAAAGTGACCCGTCACGACGGTCTTTATTAGCCACTGGAAACTAGTTGGAACGGTCGTAGTGGTTTTGCAGCCCACAATTCGTATCTCGCCGATCGTTGTAGCATCGATCCTGCTCATATCATTTGCAGCTCTAGGGCGGGTCTGCGCGGATGATCTTGCGGTCGTGGAGCAACGGCTGCTGGCGGACGCTGCCGATGGAACATTGGACGAATTCTCGTTGTTGGAAGCTAGTTTGATAGCGAGCGGCGTGAAGGATGAAAGGGCGATCGAACGCTATTCTTCGGAGTTTGCACACCGAATCGGGAGGCTTTCCGCGAGCGGGGACCACCGGTCGTCTGGAATTACGGAACCCGAACGTGCTTACCAATTACTACATGACGAATTCTTGATTGGTTCGTATCACAGCACTTGTACTGAGATCGACCGAGCGTTTGACGCGGGCGACTACAACTGCGTTACGGCAACCGTCTTGTATCAATGTATCTGCAAATGGCACGGATTGTCGCCGGTCGCCGTTGCCACCAAGACGCATGTTCGAAGCCGCCTCTTGGAAGAACGTCCTTTCGATGTCGAAACGACCTGTCGAGAATGGTTCGATCTCGCGGCAGGCGATCCACGCTCGCAAGCGTTGCGTGCGAAACAGCCCGGTACTCGTGAGTTATCTGATGTCGAGCTGTTAGCCAAAATCTACTACAACCGAGGCGTTTCACTTTTGGAAACGAAGGCCTTCGCGGAAGCGATCGCACTGCTACGCATCAGCCAGAAGTTCGATCCAGCTGACGAACCAACACGCGCGAATATGGCTGCTGGCTTGAACAACTGGGCGTTGGCGGAATGCGACGCTGGGAACTTTGATCGCGCCGTCGGACTAATCGCAGCAGGTCTGGACGACTATCCCGAGTTTGCGCCCTTGCTGGCGAACGATGTGCACGTTCATCAACGATACGCCGCTTCGCTGTGTGATCAGCTTCGATTTGCCAAGGCAATGCAATCGCTGCACGCCGCTCATTTGCGGCGGGCAGATGTTCTCCTATTTCACCGAGGGCGATTCGCGGTGTACGGCCAGTGGGCCGTGTCGCTACTCGAAAGTGGCAATCTCAAAGCAGCCGATAACCTGTTTGCTGCGGCAAGCGACTGGTTTGAGAATTCGTCCGAGGTGTCGCGTTATCAATCGGTCGCGATCCAGACGGCAGTCGAACAGTTAAAGCACAGCGGTCGCAACGAGGAAGCAAACAGCCTAATTCATTGGGCCTTAGAGCGTGATCCAGCTGATCCGCCGCTCCTAAAGGCGGTCCGTCGATTGACGAGTGCCAATCTGTGACGTATATGACTAATGGGACTTCGTTGCGAAGTTCACACCGTCTTGTTGTGGCCAATTTGGCGAGTACCGTGACCGGTTACGCAATCTCTCGGCGATTCGCCACGAACAGGGGCATATCTGTGCGAAAAGATTCTTCAGGCAAAGCACATCATCGGGCTAGCGTCGATGAACAGCTCGAAAGGTGCGTCCAGTTCGCATTGCGCGGAGCGGCGCCTGACCGCACGCACGACGAGCGAAGAAGGCAACAGAGGCACCCGTTTCCGTATCCAGTTCGCTTGATCCCTGTGAACGCGCGGGGTGAAGCAATCGACGAACCGCTCGTTGTACTCGGCAAACACCTTACGAACCAGGGACTCGATTTCTACTGTCAACACCCGGTCTCGCACCGTCGTGTAATTGCGAGCTTTGATTGCGAATTGGCCGACGACGTCGAGATGCTGATGGATCTCACGTGGTGCAGATTTAACGGGCACGGTTGGTACGAAAACGGAGGGCGGTTTCTGTCTGTGGTCAATCCGGTCAAACTCAATCGTCCACTGGACATCGCCGTAAACGTCGAGTCGGTTGTGTCCGCCGTCGACTCCGCACAAGTCTGACCTGACGACGCTACTCAGATGGTTCCGGTGTCGCTTCGCCCGCACTCGTCTCTGCCGGAGGCGCTGGAGCCGGATCGGCCTTGGTTGGCGTTGGAGTATTGTCGACCGGCTTCTCTTCCTCCGCGGGATTAGTTTCCGCCGGTGTCTCGTTAGGAGCAGCAGCTTCCGGGAACAGTTCAGCGAGTTTCTCGCCGAGTGCCTCTTCGCGAGTGTTCAACGCGATCGCCGTTCCCTTTTGATCGACAAGCACAAGGAACGGTATTGCTGCGACGCCGTTCTTCACGGCCATCGGATGATTCCAGCCAACTGCTTCTGGATCGGCACTCAAGACGCTCGGCCACGGCAGCGGCTGCAGCTTCGAGAACTGCTCTAATTCCTCGGCAGTGTCATCCATGTTGACGCCGACGACCTCAAACCCACGTTCGCGGTACTTCTCATAGTTTGCGCGAATGTTGGGCATCTCTTGCAGACAAGGTCCGCACCAAGTGGCCCAAAAGTCGACTAATACAACCTTGCCGGTGTACTGCTTCCAATCGAACGGCGTCCCATCGATCAAATTGCCCTCAATAGTGAACGGTTTGCCGACGATTGCCGATCGCAGACGGTATTTATCGACCGTTTCTTTGATGATCGACACGAACTCTTCGTCGGAGCTTCTTCCGGAAGATGCTTCGAGGACGTCGTAGACTTTTGCAGCGGCGTCGTCCAACTGCTGACCCTCTAGCATGCCCCCGATTTGCATCAGCGTTTGGAGCGTCGTTGCACCAACAGTTTCGCCTGAAGTTAATTCGCCGAGCATCGCAGTAAATTCTTCAACCGCGCCGTCTTCCATTGTGGCAACGGCATTTAACTTGGCTCCCAAGTCGACCTCAGCGAACTTTGCTTGTTCGAGCAACGAATTCGCCGCCGCGCTCAGTCGCGGGTCCTCGGTTGGCTGAACCAATCCGACTGTGTAACGCAATAATTCGGCTGCCTCCTTGTTCATCCCCTTCTCGATGAAACGCGACGCCACGTCTCGGCCAAACGTCAATATTCCGCCTTCCTTCGGTTGCTCTTCCGCCAGCTTTTTAAAACTGTCGATTACTTGCTGCGCATCTGTCACTTGATTCGTTGAGAAGGCGTTTAACAGCGTCAGGAAAGACTGTTGGCGACCGAAGGCGCTGATCTTCTCACTAGGATGACTTTCAAGCTTTTCGGTGAAGGCAAACAACTGGTCCATTGCGTCGTTAGCACCCAGTTGCGATATCGCCGTAAGCGCCTCGATCTTAGCAGAGGCAGCTTCGGTCACGACATCATCGTCGGGCTTCAACGCGATCAGCATGTCGGCGGCTTGCATGACTTGAGACTGGATGTTAATGAAGTCTGCGATCACCTCCTCTTCATTTCCTTGTTTCGGCTGTTGTTGCCGCAATCGGCGAAGCGCCGTTAAGATTTCTTCCGCCGTTGGTTGTTCAACATCGCCCGAATTCGATGCGACATCCGGCGTTTGGTTCATGGGCGTGGGGCGGCTTGGCGGAATTTGGCCCGTGGTTTGCGGCGTTGAGTCCGCATTCGAAGCTAGCGGCGCCGCTTCAGGCTTCGTATCATCGCCGACTTCATAATTCGTTGATTGGGACGTAATGGGCGCCGAATCTGTTCCGCATCCGAGTAACAGAGCGCAGAACGCAGTCGCCGTAACAGTCGTGATTTTGAAAGACATGCATTTACCTCGTTGGATTGAGTTGCCCGCATTCTATGCAATATACGAGCGGACGGCTGCGCGGATTTGGCGTGATTGGCGCTCGGCATACCAATGAGATGCCTTGCGTCACGGGTGGTGGAGCATTCCTATTCGGGGGATGCCGCAGCTTTTGCGGCGGGGCCGAGAAGCGTTGCCAATTCTCGACCGAGTTCGCGACCGTAGACGTTCATCGAAACAACCTTTCCGTCACGATCTAAGAGCATCGTCGACGGGATCTGCATGACGCCATAGTACTGGGCCATCGGGTGGTTCACGCCCGCATCTTTCTCGAACAGGCAGACCCAAGGGATTTTGTTTTCCGCGAGAAATCGTCGGAGAGGCCCCGCGTTTGAGTCTAGGCTGATCGCGACGACTTCGAATCCCTTGTCGTGGTACTTTTCATAGTTCGCTTTGACATTCGGTAACTCCTCGATACAAGGACCGCACCACGTTGCCCAATAGTCAACTAGCACAACTTTGCCGCGATACGACTTCCAGTCAAATGCTTTTCCACTAACGGTCGAACCTTCGATCTTCATCTGCTTCCCTGGTAGATCCAGGCGACGCCCAATGCCCGACATCATCACGCCGAACCCGGCCAACTCTTTATCCTTGTTGACGGAGAAGATCTTTCCAAACTCGCCATAGGCTTCTATCGCGAGGTCTAAGTTGTCGACTTGTTCGATCAGCTGACCGAACGTGTATGCCAATGCGAGGTCTTGCTGCGAAGCGTCTTTCGCCGATTTCAAATGAGTAAGGACGGCTTTGTAGAAATCGCGTTGCGAGTCAGCGGTCCCGCCTTGAAGTTCCGACAAGCCGAGTTGCAGTTTGATTGAGTTGGCCTTGCGGTACGCTTCCGAAGTCTTGTCTTCTTCCAACTTGATGATTCTGACGGCTGCGGTTTCTAACGCCTTTCTGGCGTATTGACGATACGCCAGAATTTCGTCAGTTGTTGTCGGTCGGTAGGATTCGAGTCCCGCCAGAAATTTCACCAATGCCGCGACATCACCCTCGGGAACTGCGTAGCGACCGGCAGGCTTCGCGACCTCGTCCTGGGCATTGACGACGACCGGTCCGGTGGCGGTGGCGACATACCCCGCAATCACGAGCGCAGAAAAGCATCGACGAAACATGAGGATCTTCCTTTGAGGCGGGGAATTCAGTGTTAGGGTGGGAACTCCAAGTATTGCATGGCAGCAGTTGGTGAACAACCGGCGGTGCGTGCTGGCAATAGGCGACAGATTGCATTGTAGCACTGGTACGTGGCCCGACCGTGGGCTGGTTCACAGTAGCGGGAGTTTATCGGGCCGCTGTTAGGAGGGGGCGTAGATGCTCTTGCCACCATCAACTGGTAGGCAGGCGCCCGTGATGAACTCGTGTTCGATCAGAAAGATGGCGGCCTCCGCGACGTAACTCGGCGAGCCACGTAGTTTCACGAGAGTGCCATCGATCGCATCTTGTTGCTCGGTTTCGGAGAGTGCCTCTGGCAACATCGCTGGCCCCGGTAGGATTGCGTTGACTCGAACACGAGGATTTCGGCTTGCGAGTTCGACCGCAAGATTGCGGGTCAACGTCGGAATCGCTCCTTTCGAAGGAAAGTAGGCTGCGTGATCCAGGTACGGGCGGGCGATTGCCCAATCGCCGATATTGACGATGGCTCCGCCTGTCGCTTGAGAGGTCATCACGAAACCAACTTGTTGACAGCAAAGAAACGTGCCGAGCGTGTTGACGTCAAAGTTGTGGCGCACATCGGTGGCGGTTACGTCTTCTAACCGCTTTTTCTTCCAGATAGCGGCGCAATTGACCAGCGCGTCGATGCGACCGAAGTGAGCGTTGACGCGGGTGACCATGTTGCGAACTTGTTGCTCGTCGCTGGCGTCGGCTTGCACGACAAGCGCGTTGGTGCCCTCACGCCGCATTACTTCGGCGGTTTGCTCCGCGTCCTCACTCGATTGATACGCGTGAATCGCGACGCTGTAGCCGCGTTCGGCAAGCGCGCGCACGATCGCGTTACCTAGTCGCGGCGAGCCACTGCCGGTGACGAGCGCGACCGGGTGTACCGTTCCAAACAGACGCTCAAGCTTGCTCATCGGGAACGCCCTGTCCGTGGAACTTGGTGATGATCTTCCAGGCCTCTTCCGGTGTCTCGGCAAAGTCAACCAGATCGAGATGCTCGTCGGCAATCACTCCCTCGTCAGCGAGAAACTGGAAATCGATTACGCGAGTCCAGTAATCCTCGCCGAACAAAATGATTGGGATCGCTTGCATGCGATGTGTTTGCCGCAGCGTCAGCGCGTCGAACAACTCATCCATGGTCCCAAAGCCACCAGGGAATACAACGAGCGCCTTGGCTCGAAACAGAAAGTGCATTTTCCGCAACGCAAAGTAATGAAACTGGAAGCATAGATCGGGCGTGATGTACGGATTGGGAGCTTGTTCGTGCGGGAGCGTGATGTTCAAGCCAACGGATTTCGCGCCGACGTCGTAAGCACCACGGTTTGCCGCTTCCATCACACCCGGACCGCCGCCGGTGGTGATTACGTAGTCACAATTGCCGTCGCTCTGGCAGCTAGACGAAACGAGTCGGCTGAACTCACGCGCCGCGTCGTAGTATTTCGACTTGGCGAGTACACGTTCCGCGCGGTCGACCGTTCGTTTGGCGGCAGGATCATCGGGTGCGATGGCAATTAACTGTTGCGCCTTGGCAAGTCGCTCTTCGGCTTCTTGTCGCTCGACAATTTGCGTTCCGCCGAACGCAATGATCGTCGAATGAACTCCATGCTCGGCAAGCGTCATTTCGGGCTTGAGTAATTCCAGCTGGAGGCGCACGGGGCGTAACGCGTCTTGCTTGAGAAACTCTGTGTCCTCTTCCGCGAGTCGATAGCTCGGCGAGTTCAAGATCGCGTGGGTGTTGCCTTCGATGGGCCTTGGCATGGCGTATTCACTCCTGTTGGTGTTCGGAGATGACTTCTGATCGTTCGCGAAGTAATTCGATTTGACAAATTCATTGGGCGTGGCAAGACGAGCTGACAGCGTGCCAAAGACGATGCTAATCGCGGCGGCGACTCCGAAAGTCCTGATGTCGGCGTTCGTACCAATCCAGGTGCAATGTGTAACTAGCCCACCCCAAGTTAACAAATATAGAAAGCTCGCCGCCGCGAGGTGACCAGTCCAGGGAATGCGCGATCCACGTGAGCCTACGCGGGCCACGGCGACGAAAACGAAATCAAGGACAGCCGCGGCAGCGACCAGGGCGCAGACCGCTTGCCAACCGAGGAACAACCCGGCGAGAGCCGTGACCGGGACCTCGGCGGAGATCAAACGTCGTCGCTTTGAATTGCCCAGGTGGGAAATGAGTAGCCCCAGTGATAGCCCAACGACGAGCCCGATCAAACTGTTGAGAAGACTTACTTGCCACGGCAGTAGCGCGAATCCGTCTTGCCTGCCCAAGTGAGCGATGGAATGAAACGCCACCGGTCGTAGCGGGATCCAGCCGAATTGGAATTTCGCTTGCAGCGGCGACAGCATGGCCCAGACCGACGGTGCGACGACGCCAATGAATAACGCTGGTACATAAAGGCGTCTTGGCGTTCGTTGTCGGTCGTAGCGGATCATCGCCGCGCAGATTAGGACGCAGAGCAGTAGCACGTGGTAGCCGTACATTAACCAGAGCGGAAGCTCGAGTCCGCTTCGAAAATGCTCGCGAACGTAGGGCAAGTTCACGCCGCCCGTAACGGGCTGCATAAACGCTAGGACTAAGAACGCGGCCGCGACAACGGCTTCAATCGTTGGGTATCGCGAAGAGATCGGCAGCGCGCAGTAGCGGCATTTGGCTCTCAGCCACAACCAACTGAGTACGGGAACGTTGTCGTACCATCCGATGTGATTCAAACACTTCGGACACTTCGACCCGGGATAGACAACACTCATCCCGGCTGGAACGCGAAAGATCACAACGTTCATAAAGCTGCCGACGTTTGCACCAAAGCTCCAGATCCACAGAGCGAGCAGCATATTGCCCCACCACGGCACGTATTCGTAGCCAAGGCGAGCAAGCAGGAGCGAGGCGATGGCCGTAGCGAAAAGATTCATTTACAGGTATTTCGCCAGCGGGCCGCCGCGAGCTGCCATGGCATCGATCTTCTTGGTGACTTCTGCGTCTTCGAGCAACGGTGGTGCGTGATGCGGTTTGATTCTGGCGTCGATAACCAAGCTGCCGTGGCAACCCCAATGTTTCTGGTGCGTCGATACGCCAATTCCATAAACATCGGCGGCGGGATCGCTGCGTGTGAAGACGACCCATAGGAAGTTGCTAAGCGTGCCGGCAGTGAAGTCACTTTCGTCGACTATTACGATTAGAGGGAACCGGTTGATTGGATCACCATCCCGAAAACCGTCGCAAAACTTCTCGACCGCAACATCGCTACCGCTCGTATCCGCCGAAAAAGCCGGTCCACGGATGGCCAACACGCCAGGCATGCAGACATTAGGATCGGAGAAGCCGTCCGGTAATCGAAGATCACCTTCGATGGAACTTGGCAGTTCGCGCACCGACAAACCGACAGCCGCCATCACGAGCTTCGAGCCCTGATTGAGACCGCTGCCTGAGTAGTCGAGTGTGTCGATGGTTGTCCGCGTTTGAAAGTGCAAGTCGCGACGCCAATCGATTCGTTTCAACACGTGAGCCAGAAACGATTCGATATTGTGAATGTCCAAATCGGGATCATCTTCGCGGTTGACGATTAACAAGTATTTTGCCAGAGACATCTGCCCTTGGCCCAAGATCGCATTGGCTTGAGTGAGAAGTTCCGCTGGTTCTCGTTGCTCTTGATACGGCGTGTATCGTTCGCTGCCGATCGCCAACATCAAAGGATGCACACCAGCGGCGTCCACGGCGTGAACCGCATGGATACCCGGGATCACCGTCGGAATGATCGGCCCTGTTAAGTCATGGATCAATTGGCCGAACACAGTGTCTTCTTGCGGCGGACGGCCAACCACGGTGAACGGCCATATCGCGCCGGTCCGATGATATACCCTGTCGACGGTCAGCACTGGGAAGTCGTGGGCGAGGCTGTAGTAACCTAGATGGTCGCCGAAAGGACCTTCTGGCAGTTTCTTGTTTGGGTGAACGGTCCCAGAAATGCAAAAATCGGCGTCGGCGTAGATGGCCAGTTGATTCTTGCGAGTGATCATCGGAATCCGATGGCCTGCCAACGCCCCGGCGAACGTCAGCTCCGACATCCCTTCTGGCAGAGGCATCACTGCGGAAAGCGTCATAGCTGGCGTACCGCCGACAAAGATGTTCACCTTGAATGGCTCTCCAGCTTGAATCGCCTTCGTTTGATGCACCCCGATGCCTCGGTGGATTTGATAGTGCAGTCCGACTTCGCGATCGACTTCGTACTGATTTCCCGAGAGCTGAATGCGGTACATGCCGAGGTTCGAGTGCATGAGACCCGGCTGTCCAACATCCTCGGAATAAACTTGCGGCAGCGTAATAAACGCTCCACCATCGTTGGGCCACGACACGAGTTGTGGCAGTTGCGCGATCGTCGTTTCGTTGGCGAGTATGGGCCCACGAGAACATCTTCGCGGCAACATTCCGATTGCTGTGAACGGAGACTTCCAATATCGAGCTGGATGCTTCCAGAAGTTGTTTGGTTCGATCTTCAATTCGATGACACGCTGAACGGCTTCGTAGGTGTCTCGAAAGATGAATCGTGCGCGCTCGATGGTGCCGAACAGATTCGACACCATTGGAAACTTACATCCTTTGACGTTCTCGAACATTACGGCCGGGCCGCCCGATTGGTAAACTCGCCGCTGAATCTCAGCTGCTCCCAGCTTTGCATCGATCTCCTCTTCAATGCGGACCAAGTGCCCGCTCTGTGCGAGGTCATCAACGCATTGTCGGAGCGAACGGTAAGTCATATCGATCCAGAAACAGGACATCGGGAGCTGGCGAAAGCAGGAAGATCCTCGCAACAGGATTATTGCGAACCCTGAATGGTTCACAAGTGGCAGCTGCATTTGCTATGTTGCTGAATCACCGCTTCAGGTGATTTAAAGCAGATAAGGATACGACATGACGATCGATCTTCGCGGACACAAGGCCCTTGTCACTGGTGCGACGCAGGGTGTCGGTCAAGCAATGGCCGAGGCTTTAGCGCAAGCGGGTGCCGACGTACTAATTCACGGGCTTAACGCTGACGAAATGGCTCGCGAAGCGATCGCCGCTTGCCGGAATGCGGGCGTCGCCGCCGAGCTTGTGACAGGCGACCTGAGCGGTCCAACCGAGACATGTGTATCGCAACTTTTCAACCAAGCCGTCGCGATCATGCCCGACATCGACATCTTGCTCAATAATGCAGGAACATTTATCGACACGCCATTCTTGGACATGGACCTCGAGCGTTTCGAGTACACGATGCGATTGAATGTCGCCGCGGGCTACTTCCTGACACAGTCATTCGCGCGGCGTTGGATTGAACAAGGCGTTGCTGGGCGAGTCTTGTTCACGGGTTCGATCAACGGCGCGCTCGCAGAACCCGACCACACGGCGTATGACACTTCGAAAGGCGCAGTCGCCACGATGGTGAAGACGTTATGCGTTTCCTTGGCCCCGCATAACATTCGCGTCAACGGTTTGGCACCCGGACTAGTTCGAACTCCGCTCACGAAGGTTCTTGACGAAGATCCCGCTCTCGATCGGTGGATGAAGCTTCACACACCCAACGGCCAAGTCCCGGGTCCTGAAGTCTGTGGCGAGGCCGCTGCGTTTTTGGTGAGTGATGCCGCTCGGCACATTCACGGCCAGATGTTGCTGGTCGATGGTGGCATGAGCGTCTGGCAGCAGCCTGATCCACCGAAAGGCTTCTAGCGGCGTGAGCACCGCCCAGCTTACTATTCTTTGAGCTGAAATAACCGTTTCAACGCGTCGAGCAATCCGTGATGTGAGTCGCTGTTAGCTTCGTCTCGCAGGGATTCCAACGGCGGATGCAGAAGCTTGTTGACAACGCGATTGAGTGTCTGAGTAATCTCAGACTTTGCGGTGTCGTCGAGGTCGGGAATTTTCTTTAGCAATCGTTCAAGCTCATCCGCTTTAACGCGATCTGCTTGCTCCTTCAGTCGGCGAATCGTAGGGCCTGTCGCCCTGTGATGTAGCTCGGCCATGAACTTCGCGGTTTCATCCTCGATGATGCGTTCCGCTTTGGGCCATTCCTTCTCACGAGCTCGTTGATTCGATTGACACGTTTCTTTGAGGTCGTCGACGCAATAGAGATAGACGCCGGAGAACTCGGAAACGGTTGGTTCGATGTCGCGTGGGACTGCAAGGTCGAGGATGAAGATCGGATGCTGAGCACGATCGTGGTGGATCTGTCGAAAGTCTTGCGCCGTGATGATTGGCTCTGTGGCACCGGTAGTTGTCACGACGATGTCCGCCTTGACGAGCAACTGTGTCAAGTCGCTCCATGGCGCGACTTCACCGGTGATGCGTTCGGCTAGCTCTTTCGCGCGGTCGGGGCTGCGATTGACGATCGTGATGTATTCTGCTCCCTCGTCAATGAGATAACGGAGCGTTTCTTCGCCCATTTCTCCTGCGCCGATCAACAACACTTGCTTGTCATCAAATCGCTCGAAGAACTGTTTGGCAAAGTCCGCAACAGCAACACTCGGCACGGAGACTCGCTTCTGATTGATCGCGGTCTCGCGCGCGACTCGTTTTGCAACTCGGATCGCGGCTTGGAACGCCGAATGCGTCAGCGGACCGGTCGCGTCGTCAGCCGTTGCCCGCTCGTATGCCTCTTTGACTTGGGGAAGTATCTGCGCTTCGCCAACGACCATGCTGTCGAGGCTGCCCGCGACGGTAAACAGGTGCCGAATTGCGTCCTCACCTGTTCGCTCAAACAGTTCGTTGAACACAATAAGCGGGTCGAGTCCGTGAAACGCGGCGATGAATTCGACGATGTCATGGTGCGAAGGAAATTGCTCGGCGCTTTCCGCTGCAAAGTACAGCTCAACTCGATTGCATGTCGACAGGACAACGGTTTCCGTCCCTGGGTACAGATGCCGCAATCGTGACAACGCGTCGCGTGCTTGTTCGGGGCTGAAAGCAAGCCGTTCTCGCATCTCAACCGAAGCGTTATGGTGGCTGCAACCGACGACTTGCAACTTCATGCCACACTCCCGTCGGAAACGCGGTCTTGGCAGAAACAGACAACGTGAAGGGTAAGCGAGGAAGCATGCTGAGGCGCCGCGCTTACGCTTCGCGTTGCCGACGGAAGTGTCGCGTCCGCGGTTGCGTGTGATTCGGCGAGGACGAAATAGAGCGCAAGTCCCAAAAACACGAAACTAGCGAGTGTAAGGTAGGCGACTTTATTGCCCTCGCGTGCGGGGCGGTAGAGCGATTCGAATACTGTGACCGCAGTCAGCCAAAGGAAAAGAATGCCCGATGATAGGACCACGGGATCGGTCCAACTGACTCGGCCACCGTCGCCTGATTTGCTGATCAGATTTAACGCGACGCCTGATACGAGCCCAATGGCGAGTAGGAAAGTTGAGAGGAACAGCGCTTCTCGATTGAACTTCTGAAGCCATTCGAGGCTAGGCATACGGAAGCCTCTTGTTGGTGGCAGCTTCCTTTTCAAGCGATAGGCCTGCAGGAGATACATCAATCCTGTCGCAAAGCCAAGTGTCACTGCGGTGGTGCCCAGCATCAATGTCAATCCGTGGACGAGTCGCCAAACATTGTGAGCCGTTCGTGCGGGGAACGGAGTTGCATCTTGGAAGAATGCCGCGACACCGATCAGTCCCAGCACAAGCGGAAGTAAGAAAACGCCGAGTGCATTTTCGCGACGACGAATCATCAATCCCAGGTAGGCACCGGTAACGACCCATGCCGCAAGCAGACAAAAATCGTACCAACTTGATAGTGGAGAAGTTACACGCTGCGACAGTTCGTGCTGAGCCTGTCCAATTAAGTAGAGCGAATGGGCAAGCAGCCCGATTGTAGAAAGTGCAAGCGGTACGATCGTTGAGACTCGCCACCGGAAGAATAGTCGCGACAATTCCACGACCAACGCCATTACGTAGCACGCGGCAAAGCATGTGATCGTCATTTCAGAGAGTGAAAGCATACGGTAACTTCCGACACACTTCGTTACGGTTGTGATGCGTCTTGCGCCGATACCTGACTTTGGCAGACGCTACGATTCCAAATCGTATTCTTTCAGCTTTTTGTGCAGTGTATTTCGATTAATGCCGAGCTTCGCCGCGGCTTTGGTTTGCACGTTGCCGCACTCAAGCATCACCTGCGCGATCAATTCACGTTCGACGCGACTTACGATCTTCGTATGCAAGCTGTCTTCCGCAGGCCCCGCGGCGGCGAGTCCTTGTTGCACGACTTCGTAGGTAAGCGTCTCGTGGTCGGCCCCGCGGACTCGACTGCCCGTTAGGCGTTCGGAGCCGGTGACCGAGTGGGGTAGGAGGTCGAGAGTCAATTCGTCTGTCTCGGCCATGACGACCGCCCGCTCGACGTAGTTTTGCAATTCGCGAACATTGCCGGGCCAATGGTGTTCTTGCAACGCCTCCATTGCTGCAGGTTGGATATGCGCGACGAAACGCTCGTTTACATCACTATAGAAATTCAAAAAATAGGCCACGAGTTCTGGGACGTCTTCGCGACGATCTCGCAATGGCGGAATATCTATCGGCACGACATTGAGCCGCCAGTAGAGATCCTCACGAAATCGTTCTTCTTCGACCTCGTTTAACAGATCGCGGTTACTGGCTGCAATGACGCGAGTGTCGACATGTACGGTTTCCGTATCGCCAACACGTTCGAACTCGCGTTCTTGAAGTACTCGCAGCAGTTTTATTTGTAGGTGTAACGTCGTCGAGTTGATTTCATCCAGAAAAATCGTTCCGGTGTGGGCCGCCTCGAACCTTCCGGTTCGATTGTTTATAGCGCCCGTAAACGATCCGCGGACATGTCCAAACAGCTCGCTTTCCAGCAAACTTTCGCTGAGCGCTCCGCAGTTGACCTTCACGAATGGCCCCGACCCGCGATCGCTCAAGCGATGAATCGCCGTCGCGATCATCTCTTTGCCAGTACCGGTCTCCCCTAAGAGCAACACGGATGCGTTGCTTCGCGCGACGCGGCGCGTCAGGCGATACACATCTTGCATCGCGGGGCTCGACCCGATGATTCCCGGGATCGGAGGGCCACTGTCGGACGGGTGGTTTAAGTTAGCGGCGGACATCGAAAGTCGAAGGATACACGTTGCCGAAAGACCGCAGTGTCGGTGCTATTCAGCTTCGGCAGCGCTCTCCTCTCCTTGGTCGGATGATAGGCGCGTGGGTAGCTCGATTGAATCGAGTAGCGAACCGAGTACCGCCTGTGTCTCGCCATCGAGGATCTTGCTTTGGTTATAGCGATCGTACTGTATCAGAATATCGTTTCGCGCAAGGAGCAATCCTCGACGTGAGATCGCCGTATCAAAAGCCGAAGCGGCGGCTTGTCGATCACTTAAACTTCTCGCGTTCTGGCTTGCCAGGGAGACTAACAAACGCTGTGCTGAAGGAGTGCCAAAGAGGCCGAGGACACGAGCGGCTTGATCGGTAAGCTGAGGCGTATTAACCGCTTGTTCGACTGCCCGTTCCGTTCGTAGTAAATCGTAGAAGTTGTAGTCTTTGCTTTGTTCAGCGAGCCGGGCTAAATGATCCAGTGCAGTTGCCGCGTGATGCATTCGCTCGTCAAACCCAACGATATCGTCACCGCCACGTGTGAGCAGCCGGCGGGCGGCCAGCGATACTCCCGCGACGTCGTGTGGTCGCGGGAATGTTTCGGCGAGTGGATCACTTTCGGTAAATCGCTCCATCTGTTCAAAGCGTTCGTCGCGTGCCATCAGTCCGATTGGTGCGATTGCGGTGCGCGGATCTCGCCTCAGTTGCTGGATCAACTCGCCGGCTGCCGGGTGATCAACGGCGTCGCTGATCAAAAGGAATTCGTAATCAGGGTACTGGACGGAGAGCCGTAATGCCTGACGTCCCGTCTGAGCGGTATCCGCTTCGAAGCCGATCTCATTCAACATGCCGACAAGCGTTTGCGATTGATCGGTTCGAGGGTGTGCAACCAACACTCGACGAGAACCCACAGTGCTTGAGAAGTATCCAAGGGCTTCAGACAAATAGCTCGAACCGGCAAAAGGTTCGACGGGATTCATCTTCATAATCGCTTCGACAGCAGCGAAGCGAACTCGCCGGTCGGTGTGTCTCAGGCACGAGGCAAGTGGACTCGGTCGACCGTTGACGCTTTGCAGCAACTTCGCGTCGCCGATCTCAGCCAGCACTTCGAGCGCTCCGATCGTAGCCGCCGTTTGCTTTTGTTGCAGCGTGTACTCTAGGACATCGGCTATCGCTTCGACGCCTAACGAGGCTGAGATCGCATGAGCCGTGGCGTCTCCCGTTGGAAGCTGTTGATCGAGACCGTTGGCTCGCTTTGATGACTCCAGCAATGCAGTCAGATATAGCCGCTTGTGATTCAAATTATTCGGAGAGATCGCATACAAGTCGCCAGCCAAGCGGGCCGCCATCATTAGCGAGGCGGTTTTCCCAGGAAAGCGGCGTTCCACCGGTGAGTTCTTCGTCGTGTCCCAACTCCAGAACGTTATCATATCCTCGTAGTCGAGACGCCCGAGTAACTTGCCGTCGAGATACGCTTGCGTTTCGCGGGCGAGGTACTGCTCCGCCTGAGCCAGCAATGGGAGTTCTCCGAGAAGTTTCGTCAAGCCATACTCGGCGGCCCGTCGTACCAGAGCATCGGGCTCGCTCGCGAAGTAGGGACGCAATAAATGTGGAGTCACCTGCGAGGCCTTGAGTCGGCTCAGTACAACGATGATCTGCGGCAGTAAGTCTTCGTCACGCGTCTCCAAAGCGCCAACGAGCGGTCCGACGGATAGCTCTTTCAGGTTGACGAGAGTCGCGCGAACTACTGCGTGCTCATTCGCCCGACTGCTGTCCGCCAAGGCACCAATCAAGGCAAGCACCGAATCCGTTCCACCAGCACGAAGGTCAACCAGCGCAGAATGTCGAACAGCGACGTCGTCATCGCTTAGTTTGGCGATCAGGCCCGCAAGACGCGTTGGGTCGTGTGCCGCAGTGAACGAAGCGTCGAGTACCGCCTTGCCTAACGCGGAGCCTTCGGGAGCAAAGCGGCTATCACGCGACATCCGCATAAAGATCGCCGATCCGAGTTCGCGATGCAGCTCGACGAGCGTGCCTTCATCGGGACTGCTATCGAGAAGTAGAGTGATGTACTTCTTGGCTTCGGCAGGTCGGCCGAGATTCACGACGTTTCGAATTGCCCGCCCGAGCTCGATCGCAGATTTTGGATTCGACTTGCGGATCGCGAGAATAACCGGATCCGCTTCGCCGTCATCATCGGGCTGGGCCTTTTTCGCAGTTGGAGCGCCGCTCGTGTCAAGCGGCAACGCTTCTGCGGCGCCTCCGAACGGATCGATGTCACCACTAAACACATCTTGCGCTTGTGCCGACGCCACCAACAAACCGAAGCCTGCCAGACACGCAATCAAGGATATTGTCTTGCTCAACATGATGTTACTCACAGATAGTTATCTCAATTCCACCAGTCTCACTCCATCGTCCTCAGTTTCGCCTTCCAATGTTCGACTTGCTTTGCGACTTCGGCGGAAGCCGTAGAACCATAGCTGACAAATGCGTCAATCGCCTTGCTCGCGCCGAGAACTTCGTAGACGCTCTCGTCCAAATCACCGTGTGCTTCCTGATAGTCACTCAAGGGCAGCTCCGCCAGCGCAACACGTCGGTCGATCGCCTTACGCACGAGTTCACCGACCAGGTGATGAGCGGTTCGCTGAGGGATGTTACGTCGAATCAGGTACTCCATGAACGTCGTTGCATCCAGGTAGCCTCGCTCGAGTCCCGAGGCGACCTCCTCGCGATTCAATTCGGCTCCTTCCACAATCGGCGCGGCGATCTCAAGGCACGCCGCCACCGTGTCCACGGAATCGAACAGTTGTGGTTTGTCCTCTTGGAGATCACGGTTGTACGCGAGCGGCAGACCCTTGATTAACACGAGCAAAGCATGGAGGTTCCCAACGACTCGCGCTGTCTTGCCTCGTATCAATTCCATCACGTCAGGATTGATCTTCTGTGGCATGATCGACGAGCCTGTGCAGAAGTCCTGAGGCAGCGTAATAAAGTTGAATTCGACGGTTGACCACAAGACCCATTCCTCAGCCAGCGTGCTGAGATGTTCCGCGATCATCGTCAATGCGAACGCTGTTTCAAGAACGAAGTCCCGGTCGCTCGACGAATCGATACTATTCGCGGAGACGCCTTCGAAACCCAGACGACGAGCGACGTCTTCGCGATCGATCGGGAGTGAAGTTCCGGCCGCGGCAGCCGTTCCAAGAGTCGACACGTTTACGCGACGTCGACAATCGCTCAGCCGCTGTCGATCGCGCTCGAATTTCTCGCAATAAGCCAACCAGTAGTGTGGCGCGAGTACAGGTTGGGCTCGTTGAAGGTGTGTATAAGCGGGCAGGATTACATCGGCATCGCGTTCGCAGCGGCTGACGAAGGCTCGTTGAAGATTGACGAGTTTTTCGTCGATGCCGTCAATTGCGTCACGAACCCATAATCGGAAGTCTGTCGCCACCTGGTCGTTGCGGCTGCGGCCCGAATGCAGCTTTCTGCCAACATCTCCCAAGCGATCGATCAGAGCCTTCTCGATATGCATGTGGATATCTTCAAGGTCCGATCGCAGCTCAAAATCGCCATCTTCAATTTCTGCGCAGATTTCGAGCAGCCCTTGCTCAATCTGTTGCTGTTCATTTTCGGAGATGATTTTGTTGGCGGCGAGCATTTGGCTGTGCGCGATCGATCCGGCCACATCCTGCGCGTACAGCCGGTGATCGAAGCTGACGCTTTCGGTGAACTGTTCAACAAGGCGATTCGGACCTTCGCCGAAGACGCCCGATCGGGACGGAGTACTCAACCGCTGCCTCGTGTTCTAGCTTGCGTCGCAGCTCTCGCAAAGAGCTGCCAAACTCTTTATGCTAAATGGCTTACGGCGAATTGTCAACGAGCTGATTATGCAGGTTGCACACGAAATAGGCAGTCTTCCGGTTGTCCGGAGCCGATCGGCGGAGTTCAGTGATTCAAAGCTCCAAGTACTCTTCCAAGGCCTCTCGCATGACGGTCGCGTCGGGATCGACACCGGTCCAGATTTTAAAGCCGATGACACCTTGGTTAACGAGCATTCCCAGGCCATCAAGCGTCTTGCAGCCGCGCTTTCCCGCTTCGGTCAGAAAGATTGTTTGCGGTGGGTTGAAGATCACATCCGCCACGACCATCTCTGATGTTAGCGTGTTGTAATCGAGCGGCGCGCGGGCATCGGCGTCTCCCAGGCCGATTGAAGTTGCATTGATGACAATGTCGGTTGCTTCTTCGATTGCGTAATCTCCCTCCCATTGAGCGAATTTCGCAGCCACTTTCGCTCGTTCGTTGAGCAAGGTTACGAGTTCTTCGCCTCGCTCGGGTGAGCGATTCACGATCGTGATACCCGTCACCCCGGATAGCCCTAGCTCGACGGCGATTGCTCGAGCGGCTCCGCCAGCGCCGAGAATTGTTACTCTTTTCCCCTCAGGTGATGTGATCCCGCGAAGTGATTGCACAAATCCCTTGCCGTCCGTGTTCTCGCCAATCAGCTTGTCTCCGACGCGGTTGATGCAATTCACAGCTCCCATCAATTCCGCAGCCTCACTCAGCTCATCCAAGTACTGAATCACCGCGACCTTGTGCGGAATCGTGAAGTTTCCGCCTTTGAAGCCCATTGCCCGGAGTCCGCGAAGAGCGTCTTCAAGATTCTCGGGAGGGACTTCAAGCGTTAAATACCGCCAATCGAGCCCGGCAGCCGCGAAGGCTCGTTCGATCATGAATTGCGTCGGGTTGCCTGCGACCGGCTGCCCCATGCAGGTAACCATGTCTTGCAGCGAATCGCTATTCGACACGTCTCATCTCCGTTCCTGAAGTGATGCGTACCAATTAATGAAGGGAAGCCGTATATTCTGAGGGAGGCTCGGTTCTATTGCAACGTGGCTTCCGATCGGACCGAGCCGCTCGACCGATTCTTCCGAAGAGCTGGCGAACGTAATGCGCCTTCTTCGAGTCCGAATCGTCAACATTCTGCGCGTAGCGACAACAGGTAGCAAGTATTATCTCATCAAACTTCCCATGAAATCGTCGACCTTAATCGTCTGGCTTCTCGTTGCTGCTTGTGTCGCGATAAATCTCGCAATGATCGGCGAATTGCAAATTCGGCGGAATGAGTGGCCTGAGGCGGGTGGTGTGATCGGACTTGGCCTTACGCTTGCTCAAATTGCTTTGGTGGCGTTGTGGACGGTTTGGGGACTCAAGAATCTTATCGTCCGCGTTATCAGCTCGCTACTGAGCGTTTGGGCGTTGAGCGTTCTCGGAAGTTACAGCGCAGTAGGTCGACCGGACGGAGCTGGGCCGTGGTTTGGCCTATTGTTGACTTACTGCGGAGTTTCCCTCGTCGCGTGCATGATCGCTGGATCTGCGGGATACAAACTTTCCAACCATGCAACAGATGGCCAGTATCTTGCGCGCCACCGAACGCGCTCAAACCAATTTACGATTTGGGGCCTCTTGTCCTTAATGACGGCCATTGGAATTGCGTTGACGGTCGTTAAGTTCGCCGAGTTTCCGATCTCGGAATTGTTGGAGATGGCCGCATTCCTCTCGCTTCTCGCTACAACTGGTTGCCTCGTCCTCTTGCTGTCGCTGTTCCTGCGGCACGTGATCTTCGCCGTTATTGCGACAGCCGTTGTCTGTCCCAGCGTTGGTTTCCTCCTCGCGGTCACTGGTCTTGCTCCCGCGGAGGGCACACTAGAATTTACGATGATGACGTGTACCCAGGGGTTCGCGCTGCTTTCTGCCGCAATCGTTCTCAGGTCGAGCGGATTCCGACTGGTTCGTGAAGCGACCGTAAGCAGCACTACGACATCAGAATCGTCGGGCGCTTCAGAGTCGGAATCTGTGGACCAACGCGCCGAGCCTTGAGTCGGACGTACGGTGCGACGTACTGGCTTCGGTGCCCGAAACTGCCGACTTCCCCGTCTTTCTTCGCGTGGAGTGGTTCGACCAAATCTTCGATCACAAACCCAGCTCGACACATTAACCCGATAAGCTCTTCCCAGCGATGCAAGAACTCGAGTGTCCCTTCTTCGCGATGTCGGCTGCCGACGACCGCCGGTAGCGGGCCATCGCGATAGTAGGGTTCGATCAGTTCGTAGCCGCTTGCTGAAGGTCGCGTATCGGCCTGCAAGCTCGTCGGCGTCTTATGTTGACTGATGTACAACCCGCCGCCTCGCATGATTCGAGCGACTTCGCGATAAACCGGCTCGATCTTCGGCACGTAGCAGCTGCTGACAGGATGAACGACTATATCGAACGCGCCGTCCGCGAACATCGGCATGTAGTCGATCGACGCTTCGACAGTTTGAAGCGAAAGCTCCCGTGCGGCGGCGACTTCGCGATCGAGTTCCAATTGAGCCGGACTGATGTCGACGACGGTTACTTCAGCACCAGCGGCGGCATACAGCGGCGCGTGTTTCCCTCCTCCCGCACCCAGACACAGCAGCTTCTGGCCGCGAATGCTTTTGCCGAGCCAACCGAGTCCGTCGACGGTCTTTAACGGGTCGGAAAAGCTGTCGTCCGATGCCGGTTGGGTAAAGCGTTGCTTGTCGCGGACCATTTGGTCCCACGCTCGACGGTTGTGGTCGTGGGCGGGTGTGTGTGGATCAGAGGACATGGGATCATTCTCACGAAAAGGTGCCAAGGCGCAAAGGACTTCCTAAGAAATCTTTGTGCCTTCGCGTGAGACCCCTACTTGCGATCCAGTCTGATCAACGCCGACAATAGCGATCCCGCCGACCGCCCACCAGGAGCCCGACATGTTACTCTTTGACGCCCACCTAGACCTCTCGATGAACGCCGTTGAGTGGAATCGCGATCTTACACGTTCGCTCGACGAAGTTCGTTACCGCGAAGAAGGTATGACCGACAAACTTGACCGTGCGAAAGGAGTGTTGACGTTCGACGAGATGCGGCGGGGGAATATCGGTATCTGCGTTGCCACACAGATTGCTCGCTATGTGAGTCTTGATAATCCGTTGCCGGGTTGGCACAGCCCAGAGATCGCGTGGTCCATCACGCAGGGTCAGTTGGTTTGGTATCGCGAGATGGAACGCGTCGGGCAGATGGTTCAAATTGTTGATCGAGAAGGCTTGAACCGACATGTCGAACTTTGGCTAAACGACCCACCTGCCGACGCTCCGATAGGATACATCTTAAGTCTGGAAGGGGCCGATTCGATCTGTTCGCCAGCTCACCTGGAGCGAGCGTTCGAGTATGGTCTGCGAGCCCTCGGTCCGGCTCATTACGGCGAGGGACGCTACGCTCCAGGCACCGGAGCCGAAGGTGGCCTGACGCCGCTCGGTCGCGATTTACTCAAACAGATGCGAGAGTTGGGGATCGTCCTCGATGCAACTCATCTCACCGATGAAGCGTTTTGGGAATCGCTTGAGCTTTGGGACGGACCGGTTTGGGCCAGCCACAACAATTGCCGAGCCTTGGTGCCGGCGCAACGACAATTCAGTGATGAGCAACTGAATGCGCTCATCGAACGCGACGCAGTGATCGGTATGGCGTTTGATGCATGGATGATGCACTCAAATTGGGTGCGAGGTACCACGACGCCGCAGGAGACGGGATTGAAGATCGAACGAATCGCGTTACACATTGATCATATTTGCCAACTGGCGGGCGACGCTCGACATGTCGGCGTCGGTTCCGATCTCGACGGAGGTTACGGCACAGAACAGACGCCCATGGATCTCGAATCAATTGCTGATCTGCAATGTCTGACGACGATCCTCGCCGACCGCGGGTACAGCCAAGCAGATATAGAAGCTATTATGCACGGCAATTGGATTCGTCGGCTGAACGAAATCTGGAGTTAGCTCGCAGGTTGAGCTGCACCCACCAGCGAACCCCGTAGGGATGAGATTACGTATGAAGCTTGCAAAGTATCGAACCGCCGCTGGTGAACACGGCGTCGGTTCCGTCGTCGGTGATCAATTGGTGCCGCTTGCGTTGAACGAAGTCTATGCTTCCTTAACCGACATCTTAGAGGCGGAAATTCCTGGCCAAGTCGCTGGCGACTTAACGGACTCTTCGTCGCAAGTCGCCTTGGCTGACGTGACCTTACTCGCGCCGATCGATGCCCAAGAAGTTTGGGCGGCGGGCGTGACGTACAAACGCAGCAAGACGGCGCGAATGGAAGAGTCGGAAGCAGCGGCCTCTTGCTATGATCGGGTGTACGAGTCGCCGCGTCCGGAACTGTTCATGAAGGCCACGCCACATCGAGTGAGTGGGCCTGGGCAACCATTGCGGATTCGCGAGGACGCAGAATGGAATGTGCCGGAGCCTGAATTGACGCTCGTGATGAACTCACAACTGAAGTTGGTCGCGTTCACCATCGGTAACGATATGAGTTCGCGTGACATCGAGGGCGATAATCCGCTCTACCTGCCGCAGGCCAAAGTCTACAACCAATGTGCTGGAGTTGGTCCTTGGATAGCTTTGGCGACCGCGATGCCACCGCGTGAAGAAATTGGGATCGTCTTGTCAATACAACGCGATGGCCAAGTCGTATTCGAAGGGAAGACTGGCATCGATCAAATGGCGCGCACGTTCGAGGAGTTGATAGGCTGGCTTGGCCGAGACAATTCCTTCCCGGCTGGAGCCATGCTGATGACGGGCACTGGGGTCGTTCCCGACAGCGATTTTACGTTGATCGCGGGCGATGTCGTCGACATCACAATTGATGGCATCGGAACGTTGTCGAATCCGATTGTTCAGGGATAAGCCGCTTTTTCGTCGTTTAACACTCATCCACAAACACAGTTCAAAACCATTGCACGCGGGTCGTGTTTACAATTCATGAGGTTACGATGGCGTTACAGCAGGTATTGATTGCAGGCAATTGGCGGGATGCTCATTCAACGAAGACGTTTCGAGCAAATAATCCTGCCACGAAGGAACCGTTGGCCGACGAGTATCCAGTCAGCTCTTGGGACGACTGCGATGCCGCTCTAGAAGCCGCTGCTGCGGCGTCGGTCGTGATGCGCGGTTTGACCGGGGATCAGATTGCGATCTTTTTGGAAGCTTACGCCGATCGTATCGAGCAGCGTAAAGACGAGCTAGTCGAACTGGCTCACGTCGAGACGGCGCTTCCCGAGGCTCCGCGATTGGGCGATGTCGAACTGCCTCGAACGACCAATCAGTTGCGGCTGGCGGCAGCTGCAGCGCGCGACGGGTCGTGGGCCAATGTGACCATCGACACGAGCACTGGAATTCGTTCGTGTCTCGAAGCGATCGGGCCGGTTTGTGTCTTCGGCCCCAATAACTTTCCGTTCGCTTTTGGAAGCATCTCGGGTGGCGACTTTGCGGCAGCGATCGCGGCTGGAAATCCGGTCATTGCCAAGGCCAACTCGTCGCACCCGGGCACCACGCGAATCTTCGCCGAGGAGGCTCGTGCGGCAGCCCAATCGACAGGAATGCCTGCTGGAATCGTTCAATTGATCTATCGGACGGGCCACGACGATGGCGAGCGATTAATCGCAGACTCGCGCAACGGAGCTGTGGGTTACACGGGCAGCCAGCATGCCGGCTTGAAGCTCAAGGCAGCAGCTGACGCGGTGGGCAAGCCGATCTATCTTGAGTTGTCGAGCATCAATCCCGTCGTGATCTTGCCGGGAGTTCTGGAAGAGAGGGGCGACGCGCTCGCCGATGAATTTGCGGGCAGCTGTCTGATGGGAGCTGGCCAGTTTTGCACCAATCCCGGCCTAGTCGTTCTTTTGAAGGGCGGAGGATCGGACTCATTCGTCAGTGCCGTTGCGGAGAAATTCAGTGGTGCATCCGTTGGGACGCTGCTTTCAAGTGGCGTCGAGAAGAGTCTCGCGGAGAACCTCGCTGCGTTACAAGCTGCCGGTGCTGAGAATCTGACGCCAGATGCGACAGCAAGCGGCAATGGCTATTGCCATGCGAACACGTTGCTCCGTGTTGAAGGAAGCGAATTTCTGAAGAGTCCGGCATCGTTCCAGGCGGAAGCGTTCGGCAATGCATCGCTATTGGTGATCGCGGACGATGTGGACCAAGTTGGCGTAATAGTCGATAGTCTGGAAGGTAATCTGACCGGATGCATTTATTCGGAGTCGAACGGCAAGGATGACGCTGCCTACGATCAGATCGCTCCACGTTTGCGAGTGCGAGTCGGTCGGTTGCTGAACGACAAGATGCCAACAGGCGTTGCGGTCAGCCCCGCGATGAATCACGGCGGGCCGTTTCCGGCGACCGGACATCCCGGCGTTACAGCAGTCGGGATTCCCGCATCGCTGATCCGTTTCGCGATGCTTCAGTGTTACGATAACGTGCGTCCTCATCGTTTGCCTGCGAACCTGCGAGACAAAAATCCGACCGGTAAGACGTGGCGAATGATCGATGGAGCGTGGTCGCAAGGCGACGTTGGTTAGCGACGCTAGATCCAACGCAAGGGATCGGCTTCATCGCGGCTGGCCCAAACTTCGATGTCGCTGAATTGTTTTACTAGGACGTCGGCGAGCAATTCGACAGCAAATCGTTCGCTGGCGTAATGGCCGGGAAGTAGCAACGCAATGTCCGTCGCTTCGGCTTCGAGACAGGTGTGAAACGTTGTTTCACCCGTGATTAGCAGGTCGCAGCCCTTCCTTCGAGCGACTTCGAGGAACGAACCGGCACTTCCGCAAGCGACTGCAACTTGATGGATCGAACGCGTTGTCGGGCCGACCACGTGTAATCCTTCAATGGCCAGAAACTTCTTCAGGCGATCAGCACATTCGGTGAGTGATAACGGAGCGTGCAGGCGTCCGAAGCGTCCGGCCCCTAGGCCGTTGGGATCATCGTTGCCGTTTTGGTCGTTGTCAGGCACGAGCGGCTGAATACCGGTCAGCCCGAGTCCTTCGGCGAGACTTTGATTGATTCCCATCGCGGCGGAATCGAAGCGAGTGTGGGGGCTGTAAATTGAGACGCCGTCACGAATCAATTGCCACAGAAGCCTTCCTGGGACCGTTTCGGTTGTCAGTCGTTTCACCGGGCGAAATGGCAGCGGATGGTGACTGATGATCAAATCGACACCTTCTCGGGTTGCTTCGTTGGCACTTCCGGGAGTTACCGTCAGGCAAGTCATCACCCGCTGGACGGCAAGTGACGGATCACCGACCAGCAGCCCGACGTTGTCCCAATCCTCGGCTAGTCGGCTGGGGGCGAATCCTTCGAGAAAGTCGCTAACGTCTTGGACGGTCGCCATCGATTGGTCTCGGTTCAGAATGGGTTTGTTCTCTCGCAGACGTTAACGCGAACCGGTCGTGCCGACAACCCAGGCTACTCGTGCGCAATGATCTGGTGATTCAGAATCCGCGGACCGTCGATCTCTTCAACCCGTAGCCACATCGTTTCGCCGAGCAGTTTCTCTCCATCGGGGAACATGAACAGAACCGTCGTCGTCCCCCGACCACGATTGAAGATCTGGTGGCGTTCTCGACGCCGCTCTTTCGTTGTTAGGATGCAGTTGAAGCTGACGAACTGATCGGTCGCGTTCGTCAGCTGTTGTTCGACGACGAGATACCCGTTTTCGTCCAATCGCGATGTTAGCTCGACGAAAATGTCTCCTAGTCCAACCGTCAGCGTTCGGTAGATACTGAACTTGTACTCGCGTGACGCGTTAAACTCGCAATCAATTTGAATCGGCTGTTCACCACTGCTGACGCTTGGTTGCAAAGTAACTTGAAGGCCTCGACGATGCCGTTCGTTGGTCGAAAGCTTGAACGTTGCGGATTGTTGTGAAGCTTCCCAGAGATCAGGGATATGTAAGTTGACGGTCCCACCAACTCCTTGGTCGAACGTGTTCGTGAACGAATAGCTGAGATTCTGCTCCTGTCCGAACACGCTGGCGATTCTGTCTTCGTCGAATTGGAACTGCTTTCTCCAACGGGCGACTAGAGGATCGACGCCAGTGATAAAGGTAGGTAGTCGCGTGACTTTGATTTGTTGCCGTACAAAACTGCCGTTACGAATTTCGTTAAGTCCGTGTTTCGTTCCCCAAACGTCGACTTGCTCGACCTGCTCGCCGAGGTAAATTACTTCGTCGACCGGCTCTTCGCTCCAGACAACCATGACGGCTTTGTCACCACGAGCAAAGATCTGATTCGAGCTGCCATTCGGTAATCGAATACTCCCGATTGGAGTGGCATTCGCCAACATCAGAGAGGTTGTTCGCCATGGAAGGAGCATTCTAGCTGGTGATCCATCTTCGTTCAGCAGTCCATGCTCAGCATCAAATGGATCGGGCACAAACACACCGTCTGCACCTTCTATTTTGGCTGTGAGGATGCGGGACACGAGATCGCGGGCACGGGTCTCGAGGCTGTATTCCGATTTGGCAAGCGGTTCCATGATCAACCAACGCTTGGCATTGGAGTTGGGTTGGGTTGACATGTACAGCGACAACTCTTCCGACGTCATGGGAGGGCTTGCGATGTATGACAAAAAGGTCCACGGTGGAGATTCGGCGACGGGAGTTTCGTCGATCAGTCGCCACGGAATGCCAAGCCTGACCTGCTGGCCAAATCGGTTGAATCCCTCGCGGATCGAGCCAAGCTTTTGTTCAAGATCCGGGAAGTTGACGAAGCTTGTGTCACGGTCGCCACCAAGCTGCCACCAGCGAATCTTCAACGACAGCCGAGTCATGACTGGATCCACCGCCGGACGCCATACCTCTGGCTCGACGAAGACAGACGCAACGGGCAACTCGTTCTTTTCTCCATTTGGCAGCTTGCTCTGCTCGCCAAACAGCTCACGAACGGCTTTGGGAGGTTCGTCGAGCATACCAATCATGTTGATATTTCGAGCAGACAGACGTTCGGCGAACCAAGCCAGTTCGTCTGCTCGGCCCGTGTCTTCGTCGCCGTACCACACGGGGAATTTTACCCAATGAACTCCCGCGTTTTCGAGCAAGCCTACGAGATCCGTTAGCGCGACCGGTGCATCACCGCGAGGCAACGACCAACCGAATTCGCCGACTTCACTCTTGGGAAGCGGTTGTAGCACCGCGATATTGGTCGCCATCGGATCACTGGCTTGATCCGACATCGAGACTCGTACGTGGTAGAAACCGAATGCATTGTCGTCGAGCGGCGGATGCCACGTCGCCGACCCCGAAAACACACTGGCAGGTGCCTGCTTTTGGTTATTGGCCTGCATCGCGGTTTGATGTGTGAATAGCGTCTTGCCATCGACGTCCTGCAGTTCGAATCGCACGGTCGGGTTTGGTTGCGAGATGCCCGAAAGTTGACACGTGATTTGGACGTCTTTGGGGTGTGCAAAGATATTGTTCGGGCTGGGTGTCTCAATCGAGACTCGCGGCAACTTGGCAAACCACAACTCGTCAAACATTGCCGCGCCAGTTAGGTCGGCCTTGGCCGTTGGTTCCAAGTGTAGAGCGATGACGGCCCAACGCACCTGATCACTCGATGGAGTCACGGGGCCAATGTGGAAGGGGGTCCAATCGACCGAATGACGATGAGGCGTGGATTCTATTGTTTCCAGGAGCTTACGATCCTTGTCGTAGAACATCACAGAGGCGTAGGCGATATCGTGGGTGAGCGCCTCCGTTTTGATGTACTCGTTCAAAACGTAACTAAACAGCGGACTGATTTCGACGAGCGGGCTGTACAGCAGAGCGGCTCCGCCATCGAGTTCCATTCGTAGTGCGTCCGGGCTGTCGGTCTCAACCTGTTGGCGATCAAGACGAGACTGCTTGTCTTCCGCGATCGCGACGTCCAGATAGAGCGGATAGCCCTTGCCGCGTCGGCGAGTCCAATCATCGGGCCAGCGATCGTAGTTCTTGTCGTCTCCACCTTCGAAGTCCCAGTGTCGTACTTCTTGCGCGTGCGTCAGTGAACTCGCCGTATGCGCCGACGCGTCAGCGGATAGAATCAACAGAGGTAACAAGCAGTGAATCATTAAATCGATTGCGATCGCATGAGTAGGACATAATCGTGCTGGAACTAAAGGTGGGCATTCAACTGGCTAGTTTGCAGCTTCCCTTCAAGAAAGCCTTGCATACTGCAGCGGAATTGGGAGCCGATGGGATCGAAATAGATGCGCGTAATGACTTGAAGCCGCAGGAATTATCGCGCACTGGGCTCCGTCAGCTTCGGAAAACGCTGGATGATCGGAATCTGCGGATTTGCGCGGTTGGGTTTCAGACGCGACGTGGCTACAACGTTTTGGAAGATCTCGACCAACGTGTGGAAGCCACGAAGCAGGCGATGCAGTTTGCTTACGACCTTGGTGCGTCGGTTGTCGTCAATCAGATCGGGCAGATCCCCGTCGAGCCGAGCGGCACGGAGTGGGATTTGTTGGTCCAGGTGCTAAGTGATATTGGCCGCTTTGGACAACGCGTCGGGGCAACGCTTGCCGTAGAAACTGGTGCCGAAGACGCAGAGTCGCTGCAGCAACTGCTCGTAGCGCTGCCAACTGGTTCGATCGGCATCAATCTCGACCCGGGCAATCTGATCGTGAACGGTTTTTCGGCGAGTGACGCCGCGAAGCGACTCGGTGAACACGTGATCCATGTACACGCAAAAGACGCTGTGCGTGACCTAGCGCAAGGGCGCGGTCTTGAAACGCAACTGGGTCGAGGTGCCGTCGATTTCCCTGAGATTCTCGCGATTCTCGAAGAGCATGAGTACCGCGGTTACTTCACCATCGAACGGCAACGGGCCAACGACCCTGTTCTCGAAGTAGGGCAGGCGGTTCAGTACCTGAGAAGCTTGTTGTAGAGTTCGGGTGAGTTCAGGATCTACTCTGCTTAGTAAGTCAACTCAGTCGAGCAGTAGAAGTTGGCTCCGGGTTGATAGACACCCAGTCCACTTCGATAGTCGAGATGCTCTTGATAGTACTTGTTGGTAAAGTTCTCGACGCCAGCGATGACGGTGAAGTCATCATACGGACGCCAGAAGCCTCGCAAGTTCCAAATCGTGAACCCAGGAGTCACTTGCTCGAACAAGCTTGTCGCGACGCGGTCCTGGTTATCGACGATACGCGCCTCTAGTTCGAGCCCCCAGCTTGGATCGGCCACTGGCTCTCGCCAACGCAGGCCGACGCGAGCTTCAAGCGGAACGATACCGGGCAGCGGTTCGTCGTCGTTGTCGACTAGACTTCGGTTCTCAGTTCCTGTGAAGAACGGCGGCGTAAATGGAGCTCGTCGAATTGCTGCAAGTCGTGAAACTTCATTTCGAGTGTGATCACGTCCCTCAACATAGCTGACCGTTGCAAAGCCAATTACACCTTCATCAAGATCTTGCTCGACAGCGAACTCGAATCCAGCAAGGGTCGCCAGGTCCGTGTTGGTATAGGCGAGACGTTGAAAATCTTGCCCCGGTACGAACTGTGGCGTCGGAAAGAACATGTTAAAAAAGTCGTTAATCGCGTTCCGTTCGATGTCCTCGAACGTGATGTAATCGTTGATCCAAGCATAGTAGCCGTTCAAAGCGACACGCGTGCAGCCGAGATCGCCTTGAATTCCGAGATCGATCTGCAATCGTTTTTCGGCATCGAGTTCTGGATCGCCTTCCAGGAACGATAGACCAGCTTGCGTCGAACCGATGAAGGAACCACCAGCGTATAGTTCGGTCAGCGACGGAGGGCGCTGACCGTACCCGGCTCCGCCAGTCGCCGTCCAGCAATCGTTGATCTCGTATTCTGCTGTCGTGAACAGTGACCACAACGCAAAGTTTTGGTCTAGCCCGGCCTGTTTGAAGGAAGAATAATCAGTGACGCCAGGAAGAAGGAGGTCAAAGAATTCGCCCGCAGCTAGATTGCGAGCGTCCGTCGATACGAAATCGACTCGCCCGCCAGCATTGACTTTAAGTCGGTCCGTTGCCACGGTTGTATAATCCGCGAACAATCCAATATCACTCGAATGGGACCGCGGAATTGGATAGTTGCGCGCCAAGCCGGTGGGATCTTCGATTTCATTCAACTGCTGCCCAAGGTAAATTAGATCTGTACCCGCCGTTACCTGTGAAACTTCTGCATCGCCCCATGACGTTGCCAATCGGTATCCAGAGGAGTACGCATCGACGTTCGTGGCCGCGGAACCGGAACCTGCTGGCTGCAGTTGATCGACGAGGCTTGGGATCTGAATATTCTTTCCTGACCGGAACGTATCGCCATCGAACGCTGTTCGATTGTACCACCCTTCGACCGTCAATAAGTCGAACTCGGCTTGGTTCTCCAACGTGTACTGCAACGTGAGTCCGTCTGTTTCCAACGCGTTTATGTCGAACACCAATCCAGGAAACTCCACGTCGGATTGATCTAGCCGTAAGTAGGTGAACTCTAGATGGCTGTCCGGCGAGATGTCGTAGCCAAGTGCCACGTCCAAATCCCGCGAGTTATAGCTGGTCGGCAGGCGAGATCCATTGCCGGTTTCGTAATCGCTGCCTGTACGATGACCGTAGCTCACGCGGTAGCCAAACGACTCGTTGCCACCCCACACCGATTGCCGACCGTACCACTGCTGGCCGTTCGTCAGATACTCGAGGCTCGTACTCCCGTGACGTTCTGGGCCATCCAAGTATCGCGGCGTGGGCATTAACTGGAAGTCAACAAAGTCGAAACCCGGTCCGTAGCGGGCGCTGTATGGGCCTTTGATCACGATCATATCACTGATAATTCGCGAATCGATTTTGCTCAGTGCCGTATCAAGATCTTGGCGAGCCGGGAACCAGTAGGAGCCCGATGCAACGAGTCGACCGATGCGATCACCCCGAATTCGAGGGTCTGAAACGATCGGGGTTCGCTTTTAAATGGCGATGCCGCTGGATGAATGAGACTTGCCGAGCAGACTGCCCGCATCAGAGGAAACTCGGAAACGGCCTTCCGATCCGATGACAACGTTCGTGCCAGGGCCGTAGCTTCGCGCTCGGCGAGCTTGGCTCAACAAGCTGCGGCTCGATTCACCGTCGCCGAAAACAGTCGCCGCCAAGTCGGTTGCCGCAGTCGGCGATTGAACCGAGGGGTCGAAGATGATCGCGGGAGGCTAGGCATCCTGGAGCCAGTTGCTCAGCTCAAAATCGGTCTCTTCAACATCTTGGTCTGAGTCAACGGCAAACTCGGTTTCGATCTCTGAGTCGCTAGAAATCGAAACTTTGATCGGCTCGTCGTGCTCATCAGCACTCGAAACACGACCATTAAGTAGTGAACACGCAACAACGCTAGCGAGGCAGAGCCGCCAAAACTCAGAGAGACGCATGGGAATCCATCCGTGGATGTGAGGAGTATGAAATAGACCTGACACGGCCCATTCCGGAGAACTGGAACAGATGGTTCTTCGGCACAATCGTTACGAGTGATTCAAGCGGAGATGACGTGCGTGTCGTGCGAGAAGAAATTCTGTTCCTGTTGAAACGATCGCGCAGACTTTAACGGTTGGGCTGACTGCGGTAGCAATAGCGCATGAAAAAGGCGACACGGAACTTTGAGTCCGTGCCGCCGATTCGTTCGTCAAACCTAGTTGGTGTACTCTAGCATGGGCACTGGAATGGAAAGGCCTTTCCAGTTTCGGTACACCACTTCATTCCGCCAACGCATGGTGCACAGACGACTCCGGGATCGCCGCAGCCTTGTGGCGTGACGCCATTGGCAGAACTCTGGATCGCCGCGTTTCGCACGGTGGTGTTGGACCGCTCTAACATTTCAGGTCGAACTTGCTTTGGAAGCTTCATCGTTTGGTCTCCGGACTTTTCGCGTTGTCAGTTGTCAGTGACATGCCCAACGAGCCGATGTCGGGCACCCATCCAGGGTAATCAACGGCGACGGAATTTGCGAGGTTTATCTACCAAAGCTGGCACGGCGTCGTTCACGTCAATCGGTTGGGACACAATTACCAAGGCCTCTTGATGGTTTTCGGGATTGAAGAACGAGAATTCGACGTCCCAGCAATCCGAGCCCGCGTAGCCGATTTGGCTGCGATTTACGGTGATATCGTTCAACTCGTAAGTCTTTGCTGCTTTGCCAATTGCAGCTGGATCGTTCATTACCAGCTCTGAAGCAACCTCCGCCAGAACACTGAACAGTTTTGTCGCAGCATGGTTCACCGCGCGATCCTGGGACGTCAAGCCCGGATTGCGAACCGCATCGTCCAGACGTTCGATGACTGACTCGATTTTTTTTCTAACCAGCTTCTGTTGTTCCTCGTCGAGCAAAATCCCGGAAGCATGTCGGACACCCTCGACCAATAAATCGAGCATCTTGGACTTGGACCAATCCGCCGTCCCGCGCATATCAGGATTGATCGCGGGAAGCACGACGCCGGTGATCAACCGAACCTCGCCTTACAAATGGCCGGGGATAGCGACTCGTTCTGCCCGCTCTTGGACAAGCGGTTTCCCGCCTCCTTCAGAGTTTTGGTAGTTACTGCCATCCGACTTAGAGTTAAACGAGGGATCCCAGCCAAAGTCCCATGGGAGGTTCCGCCCGCCTCCGTCGTAGTAGTAGTAGTTGAGTCCTAAGTGAGTGAGCCCGGATTGACTGAGGTAGAACTCGGCAAGTTCCTTATAACACTCCTCCGCAAACGTTCCGTCGGGTGTGATTCCGTAGACTTCCATTTGGCCGCGATTTAGCTTCCAAATCACTGCACCCGCATCGTACATGTTGGGCCGATGGGTCGATTTCGCCTCGCATACATGTGGAACGTACCAGTGGGCTTCGCGTAGTGTAAACTCCGAGCTCTCGTCTAGCACAGAGGTTTCCACGTAGACAGCTTGTTTGCCACCGTGTGGAGTATGGATATGCCGGACCCGCATCCAAGTGGCTTGGTTCAGTAGCGATGGTTCGTGGAGGTGGCCTTTGCCGATACCGATGCCGCTGAAGCCGACTTGGCGTCCTAAGTCTTCGTCTGTCATTGCGCCGTCAGAAGACGTCAGGCGAAGTTGCCCGATATAATTGACGGTCGTACGCTTCGGATCGACATCCGTGACGGTGAGTTTGCCTTGAGGAACGCCTCGATCAAACTCAATCTCCAAGTCGCGTTTCGGGTGACCTTTGGTGTCGTTTTCAGTCACATGTACTTTGCCCTCAAGCCCCGTGAATGTGGCTAGGGCGTCTTCGATCGCTTGGGCAGTCGCGAGCGCTGGCAACTCGAGAGTTGTTTGGCCTGCGTAGCAGAGTTTGAAGGTGAAGTTATGTGGATTTCGCTGGATTTCGAGCTGATAAATCGCGTCTTTAGCCACGAGCCCGTCGATATGTCCGACGTTCATATCGGACACTAAGATCTCCTCATATCCGAAGAGGTGCCGAAGGAAATCGATAGGATTGCGAGCTAGTGGAACATGGCGGGTTACCGCATCCAACGGATCCATGTTTTGCTGGAGCGACGACTCGCGCAAAACCGATGGGAAGTCGTAACACAACTCGCCGATTGCATAGACGAGTTGCTTGTTCGTTCCGGCACAACCTCCGCAGCAAGCCGAGGCTTCGACCGATTCGGCGGCGGACGGAGTCGCTTGTCCCGGCTCCGAAGTTGCTGAATCAACAGATGGTGGAACAACTACATCCGCAGGGGCGGGACCGTTCGGTGCGTTTTGCATAATGTTCGTTCCTTGTGTGACAACGGATACGGAACCGCTAATACTCAGCCGACCGGCGAGCACGCGCTCGCATTGAGTTTCCGTCTGCGGATCGCAACCGTGAGTGGTTTCCAAAATGGCATTTCGTATCGATTTCGAGCTGGGAACGGTTCCCAACTGCTGTTGTAAACTAAGTAACAGCCCAGCGACGCCACTGACAATCGGCGTCGAAAAACTGGTTCCCGATTGAGCCCTAACACCCCCGTCGCCAGCAGCACCAAGAATCTTCTCACCAGGCGCAAGAACGCCCTGCTCTTGGTAGGCCTCGCCCCAATTGCTAAATGGCAGTGGACGACCCTCGGAGTTCATCGCACCGACGGCAAGCACCGAGGGCAACGCGCCGGGCACGTGTAAACAATCGCAGCCATCGTTTCCGGCAGCTGAAACAATGAGAACGTCTTCGCCACATTCCTCGATCGCCTCTCGCAACTCGGGACTTGATTCGCCTCGCGAGGTGAATTGGCCTGCGCTGATATTGATCACGTTCGCGCCAAAGCGAACTGCCGCGCGAATTGCTTTGGCCAAACGCTGTTGGCTGCAGGGCTCTAAGGAGCCGTTGGATGCGTAGCGAAAGATGGGGATTATCAAGCCGCGACAATTCGGGGCGATACCTTTCACCGGTCCATCGTGGCTGCCGAAGATGATGCTGGTGACGTGGGTTCCATGGTCGGAAAGTGCCGTCGTGCCGCTGTCCTTCACTTCGTCAAGGTTGATCTGTGTGATCGCAGCTTCACGCAGGCTCGGGTGGGTGAGGTCAACGGGACCATCAAGAACCGCAATACAGATTCGTGGGTCGCCTGAAGTGCGCGCCCAAAGTTGCTCTAAACCTGGCAGCTGGCTCGCTAAGGGTTCGATCTTCGGCGAGTGCGCAACGGTACTTACGGCCTCACATTGCGCGGGGTCTTGCAACATTGTTGAAGAGTCTGTTTGAGAAGTGGACACGACCGATGCCAGCAGATAGTTCGAAATTCGTCTAACATTGCACGCCTCGGCCTGCCCCGGCGTTCGAAGAGACGATCCTCTAATATAGTTCCCATCTTACGCAAGTTCCAAGAAAACCCGTCGAAAAGTGGGGGGCCACAGGTGGCACTGACGTCGTTTTCTTGCCACTGATCGGCGGCGGGCTATGTCCCAGCCGGCGAGTCGGGATTCGTAGGCTCAGCGTCAGACCGAATCGGATCTGCGACCAGCGGTTCGATCTCCGTGCGGAGGCGCAGTAACGCACTTCTCCCAGGTGCGTGGAGTTCCATGCGCGTGACAGCCTGTTTGAACCGATTGCGCGCTTCATTCTGATCCCCTTCGCCGCCTCGCTTCGCCAACGCAAACGCGAGCCAGAACTCATGAGTCGTTCCGCCTCTAGGATTGAGTTGGTCGACAGAACGCAAGGTATCGATTGCGTCGTCGTACTGACCGAATTGGGCGTACGCACTACCCAGGGTCGTTGCGAATCGAGTGTTCTCTGGGGCCAGCGTCGTTGCTTGTTTCGCGGCTTCGATCGCGCGCTCGGCGGTCGCTAGTTCCGGATCGCCGCATCCGACGATCAGTCGCGCTAAGCTGTTTAAATGCTCTGGCTCGTCGACGAGCTTCAATCTTATCTGCACGGCCTTCTGGTAGGAGTCGCGAGCCGCCTCTGGCATTTCCAGTTGCCAATGCAAGTCCGCGATGTACGAGTAATTCCAAGCGAGACCATTTTGATAGATCGCGTTGCCGGGATCTTCGTCGGACAACTTTTCAAATTCTCCGATGGCTTGCTTTAAGGTAACAAGCGCAGGTTCATGATCATTTGTCTTTCGATAGAGGTTTCCTAACGCGCTTCGACAGGCAGCTCTTTGCGTTCTGTAACTGGAGGAGAAGTCAGGATCACTCTCGATAAGCGCGTCGTAGCGTCCGATCGCCGCGCCGAGATGGAGCGCCGCTTCTTCATCTTGACCTAGGTCGCTCAAAATGCGACCTAATGTAGCTTGCTCCAGCGCCCACTGTTCGTGATATCCCGCCAACGGAATTTGAGTGCTTAATAGCGCTTCGGTCGTGTTGATCGCCATTCCGATCGCTTCGTGGGCAGTGCGGTTGTCGCCCAGTGTATGTAAGTAGGTCGCAATTTCGCGTTCGGTGCTAGCCTGTCGCTCGCGATAGACCGGCACGTCCGACCGGCTACTGACAAGCAAGTCATAGTCGCCCAGCGCCGCTTCGTAAGTCGAAAGCTCTTCGCGATCGAGTCCGGACGTTCGGTACGCCGCCGCCAAATTGAGCCGCGTTGTGGCGAGCGACTCAAGGTAAGGTGGATGGTCCGGGAAATTGGTGGCGAGTGTTCCGTACAGCGCGATCGCCTCTTCGGCATGCGAGATCGCATCGCGGTTGCGACCGACACTGATCAGTACATTGGCGATGTTCGCCTCTGTCATTGCGAGTCCTGCCACAAAGCCGGGGTCCGTGCCCCCTTCGGCCAACTCCTCGAACACGCTGGCTGCTGTCTCCAATTCCGTCAACGCCTCCTCGGTCGCGCCATGCTTGCTCAGCAACATGGCGCGATTCACGACCGCTCCCGTTCGCTCTCGCAAAAGAAGGGCAGTCGTTTCCGTCTCCAGCAGCTTGTCATACAGCTGCAACGACTCGTCGTAGGACGTGATCGATTGTTCGTAGTCGCCCAACTCCGCTTGGAGTACGCCCAATTTTGACTTGGCGGAAGCTAGCTGGATGCGAGCGCTCTGCGAGTTGGAGCCGCCATCGAGCAGCGATTGCATCCGCTCCGCGGCTTCCTCGTAGGTCGATTGTGCAAGGTCATACTTCGACAAGCCGCGGAACACGTCGCCCAGACGAATCATGGCTCGTGTTGCTTCCGCTTGCAGTTCGGGGTCGTCGCTCTTATCCGCCGTGAACTGTTCGTATCGTTCGACAGCTTGTGTTAATAGCTGTTCGCGAAGCGATTGCATACCCGGAAAGTAAGCCAACACTTCGCTGACTCCCGTCATCATCGTATCGACGGCGTCGCGCGCTTCTTCGAATCGACGTGTCGCTTCGACCTTCGCTTGCTGTTCGGCAACCAACGAGTCTTCGGCTTCCTGCTTCGCGAGGCTTTCTGCTCGTCTGGCGTTATCGACGATCATCACGGACGCGATGGACACAGCGGTAATGATCAACAACGATGCACTGATGGCTTGCGCCCACGTGCGATGACGCCTTAGCCAACGCCCGATTCGCGTTGTCAGCGGTTCCGTATAACAATCGATTGGCTCGTCCGCCAACCAGCGACGCACGTCTTCGGCCAAGTCGCGCGCCTTGTCGTATCGCTCGGTTCGCTTCTTTGCCATCGCCTTCGCACAAATCGCATCTAGCATCGGAGGTATCTTCGCGTCGTCCGTTCTGACACGCGGCGTCGGTTCGTTCAGGATGTGCGATCGCACCTCACGAGTCGAAGTTCCGCGATGCGGATGATTTCCGGTTAGAACTGCGAACAGAATCGCGCCCAGGCCATAGATGTCGGTCTTTTCATTGATCTTGTCGATACGGCCCGCCGCTTGCTCAGGTGCCATATATGGCAGCGTGCCGAGTACGGCACCTTGCATCGTTTCGTCGATTCCGACGTCGTCCGTCACCGAGATCGGCCCGCTTTCTAACAAGTGTTCGTCGTCGTCATCCGGTTGATCGATCATCTTGGCGAGACCCCAATCCAAAACAATCACTTCGCCGAATGAACCGACCATTACGTTGCTTGGCTTCAGGTCGCGATGTACGACGCCACGCGAGTGGGCGTATCCGAGCGCGTTGCAGATCGCGATGAACGAATGCAGCAATTCACGCAGCTCAAGTTCGGTCGCTTTCCCGTCTCGCTGATGACGGTGGTACGCGTCGATTGCGTCGCGAAACGTGTCGCCACGAACGAACCGCATCGTATAGAAAGAACGCGTCGTGTTGGCCCCGCCAACCATTTTATACACAGGTACGATATTCGGATGTTCCAACTGGCTCGTGATTTGCGCTTCCTTCGCGAAACGTTTCGCGGCCGAGGCGCTCACCTCGCGATCAGGGCGAATCTCCTTCAAGGCGACTTGACGATTCAAGCGTTGATCGTGAGCTTGCCAGACGCGACCGATGCCTCCTTCTCCATGCATCTTCGTCAGTGAGTATCGAGTTCGTTCCTCGGACTCCTCATATTGAATGGTCTCCAACTGCTCATAGCCGGTGGGCGTCGAGGCATGTGTATCTTCGATGTCACCGGCATCGCGTGACTTGACGGAGCTGTCGATGGTGGCTTCGAACTGCGCGGAAGCACTGGGAGAAGGCGGCATCTCACCTGTCGCCTCCATGACAAGCGACTTGTGCGTGTCCCCCGAGTGCTTTTCGATCTTCCGTTCCACGAGTTGCTCGACTTCAGCCGATTCGTCCGCCGTCATCCAGCCTCGTTCGATAAAGATCTCCGAAAGCGATTTCTGCTTCGCAACGGCCCAAGCACCACACGCCTCGGTGAATTGCGTCGAATCGACATATTCGAGCTGGAGGGCCAATATGCCGAACAGCAAGTTGCGATCTGTATCCACGCGTTCGCTCGCTGAAGAGTGAGAAAGAAGATGCCGTGATTACGGCCCCGGTCGTGCGATTGTATCAGCTTGGGCAAACAAGATCGAATGGCGAGAGAACGAAAATCGCTCACTGGCAGTTCGCTCGATTTTCGTAATCATGTTGCAAGCTGGATTCGGCGGCTACTTGCAGCAATTACACGATCGCGGCGCGGCGATTCAGTGTGGGACCACGATAGCCGATCCGCAGGCCGTGCACTTCACCTTGCGCCCGGCAAGATCGCGTGTGGCAACAAATTGTTGCCCACAGCTGCAGGTGACTTCAATTTGCGGAGTTGTGGCTGGTACTCCGCCCAAAACCGGCACGGTGATCGGGCGGGTACACATCGGGCACTTCACCGCCTTTCCAGCGAGGTCTTCGTCCGCCATGAAGCGTTGTCCGCAGTGTCCGCACGAAGTATCGATTTTGACCGGTCCAGGCAATGACAGTGGGTTACTGCATCGCGGACAGCGGACGGTCTTGCCAGCCATTTCCTTCTTGGCCACGAGCCGTTGCCCACAGGTGCAAGTTGCTGAGACACTTGTTGTGTTCAGCTTCAACCCAGCGTCCGTGTCGGTCCCCGGCTTCTTCTTAGCGGTCGATTTCGGCGATGTCCGCTCAAGCTTTGTCTTCTTATCGTCTTCTGGCTTCGACTTGAGAAACTCCATCAGGTCATTTGCCATCGCCTGCATCGATGGGTAACGGTCTTTAGGTTTCTTCTCGATCGCTTTCATACAAATTTCAGCGAGCCGCGGACTCATGTCGGGGCGGTATTTCAGCGGGCTGTCCGGATCTTTGGCCAAGATCTGTCCGATGATCGAAGCGACCGATCCTTGGAACGGTAAGTTGCCAGTTAGCAACTCGAAGAGAATCACGCCGAGGCTGTAGATGTCACTATGCGGGCCGAGCTTGTCGGCGTTGCCTTCAATTTGCTCCGGCGACATGTAAGCGGGAGATCCGAGTATCGCGCCGTCTCGCGTCAGCCGCGCGTCGTCCTCTTCATCGATCTGGCGAGCGAGCCCGAAGTCCATGACGATCGGCTCGTTGCGAGGGTCGATCATCACGTTACCGGGCTTAACATCACGATGGACGAGACCGTTGATATGGGCTTCGTGAAGCGCCACCGCAATCTTTCGAACTACATTCGCAACATTGCGGTCTCGTTGTGGCTTCTCCGGATTGACGAAGTCCTGCAAGGTGTGGCCCGCAATGTAGGCCATCGTCATAAAGTGCGTGCCGTCGAACTCGCCAACATCGAAAACCTGACAGATGTTGGGATGGTTCAGTGTGGCAACGGATCGCGCCTCGCGAAGGAAACGATCAATGTGCTTCGATTCCGATTTAGCGTCGAACTTCGGTATCTTTAAAGCGACCTTGCGATCGAGCTGGGTGTCATGAGCCAGGTAAACCGAGCCCATTGAACCTTCACCAAGCGTCTTCAGAATCCGGTAACGCCCGAATGTGTCACCGGGCAATCGTGCCTTGAGCCGAGAATCGAACGTAGTATCAGCGTCCCCACCGAACATCGCTGTTTCGCCGATGCTCGCCGAGTCGTCTGCTGTTTGATCTCGGTCCATTGGTTCCACCAGGGCCTCTCCCTGTCAGCCATATCTACAAGAGAAGCTTCGCCGGAATTGAAGGACGTTGGGTGTACACAAGCCCCAACGAATGAGTCAATCGCGCGGAATCGACGCGTGCAGAACTGCTCAAGTTAGCTTCTCAATGATAATGTCTAATGGCGTGAAGTGCATCTAGGTAAATACGGTTTAGGAGCCAGTTTAGTTTCGTGTGCTCACAAGAATAGTGTTGGGATGGCGGATCGCCCATTGGGGTGATAATTAAGAAGATACACGAAACATAACGTTTATTTGGTTTTTTCTTGATACTTGACGCATATTGCTCATCCATTAGATTCGCCCCCTTCTGTGCTTTCTATCAGTAGAAGGATTTAAGGATGAGAACGAACAGACGAGTTGAGGCACTACTGGTTTTGGCTCTTGCCGCGACCAGTTTGTCAGGAGAAGTGCTCGGAGCACGCCGGAGCAAAGGAAGTTCGTGATCGGGCTCGCGATGCGTGGTGGTCACCACGCCTCAAGTCACCCCGGTTTCCGTGCTAATGCCGCTGGTACTCCCGGGCGAGCCACTAACCGTTGCTGAGACGGCGATCGAAGCGCCGGTTCAGCCAGATGTTGTCGATACTCCGACAAACGAGCCCGCCGCGACAAGTGTCGCTCGAAACGGTTTGAATTACCAAACTTCGAACCGAACCTACCGTACCCGTCGCTTCCGTCGATAGTTCCTCGGAAACGATCCTGCCCGCCGCACGTCAGTCCAGCGTCTATAAGAGGCCGAGCGGCTCGAATACGTGCAACCGCCCACCTGTTTCGTTATGCTCTCGCTTTGGTAGCTCCTACCTTTATTTTGCTACCCACGAGTCCACAGCTTGCTGAGGAGAGTGTTATGAGTTTTAGAGTGGCCGTTTGGGTGTGCGCGTTGACTGCGGCGAGCTTTGCGGACGAGCTTACGCCTTCTTCGGCGGCGGAGTCGCCAACGAAGGCGGAGGCTGTGATCGCGTTGCGCGAAGCGGTTGACTTTTTTCGCACGGAGGTTTCCGCCAGCGGCGGATACCTCTGGCGGTACAGCGATGACCTTGCGCGACAGGAAGGCGAGCGCCTGGCCTCCAATACGACGGCTTGGGTCCAGCCACCTGGCACACCAACGATCGGTGGCGCGTATCTCTTGGCCTACGAAGCAACTGGCGATTTGTACTTGTTGGAAGCTGCTCGCGAGACGGCGCACGCCTTGGTCCGTGG